>Ga0210388_10002428_pt1 | contig 14495 bp, 9 predicted proteins | sample IncBWC19OmetaG_FD_155485 | JGI IMG/M metagenome (GOLD analysis project Ga0210388, IMG submission 155485) | Forest soil microbial communities from Barre Woods Harvard Forest LTER site, Petersham, Massachusetts, United States - Inc-BW-C-19-O ...
TCCGATCTATACAACCATTAGCTCAAGTAAAATACGCCGCGCCATTGCCGAAGGTGATATGAATACTGCAACAGAATACCTGGGTTATATTTATTCCTTACGTGCCAAGGTGGTGAAAGGCCTGCAGATAGGTGGCACTAAGTTGGGTTACCCAACAGCCAATTTAGAAGTATTAGATGGTTCGAAAGTAATGCCTGAGGATGGTATATATGCAGTTTATGTGGACTATGAAGGAAAAAGGCTCAAAGGAATGTTAAGCGTAGGATTGAACCCAACGGTAGAAGGAAAAGGCAGAAGCATGGAAGTACATATGTTCGACTTTAAGGAACGTATATACGATAAGCACCTGACGGTTTTATTCTTTAGAAAGATAAGAGACGAAGAAAAATTCAGGAATATGCAGACACTGAAGCGGCAAATGGATAACGATAAAGAGGTAGCTTTAAAATTACTGGCATAATTTTTGTTAGGGGTTAGGGGTTAGTGATTAGTCACAAGCAAAATGCATGATAATCAGACACAATACCCCTCAATACTCAATACACAATTCTCAATACCTATTTTTATATACATTCGCACCTCCAAAAAGCATTTAGATGAACTTTTTAGATTTCGAAAAACCGGTAGAGGAACTTATAGAACAGCTTGAAACATTAAAGCAGGTTAAGGAGAAAAGCAAGATAGATACTTCGGCTTCGGCAAAAGAACTGGAAGACAAGATAAAGGCCACCCGAAAAAAGATTGCTGATAACCTTACTCCATGGCAACGTGTTCAACTTTCCCGACACCCCGACAGGCCTTATACACTCGACTATATTCAATTTTTAACCGGAGGCGACTTTTTTGAATTACATGGCGACCGCAATGTAAGAGACGATACAGCTATGGTTGGCGGAATTGGAAGAATAGATGGAAAGAGTGTAATGTTTGTAGGACAACAGAAAGGCAGCACAACTAAAATGCGTCAATACCGCAACTTTGGTATGCCTAATCCTGAAGGGTACCGCAAGGCACTGCGCCTTTTTAAAATGGCAGAGAAATTCAATGTGCCTGTTGTTTGTTTAATAGATACCCCCGGTGCATACCCCGGCCTTGAAGCGGAAGAACGCGGACAGGCAGAGGCAATAGCACGTAACATATTTGAAATGATGCGCCTGCGTGTGCCAATCATAAACATAATTATTGGCGAAGGCGCTTCCGGTGGTGCATTAGGTATTGGCATTGGCGATAAAGTATTGATGTTAGAAAATACATGGTACTCGGTTATTTCTCCTGAATCATGCTCATCTATTTTATGGAGGAGCTGGGACTTTAAAGAAAAAGCTGCCGAGGCACTTAAGCTTACAGCTGATGATATGCTTGCTAATAAACTTATTGACGGCATTATTAAAGAACCATTAGGCGGTGCGCATGTTGACCCTAAAGAAGCCTTCCAGTATGTGAAGGATGAAATACTTAAGCAATTGGAAAAGCTGAGCAAAACCGAGACCGAGAAACTGGTGCAGAAGCGTATTAATAAGTTCTGTGCTATGGGCCAGTTCGAAGGAAAAGAGTAAATTGCACTCATGAAAAGGGCGCTTCCGGTAATTTTTCTTCTACTATTCAAACTCTGCAATGCCCAGTTGCTCGACTCCCTTTCATTAGATACCATGAGGGGTTATACTTCATTGGAAGATGCCCGAGCAAATGCTGATAAGGTTGTAAAACTTACGCTTACCAAACATAAACTCACCGAATTCCCAGCTGAAATAAGGAAGTTTAAAAATCTACAATACTTAGATCTTAGCAAGAACAAAATAAAAGATGTTCCGGAATGGATTGGTGAGCTGACATCATTGCAAAAGCTAGTCCTTTCACATAACGACATTGATACCCTACCACCACAAATAGGCTTGCTGGTAAACCTTAAGTATTTTATTATGAATCGTGACCCTCTGAACCTTTTGCCCAATGCAATTGGGGGACTTACCGAATTACGTTATTTAGATATGTGGGGCGATAATATTGGTTATTTCCCAAGTGAAATAAGCAAACTGACTAAGTTAAAATCATTCGACCTGCGCGATATACTTATCAGCGATGATGAGCAGGCAACTTTGAAAGGCTATCTGCCGCATGCTGTTTTCTTTTTCTCCCCAAGTTGTTCTTGTAAGGACTGAACTGGCCCCACCCCTCCCTCCCCGATGGGAAGGGCGATTAAAATTATAATTTCCGCATTTATTTCTCCTGCGGGGAAACATATTTGTAGCCCCGAGTTTCAACTCGGGGTATAAAAACAAACACACCAATTTTCCCTCGGCCCTATGGGAGAGGGCAGGGTGAGGGCGCTTTATTCCTTTATAAATTTCCCTTCCGAAACTAAATCACCTGTTGCGGAAATAACCCGATATAGGTAAACACCATTACTATTGTTTGATAAATCTACCTGGGTATTTGCAGAATTTAGTTTTGTAGAATAGATCATTTCACCGAACATATTGTAAACCTCGACTAACGACTTAGGACTAATGACTGATGACTGAATAGTAAACTTCCCATTATTCGGATTTGGGTATACATTTACAGCCCCTGAACTTGAAGTTAATTCGTTAATTCCAGTTATGGAATCTTTAAAACTAAAAATAACTCCAAGGTTTTTTATTCCACCAGCATCTGTCATGCCATATAATACTCCCCCCAATAGAGTCAAACTACCTTCTGGAAATGCACCATCTGAATCATGGAAGTCAAATAAGTCGATATAATTATTCCCATTAGTATCTATTGAGAAAATGCAGCCCCATCCATAAGCCCCACCATACCTAGCCATTCCATATAAAATATTCTCTGATAGAATCAAACTACCTACAGGATTTGCCCCATGAAAGCCGTCAAAATCATGTAGCCTTTTGTACCTGCTGCCATCAGTATCTATGGAAAAAATACAACCATCACTGTCAGCCCCTCCATTCATTGTCATTCCAAATAATTTTCCATTCGAAAGAACTAATGAGCCATAAGGCGTCGCGCCATTTGTGTCATTGAAATAAATAAGGGGCTTAAAACCATTGCCATTAGTATCAATTGAGAACACGCATCCTCTACCGTAAGTACCCCCTCCAATTTGAGTCATTCCAAATAAATGACTTCCAGAAGGAGTTAAATCTCCATCAGGACCACCACCGTTCGTGCCATTGAAATCCATCATATTTTTATATCCATTACCATCAGAATCTATAGAAAATACTGTTCCAAAAAATGTTGCACCTGAACCAGAAGATGCCATCCCATAAAACTTGTTCCCTAGAGATGTTAAATCAGCTACTCCATTTGCACCATCTGTTCCATTGAAGTTATAAAGAAGTTTAAAAGGGCTACCCGTTGTATCGATGGAGAAAATAACCCCATAGTTATTTGCTCCACCCAAATCAGTCATCCCATATAGCGTATTCCCAATTAGGATAAATGAACCGTTAGGTTGATAACCGTTTGTACCATTGAAATCAAACATGTCTTTGTATCCACTTCCATCAATATCCATCGAAAAAATACAACCATAACCAGTTAAACCACCAACTGTAAGTCCATAAAACTTATTATTAGAAAATAATAACGAACCTGATGGGTTTGACCCATTTGACCCATTAAAGTAATGAAGAACTGTATATTGTGCATTAGCTTTTCCAATCACTAAACAGAGAAGTGTAAATAATAGAATGGAAAGCTTTTTCATAAGGTTTCAATATTTCCCAAATGTACCGCATTTATTACCAAGATAATAAGGCAATTAGGGAACAGTGGGTTTGATTGAGTAAACGGTGGGAAAGGTTATTTATTGTTTGCCCTCACCCTGCCCTCTCCCCTTGAGGAGAGGTAAAAAACAGTAGGTTCAAAGTCTCCCTCTTGGGGGAGATTTAGAGGGGCTGTTTAGGTTGCTCACTGATTAGCTATCTTTTATAATTCTGAGTTCGTGAGCCAAAAATTATAATAATTTCTAAGGATGTTTTTGGGTTGTTGAAAAATACACTTGATTTTCAAAAATGAAAAATGTTGTAGTTGTATCTTTGTATTGCAATTCCCCCGGAACAGTTTCGACTGTTCTTTGAAATACGACCTCACCCCTGCCCCTCTCCTTGAACAATGAGAGGGGAATTAGATGGGATGACACTATATACCCCGAGTTGAAACTCGGGGCTATCAATATGTTTCTCCTCTGGAGAATAATCTGACGGTAAAGCCTAACACTTGGATTGTTAAATGGCAGGCGGAGGAAAGAGTTATGCAGACAAGTCGGAATAACTCGGTCTTGGCGATAGAGCCAAGATTACGTTCCGGCTGTCTTGGCCTTTTGGTTCTTTTCTGCCAAGAGAAAAGAACAAATAAAGTGGGTTGGGAAAGAAAAGAATATTAATGCTGAGATTGTTCACTGATTCTCTGATTTTTTTCAAAAGGAGTTCACGAGCCCTTTGAGATTGCCTCGTCGTTTTGCTCCTCGCAATGAAGGGCATACAACCTACTTCAAGGAGAGGGGACGACAGAATTTGCGAGAGAAAAATAAAACCGCCACTTTCCGACACAATTATCATTTAATATGCTGAATAACAAATAATTACACGCACATTATAAAATGGCGGGAATGTCGGTAACCGACAAAATTGCAATGCAAATTCAATGCAAGATGATATATGCTGTAAATCAAATAATTGAGGATTTTAGTTTCCTGAAAATTGCAAAAAAGTGCAGGAAAATGTAAAAAACTGAGATTGCTTCGTTTCTCGAAATGACGGGAATTAGATGCCTGCCTCGTCAGACAGGTTTCGACAGACTCAGCATGACAAAAATTTGTGTGATTCGTGGCAAAAACAAAATTAGACCGTTGCCTAAAAAATCTGTCCTATTCCAAAATAGAACTGGGTTCCTTCGGTGCATATTCCAAAGTCAAAACGCAATATAGTGTCTTCATTCCATGATATTTGAGCGCCCGGCCCGCCAGAATAACGAAGGTTTTGCAAATTAGAAACCCTGCTCAAATTATCCCACACTCCCCCAGCATCGAAAAAAGGAATAAGGTAAAATGCCAGGTGTTGCTTAAGCACATCTGCTTCGGTAAAACGATACCGGACTTCAACATTTAATATGCCCATAACCGGAGCCACGAATCTACTCTCAGCATACCCACGTAAAGTCTGCGATCCGCCTAATCCATTAATGTCACCTTCCGAGCTCCACTGGTCCAGGTATTCATAAAATGGTGCGTTACCCGAAGTATAACCAAGTCCAATCCGGCTAGAAAAAACTAACTTCTTGAAAGTGGCGGGGAATAAACTGTGATAATAATTGTAATGGAAGAAAACGCGGTTAAAATTATATTCCGAGCCTAAAGCAGTTGAAGAAAGCTCTTCGGTAAGTTCAGCAAATACGCCATTCGCAGGATCATGCTCCAAATCACGTGTATCGTATATCAGGCCCATTTGCAATAAGGTTCCCCAATCATTTCCAAATCCGGTGATAAGCCCTTCTTCAGCTTGCTGATGCAAAAGTGAATTCTCATTTAAGGGGGTAGAAATAATATCGCTGGTGACCTCATATCCAATCAGTGTCCTGAATTTCCCTTCAAACCAAGAATGCTCCAGGCTAACATTTACCGACTTTTCTTCTTGCTGAAATGTGTTGTAATTAGCAATACTGCCTACCTGGTTATTATCATAATCGCCATACTTTGCATTATTGACAATTGCTTTTGAAGAATCGTTATTAGGGTAATAACTCAATGGCTTTAGTGTGTTTTCAGTTACACCGAAAAATAAATAATTAGGGTTGACCATATATTCGCATTGTCCCCGAAGCCTCCACTTAGAATTAAAAATATAAGGTACATCCCACACAATCTGAAATTCCTTTTCACTTTTTGTGGTATAGAAAGCAGAGAAATCTATTTCGGCACGATATGGGGTATAAGCAAAAAAAGGATCGGTACGTTCACCATCAAAGAACAACTGGGCCTCGGCTCCCACTCCAAAACCATTTACAGGGTCTGAACTCAAATCTGGGACACCTGTAAGGTATACTCCTTCCTTTTTATTCTTAAGATCCTCATCCGATAAACGCTCTTCTTTAGCAATAACAAATGGAAGCCTGAGAGAGCCTAAAGTATCCTTCATTTGTGCGAATGAATTCAAATAGGAAAGAAGAAAAAAAAGAAGCACTACGCTCTTTTTCATACCATGTAGAAGTACAAATAGGTTAAAATAATGTTATGCAAACGTACAAAGTTCCATTATAACAATGTTAATTTAATACTACGCTCTCGTTATGGTTTTGTAGCTTTGCATTATGAAGATACCCCAGCTACTTCAAAAGATATCGCTTACCAGGTTCCACCTAAGCCCTCGTAATTTCTTTTTGCTTCTTAGTGTTGCGGTTGGAATTGTTGCTGCACTGGCAGCTGTAGCCCTTAAGCAGGCTACACATGGGCTTGAAGCACTGATGGAAGTCCATAAAAAGGGAACCAATTATTCACTGCTTATTTTGCCGGTTATAGGCATAATACTTGCAACGCTTTATACACAATTAGTGCAAAAAGGTAAGCTTGGCAGAGGCATTAGTAATGTGGTAAAAAACATCTACAATAAGTCAAGTTATATGGAAAAAGACAAGATGTATTCTCACTTAGTTACATCTTCTCTTACAGTAGGATTTGGTGGATCTATGGGATTAGAGGCACCAATTGTAGTGACCGGGGCAGCCTTTGGTTCAAATATAGCATCACTCTTTCACCTTGATTATAAGGAACGTACCCTGCTACTTGCCTGTGGTGCAGCTGCAGGTATCTCAGCAATTTTTGGCGCCCCAATAGCTGGTGTTCTTTTCTCAATTGAAGTGCTTTTGGGAGAATTCTCCACAGTAAACTTTGTGCCACTTCTTATAGCATCGGCAATTGCATCAGTAATATCTCAATTGCTATATAGTGGTGGGCAAATATTCCATCTCTTTGATAAAGGATGGGATATTAAAGCGTTGCCTTTTTATATTCTACTTAGCGTAATTACCGGCTTTTATTCGGTATATGTAATGAAAGGTATTGCTTACTCTGAGAACCTATTGAAACCAATTACCAGCCCTTATAAGAAAGCAATAATTGGTGGTGTAATTATTGGTGGGTTGGTATTCCTGTTTCCACCTTTATATGGTGAAGGATACCACACAGTACAAATGTTGCTGAATAGCGATTATACTACACTTTTTAATGGAAGTCCATTTTATAGCTTCAGCAATAATGGGTTTAGTGGTGCTATTGCCCTGCTTATGTTTACCCTGGGAATAATGCTCGTGAAAATTGTCGCCACGCAGCTAACCGTAAGCTCTGGCGGCAATGGAGGTTTCTTTGCTCCATCGCTTTTTATGGGTTCAATGGTTGGATTCTTCTTTGTGTATAGTATCAACTACTTCAATATTGGCAGAATAATGGGAATTGATAAATTAAATGAGCCCAACTTTATTGCTGTTGCAATGGCAGGCCTTATGAGCGGGGTTATGCATACACCACTTACTGCCATCTTCCTTATCGCTGAAGTTACCGGGGGATATGGGCTGCTGGTGCCGCTTATGATAGTCTCTTCCTTCTCATTCCTGATATCAAAGTACTTCCAGCCTAACTCTATTTACGTAAAGCATTAGGCCTTACACCATCTCCTGCTGTACTTCCTGAACACCCGGCACCATACGCTTTAATAAAGTTTCTACACCTGCCTTGAGCGTTTGTGATGAATGCTGGCAGCCACTGCAGGAGCCTTTTAGTTGAAGGGTTACTATCCCCTCTTTAAATGATTGGAAAAGTATCATCCCGCCATCGTTCTCAACATTAGGCTTAACATAAGTTTCAAGTATCTCTATTATCTTTTGTTCCGTTTCATTGGCTGGATCATTGTGCGAAACCATGGATGGCTGCTGTTCCAAAACTTCTCCATTCTTCAATTCCTCTTTAACAGCAATTCCATTCCATACAATGCCACCATTTTGAAAGAATTCCTTTATATAGTCGCGAACATCAAATACCACATCATCCCACATAGCCTTGTCATTCTTCAATACGGTTATGAAGTTCGTAGTAATAAAGACTCCTTTCACAAAAGGCAATTCAAACAGCTTTACAGCCACTGGTGAGGAATTAGCTTCTTCCGCTTTTAAAAACTCCAGCTGCACACCTTCAGGCAATAACATCCTGTCGGCTACAAATTTCATAGCCATAGGATTTGGGGTCATTTCGGCGTACATGGAAAATATTCTTGGAGTTTGCATGTTATACATAGATAAATGTGGCGCAAAGGTACTAATTTCAAAAGGGCTCAATAAATTTAATTCCTATTTTTGAAGAATGAATCTTCCTTCCCAACTTCTTGAACAAGCGGTAGCTGAATTTGCCAAATTACCCGGTGTAGGCAAAAAGACAGCTTTACGCTATGTGTTGCACCTACTCAGGCAAAGCCCTGATGACCTGAAACAATGGTCGCATACGGTTGCACGTCTGGCAGAAGAGATTCACTACTGCGAAATATGTTTTGCCATTTCTGAAAAGAACAAGTGCGAAGTATGCTCTAACCCTTCACGCGACCATTCAACAATATGTGTGATTGAGGATATCCGCGACCTGATTGCTATTGAGAACACTTCACAATATCATGGCACTTACCACGTTTTGGGTGGCATAATCTCCCCTATTAACGGCATTGGACCCATGGACCTGCATATAGAACCACTTTTGAAACGTATAGAAGAAGGTATAGTGAAAGAGCTTATTATGGCTCTGCCTTCTACAATGGAAGGTGATACCACCAACTTCTACCTCTACAAAAGGCTTTCGGCTTTCCCTGTTACACTCAGCACCCTTTCACGTGGTGTACCTATTGGCGATGAATTGGAATATGCCGATGAAGTCACCCTGGGCCAATCTATACTTATGCGTATCCCTTATGAATCATCGCTTACGCGCAAGTAACCTGCAGTTATGAAGTTATCCATTGTCATTGTAAATTATAACGTTCAGCATTTCCTTGAGCAATGCCTCTATTCCATTCGCAAAGCCACCAAAAATGTTCAGACCGAAGTTTGGGTAGTTGACAATAACTCAGTAGACGGTTCAGTGGGAATGATAAAGGAGAAGTTTCCTGAAGTAAAGCTTATTGAGAACAAAAAAAATGTAGGCTTTTCTGCTGCCAACAACCAGGCTATTAAACAATCTACGGGTGAATACGTTTTAATTCTTAATCCTGATACGGTTGTAGAAGAAGAAACCTTCTCTAAAACCATTGCCTTTATGGACTCTCACCCCGAGGCTGGGGCACTTGGAGTGAAAATGCTGGATGGCACCGGCGACTTTCTTCCGGAATCAAAAAGGGCGCTGCCAACGCCTGAAGTGGCATTCTATAAAATATTTGGTTTGGCTGCATTGTTTCCAAAATCGAAAAGGTTTGGCAAATACCATCTCTCATATCTTTCACAAGATGATACGAATGAGATAGATGTTCTCTCCGGTGCCTTTATGCTTATGCGTAAGGCGGCACTTGATAAAGCAGGGCTACTCGATGAATCTTTCTTCATGTATGGTGAGGATATTGATATGTCATACCGCATTACACAAGCCGGTTATAAAAACTATTATTTCCCTGAAACCCGCATTATTCACTATAAAGGAGAAAGTACCAAGAAAGGCAGTGTTAACTACGTGATAATGTTTTACAGTGCTATGCGGATATTTGCTCAAAAACATTTCTCTAAACAAAATGCCAGGTTATTCTCTTCGCTAATTAATGCTGCTATCTTCTTCAGGGCGTCAATTGCTATTGCACGACGCTTCATAGATAAGATGTTTCTGCCATTGGCCGATTTTATAATCATATATACCGGGTATTATTTCATTTCACTTTTCTACGAGCATATTAAGTTCTCTTCAACCGATTACTTCTCAGGTAACTTCCTCCTTATCATTCTTCCATCTTATATTTTAATATGGATATTTTGCATACTGTTTAGTGGTGGATATGATAAGCCCATGCGGCATTGGAAGACCATAAGGGGAATACTTTGGGGTACTGGATTAATACTTATTCTATATGCTTTGCTTCCCGACAGGTATCGTTTTTCAAGGGCACTTATTCTTATTGGCTCTGCATGGGTACTGATAGCGCTTAGTGGCATACGCCAGTTACTTAGGATATTGAAGGTACCGGGCTTTGGTAAGAACACACGCAGACTACTTGTTATTGGTAAGGAAGATGAATGCAAAAGGGTGAGTGACCTCTTAAGCCAGACAGGTATAAAAACAAGTGACATAAGGTATGCCGACCCTGCAAATACTGTAAACAGTAATGGTAGCAAGTTCAGTACTTGGAACGAGATAATAACTATATATAACATCAATGAAGTTATTTTTTGCGCTAAAGATCTATCTACACAGCTGATAATGGATGCCATGTCATCTATACCACGAACTGAACTGGAGTTTAAAATTGCACCTCCTGAAAGCTGGGCCATTATAGGAAGTAATTCAATACATACTTCAGGTGAGTTATATGTGATAGATGTACATGCTATTAACACTACCCCTAATATTCGCGATAAACGTATTTTAGACATTGTACTTAGTTTCTTTTTATTGCTCTTCAGTCCTTTGTTAATGTGGGTTGAAAAAAAACCATTTGGGTTCATTCAAAACATATTCAGTGTTCTTATAAGAAACAGTTCCTGGGTTGGTTATGCACCCGATAGCACCGCTAACCGCTTGCCAAAAATCAAAAAAGGTATCCTCTCCACTATCGATACTATTAAGCCTGTCCCTACTGATAGTGCCACTATACATAATTTCAACTCTATGTATGCCCGCGATTACCACGTGCTAAACGACCTTAAGGTAATCTGGAAGGGTTTCAGAAACCTTGGACGCTAAGTGGGTTTCTCTTTTACCCGTTAAACCTTTCTTATTTCTCATCGTCAAATTATTGTATTAAAACCAATAATATCATGAAACGCATAGTTGTAATTCTCACATTAGCCTTCATCACCTGCTTCGCTGGCAATTCACAAGCCAGGGGATGGTGGGGATGGGGACATCGTTGCTGGGCACCTCGCCCCTGTGTAGTGGTTCGTGCTGCTTGCTACCACCCTGTCTGGTATCCTGGATATTGGGCATGGAGCGGACCTTGCCGCGTATGGGTAAGAGGTTACTGGAGGTAATCCCCCATTAGCCACATAGATCTTGTTTTGATGGAAAAGAAAGCCCATGGCATGTATACAATGCCCGGGCTTTTTTTTATACGTTAACCGGAGCCATCTTCTCCGCTGAGTATTGTCCTGCTTTTAGCTTCTTAGCTACTTCGGTAAATGCTTTCACCGTGTAATTAACATCTTCTATAGAATGGCCTGCTGTAGGAATAAGCCTTAATAATATAATGCCCTTAGGCACTACAGGATATACTACTATAGAACAGAAAATACCATAATTCTCACGAAGGTCGAATGTTACATTGGTTGCTTCAGGCACTGTACCATTCAGGTAAACAGGGGTAACAGGCGATTGTGTTCCACCAATTTCAAGTCCTGCTTTGGTAAGCCCGTCTTGCAATGCTTTTACAATGGTCCACAATTTTTCCTTGTATTCAGGGTGTGTGCGCATTAGTTCAAGACGCTTCAATGCACCAATTACAACCGGCATTGACATTGACTTGGCAAATATTTGTGAACGCATATTGTAACGCAGGTATTCAACAATATTCTCACTACCCGCTATAAAGCCACCGAACAATGCGAATGATTTAGCAAAGGTTCCGAAGTAAATATCTATTCCATCCTGGCAGCCTTGCTCTTCACCTGTACCTGCACCTGTTTTGCCCATTGCACCAATGCCATGCGCATCGTCAACAAATAAGCGGAAACTATATTTCTTTTTAAGTTCAACTATCTCTTTCAGTTTGCCTTGTTTGCCCGACATACCAAATACGCCTTCAGTAATTACAAGCACCGAACCTTCATTGTCTTTTACAAGTGCCTCGGCACGTTGCAATTGCTTTTCAAGGTTTTCAATATCATTATGGTGGTATGCAAAACGTTTACCCATGTGCAACCTTACACCGTCCACTATACAAGCGTGAGATTCTGCATCGTATACTATAACATCGTGGCGGTCAACTAAACAATCTATGGCAGAAACCATACCCTGGTAACCGAAGTTCACCAATACGGCATCTTCCTTCTTTACCCATGCAGCCAATTCTGTTTCCAGTTGCTGGTGGTAGTTAGAATCACCCGACATCATACGAGCACCCATAGGCAATGCCAGGCCGAACTTTGCAGCTCCATCAGCATCAGCCTTACGCACTTCCGGGTGGTTACCCAAACCTAAGTAGTTATTCAAACTCCACGTAAGCACCTTTTTACCCCTGAAGGTCATATGGCTGCTTATTTCACCTTCCAATTTCGGGAACATGAAATAACCATGGGTTTCTTTTGAATATTGTCCTAAAGGACCGCGGCGTTCTCTGATTTTGTCGAATAGATCTTTCATTCTTTTCTATGTTTATTTTGAGTCGGCAAATGTACGAAAAATGAATTGAAATTGAACCCTGCTCCGCTATCCCCCTTTGGAGGGGGCTGGGGGAGGAATTTCGCCCCGAATTTTTGTCATGCTGAGCTTGTCGAAGGACCTCTTCTAAAACTGTCATTTTCTTGCAGTTTTTGTCAATTTTTAGAAATTTAAAACATTCAATCATTTGATTATTAAATACTTATCGTTTCGATTTCCTTGCAAATGCAATTTGTCGTTTTCCGACATTTCTGCCATTTTATTATTACTATATAATTTAGTGAAATTCAACATATTAATTGAAAATTGTGTCGGAAAGTGGCGGTTTTAAATTTTTCTCGCGATTTTCATAAGGCCTTACCATAAAACCCACTTTAACCACAAAGGTCACTAAGTTAATCTCACACAAAGAGCACAAAGATTTATAACTCATAGTTTATCGTTAAGTACAGAGGGATAGTGCAAAGTTACTTCATCATCTTTTTCAATTTTCAAAAAACTACGGATTTTATCAACCACCTGATTTCCCTCGCCCATTGGGAGAGGGTCAGGGTGAGGGCGTCACACTGAGCTTGTCGAAGTGTTCTCGCAAAGACGCAAATCATCCCTCTCCTCGTAGGAGAGGGTTAGGGTGAGGGCGTGTACTCCGGCACTTACTTTGCGACCTCATCCTGTGTCCTTCTCCTATAAGGAGAAGGAATACTTACTTTTGTCCTCATGTTCAAAAGGATTCTACATATCATCAGGCTTTCGCTCAACGGTGAACAGCAAGACTATACCATCGGCAGCATACGCCGTGCAGTATTCCTGCTTGCTATACCCATGATACTTGAGTTGAGCCTTGAGAGTGTATTTGCCTTGGTAGATATGTTCTTTGTAGGTAAACTGGGGCAAAATGCAATTGCTACCGTGGGCTTAACTGAATCTGTAATCACTCTTGTTTACTCAATAGCTATAGGCCTAAGTACTGCTGCAACCGCAATAGTTGCACGTAGGATAGGAGAGAAAAACGCAGAAGACGCCGCACACGCTGGGGCACAATCATTGATTATATGTTTAATTGTGACTGTTTTTATAAGCATTGCAGGAGTAGCATTTGCAGGTAATATTCTATTGCTGATGGGTGCTAACCCTGATGTGGTGAAAGATGGAGCCATATTTACCCGCATTATGTTTGGTGGAAGCATGGCTATTATGCTTTTGTTTTTGATAAATGGTATCTTTCGTGGTGCGGGCGATGCTGCCATAGCTATGCGTAGCCTATGGATAGCCAGTATTATAAATATCATATTATGCCCAATATTTATTCATCTTTTCGGGTTAAAAGGTGCAGCCATTGCAACCGTTATAGGCCGAAGCACAGGTGTTATATATCAGACCTACCGATTATTTAATGGCAAAGGAATATTGAAATTCAAGAAACATCATTTCAAAATTGATTACCCTATTATTAAATCAGTTATCAATATCGGATGGCCCGCAACATTGCAATTTATTATTGCCAGTGGCAGTTGGATTGCATTAGCAAGACTGGTTGCAGAAACCAGTGGCACGGCAGCATCAGCAGGTTACCAAATAGCCATACGAAATGTGGTATTCTTTATTTTACCTGCATGGGGCCTAAGCAATGCCGCAGCAACCTTAGTTGGGCAAAACCTGGGTGCAAAGCAATTGGAAAGAGCTAGGAAAAGTGCTATGCTCACTGCAAAATACAATGCTATTTTCATGAGCTTTGTAATGATTCTCTTCCTATTCTTTTCCGAACCCATTGTTCGATTCTTTACGAAAGATGAGGCCGTTATAAAATATGGGGTTCAGTCATTACAGCTGTTTGGTTCAGGTTATATTTTCTATGGTATTGGAATGGTTATGACACAGGCATTGAATGGTGCAGGCGATACCCGCACACCAACCATTATAAACTTTGTTTGCTTCTGGCTCT
>Ga0210388_10002429_pt1 | contig 14493 bp, 14 predicted proteins | sample IncBWC19OmetaG_FD_155485 | JGI IMG/M metagenome (GOLD analysis project Ga0210388, IMG submission 155485) | Forest soil microbial communities from Barre Woods Harvard Forest LTER site, Petersham, Massachusetts, United States - Inc-BW-C-19-O ...
GTCGCACACCCCTCCCAGCACTCCCATTTGCCTGATCTTCTGCACGTCTCTACAATAAAAGTTTCACCCAGCTGGGAGAATTCCCGAGACACTTATGATTCATTTTCCTGTTCCCGAGGCTCTCACGTTCGACGACGTTCTCCTGCTGCCGGCGCGCTCCGATGTTGTGCCGTCGCAAGCGAACACGCAGACCCAGCTCACGCGCACGATTCACCTGAACATTCCTATCGTCAGCGCCGCCATGGACACGGTCACGGAATCGCACATGGCGATTGCGCTCGCGCAGCAGGGCGGCATGGGAATTATTCACCGCAACCTCACGATCGAGCAGCAGGCCAACGAGGTCGACAAAGTAAAGCGCTCGGAAAGCGGCATGATCGTTGACCCCGTCACCATGCATCCCACCGACAGAGTCAGCGACGCGCTCGAAGTCATGCGCAAATACAAAATTTCGGGCGTGCCCATCACCGAGCACGGCAAGCTGGTCGGCATTCTCACCAATCGCGATCTGCGTTTTGAATCCCGCTTCGACATTCCGATCGACAAGGTGATGACCAAGAAGAACCTGATCACCGTGCCGGTCGGCACCACGCTAGAAGATGCCGAAAAAATCCTGCACGAGCATCGCGTCGAGAAACTTCTGGTGGTCGACGACAAGTACAACCTGAAGGGCCTGATCACCGTAAAAGACATTCAGAAAAAACTGAAGTATCCCAACGCCGCCAAAGATTCCCAGGGACGCCTGCGCGTGGGCGCCGCCATTGGCGCGACCGGAGATTTTCTGGAGCGCGCACAGGAACTTGCCGAAGCCAAAGTGGATGTGATCGCCATCGACAGCGCGCATGGCCACTCCACCAAAGTGCTCGAAGCCGTGAAGCTGGTGAAATCGAAGCTGCCGGAACTGCAGCTGCTGGCGGGCAACGTCGCAACCTTCGATGGCGCTTGCGAGCTCACTCGTGCCGGAGCCGACGGCATTAAAGTCGGCATCGGTCCGGGATCTATCTGCACCACGCGCGTGGTCACCGGAGCCGGCGTGCCGCAGATCACCGCCATCGCCGAAGCGTTCCGCGCCACCAAAGATGCCGGAGTTCCCATCATTGCCGACGGCGGCATCAAGTACTCCGGCGACGTCACCAAGGCGCTGGCTGCGGGCGCAAGCGCGGTGATGATTGGGTCGCTGTTCGCCGGCACCGACGAAAGTCCCGGCGAGCTGATTCTTTATCAGGGCCGGTCGTTCAAGTCGTATCGCGGCATGGGCTCAATCGGCGCGATGGCCGCGGGTTCCAGCGAGCGCTATTTTCAGAACGTGGAAGGCGAATCTTCGGCCGCCGCGTCTTCCAGTCTCGACTCCGACCCCAACCGCCTCGGCAAATTGGTCCCCGAAGGCATCGAGGGCCGCGTCCCTTACCGCGGATCAGTCTCCATGATCGTGCACCAGATGGTCGGCGGACTGAAATCAGGCATGGGCTACTGCGGCTGCTCCACCATCGCCGAGTTGCTGCAGAAAACGCGCTTCGTGCGCATCAGCGGCGCCGGCCTGCGCGAAAGCCACGTCCACGACGTGATGATCACCCGCGAGGCTCCCAACTATGCGATCGAGTAAGGTGCAGCATAACCGCTTGTCATCCTGAGCGCAGTGGACCCCGTGCCCGCACAATGCCATCACGAACACAGATCTTAACTCGCGCGACGCTCCCGACCGCGTCGCAACAATCCCCCGAATTGCCGTCGCAGCCTTCGGCGAGCAAGGGGTCCTTCGACTCCGTGGTCGTCCGCTTTGCGGACGACCACTCGGCTCAGGATGACATTTCCGTGACATGTCTCCAAGCTGTGACAACGGGTGCCCAACTCGCTTGAGCTCCGACCGCCACAATGCTCTGAAGGCCTGGATCGCCACGGCTCTATGGCTGATCGTCATCACGATCGAGTCGAGCTCGCTGGGATCCTCCATCAACACCGGCCGCATTTTTTATCCGCCGCTGCATTATCTCTTCGGGATGGATCCATTTCGTTTCGAGCACGTGCACTTCTTCATCCGCAAGGGCGGCCACGTTTTCGGCTATGGCCTGCTGAGCCTGCTGCTGTTTCGCGCGTGGCGCGAAACGCTTCCCCTGCCCGGAGGCGCACGTTGGACGGTGCGCTGGGCGAACCTGGCGGTGCTCGGCACTGCACTGGTGGCCAGCCTCGACGAATATCACCAGAGCTTCAACCCCTTACGCACCGGCTCGGTACGCGACGTGATTCTGGACACCTGCGCCGGCATCACGGTGCAGATTCTGCTGTTTCTGTGGGTCAAATTGAGGAAATCCCGCGAATCGCAAGGCTAACCGGAGATTGTCATATTAACGGTTAGGTGGATTGCGCCGGCCGCTTAGCTAACCGGTGACGGTAGTTTCGCCGGTTATTGCTTCGATTTGTCGTCCTGAGGACCGCATTTCTTGCGGACTGAATGGACCTATGCAACTTGCCGGGCAGCACCGGCGCTGTCGGCGATTACGTAGGTCCTTCGCTTCGCTCAGAGTTTGTGACTTTTTCGAAGTTGCCAAAAATCGATGCTGCAAACAGAACAGGTACGGCGACAAAATCGTCGAAGATTCAAAAAAAGTCACAAACTCTCAGGATGACGGCGCAAATTTGGGCCAGAAAGATTTAGTCAGGGGCCAGCTTCGTTACGAGCAGTGTGGCCGATATTGTCGCCAGCACTGCGGAAAAGAAAAACGGGACGCTGGCTCCACAGTATTTCCACAACTCGCCGCTGATCAGGCTGGCGGCGAGCGTGGCGAAGCTGGTCACGAAGAAATAAATGCCGAGTGCGCGACCGCGCCCATGGTCGCCGACGGCTTCCACCACCAATGCTTTCAGCACAGGCTGCGTCAGGGCATAGTAAAAGCCGTAGACTGCCATCGCGATCCAGATGGCCATTGCGGACGGTGCGCGGCCGAAGACAAAATACACTGCCGCGAAGATCAGGTAGCCGGCGGCGGCGATCCATTTTCGTGAAGAACCGCGGCGTGAGAAGTGGTCGCTGAACCATCCTGCGGGCCAGGAGCCGAGTGTGTAGGTGAGGTTGAACACCAGGCCGAGCAAAGGCGCGAGCGCGACAGGGATGCCGGCGCTCTGCGCGCGCATCACCAGAAACATGTCGCTGGAGTTACCGAGCGAGAACAGCGTGACGGCGAACAGGACGAAGTAAAAAGCTCGCGGCAGCTTGGCTGCACCCAATGGGGCGATCGCGTTCAACGGCGCTGAGTCGGGTTGAGCCACGCTTCGCTTTGGCGGTTCCAGTTGCGCGCTGTTGGTCGTCTTACCGAGGAGTTTCTCGCGGATGCCGAACAGAGCTACCAGCACGCACAGCGCTCCGGGAACTGCGGCCACCCAGAAGACGGTTCTCATTCCGTGGCGCGAAAGCAGGACGAAGGCGATGAGAGGTCCGGCAATCGCGCCCGCGGAATCCATGGATTGGATCAGGCCATACGCCGCGCCCAGCCGGCCTTTCGGGACGGACTCGGCTACCATTACGTCGCGCGGCGCTCCGCGCACTCCCTTGGCCAGACGGTCGCTGAAGCGAATCAGAAAAATGTGTCGCCAGGAGGTCGCGAGCGCGAGCAGCGGCTTGACTGCGTTCGCGACGAAGTATCCCCCCACCACCAGCGGCTTGCGGCGGTCGATGCGGTCGGTGAGGTATCCGGAGAAGAGTTTGGCGAATGAGGCTACGCTTTCGGCGACGCCCTCGATCAATCCCAACTGCGCCGGCCCCGCGCCCAGCGACACCAGAAACGCCGGCAGCACCCAGTAGGCCATCTCGGTGGCCGTGTCGTTTAGAAACGACGTGATGCCGAAGACGTAGATGTTGCGGGCTGGGGAGGGCTCAGGCTCGGCGGCTGAGGCAGGCATGAAGCATTTTTATCATGTTCGCTCTCGCTTGCCATGCCATCGATCAAACATCCATCCGATGAAGTAGAACCAAGCAACAGTCAAAAATGGCATCGAAACGAAGAAACTCGTGATCTCGCTGACATCCAATCGCGCCAATCCACTGACGATTCCGGCGGTGCCGAGAAACGCTGGAAGTGCAAGGAACATGAAGCACTTTGTCACCCACCCTGGATCAATCCAAATTTCTATGGGCTCTACGGGAATGCAGTTCTGTGCCTTGTCAGGACATGCGTTCGCGGTTCGAGTCGCGGAGTGCCTGTTAAGAGGATCAGAGTCCAAGCGTAGAGCAGACCACCAGACGTAGCGGCTGTTATGAAACGCTCGGTTCTCCGCTATCGACTGGTAGGTCAATATGGCGAACAGGAGCAAGCCGCAACTTGGAAGAATTAACCTCCAGCGAAGTCGCATACCTGAAATTAGACACCGCAGCGGCCTAAAGGGTAAGGCCCAGCTCGCGCTGGCGGAAACTGAGAACTGAGAACTGGTTTTAGTACATCGCGTCGTACTTGGTGACGATCCACTCGCCGTTCTTGTTTTCGGTGGTGACAGTGAATAGTTCTTTGTCGGTCGCGCCGGAGGTGCTATCACGCTTGCCGCGATAGTGGAGGATGATGAGCGGCGGGGCTTCTTCCCACTCCACCAGTTCCCAGGAAATGAGCGGGTGCTGCGCCTCGGAGGCGCAGATGTAGCGGGCGTATTTCTTGTGGTAATCGTGTTCCCAGTTGGCCAGCAGTTCGTCGCAATGGCCATCGCGCAAGGCGTGCAGGAATTTTCCGGCAGCCTTCTCGGTGGAGCGGTCGCGTAACGGATTCATCTTGATGCTAACTGGCAGGCCACTCAGCGGATCGCGCTCTTCGGATCGTGCGAGCACCGGTCCCTGATCGCTGAGCCACCACACGTATCCCAGAAACACTGCGACCAGCAGGACGCCGGCGCCGACCGCAATGCCGATCTGTGTTTTGGTAAAGGCCATTACAAGAAGTTTATGGAGATGTTGGCAGAGACGACAAGATTACCTCCGGATGCCCCCCAGCGGACATGTACTAGCGGGGGAGGAGCGATGCGGCGTCAAATTCGTCGCGTGTGATAGAGGGCAGTCTGATATGGAGGCGAGCCGAACGCGCGATTAATGCGCCGCAAAAGGCGCGACGCTTCGCGCGGCTCGCCCAGATTCCTCGCGGCGCAAAGAACGCTTGTTTGACGGAATGACAACGAAATCGCACACTACCCGCGAAGCGATCGCGATCACTTCAGGCCTTCCACCAGGTAGAGATCGGATAGCAGGCGGCGGTAGCCGTACACGTAGGATTTACCGTCGGGCGTGGGAAGAACAGGACCGACGAATTCGACTCCGGAGGGATCGGGAGGCATGAGCTCTTTCCAGAGAGTGCGATTGCCAGTGGCAACCTCCAGGCGGTAAACCTTGGAAGGCAAATCCCCTCCGCGATAGACATATAGGGAATGGCCATCGGCGGTCCACGCGACGGGTACTTCTCCCGGCTGCAGTCCTTTGATGATCTGAGGATCGCCGGAAGGAATGGGGAAGAGATAACCTTTGTCGTCCGGGCCAATGGCTGCGACTGAGCTGCCATCGGGCGCTAGCGCGAACGAAAGTCCGTTCGTTCCCTCCGGAGTTACAGCTGTGATCTTGTCGACATCAATGTCCTGAACGTAAAGCCGCGATCCGTGATTGGTCTCCGTGCCAGATACCAGAATCCTTCTCCCGTCCGAGAACCAGCAGGCGGAGCCGTGAACAATATTGTGTCCCGGCAAGGGCCGGGGGTCGCCCGGTCCAGTCGAAAGCAGGAACAGATCGGCTTGGTTGTCGCCCCGACTGGAGAGAGCCCACTTGCCGTCCGGCGACAAGGCAAGAGAAAGACCATCGCCCAGGCGAACCGCGGGTGAGCCATCGGTCTTGCGGAGATACACGGCATAGGTCGGTCCGCCCGCCTCGCCTTCCTCGCGGAACAGGAGCGTCTGGCCGTCCGCCGAGAGCGTGACGGGGTAGGACCAATCGAGCCATGTAAAGTCGTGCTCGGTAGCATCGGCAGCCCGACGAACAATCAGCCCTCGGCGCCAGCTATCGCGGGCGAGCAGGGCCCGACCATTGGGCAAGACGTCCTGCAGGGTAAGGTCCGCGGGCACTCGGGCCACGAGGCGTTCTTTTCCGGACAACGGGACGGCAAACACGGAACGGTCGATACCGATCACGGTCGCCGTTACCCAGACTTCGTCTCCACTCGGAGACCAAGCCAGGCCGACTGCACCGCCTCCGTAATTCTGGCTAAGGGTTCGTTTCTTGCCGTTCATATCGACAAGCGCCACGCTACCGATGGAATCGCCGGGAATGGAGTGATCGATAAACGCAATCATGTCACCCTTGCGGGAGATGCGGGGATGGCTGACCCAGCCGCCGGTTTCGTAGAGAACTTTTCCGGGCGGATATTCGAGGCGATTGCGGCCATTCACATCGCGCACGATGGCGAGTTGCGAGCCGTCAGGAGACCAGTCGGCCCATTGAATGTTCTCGAGAATCTCGCGCGGCGCACCACCCCCGAGCGGCATGCGGGCTAAGGTGCCGGTGTAGACTTGGGACTTGCTTTGCTGGCTGTGCAACAAGACGGCCATCTCTCCGGTGGAGGAAATGGCCTGAATCTCGGCTCCCGGAACTCCGGCGGGACGCGATTCGGGAGTGCCAAAGCGGGTGCTGAAAATTTCCACCGGTCCGCCTTCCCAGGCCGCGCTGTACACCACGGTTTGGCCGTCGGGTGCGAACCGCGCCATGCGGATCGTGCCTCGACGATAGGTGAGCAGATGATAGGCCGGAGACGAGACTGGCGCGCCGCGGTGCAACAGGAGGAAGGCGATCGCGGCCAATGCCGCGAGCAACGCGGCTCCGAGAACGACCACCGCAGGCCGTGATTGAGGTTCTGGAATTACCTTCATCCCGGACGACGAACCTTTGACGGATACCGCGCTTGGGATGATTGTTGCCGATCCGCTCGGTGCTTCGCTGGCCGCGGAAGAAGAAATGCGCGAGGAATCTCGCTCGCGCTTCAGCCTTTTGAGATCAGCGCGGACTTCGGCCGCACTCTGGTAGCGCAGTTCGATATCTTTCTCCAGCAACTTTTGTGCGATGCGCTCGATCTCGGCGGGAAGGGAGGGGTTCAGCCGGATCGGTGGCGTGGGCGCGCGATTGAGAATGGCCTCGGTAATCACTCCCTGGGTTTCGCCGCGGAACGGCAGAGTGCCGGTGGCCATTTCGTAGAGCACGATGCCAAAAGAAAAAAGATCGGTGCGCCCGTCCAGGTCCTTGCCCCGCACCTGTTCGGGCGACATATAGGCAACCGTGCCGACGGCGGTGCCCGGACTGGTGAGATTGAGAGCGGCCGCGTCGGCCAGGGTTTGAGAATTCGCGCTGACCGAGTTGGGTACGGCAGCCATCTTGGCCAATCCGAAGTCGAGAACCTTCGCGTGACCGCGCTTGGAAACGAAGATGTTCGCCGGCTTGATGTCGCGGTGAACGATGCCCTTGGCATGCGCCGCATCGAGCGCATCCGCCACTTCGATGGCGATGCCGAGCAGCGGGTCGAGATCCACGGGCCGGACGCCGATTAGGTGCTTCAGCGTTGAGCCGTCGAGGTATTCCATCGCGATGAAGGACTGGCCTTCCTGCTTGCCGATCTCGTAGATGGTGCAGATATTGGGATGATTCAGGGCGGAGGCTGCGCGCGCTTCGCGGCGGAAGCGCTCCAGAGCAGGCTCGTCTTGCGCCATTGCGTCAGGCAGGAATTTTAGGGCGACGAAGCGGCCAAGTTCGATGTCCTCGGCTTTGAAGACCACACCCATGCCACCACCACCGAGTTTTTCCAGAATGCGATAGTGAGAGATGGTGCGGCCAATCATTGGCGCGAATCTTACGTGGATGGGTCCGGACAAGTCAATGGAACGTAAGTGGGAGAATCAAGGGCGGAGGACGGTTTTGGGCCAGAAAAAAGGCACGGCGGCAGGCCGTGCCTTCACACTACAAAAGGCTTACAGCTATTTCTTTTCTTTCTTCTCTTCCTTCTCTGCGTCGTGCTCGTCGTTGACCGGCTCAACGCCGCCCTCGTGCTGGGCTTGCGCTTCCGCTTCTTCCATGGCTTTCTTGGCTTCGGCGACTTTCTTGGCGCGGACTTCGGCGCGCTTCTCTTTCTTTTCGTCGAGAATCTTCTCGCTGCCGAGAAGTTCGAGGAAAGCCTTGTCGGCTCCGTCACCTTTATTCCAGTGAGTGCGGATGATGCGTGTGTAGCCGCCGTTGCGATCGCCAAAACGCGGGCCGACCGTGTCGAACAACTTGACCAGGGCTTCATCGGTCATGAGGTAAGCGCCAGCCAGGCGGCGAGCGGCGAGGTCGCCACGCTTGCCCAGCGTGATCATTTTTTCGACGATGGGGCGCGCGGCTTTGGCCTTGGGAACGGTGGTTTCAATCCGCTCCTCGACGATCACCGATGTGACCAGGTTGCGGAGCAGCGAACGCCGGTGCGCCGTGTTCCGTCCGAGTTTGTATCCTGCTACTTTGTGACGCATATGAACCTCAGATCGGGGCCAGGGGTCGGGGACCAGTGGCCAGTCTTTTACTTCAGCGGCCAGCGGTCAGGGACCAGTGGCCAGTCCGTACATCAGGGGCCAGGGGTTAGTGGCCAGTCTTGCATATTGCGGTCGATAGCTAGGGCTTCTTTTGCTTTCTGATCTTACTTCTGACTTCTGAACCCTGCCCCCTAGCCCTGATCACTATTCAGCGATTTTCTCGAAAAAGTGGGCGACTTTCTTGCCGGCGTCTTCGGTGTAATAGACCGTGACCTTCGCGGACTTCTCGGTTCCTTTTGCAATGTCCTTACCCGCGTCGGCCGTAGCGTGCCCGGTCAGCCGGAAACTATCTTCCGTACCGTCCGCGGCTTTGACCGTCATGGTCTTGCCAGCATGATCGATGTGGGTGATCGTTCCATCCACCGACTTGATGCCATCTTTGCCGACCCTATCCACCTCGACCGCGGTCTTCTCCGTACCTTTGGTGGTGTAGTGCGCTACAACTTCCGTGCCTTCCGTGAGTCCGTGAAAGGTGTCTTTGGCGCCTGCGCCGGTTTCGTCGACACCGTGGACGGTGGTCTTGTCGACAACCTTGATCGCATGCTCTGTGCCGTCCTTGGTCTTAACAACAGCCGTCCTGGTGGCCGAGTCCAGCTTGCTGATGGTTCCATGGACGGCACTGACTACGTCCTGCGCTGCGCAGGCAACTGCGCCCAGGAACAGCAACACTAAAAATGTGCGGACGAAGTTTTTCATTTCAATCTCCTTAAAAGCAGGGGTCAGTGGCCAGTGTTGCATGTTGCGGTCGGTGGCTAGGAGCTCTCTTACTTCTGATCCCGGACCCCTAGCCCCTGACCTCTTGTTTCCTACAGCGGTCGTTCTTATAGCTGATCGTCCGGCCCATAAGCCGAAGCCGGAAGGACTTGATTCGACGTCGGACCAGGTACAGCGTTGCCGTGTTCGTCGATCTTCATGCCGAGACTCAGACCCATCGAAGAGAGAATTTCCTTGATCTCATTCAGAGACTTGCGGCCGAAGTTTTTGGTCTTGAGCATTTCGGCTTCGGTCTTCTGCACGAGCTCGCCGATGGTCTGAATGTTCGCGTTCTTCAGGCAGTTATAGCTGCGCACGGAAAGCTCGAGTTCTTCCACGGAACGGTTGAGGTTCTCGTTGTGAATCTCGGGCTTGCGGTCGTCGGACGAAGACGTACCGGTTTCGATCTCTTCCTCGAAGTTGATGAAGATGTTCATGTGGTCCTTCAGCAGCTTCGCGGCCAGGCCGATGGAATCGGCGGGAGTGATGGAGCCGTTGGTCCACACTTCGAGCGTGAGCTTGTCGTAATCGGTAATCTGGCCGAGACGCGCGGCTTCGACGGTGTAGTTGCACTTGCGCACTGGCGAATGCACGGAATCGATGGGAATGAAACCGATGCCGAGATCTTCGTCGAAGTTCTTATCGGCGGAGGTGTAGCCGCGGCCGCGCTTCAGACGCATTTCCATGTCGAGCTTGCCGCCTTCGCTCACAGTGGCGATGTAGACGTCTTTGTCGAGAACTTCGACGTCACCGTCGGCTTCGATCATGCCGCTGGTGACCACGCCGGGCTGATCGGCGCGTAGGTAAATGGCTTTCGGAGCGTCGCCGCTCAACTTGAATGGAATCTGCTTGAGGTTGAGGATGATGTCGGTCGCGTCTTCGACTACGCCGGGGATCGATTGGAATTCGTGCAGCACGCCTTCCATCTTCACGGCGGTGACGGCCGCGCCTTCAATCGAGCTCAGCAGCACGCGCCGCAGGGCGTTGCCCACGGTGGTGCCGAAGCCGCGCTCAAAAGGCTGCGCCCAGAAAATGCCATATTTGTCGGTGAGGCTCGAGGTGTCAACTGCGAGGCGTTTTGGTTTCTGAAAACCCTTCCAAAGCATGTGCTTCTCCTTCGGCCGTTTGGCTCGATTCTGACTCGCTGAGTGGTCCAACTCAGGTCAGCGTCAGAAAGGGCTGATTTGGCTCGAATGTACGGACCTAAAACCAGTTTCTGGTTTCCAGGTTCTAGATTTCCGCGAGGCCGCAGTCTTCGTAGCCCACTGGAAACTAGAAACTCGAAACCTCTAACTCTTACTTGCTGTACAACTCGACGATCAGCTGCTCGTTGACCGGCAACTGAATATCTTCACGCTTGGGCAAACTCAGGACGCGCGCTTTGTAATTATCGCGATCCACTTCCAACCAGGTGGGCATGGTGCCGTGGCTGGCGAATTCCTTGGCGAGTTCCAGCACGGTGAGCTTCTTGCTGTTCTCGCGGATGGAAATTTCCTCGCCCGCGCTGACTTCGTACGAAGGAATGTTCACCTTGCGCGTGTTGACGGCAACGTGGCCGTGGCGAACCAATTGACGCGCCTGACGCCGCGACTGCGCGAAGCCCAAGCGGTAGACCACGTTATCGAGGCGGCGTTCCAGTTGCTGCAACAAGAGCTCGCCGGTGACGCCCTTGGAGCGCGCAGCCTTCTCGAAGTAGTTGCGGAACTGGCCTTCCTGCGTGAAATAGATGCGCTTGGCTTTCTGTTTTTCGCGCAACTGCAGGCCATAACCTACGATTTTGGCTTTGCGGTCTTTCCCGTGTTGTCCGGGAGCGAAGTTGCGCTTCTCGATAGGACACTTATCGCTGAAGCACTTTGCGCCTTTGAGGAACAGCTTCATGCCCTCGCGGCGGCATAAACGGCAGACTGCATCGGTGTAACGGGCCAAGTTTGTTCTCCTTTAGATGACCGGTTTACGGGTTTGGCTTCACCCTTCGTCCCGGACGGTGGAACAGTTTCTAGTTTCTTGTTTCTAGTTCCGGTTTCTAGTTCCGCTTCCAGCGTAAGTCACTGGAAACCAGAAACAGGAAACTAGAAACTTCTTCTTACACTCTGCGGCGTTTTGGCGGACGGCAGCCGTTGTGTGGAATCGGGGTGACGTCGCGAATGGAACGCACTTCGATTCCGGACGCGGCCAGGGCGCGCACCGCCGACTCACGGCCGGAACCGGGGCCGCTGACGCGTACGTCCACGCTGCGGACGCCATGATCGCGCGCCAGGTTGGCGGCGTTCGAGGCGGCTTGCTGCGCGGCAAAGGGCGTGCCCTTGCGCGAACCGCGGAAACCGAGCGACCCTGAACTCTTCCACGACAGGACGTTGCCGTTCATGTCGGTGATGGTCACGATCGTGTTATTGAAAGACGCTTGCACATACACCAAGCCGTGGGGCACGTGCTTGCGTTCCTTCTTCTTGAAGGTTTTCTTCTTGCCCTTTTTTTCTGGTGCGGCTGCTGCGCCGCCCGCTGCTGCTGGTTTAGCCATAATTAGTGTCCAGTGGCTAGTGGCTAGCGGCTAGTTAGTGATCCGTGGTTTTACTAGCCACTAGTCACTAGCCACTAGCAACTGCTCTTACGTTTTTGCCGTCGCCTTCTTCTTTTGTGCGACCGTTCCTTTGCGCGGACCTTTGCGGGTGCGGGCGTTGGTGTGGGTGCGCTGTCCGCGGACCGGCAAGTTGCGGCGATGGCGGAATCCGCGGTAGGAGCCGATTTCGATGAGGCGCTTGATGTTCATCGAAACTTCCTTGCGCAGATCGCCTTCTACCAGTCCTTGCTCTTCAATGACCGTGCGGATGCGGTTGACCTCTTCTTCGCTGAGGTCCTGCACCTTCTTCATGGGCTCGACTTTGGCTTCGTCGAGGATGCGTCCGGCGCGCGGGTGCCCGATGCCGTAGATGTAGGTCAGCGCGATGTTGATGTGCTTCTGGCGCGGAAGATCGACGCCTGCAATACGTGCCATGTTTTCCTTAACCTCGGCGGCTGTGCCGCAGCCTGGGGGCTTTTAGCTCTCGGCTTTAAGCTTAGAGCCAAAGCCAAACCGCTTACCCCTGGCGCTGTTTGTGTTTCGAGATGACGCAGATCACCCGCACTACACCTTTGCGGTGGATGACCTTGCACTTGTCGCAAATCTTCTTTACGGATGCTCTTACTTTCATAACCCAGCTTTCAGCCGTCAGCTCTTAGCTGTCAGCTAACCAAAAATCATTTATACCGGTACACAATTCGGCCGCGATTTAAGTCGTAGGGGGAAAGCTCCACTGCGACCTTGTCGCCGGGCAGGATGCGAATGAAATTCTTGCGCATCTTTCCGGAGACGTGCGCCAGCACCTTATGCTTGTTTTCCAGTTCCACGCGGAACATGGCGTTGGGCAGCGGTTCCAGAACCACGGCCATCACTTCAATCGCGTCTTCTTTACTCATGCACCCCTTAAGCGCTTTTAGCTTTTAGCTCTTGGCTTTTAGCTAAGAGCCCAGAGCTAAAGGCTAAAAGCTTCTATTGCGTCAAAATTACCGGGCCATCTTTGGTGACGGCTACACAGTGCTCGAAGTGGGCGCTGAAGCTGCCGTCTTCGGTCACCGCCGTCCACTTGTCCTCAAGCACGCGCGATCCGGGCTTGCCGTAATTCACCATGGGCTCAATCGCAAGCACCATGCCCTCGCGCAATTTTGCTCCGTGACCACGTGCGCCGAAGTTTGGCACTTGCGGCTCTTCGTGCAGCCGCGTCCCGATGCCGTGTCCGACGAACTCGCGGACCACACTGAAGCCATTCGATTCCACGTGTTCCTGTACCGCCGCGCCCACATCTCCGACTGAGTTGCCGATGCGCGCCTGCTGAATGCCGCGATACAAGGACGCTTCGGTAACTTCCAGCAGTTTCACCAATTCGGGCTTCACTGTTCCACTCGCCGGAACCGTGATCGCGGCATCGCCGTAATAGCCGTCGAGTACTACGCCGCAATCGATGGAAACGATGTCGCCGTCTTTCAGTACCCGCTTTTCCGACGGGATGCCGTGCACAATTTCTTCGTTCACCGAGGTGCACAGCACACAGGGATAATCGAAATATCCCTTGAAGGCCGGCTTAGCCCCGAGTTCCTTGATCTTTTTTTCGGCGGCGCGTTCCAGGTCCATGGTGGTGACGCCGGGCGCTACCAGCGAGCGCACATGGTCGAGAACTTGTCGCACGATGCGGCCGCTTTGCCGCATCTTTTCAATTTCCGCCGCTGATTTGCACACAATCGCCATTCCTTACGCTGCGTGATGGTCCTCAAGAATCCGGAAAATCTTTTCTGTGACCTGGTCGATGGGAAGTTCGCCATCCACCGCGATCAACCGGCCGGTCCGCTGGTAATAGTCGGCCACGGGACGGGTCTGTTCCTGATACGCCGTCAGCCGCGGCTGAATCACTTCTAAGCGGTCATCGTTTCGGGTCACCAGCTTCGTCCCGTCAAGATCGCACAGTTCATCCACACGGGGCGGCTGGAAATGGACGTTGTAAATCCGTCCATCGGTAGGACAAGAACGGCGTCCAGTGATCCGGAGCAACAATTGATTATAGTCTACCTCCAGGCTGATCACAATCGGCCAGGCTCGAGTCGCGCGCGAGTTGTCAAAGAGCCGGTCATCGAGCAGGGCATCCAGCCACCCGGCTTGCGCCGCGGTACGCGGAAAACCGTCCAGCACATAACCGCGTCCGCAATCCGGCAGAGCCAGGCGTCCGCGAACCATGTTGCAGACCAGGTCGTCGGAAACCAGCTCGCCCCGGGCCATGACCGCCTTGGCCACCAGCCCTACGTCGGTGCCGCGGGAAACATTCTCCCGCAAGAGATCCCCGGTGGAGACGTGGGGAATCTGGTAACGCTCATGCACCCGGTTGGCCTGAGTGCCTTTTCCGGCACCCGGAGCTCCGAGCAGCACTACGGGACCTACGTCACGCAAGGTTTCCAGCGCCATCGATACCAGTTCTCGGTTCTCAGTTCTCAATTCTCGAACCATCGAGCGTCCATCGCCGCCCCGACAGCTCCCGTTTCCAAAACTGAGAACCGAGAACCGGGAACTGAGAACTCCCTTGCTACGACCAGTAGCAAGTTACGACCAGTTGCGGCGGCCGCGAATTCTTCCGCTGCGCGGCGTGAAACCAT
>Ga0210388_10002431_pt1 | contig 14481 bp, 13 predicted proteins | sample IncBWC19OmetaG_FD_155485 | JGI IMG/M metagenome (GOLD analysis project Ga0210388, IMG submission 155485) | Forest soil microbial communities from Barre Woods Harvard Forest LTER site, Petersham, Massachusetts, United States - Inc-BW-C-19-O ...
GTCCTGGTAGAAGAGGAGTCGATTCCGGACTTCGTCCTTGGTCATTGGGCCGCGTGGAGCGCTAAGCGGAGCTTTAATACCTGGTCGAAGATGCGGTCGGCCATTTCACGTTTGGGAGCGCGCGGCAAGGGGATGGTCTCGCCGGTGCGCAAAACCAGCACAGCCTCGTTCTCATCAGACTCAAAGCCGGTTCCGTCGTGGCCGACTAGATTGGCCACCACCATATCGCAGTTTTTGGAAGCGAGTTTGGCGCGGGCGCCCTCGGTTAGATTTTCCGTCTCGGCCGCAAATCCGATCAACAAGCGGTCGCCCTTTTTCTGGCCGAGCTCGGCCAGGATATCGGGAGTGGGGTCCAGTTCGAGCGACATTCGCATGGCCGTCTTCTTGACTTTATGCTGCGGCACGCGCGAGAGGTGGTAATCCGCGACGGCCGCGGATTTGACGATGATGCTAGCTTCGGCCAGATGTTCGATGACCGCGTTTCGCATTTCGACCGCGGTGTGGACGCGAATGAGTGTGACGCCCTGGGGCGCGGGAAGATGGACGGGGCCGGAAATCAAAATCACCTGCGCGCCACGTTCGGCGGCAGCTTCCGCCAACGCGTAGCCCATCTTACCGCTGGACCGGTTGGAGATGAAGCGCACCGGATCGAGCGGCTCTTGGGTTGGTCCAGCGGTTATGAGAACGGTTTCGCCTTCGAGATCTTTCGATGTTTTGCCGAGTGTGGAGTTGAGACCCAGACCGGCCACGACATCGGCAATGTGATCGGGCTCGGCCAGCCGGCCTGGGCCGGTCATGCCACAAGCCAGAATGCCTTCCTCCGGTTCGACGATAAGATGGCCGCGCTTTTTCAGAATGCTTACGTTTTCCTGAGTGGCCGGATGCGTCCACATATTGCTGTTCATGGCGGGAGCCAGCACTACCGGCCCGGTAAAGGCCAGATATGTAGTGGTCAGAAAATCGTCCGCATGTCCGTGAGCGAGACGCGCCAGCAGATCCGCCGTAGCCGGCGCGATCACCATGGCATCGTTGTCCTGGGCCACGGAGATATGCTCGATGGCGCTGGATAGCGTTTCTTCGGAGCTTGCGGCGGCGAACAGGTCAGTAATGACCTTGCGGCCGGTGAGGGCGGCGAAAGTTAGAGGGGTTATGAATTGTTGGGCGGCGGCGGTGAGCACAACCTGAACTCGCAGCCCGCGTTCCATAAGAGCCCGGGCCAGCTCCGCGGATTTATAGGCGGCTATGCCGCCGCCTACGCCGAGCACGACATTCATGCGTCAGGCTTCCTCACTGAAAGGCACCGGCTCCGTTGAAGACGCCCCGTGGCGCACCCACTCTTGCGTGCTGCATCGACACTCATGTCGATGTCCGCCCGACGCCGAGACGAGTCTCGGTGCAGCGCGCAAGAGTGCGTGCGCCACCAACAGGCCCGTGGAAACTCCCTTAGAAGCTGTGAAGAAATCGGCATGCGCCCGAGGTTGGCAGACGGAAACGTCTGCCCCACAGAGCAGCATAGCCGCAACCAAGGCTGGGCCGACGTGGGCGTCGGCCGCGGACCAGGGGGTCCGCCCCACAAATCGTCGCAGGCCGCGAAGATTTTCAGGTCTAGTAGTACATTGACGCACAAGAACTTACCACCAAGTGGCGCAGGCGCTTTCGCCTGCGAACCGATTTTTTCACAGCTTCTGAAGGTCGCGGATCGGTTGCGCTCACTAAACATGAGAAACACACTCTCGTCATTCGGTCGGGGCGAATTCCTGGGGCTGGCCTTTTACTGTGTCCGTGTACTTCACCAGGCCTCGGCGCACTTCTTCCATGGAAGTCACAGTCGGCTTCTTGGATGTGGTTGGGAGGAACGGACGAGCGCCATTCTGCAATTGCCGCGCGCGCTTGGCGGCGACGATGATGAAACGGTAGGTGCTCTGTTCGCAATCGTCCGGAATCGCGTACATCGCGTTATTTCTCAATCTCTCAGCCATCGATCTTTACCTCAATCCTTTTCAAAACTCAAAACTTTTGAGAATCGGCCGGACCTCTTCTTCCATCCGGGCCTTGCGCAGCCGCTCGGCCTTGACGATGGACGCCAAGCGGGCGGCCGACTCGTCGATCTCCCGGTTGATCAGCACATAATCGTACTGCGTATAATTTCGAACTTCCTCCGCCGCGCCCTTTAAGCGCCGCTGAATCACTTCTTCGCTATCCTGTGACCGCGCGCGGAGCCTTTGCTCGAGAACTTCCCGGGACGGTGGAAGCACAAAGATGCTGATTGCTTCCGGAATCGCTACCTTCAATTGTCTCGCACCCTGGACATCGATGTCGAGTACCAGGTCGCGGCCCTGGTGGGCGGCCTGTTCGAAGGTACTGAGGTGGGTACCGTAATAGTTTCCGAAAACCTCGGCATGTTCCAGAAATTCGCCCTTTTCCAGCCGTTCCTCAAACTCCGGCCGGGAGATGAAGACGTAGTCCACGCCGTTGGTTTCGACAGGACGCGGCGGGCGCGTAGTGTAGGAAATAGAGAAAGTTAGCTGCGGGACCGACTGCATAAGCCGGTGGACCAGCGTGGACTTTCCAGACCCGGAAGGGGCGGACACGATGAAAACGGAAATCATAGTGGGGCGGACCCCCGCTGTTGGCAGGCGAAAACGCCTGCCCCACAACAACCGAAACCATTGTGCGCCGAAGTGGGGCAGGCGCTTTCGCCTGCCAGTGCGAATTGGCGATAGGGACTCATTCCAGATTTAGCGCCTGTTCGCGGATTTTTTCTATGCCGGCCTTGGCTCGTAGCGCCAGTTCCGTGATCCGCAGGCCAAGTTCGCCGATGCCGCTGGTTTTGGACAAAACCGTATTGGTTTCGCGGTTCATCTCCTGCAGCAGGAAATCCAATTTCTTGCCAACCTCGCCACCGGCGTCCAGAATCTCATCCAATTGCCGGGAGTGGATTTGAAGGCGGGAAATTTCCTCGCCGATATCGCTGCGGTCGGCCAGAAGCGCGGCCTCCTGCGCGATTCTCTGCGAGTCCAGCGTGGAGTTCGCGAGCAGTTCGTTGAGCTTCTCGGCCAGACGGTTGTGGAACGCCGGTATGGCGCGAGAGCGGATATCGGCCATCTCGGCGGCGTCGGCCGCAATCGCGCGGTTGTGATCCTGTATAAGAGCGGCCAGCTCGGCGCCCTCGCGCGAGCGGAACTGGTTGAGAACGTCGAGCGCTTCTTCAAACACCGCCAGCAGCGGCTTTTCCACGCCGGGATCGGGCGCGGCTTCCACCGCGGCTCCAAACATTCCAGGAAGGCGCATGAGCTGATTCAAGTCGGGCTGGGTGCTAGCCAGCCCCTCTTCTCGAGCCATCTTGCGGAAAGCCGCCAGACAGGCATGCATCAATGGCTCATTCAACCCGCCCGCCGCGGCATCGCCGGCGCGAACCACCGAGCAGCGCACATCCACGTGGCCGCGCAGCACCGCCTTTTTTAGCGCGCCGCGCAGGATGCCCTCGAACTCATCAAGATCCGCTTCCAGATGAAAGTGCGGGTCCAGTCCCTTATGGTTGACACTCTTGAGGCTTACCGAGATTTCGCCGTGCGGAGTGGAGCGCTGGACGCGGGCGAAGCCGGTCATGCTGCGAATGGGCGCGCTCATGGATTGACCATTATGGATTGACACTCATGGATTGACATTTACGGGTTCACAAGCGGATCCGGCTCCAGATACTGCAGGTCATGCAGCCGCTGGTAGATGCCGCCGTGGCTGACCAGCTCTTCGTGGGTTCCGAACTCGGAGATGCGTCCTTGATCGAGGACCACGATCTTGTCCGCGCGCCGGATAGTGGACAGGCGGTGCGCGATGACGATTACGGTGCGATTGCTGATCAACGTCTGTAGCGCGCGCTGCACCAGGACTTCCGATTCGCTGTCCAGGTGAGAGGTGGCTTCATCCAGAATCAGGATGGGTGCATTCTTGAGCAAGGCGCGCGCGATGGCCAGCCGCTGCCGTTGGCCGCCGCTCAATTTTACGCCGCGTTCTCCGATCATAGTGTCGTAACCATGGCTCATCCGCTCAATGAACTCCTCCGCCATGGCATTGCGCGCGGCCTCGCGAATCTCGTCGTCCTTAGCTTTAGGCTTGCCGTAGCGGATATTGTTCGCCACGGTATCGTTGAAGAGAAAAGTTTCCTGCGCCACCATGCCGATCTTTTCGCGCAGTGATCCGAGCTGCAGATCGCGAACGTCTTTGCCGTCGATCCGTACCGCACCGGATGTAACGTCGTAGAAACGCGGAACAAGATTGGCCAGCGTTGTTTTCCCGGCGCCGCTTGGACCCACCAGAGCGACAACTTCGCCGGCGCGGACCTCTAATTTAACGCCATGCAGCCGGAAGCCATTGGGTGCGTTGGAATAGCGGAAGCTGATGTCGTCCAGCACGATATTCTGCTGAAATTTGCCAAGTTTCGCGGCGCCGGGCTTCTCCACAATCTGCTGATCGCGATCCAGATACTCGAATACTTTTTGAGAAGCGCCCAGCGCCTGCTGGAAGATGTTGTGGATGCCGGTGAGCCGCTTGACGGGCTCATACAGCATGAGCAAAGCGATGACGAAGCTGGTGAATTCTCCCGGTGTGAGCGCGTGATTCTTGATCTGGATGCGCGCGTAGGTCAGCAATATCACGATGGTGATGGCGGCGAAGAATTCGATCAACGGGCTGGAGAGAGCTTGTAGCGCCACGTAGCGGAGGTTGGTGGCTTTCATCCGGTTCGCGGCAACGAGAAAGCGATTGGACTCCAGATCTTCGGTGCCGAACGACTTCACCACCTGGTGGCCACTAATGGTCTCCTGCAGGATCTGGTTCAGCTCGGCGGCATCGTCCTGGGCGCGTCTGGTTGTTCGCCGGATGCGCCGCCCAATGCGCAGCGTGGGGACCAGCACGAAGGGCAATACCGTAAGACTGGCAATGGCCAGCTTCCAATCTTTCTGAAGCACCACGCACAAAAGGAATATCACCGAAAACGATTGCCGCAGCCAATCGGCCAGCATGTGCGAGGTGGCTACCTGGATCTTTTCGAGATCGTTCATGATGGACGACATCACGCGGCCGGTGGAATTGGATTCAAAGAAATTCGCATCTTGGCGCAGCACGCGATCGAACACTTTCTGCCTAAGATCTGTCACCGCGGAAAGGCCGACGTAATTCACGAAATAATTACCGAAGTAATCGCACAACCCTTTGACCAGGAAGACGCCCAGGATGGCCAGGGCTACCATGGTCCAGACGTTGTGAATGGACGACGGGACCAGTTGCTGAAGGTAGATCTTATGGTTGAGAACGGGGATGGTGAACAGGGGCACCGGTGAATCGGGCGTTTCAGGTTGAAGAACGCGATCGAAGATGGGCTGAATGAGCAGGGCCATGAGACCCTGCGCGGCGCCAACGGCGGCCATCAGGACCACTGACAGCAGCAGTGGTGCAAGATAGGGACGCACGAAACGGAGCAGGCGGCTCATAGGCGGGGAACCAGGGACTCGGGGCTGGGGACTCGCACACTCTCGACGGCCCGGAGCGCTTCGGGTATGCCGATGGATTGGATGCCGTGTGGGTTGGTAAGCACCTTGGATTCCGTTTGCCACGGGCGCCAGATGTCCGCATCCGACGATCCGAATAAGACCACAACGGGTATCCCGAATGCCGCGGCCATGTGGGCCGGACCGCTGTCGTTACCGACGAAGAGTGTGGCGCCCGCAAGCAGAGATTTTATTTCTTCGAGCGACGCGCCCTCTATCGAGGTGTAGCGCTGGAAGGCTTCCAAATTTTCGCCTGGTCCGGAAATGAATATTGGCTCCAGGCCGAGGTTGCGTTCAATGTGATCCGCGAGGGCCAGGAAGTTGGAGTGCGGCCACATTTTGTCGGGCGCGGAGGCCATGGGGTGCAGAACGGCGTAGGGGCGCGGCCGGGCCGCAGGTTTTGAAAACAGGCGGGCGCGCGGGATCTGGGAGATCGGTGCACCCAGGGAAAAAATAGCGGAGGCCAGGTGCTCCGCGGTGTGGACTTTGCGATCGACGTTGAGGATTTCCTGAGCGCGCGGAACGCGGATGTTGTAAATGGGCTGAAAACGGAAATGGGTGAATCCGGCTCGCAATGGAGCTCGTGAGGCCAGCGTCAGACGGACACTGGTGGCCCCTCCATGAAGATTGAGCGAAAGCTGCGGACGAAAGCCTGAGATCTCCGATGCGATCGGACGAAGTACGCACTCGACATCGGGATTGCCGGCAAAAAGAGGAGCGAACGCTTCTTCCACTACGACGGCGATCCGCAAATCCGGCCGGGCTTGTTTCAGCAGCGCAAGCGCGGGGGTGGTTAGCACGCAGTCACCCAGCGAGCGCAACCGAATGACTGCAACTCGCGCTCCGGGGGCGAGGCGCTCGAACACGGTGTTCATCTTGATAATCGTGCGCTTATTCTTCTATTTTCGCTTCGTCGATCAGCATCACCGGGATGTCGTCGCGAATGGGGTAAACGCGCTTGCATTGTACGCACTTCAAACCACTCTGATCGGGCTTCAACTCCACTGTCGCTTTACACAAAGGACAGACCAGGATGTCCAACAAATCCTTGCTAATCGGCATGGTTCGATTAATCTTAGCAGGGTTGGCAGGCGGAAGCGCCTGCCCCACGCGCCACTAGAATTGGAAACGCGCCTGCAACTCGATCCGGCGGTTGTTGCCGGGCGACGCGAACGCTCCGAAGCCGCCTGCCAGCGAATTAGATTCGCCAAAGAGCGGCGTCCCGAGCACGCCGTTGACGGGGCCGGGGTTGACGTGATTCAACAAATTGCGAGCCTGGATTGAGAACGTCACGTTGTAACGCTTGTTGGTGGTGGGGTTACCGAACATTCCGCCCATGGGGCCGCCGCCACCCATCATGCCTCCTCCCGGGGGGCCGCCGCGTCCGCCGCCTCCGCCCGGTCCACCGCGACCTCCTCCGGGTGGAGGATTACCCGAGCCTTCGCGCGAGGGACCAAATCCGAATGTCTTCGCCAGCCTCAGGTTTACTGTGACGCTTCCGGGACTGCGCCCGAAATTGCGTGGAAGGATCACTTCGCCCGGTTTTACTTGCAGATTATTCTCATAAGGGTTGGGATCCAACAGCCCGTACACGGTCTGAATTAAGTTTGAACCTGCCGGCACCAGGCTTGGATCCGTCACCAGTCCGGGCCGCGCCGTACTGAGGAGCGTGGTGCCGAATGGATCGGTGCCGTTGATGATGTCAAAGGGCGCTCCGGAATTGATCGTAACGAATGGCGACAACCGGAAATCCCACTTGGTGGTGATGGACCCGCCCAGAAATGCGCGATGATGCACGTCGAGAGCCGAGGGGCCGTACTCTCCCTGCATGCTGTAAGGATTGGCGGGCAATGTCCCGATGCCGTCGGTGTTGCTGTTGGCATGGCCGTACATATAAAAACCGTTCAGCGAAATTTTAGCCGTGGGCTGCGTCCGGACGTTGGTGATCAACTGGTTCTGGTTAAATATCCCGTCGGATTCCATGAGCAAGAGCGGGCCAGCGCCGTACGGATAGATTCCGGTGCCGGGGCCGGTATAAGTTCCTTGCACCGGGGCATTGATGTCCTGCTCGCGCAGTTCGTGTAAACCGTGCGAGTGCAAGTACGATTCCGAAATGGTGGTGTTCTTGGGCAGTTGCCGTTCCACGGTGATGGCTGACTGCAGGATGTAGGGTGCGCGCAGATTCTTGTCAATTTCGTAGGTAGTCTGGGCGACTGGAGATGTCAACGCCATTTGCTGGAGCTGCGAGATGGGCGGAACATTGGGGAAAAAGTTGGGATTGGTGATGGTGTATTGCTGAATCAGCGCGGCGCCGTATCCAAAGCGCTCCGCAGTCTCCACGTTTTGGTCGCTGAAGCGGTCGTAAAAGATACCGAATCCGCCGCGGAACACGGTTTTGGGACGCGGGTTGGTTTTGGTCTGTCCCGGCGCCCAGGCAAATCCGAAGCGCGGCGCCCAGTCGTCCTTGTCGTGAATATTCGTCTGCATTTCATAGCGCAGCCCCAAACTCAGAGTCAGGTTGGGCTTTACGCGCCAATCGTCTCCCACGAATAACCCTACGTCCGTCTGGTTCACATTCACTAGCGGCGATCCGCCGCTGATGGTGAATTGCGACGGCACCCCTCCCGGCAATCCAGCCAAGGCGTATTGATAACGCTGGATGGAAGTAAGGTTTATGCAATCCGCCGGGTTGGGGTCGGCCGCATCGCAGGTGACGCTGGAGGAGAGAGGTCCATAGCCGCCCGTGAAAATAAAAGTACCCCCGAAATTGCTAGGCGAAATATTGTTGATGGTGCCGGCGCGCACCCGCACGCCGAACTTCCAACTGTGCACGCCGCTGGCGACAGAGGTGTAGTTTTGCAGTTCGTAGTTATTTTCGGTATCGACGCTCTTTCCGATCTGCGCCCCGCCTCCCTGAAAAGCGCCGGACACGATCAACCCCGGCGCCACGCTGTTGGCGGTTTCGATGGTGTCGGTGTGGTACAGCTGAAACCGCGTCTCATTGATAACCTTGGTGTTCAGAACGGCGGTCTCGACGATTTGAACAGTGTGGTCCGTTTCCAGGTTTTCATAACCCCGCGAAACCAGGCTGAGAGTCCCGATACCTTGATCGGAGGAATCGTTGCGCGTGTAGCCATAACGAATGGTCAAGGTGTTGTTCTGGTTAAGCTGATAATCGATGCGGGGGCTGACGCGTAGGCGGTTTTGGGGCGCTTTAAACACCTGATTGAAGGGAGTGCCTTGCGACTGCGGCGCGGCGGTGTCGGCGGTGATGGCGTTAATTACAGTTCCGCTATTTATGGAGCGGTCGGAAAGATCGATGAAAAAGGATGTTCTCTTGTTGATGGGGCCGCTCAGCGTGCTCTGGAAATCTTTTAATAGCAGCGGAGCTTTTTCGGCGGCGTAAGGATTGCGCGAATTCAAAGCGTCGTCGCCAAAATTGAAGTTCACGTTTCCATGGAACTTATCCGAACCGGGCTTGGTGAAGATTTCGATACGGCCGTAGCCCAATTTGTCGAATTCCGGCGAGAACGGATTTTGGTTGATGCGGATTTCGCGAATGGAATCCTTGGACGGCAGCGTTCCGCCGGTAAAGCCGTCGATGTAGATCTGGCCTCCGCTCGGGCCGGCGGAAGGGCCAGCCAGCGCTTCCAGATCGGACTGTAGATCGTCAGGGTCGTCGGAAAGGGCGTCCAAATCCGCTCCGCGAAGAATCAGGGCGCCAGCGTTTTGCGACGGATCGGTTGAGACCATGGGTCCCACATTTTCCTGAACGGTGACTTCCTGTTTTTCCGCAGCCACTTGAAGTTTGACATCCAGCGCAACATTGCCGCCGTTCGAGAGATCTACCGGGGCCGGCTGAGCCTGCGCTAATCCTGGAAATGTTACTAAGACCGTATATTTGCCGGGCGCGAGGCCGGCGATGGAATAACCGCCGTCATTGCCTGCGGTGGCGGATTTAACCGGCCCCGCGGCGTTTGAAACGGTAACCTTGGCGCCGGGCACCAGCGCTCCGGATTCGTCCGTTACGGTACCGTGTAAAATTCCAAGCTGCTGGGCACGAAGTGCCAGGGAAGAGGTAAGAAGCAGCAATAGTGCGAACAGTGGTTTCGACATTCAGGTCCTAGATTTTTTAGAGTTGCATGCCGTGTCTATTGCTCCGGCATGCCCGCGCCGATGCTCCACGCGCCCAAGTCCACCTGGCCGGCTGTGCGCGGAGCAGCAGCAAGAAATGGCTCGACGCCAGCCACCAAAGAAAACGCCGTCATGGAAGAGCCGTCAGCGGCTTTCGAACTCGAAATGATGAGCGCATCGCCCTTCTTGAGATCCGCCAAGTTCAACTGCGGCGACCGTTCCAGCATCTGTTGGAGATCGAAGCCGCCGCCGGGCCGCTGCCCGAAAGCCGCGCCAGTCGCGCCTGGTGCGCCCTGCGGGGGACGCGCAGCCGCGTTTCCTTCTCCGGCATTGGCTCCAGCACTTGCTCCAGCGCCGCCGGGGGCGCCACCGGCGGCCGCCGCGTCTGGGTGCATGCGTCGCGCCAAACCCGCGGCCATCCGCTCGTCCAGCTTGCGCAGCATTGTATTCGGATTGGTTTGAATAGTTACGGGCTTCTTCGTTTTGAGATCCGTAACCACCAGCTCGCCTGTGGATGCGTTGACCGAAACTACCGTCGCGGCAATAGTTTCAAACGATCCGGAAACCAGCTCTTCCGCTTTGAAGCGCGTGCCGTCCTCATTCTTGTCGCCCAGGGCACGGATTGTATCGCCAACCTGCAGGTCCGCGAAGGTACTCGGCTTGGCGTCACTGAATCGAATCGAATCGGCAGCGTAGCGGCGAAATCCCGCGGAGGATGCTTCAATAATTACCGGCTTCGCGTCACGCGCATGGGTATTTATGGTTATTTCCTTGGTGTCCGGATTCACCGCGGTTACCGTGCCCGAAATCCCGCGTTTCTGCCACTCCGCGCGGTCTCGCTCGTGCTTTTGGGCCAAGTCGGCCTTGGTCATAACTACCAAGGTTTTGGCGGCCACCGACTTCGTTTCGTCTGTCAGGGATCCCCTGGCGAGCACCCGGTCGCCCACCTCGACATCCGTAAAGGCGATTTTGGTGGCTTTCTTAAGGTCTTTCTCTCCCGGCGGGATGCGCAGATAGGAAGTGGCGTCTCCTAGGTTGATGGTATATAAAGCGCCATCATCGGCCTTCACTTTGATCTGTTTAGCGGAGGCATCCAGGGCGGTTACTTCGCCGATTATGGATTTCAAGGCCGGCGGAGCGGTTTGCGCGCCAGCCAGCGCCAAAGACAGAAAGAGCGTCCACAGTTTCACTAATTTACTTGGCGCTGAAGAAGTTACGAGGGTTACTGACGATGTGTCAAGAAACGTAAACCGTTGCTAGGGTGTCCCCTCGCTCAAGCGCGGGGCTACTTTGGGTCGCCCGTAAAAACATGGAGTTGGCCGAATTTGTAGCCCCGCGTCTCAGCAAGGGGATGGAGTCTAGCAGCTCTCAGTCCAGGGGGCTGATAACCAGTTCGTTGGTCACGCTGGTGACGCCCTTCACTTTCTTGGTTACCTTTTCCGCTTTGACCTTTTGCTTGTCGTTTCGAACCTTGCCCTTCAGCGTGACTGCTCCGTTATGAACGGTGACGTCGAATTTTATACCGCCGAGGTCGGTGTCGCTGGAGAGTCTCACCAGCACCTGGTCGCTTATTTCATCGTCCGTGGGATTTGCGACACCCTTCTGCGCGATCAAAGGCATCACGAGAAGAATCAGCACCACGGTCAGCGATAGAAGTCGCATACTCACTCTGATTCTCGCCCCCGCATGGCACGCCAGTCAATGGCATTTAGAAATTCGGGATTATCGCGCCAATCTTTACGAACTTTGACGAAGAGCTCCAGGAAGATCTTGCGCGAGAACATAGTTTCCATTTCCTCGCGGGCCAGCGTTCCTATCTTCTTGAGCGTTGCTCCTTTGGCGCCGATGACGATGGCTTTCTGGCCGGCCCGCTCCACATAGATGGTGGCTGAAATTCGAAGCAATTTCGGCTGGTCTTTCCATTCATCGACGATAACGGCAACAGCGTGGGGCACCTCTTGCCGCGTATCGCGCAGGATTCTTTCGCGAATTAATTCGGCCGCGAGGAATCTTTCCGGTTGATCGGTCAGGTAGTCTGGCGGGAAATAAGCGGGACCCTCCGGCAAGCTTCCGACGATTGCCTCGCGTAGCCGATCCATTCCTTCGCCGGTGACAGCGGAGATCGGAATGTATTCGGCGAACTCACGCACGGCTTTGATTTGTTCAATGCGCGGAAGCAGCATTCGTTTGTCGGCCAGCCGGTCCACCTTGGTGAGCAACAGAAAAGCTGGCGTGGAAACATTCTGGAGCACTCCTAAAGCTTCGGTATCACTGGGGCCGAAGTGCGCGGTAGCGTCGGAGAGATACAGCAGCAGATCGCGATCCGCGAGCGACGTGCGGACCGTATCCATCATGCGCCGGTTCAACAGCGAACCGGAAGTGTGAATGCCGGGCGTATCGAGGAAAACGATCTGCGCATTTTCCATATTCAGGACGCCTTCAATTGCGGTTCGCGTGGTCTGCGGCTTTTCAGAAACAATGGCCAGCTTGCCGCCCACCAATGCGTTCAACAGCGTGGATTTTCCGGCATTCGGCCGTCCCAAGATGGAGACGAATCCAGAGCGGAACTCGCTCATGCGTGACTCTGGATTACGGTTTCAGGCTCGGCTTTGGAGACGCGCACGCGCTCCACTTTCAGCTCGTCTCCAGCCAGCACGTCGATCCGAATTCCTTCGCGTTCCAGCGTCTCGCCCACGTGTGGAACACGCCCTAACCATTCGGTCACCAGGCCCCCGATGGTCGTGGATTCGGTTTCCTCGCGCGGGCGGAATCCGAGCAGTTCATGTAAACGGTCCAGATCCAGGCTGCCCGACACGACGAAACTTCCTTCTGTTTCTTTCTGGACGTCGCGCTCCGGTTCATGCTCATCGTGGATCTCGCCCACAATCTCTTCCACCATGTCCTCCATAGTGGCCAGACCGGCGGTGTTGCCGTACTCGTCGATCACAATGGCTACGTGCGCGCCGTCGGTTTGCATTTCGCGCATAAGAATGTTGACCGGCTTGGTTTCAGGAACGAAGCGAATGGGGCGGGCCAGCTCTTTCACCAGGCGTCCGCGCCGCTCCGCGGGGTCCAGCTCAAACATGTCGCGCACGTGCACAAAGCCGATGATGTTGTCGATGGTGTCTTCATAAACCGGGATGCGGGAAAACTGCTCGTGAATAACCAGCTCGCGCAGGTCCTCCAGTGAGCGGTTGGCTTCAATCGCCACGATCTTCGGCCGTGGGGTCATCACTTCGCGAACGGTCTTATCGCCGAATGCGACCACGCTCTCGATCAGCCTGCGGTCCTGCTCCTCAATAATCCCTTCTTCCTGGCCGGCGGAGATGAGCGCTTCAATATCGTTGGCTGGGCCGGGAGCTTCCACCTGCACTTTTTCCGGCTCGGCGAGCTCAACCAGGGATTGGAAGAATCCCAGGACGGCGGTCAGCGGACGCACCAGGATGGCGGACACGCGCAGCACCGGCGCCAGCGGCAGCAGCCAGTGGCCGCTGGTCTTGCGATAGAGCAGCGGCGCGACAACATAGGTGGAAAGCAGCATAGTGAACCAACCAAACAGAGCGGCTTCGGCCAGGGTTTCCCATCCCAGCGTCGTGCCCAAAGCAGTGGCCACGCAGAGGATGCCCAGCAGCATAAGCAGCGTGTGTTTGATTAACGAAATCACCAGCACGCCGTGACGGGTTTCCAGGCCAATGCGGTCTTCAAGGGTCTCCTTGAAGAAATCCAGCGCCGGCAGGGCGGGCCCGCGCAGACGCAAGGAATCCGTGTACATGGTTTGAAAAACCGTGAGGATGCAGAGCAAAGCCGAGACGATCAGGATGAGCGGCAATATAACGCCGATCATGCGCTCACCCTTTCGATCAAGCCGGCGGGCAAGCCCAGGCGGATGCGCCACTTCCGTTCAGCACTTAACATGCGGCCGCCGTCGGTTTCGTGATCCATGCCGAGCAGATGCAGCAGGCCATGCAGCATCAGGATTTCTATTTCTTGCTTTACGTCGTGGCCAAACTCGCCGGACTGCCGAAGCGCGGTATCATACGAGATCGCAATTTCCCCACAAGGCGCAATGCACTGGTCGCTTACGGCTACCGAGCCCCGACCGTCAGGGAGTGGGTGCTTTTGCAGCGGAAACGACAGAACATCTGTAGGATAATCCCGCTTGCGGAATTCACGATTCAAACGCCGCAGTTCCGCGTCTCCGGCGATCAGGCAGCAAAACACGCGTCCGTCCGCCACTTCCGCTTCCAGGCGTTTCAGGAATGCCCGCAGGTCCCGGCGAGAGACACCGGGGGTGGCCACCTGAAAAAGCAGAGAGCTCTGCTGGGAAGGCATGGGAAACTCAGTTCAGCGGAATTTCGGGACCATGCGCCTCGGCGAGCGAAGGGGGTTCCGAGATTGGAGTGGCTGCCTCGACGGGCGGCTCGGTCAGCCGGAGCGCCAGTTGGCGTCCCGCGCCGGTAAGGTCCTGATAGCGCTCGTAGGCCTTCACGATTCTTTGCACCAGGCTGTGGCGAACGACATCGCGTTCGTCGAAATAGACAAAACTGATGCCTTCCACGCCGCGCAAAACCTCTACTGCATCCACCAGGCCGCACCGCTTTCCGGACGGCAGATCGATCTGCGTGAGGTCGCCGGTAACCACCATTTTGGAGTTGAATCCTTGCCGGGTGAGCACCATCTTCATTTGCTCCGCGGTGCTGTTCTGGGCTTCATCCAGAATAATGAAGCTGTCGTTCAAGGTGCGGCCGCGCATGAACGCGATGGGCGCCACTTCTATCACCGAGCGCTCCAGCAGCTTCTC
>Ga0210388_10002432_pt1 | contig 14480 bp, 13 predicted proteins | sample IncBWC19OmetaG_FD_155485 | JGI IMG/M metagenome (GOLD analysis project Ga0210388, IMG submission 155485) | Forest soil microbial communities from Barre Woods Harvard Forest LTER site, Petersham, Massachusetts, United States - Inc-BW-C-19-O ...
CATTGCAAGAATGGACATCCTCGTACTGCGGATAATCTTTTTGCAAATAACTCGTGTAAGAAGTGTGCGGCGATTGCTACAAAGGCGTGGCGACAGGCTCATCCTGAGAAAGTGAAGACTTACAACGAGCAACACCAACTCAAGAAAACCCCCGAAAGTACCCGGGCTTACGAGATTATGCGGAAGTATGGGTTGTCCTACGAACGATATCTTCAGATGCTTGCTGAGCAAAAGGGATGTTGTATGATCTGCCATCGTCTTATGGACGCTCCCAAAGTGGATCACGATCATGATACTGGGCAAGTGCGGGATTTACTTTGCAATGAATGTAATGCCGGTATCGGGTTCTTCCGGGAGGACGCATCTATAATGGAGTCGGCACTCGCCTATCTCAAGAAGTGGAAGGACTAACGATGCCGTCTCTAAAAGATGTGTTGTCGAAAGGACTACCCGCAGGATACGTCCCAGTAGAGAATGCCCCACCCGCTGCACCGCCCACGGATGACGCGCAAGTTTCTAGTTCAATGGCGCGATGCCCGTTGCCGCCGACAAACGCCGACGCGGATTCTATACGAACGTTCCAAAAGGGTTCTTCAACCCCGCAGTTTCGCGTTATGCCATTAGTTCCGCAATCGGGCGGAACTACGACAATAACCGAGGAAAGTTCGACAAGTAGTAGCAGTAGTAGCAGTAGCAGTAGCGGTAGTACAACTCCGACCGCGCAGACGATTTCAGTAACGGTTAATGTGGCTGCGTCTGAGGCCGTCGTGACTCAAGTGACGGCGTCCCGTTCGTTCCAGCTTTTCTCGATTTCTGCGAATGCTGGATGCTGTGTCAGGCTATACGGAAACGCGGCAGCGCAATCAACAGATAATGCCCGGGCTATTGATGCCCCCGTGCCCGCAGAATTGACGCAAAACATACTCATCGACGTCGTCTTTGATACGACTCCGTATTTCTGGACAACTCAGAATATCGTCGGGGTTAATTCGGATAGTCCGCAAGGCAAGACGTTATACGTTACGATTCTAAATCCGACGGATACACCGCTTTCAAATGTCACGGTGTTTATTACGCTCTTACCGCTCGAATCATAAAGGAAAAACTATGGCAGCAGCAGCGAACCCATTAGCACTCGGAATAGGCGCAGGAGCCAGTTTTGCTGGCGGCGTCCTTAGTGCCATCGGCAGCGGCCCGTCTCGGCAAATGCAAGCCTTGAACGATCAAGTTCAGGATTTCAACAAGTTTATGACCGCACAGGCTAAGACGGAAGGGTTGGCCGCGTCGTCTGTCTTCCAAAACTTGATGGCCCCTCTCCAAAGAATCGTTTCAGGCGGACCACAACAGGCGGGTTGGAGTAACGCTCAAGTTTCTGCGTATAATGCCGATGCTACGAATCGAGCGGCGGCTACCGCTAGGGATATGGGTGGGTTAGGTACGGGTACTTCGGGCAACCCCGGCGCATCAAATGCACGGGAATTAGCTGCACAGCAAGCGGCGGAAGACGCTAGGTCGAGCGCAATTGCATCTGGTGAGGAGAAGAGTGCAGAAGCGGGACGTTCTGAGTTCAACGCAGCAGTTGGCGAAGAGAAGACCTTGCCGAGCGTATTTAGCACTGCCAATCAAGGCGCGGAAGCCGCGGGGACCGAACAGCAGGCGGCTGAGAAGTCGCAGCAAAACATTGACACGGAAAAGAAAGGCGCGTCTTTTAGTGGCGTCCTTGGAAAAGGCCTTTCTGGAGTAGGTGGCGCGGTATTAGGCGGCCTGAGTCCTGCTAGTGCAGGAAGTAAATTAGCCGCACAGCAGATGGTGTCTATGCCGGGTAAGGCGCAAGCAGATAAGGACTTGGACGCTAATGAATCTACCGCGGATGCCGGATCGAGTGGGTCGAACGCTACGGGCCCCGGCTCCTCGTACCCCGATTTCATACCTACGGGTGGGGGAGTCTAAGGAGAGATAATGGAAAATGATCAGCTAACAAATCCGCAAAGCGGCGCACAGGTAACCCCTCCTGATAGCTCTTCCTATTCAGGGGCGACTATTCCGCCCGCGACGGCCGCTCCTACGATTCCCCCCGCTCCTACCGCGCCCATACCCCCGCCTGTACCTCCCGCGGCTACTCCGACGACTCCCGCACCCCCGAAGACAAAGCAGGAGTGGTTTCAGCATCTTATCAAGATGGCTACTCCGACGCAGCCTGTTATAACTACGAACCCCGACGGAACGCAGACGACGACAGACGCCCGCACCCCCATATCTATGGGACAACTCCTTGTAACTGGGGTATTATCGGGCATGATGGCTAAGAATACGTATCGTCAAGGTGCGTACGGTCCTGTTCTGGATAGACAAGCAAGTGCCTCCGACGCATTCGCCGCAGGCCAAAAAACAGGTGAGGCGTGGCGTCAAGCCCCGCAGAAACTTTCGGACGATATGATTGCTCGGCGAATGTCAACTGTGGCGGCTAATGTCGCTGCGGCTCACAATTACGCTGCGATGCAGCAAGCCCAGTTCTCCGCTACGAAGGAGGGCGCAGAGGCAGAAGCGGCTCAATCTAAGATTTTACAGAATACAGCAGATGAAAATAACGCTACTATCGGCGCGTCGGCGGATGCGTATGACCAAGCGTTGACCGATAAAGACGCCCCAAAGGCACGTCTCGTAAAGAACGCAACGTTTGAGGAGTTGATGAACGGGCCGTTTAAGTCAAAAATGACTCAACAGTTGATGGTGCAAGACGGAACTCGTAGTGCGTATGACCCTCAGACTGGACGTACGAAGACCGTACCGACATTCTCGCTATACAATCCCGATGTTGACATCAAACTAAACAAAGACGCAGTTGACCGCGCTGCTAAAATCAACCCGCAGTTCGAGGGGATGTACGAAATATCGGGCGGTAATGTCAAGATGAATTTGACCCGATATGCGACAGTCACCCACCAGATCAATTCGGTGAACCATGCTGAAGACACGCTTCAATCTCTTGCGGACTCGAAGGACGATTTGGCAACGAAACTCGGAATCTCGGGGAATGTCGAGGGTAAGTTAGCGGGTGTTGTACGCAACAATCCTTCGGCCATGAAATCTCTTCTTGAGTTTGAGAACGCGACGGCGCACGGCGGGAACACCGCAGACCAGTTGAATCGACTTCTTCAGAGTGACGGCGGCGACGCAATTTTCAAGGCGCTCGGAACTGACCGTGACAAAGTCACAGACTACATTGAATCATATAACAACCGTCTCGTGTCGGCGCGTAAGTTAGCTGAACAGGGCGGCATGGGCGAGAAAGCACCCGCGGCTCAAGATCAAGTCAATAAGCTTGTCGATTCGATTAAGACTAATCCCGACTTGTCTGATTCGGATAGACAGGGCGTTATGGTTGATGTTCCGTCAGCGGGTAAAGACGGAGTCGTTCACATGACTCAAGGGCAGGTTGAAAAGACTGTCGCCCGTATGGACTCGGTAATCGCCAATAATAAAAGCATCGCTGAACGTAACGCGTTGGCGAACGGCGATCCAGTGGCTATGCAGACGACGGCGAATAACGTTATTGAAGGGGCGTCGGACCAAATGACGAAACTCGCGTCGATGCGGGGTAATGCGCGTGTTAACGGACAGAATGCTATCGAAGCGGAAGCGACGAAACGCGGTCTAGACCCCACCGATTATAGCCAACCCGCCGTTGATGCCAAGGCGAAGACGATTCAAGATTACGCAGCATCGGGTAAAGTCGGGCAGCAAATCAATTCATTCCGCACGTTCGTTGGTCACGAAGCAGAAGCTGCGGATGCAAATGCTGCGTGGACGCGTATGAACTCTCCTCTTCTGAATAAACCGTTGTCGTGGATCGCGAAAAACGCTTCGAATGATCCGAATTATGTCCGTCTTGTGGCGGCTCTTGGTGCGCCAGCGAAAGAATATATGTCCTTCTTGAATGCCAATCGCGCTGAACATGAATCGGATATTGCCTTGATGGACAGGGTGCTTAATCCCAATTCAACCCCCTTACAGATTAACGAAGCCCTTAAAGAACTATTAAAGACAGCCGATTTTCGACTCGGTTCGTTGGGTAAGGGATATCAGCAAACCGTGGGGACGAATTTCACGGGATTGCTTGACCCCGCGACTGCCGCTACGTTCAAGAAGTTCGGAATAAACAGCACCGCGGCTCCCGTGGCTGTGGCTCTCCCACGCGGATGGGTCAATCATCAGGCCACGCAGATGACAGACAAGAACATGGCTCGGGCGTATTTCCAAGCCGCGGGTCAGGACAAACAGGCGGCGATTGACCTCGCTCGCAAAAATGGTTGGATACTTCAATAGGAGCCCTGAATGGCTAGTTTGTTAGATGAAGTGGCGGGAACCCCGCCTCAACAATCGGTGGCTTCTGCCGCGCCCGCAGCTTCGCAAGGCGGCTCGCTGCTCGATCAAGTCGCTCAAGAGAATCCACCCACTACACCCGCATCTACTACGGGTACGAATCAACCCACCACACCGTCCTATCTTTCTCAGGTTGAAGAGCACATAGCTAATACGGCGCATGCTATTTGGCATGGGTTGTCTGGTACGGAAGCATCCCCGTTGGCTTTAGCTCGCGGCGCTGCGCCCACACAGACCGATGAAACCGCCGCAGAAAAAGGGTCTACCCCGGGGTTTGAGTTCAAACGAGGCGGACTTACGAACGAGAACGTAGGATATGCCCTCGGTTCAACGGCCAAGGGCGTGGCGGATTTCTTCGGTGGACTTGCTAAAGACGTTTTCACGTTGAAGCCGATTGATAAGAATCTGGACTATGACAAGTTGGAATCTGATGACCCGCGGTTGGCTAAATCCCTAATCGGGAAGTACATCGCCGCGCCATCGTTGGCAGAAAAGAAAAAAGCCGAAGAAGAATTGCAGCAATACTATAATTCGCCAGACACCGCGACTGCTGTAGCGCATGGATTGACCGCCTTGATTCACAAAGGCGCGGAATGGACTCCGATGGTTGGTCCCTTTGCCGCAAGTTTAATCGAAGAAGCTCAGAAAGGCAATGTCGCAGGCGCAGTTGCGCAAATCGCTGCCCTTGACGGCTTTGACAAGTTGACAGAAGGCCCTACTGGGAAAGTCAAGAATGCCGTTGGGAAAGCCCTACTCTCTCCCGAAGATCGTGCCGTTTTACAAGAAGAAGCGGCAAGGCGCTCGGCAGCGGCAACCGAAGCGGCAAAGACGGCGCTCGCAGCGACTGTCAAAAAGACCACCCCGAAACCTGCCCCTGTCGCGCCCGTCGCGGACGTGCCGCGCAATCCCGAAATCGGGCCCCAAGAACGGACGGTCGCAGGCCCACAGACGACATTAAGTCCTACGACCCAGACTACCGCGGGCGTAACTGCACCTATTTCTGCGCTACAGCAGGAATATGTTTCACCGCTGGCTAAGGTAGGTGCGAAACTCGCTTCCCCGGGTGCAGATTCGGAGTTTCAACGGACTCAAACGCGACCCGCAACGCAACGCCAACTCATTTCTACTATCGGTCAGCCAGCAGAAGATAAAATCGCGAAGCTCGAAGCGATCAGGGAAGGCAAACCAACGCCTAATCCTATCGCGGGGACTCAGACACCGTCCAAATTCCAGACGTTTGATGATGTTGCGAAAGCGACGGAACAGTCTGCGGCGAAGACATACCAGAAAGCGGATGCCGTGTCTGATAGGGATATTGCCGCGTGGCAGACGGCTACTCGGGACGCGCTCAATGAGCACAAAGCCGCGATTGACCGCTATAATCAGATGGTCGACGAGTATAATGCCAATCGTAACACCGCAGACGATAAAGAAATGCCGCGTGCCACGTACGATCCGAATGCGGTATCCGTTCCTGAGAAACCCCAGTCTTATAGTGAATTGAAGGCTGAACTCGACCGCGCTAAGGCTGAGGGCGCGAGTTCAGACGCCGCCGTCCGCGAGGATGCGTACAAGACGGGCATTCCTAAGGCAGAGAAGGCGATTGATCAGTGGTTCAAGCAGCATAGTGATGACATCTCGCCCGCGGAGTACGCGTCTGCGAAGAGTCTATATGCGGATTCACAGAGATTCCAAGAGATTGCAAACGGGTTGCGTTCGGCTACGAACAAGGGTACGCTGACAGGCAACACGCTGCGTGGATTAGAATCAACGATTGACAACAAGATGATTCGCCGCGGGCAAGCACCCGGGGCGTTCCAACGTCTCCTTGGTGAAGACGCATATGACAACTGGACGAATGTTGCGAAATTGTTCGACCCCGTCAAAGGCGCTCTGCAAGGGCAAAAGTCGTGGGGAACGTATGCGACAGAGTACATCGTCGCTAGTGTCCTAGGCATCAAAGGCATTGCCGCGAAAGCTGCGACTGAACTGTTGATGAACCGCATTATGTTCCACCCAGAGTGGGGACAATGGTTCTCGAAGTTTACGAACACGCTGAAAAATCTTGCCACGCGTGAACATGGGGAACTCGGTGCCCCGGGTACGGTAGGCGAAGCATTCGGTCAAGATGACAAGCAACACTTCTATGACTTGATGAACGCGGCACAGGGTAAGGCAGCGGGGGAAGTCAAAGCGCAAGCAGCGCCCGCGCCATCGCTCCTCGACCAAGTTCATGCGGAGACACCAGTACGAGATACCGTTCCGCCCAATCCGCTAACTGATGCGACAATCAAGACGGAAGACGGGATTACGAGCATCAACCACCCAGACGGCGCACTCCAGATGACCGTGAAAGACGGCGTCGCGCAAGTCAAAGGGATTTACGGCAGCAAGCCCGGTATGGGACAGAGATTATATGACACCGCGATACAGCACGCGGAGTCTGTCGGTGCGAAAGAGTTTCGCTCGGACGAAGTCAGAACATCTGACGCAGAAGACGCGTGGCGTCGACTGTCCACGCGGTATGACGTCACCCGTAATGCAGATGGGACGTATTCCATCCCACTTAACCCGAAAGAGGCTTTGCCAGAAGCTAAGCTCGCCACGGCAGTAACCGATGAGTACAAACGGGGGTTAGGCGCGAATGAAATCGCCACGACTCGTCCGTCGGCTGTAGGTACAGACAACACGAACAACCCTGACAGAACGTCGGGCATCAAAACGTTGGCAGAAGCTACGCCGAAGATGCGTGAGACAATCGCTCAGTCCATCGCTAACTATAAGGACACGGGATTGAAGTTGACCCCCGCCGAACTCGAAGACCCTGCGAGTTATCAAGCGTCAATCATTAAGAAGGCGGTCGCTCATTATAAAGACAACCTCGTTGCATTGTACAACGCGATTCCTGAATCCATCCGAGGTATTTCGAAACAGTGGTATGAATCCGCGCACGATTTGAGTAAAAAGTTCTCCGAACAGTACGACGTGTCTCACCCGCAAGCCGCGGCTGTCATCGCTGCGCTCTCCCCTAACAACCCGTGGGACAATAACGTCGGCATGGCGCAAAGACTGATGGAACGTTGGAAGAACGATCAAGGTCGCGTGTGGGACGAGAAAATGGACGAGAAACTGTCCGCTATTCGCAACGCAAAGAGTACGAAACCTGAGTTTCGCGCCTATCTCGACTCTATCCGTGGGAAATCATACAATGATCTCCAAGGAGAGACGGAAGCCGAGACCGCAGCCATGAAAGGCTTGTGGCTCCGCATGGTTGACCAGACTTACGGTTCGCCTGAAATACCTGTATACGCGCCAGACGGGACGATCCGTGGATCGCAGAAAATCGCGTGGGGTCCGTATGACGCCGTCGCGAAGGCAGTCAAGATTCTCGACGACGGGGATATCGAGACTATCAACCATTTGATGGGCAACGGGCACAAGATCAGAAACTTCTACAACAATATCATCAATCCGTGGTCAGATCGTGGGCACGTCACTATTGATACGCACGCCGTGGGCGCAGCCCACTGGAAGCCGTTCTCCCAGAAAGATACTGAAGTCGCTCACAATTTCGGGGGCTCAAACCCGGGCGTGCCGGGTGCTGGAAAACATGCGGGCACGGGACTACAGGGAACGTACCCGATATACGATGAAGCGTACAAACAAGCCGCGAAGGAAGTCGGCGTCTCCCCACGAGAACTGCAATCGATTACATGGGAAGGAATTCGGTCTCTCTTTTCAGGCGCGAAGAAAACTCCTGAACTCCGCAAGGCTGTAGGCGAGATTTGGGCGAAGGTCGGTGAAGGCAAGATGAAGCCTGAGGACGCACGTCAGGCGATTATCGAGCAAGCAGGTGGGTTCAAACGCCCTGTTTGGACGACTGATAACCAATGGAACGGGGCGCAATCAGTAAACCCTAGCGTTGCCGAGAGGGCCAATCAGATAGTCTCTCTTGGCGAAGGGGCGAATAGTATACAGGCGGATATCAATCCTGCGGGATTGAATCCTGAATTGAAAGGACAGCCCCGTCCGACAATGGTTCGTAACGTGAGCGGACATATTCCTAAGGCGCAAATCGAGCATCTCGCCAAGTGGATGGACGCCAATGTCGAACCGAAGGATATGCTTATTTCAGCCGCCCATGAAATCGCGCACGAGTTCACTCAGCACTACCACGGGCTTCCAACAGCGGGTACGGGGGTGACTCTGGGGCATTCTGCTCTTCCTAACGCAGTAGCGGGTGGATATTTCGACACAGGCCGTGGGTGGAATGACAGGCTTCGCGTAGCTAGAGCCGCGGGCGGCGACGAGATGTCAAAATTTTTAGACGCCTATACAAGTCACACTATGGCAGGCAGGGCAATAGAAGAAATGCTGGGGCAGCCCGCCTCTGTAGTTAGGGAGCACGCCTCTGGGGACACTTCAGCGGCGAAGCACGTTTTGAAGGCGTCTGGCATGCATCCGTATATCATGGATAACTATCTTACTGCAGCGACCGAGCGTGCGAAAGAAATACTTCGGGACAACTGGAACACGGTTCATCATATGACAGCACAAGCCGTGCAGCACTTCGGGAAAGGGAAGATTGACGCAGACACCCTCCAGAAATACCGTCAAGGCGGGCAGTACGAGAAATAGAAAATGCTTGACACGGCACGCGGCGTGTGGTACTATTAAATCTGGAGACCTTTATGGAAACGGATGCACAGAAACGAATGCGAGAGATGTCCAAGGGCGTGAAACCTTCGGGGGACATTGAAATTCCCACGCGGCTATCTCAGCCGCCTTTGCTACCGCACCCCGCGCTTAATCCCGACGGCAGCGTGAAGGAGTAGACATGGCAGGCGCACCGACTGACTTCGGAGGGAGGGTTCTACCCAACCCCGATAACATTCAACCCGTGCTCGACACCGACATTAAACCAGAAGTCGTCGAGTCTGTTGACGCTAAAATGAGTGTGGACAACGCCCCGCTCGCGACTCCGCAAGGCATCACTCAAAACGCGCCGCTTGGGCACGCGGAAATGTCCTCGCGCCCGAAACGCGTGCTGGACAAGACAATCCCGTTCGACCCAATCGGGGATATCATGCGGCACTACAAAATCCCTATGACTAGAGAGAACTATGTTGCGTTGAACCATCTGGGCGACAAAGCAGACGCCACGCCCGAGGAAGATGCAGAGACGCCTACACGCTTCCAGCCCGCGTATCCCACTCACGACGAGTTGGAGCGTGAGAAGGGCAAGAAGACCGAGCCCAAGAAAAAGTAAGGCGTCTATTTCGTACACAGGAGGGTATTCATACGCTCAAACAGGACGATCTGATCAAAGCTGCCCTCGTGCAAGTCGGCATACGCTACGGCACGCTGTATGGCGGCGGGCATCTTGCTGGCACGATGGTTATGCAGGCGATTGCGAACAGGACGCGGCAAGGGTGGGGAAGTTGGCTCCAAGTCATTCAGAACATGCCGCAGTTTGCCGCAGAACATGAAGTTCCACCTCTCGTTTACCCGTCTATATGGGATGCCAATCTCGTAAAAATGTTGCACGCCGTGGAAGGCATATACTCAGGTTCTGCGATTGATATGACGCAGGGCGCAACCATCATCGACAACAAACCAAAATCAGGCGGTCTTTACTTCGGCATGCTCAACAAGATCGAACGGCCTTGGTTCAAGGAACACATTATTCAAGCGGTCAATCCGATGAACGGGCTAAAACTACACAATCGCGTGGCAGACATGAACACGCTGTCGTTCTGGGATTAGGGAGCATATGCAACTGCCTAAATTTTTGATGAACATTTTGACGGAGCCCGACAACTCAACTTTTTGCCCTGTTCGTATCGTGGCGATTGTTGGTATCATCCAATATCTCGGGCTGACGATGGCACACTATATGCAACACGCTATGTTTGACGCACAATCTTTTGCTGTTGGTTTTGCTGCTATAATCGGGGGAGTTGGCGCAGCACTTGGTTTGAAAAAAGATACACAAGGAGTTCCGAAATGATGCCAACATCTGATACAACCCCGTGGGTTTGGGCCCTCGAACATGTATCCGCCGTGGGATGGCCGATAGTAGTTTACTGCGCGTGGCAAGTGTCTAAATATTTTGATCGATTGACGAAACAGGCATCGAAAACTGTTGAACAAATCGACACCCTTGCGACTAATCATTTTCCCCATATGCAGGAATCTTTGATACGACAGGACGCTCTCCTTGGCTCGATGAATGAAAATCTCAAGACAATCGCGGACAATAGCCGTCGCAGGCGCGAGGATTTCTAATGCACGATACCGACTTTTGCTCGGCGTGTTGGCGATGTCGCTACGCGACGATTCTTTATCGCTTCGTTCAACGACATTATTGGACGGCACGATTCCTTGACCCCGTACGGTGGTGGCTAGAGAGTGCTTGACAGCCGCGTGCCGCGTGTGGTACTATTAGAAAGTGGGAGAACGGAGGAAAGGACTGCATGCCAACTAAAGTGACCAAGGCTTCAATTCTGGAAGACGCTCGTGCAATCGCGCTGACATTGCAAGGTCCGCTGACTCGCGACTACCTACGCTCGAAATCGTCTTATACGGACGCCCAACGCTCAAAATTCTTTGCGACGCACGATTCCTTGTTAGAAGCAATTTCTGAAGTCTTGACGCCGACCCAACGTAAAGCAGGTATCGGCAAGCCGCTGGCAGGCGGTCAGTTGAAGTCCCGCGAGGAAAGAGCGAAGCAGCCGCACACGGGTGAGGTAAAGCGGTACATTTTGACTTCTGCCCAGAACAATACACACGTCCACCCCGAATTTTGGAACAACGTCCTAGCCTTCGCGAAGCACTATGACGCGGAGATTTTTGTCGGGACATTTTCATATAACCAGAATCGATTCGGTAAACTCGCTGTCAAGCGCGGCACTACGAAGCCGTATGAGTTCGAATTGTGGTTTGACGAAAAGATTCAGCCGTATATCAAGGATTCGACTGTCCTGCTTGCCACCGGGTTGATGTGGTGCGGCGAAATGAACATTCAGCCGACTGAGCAGAATCCTTTGTCGGGGCTTGAGTCACATAAGGGCGCGGCAAGCGTGATCTTCCCGCACACGAAAATTGAGATGCGGTCAATTCCGATGCCGACGAACCAACCTGTCAAGATGCTATATACGACGGGCGCGGTCACTCAGTTGAATTACATTCAGAAGAAAGCAGGACAGAAGGCAGAGCACCATCACCGCTACGCATTCTTGATTGTTGAGGTTGACGGCAAGGGCAATTGGTGGGTTCGTCAAGTAGCGGCACGCAAGAATGGGAAAGTCATTCAGGACTTGGATGTCATAGTGGCGAACGGGGTTGTTACGACAGGCGAATCAGTACAGGCGATTACTTGGGGCGATCTGCACGCGACGATGGCAGAGCCCGCCGTGACTGAAGCCTCCTTGAACATGCTCGATGCACTGCACCCCGAATACCAATTTATTCACGATGTCATGGAGGGGGCGTCAACCAATCGCCATCTGCAGGGCAAGACTGCGCCGCACAAGCGGTTCCACACTTGGCTTCGCGGGTTGCATCGTGTTGATGAGGAATTGAAACAGACTCGCGTACTTCTGGAACGGTATCTCCGTCCGTGGTGCAACACCGTCGTGCCCGATTCGAATCACGATGCGGCTTGGCTGCATTCTTGGTTGGAGAATTACGATTATCGGTATGACCCCGCGAACGCGGAGTTATTCCTCGGGCTACAGCGGTTTATGTATTCGGAAATTCGCCAAGGTAAGTTGCCGAAGAACGTCAACTTGTCAAAACGGGCATTTGTGACGGAAATCGGGCTGGCACCCAACGCGATCAAATTCCTGCTTCCTGACGAGTCTTACATGGTTGGGGAAGTCGAATGCGGGATGCACGGGAACCACGGACCTAATGGTCGCTTTGGTTCCCCTGATAACCTTTCGAAGATCGGTGTCAAGGCGACAACCGCGCATACGCATTCGTGCGGGATTTACCACGGACTTTTTGTAGCAGGCACTTCTACAAAACTTACCCCCGACTGGACGTATACTGTAGGACCGAGCGCGTGGAGTCACAGTCACGTTGTCCAGTACGGTAATGGGCAGCGTGCGATAGTGACTATGAAAGGCGGCAAATGGAAGGCGTAAATCAAGGCTGGTAATTCAAAAGTTTGGAGGAAACTAATGAGCGAAACAATTATGCTGGACGGAACATACGGCCCGGGTACGATGTCAAAAGTCGTTGTCTTTACCCGTATTCCCGATAGTGATCAAATCCGCGAAGAAGAGTTCACTATTCCATATCTCTTCTTAGACCTCGGTAAGATTGCCACTATGCAGGCAATGAATCTTTTCGCAGGATTCCAGATCGTCAACCTGACGAAGCAGAAGCCCGCGGGATTGAAAGAGTTGGGACTCTAAATGAGGGTATACTTAGCGGGCGCGTGGGGGCGGCGCGAGGAAATCCTTCGCGTGGCTGACCGCTTGCGGCTCGTCGGCGTAGAAATTACATCGAACTGGCTGACTGAGGAAGAAGGTATGCAGTCAGGTAGTAAGGAACGATTCTTGCGAGAACGGGCATACGTCGATTTACAAGACGTCGACAGGGCGGACGCTCTAGTGCGGTTCGCGGATGTACCTCGTACCCGACAAGTCCCGCGGGCGTTGATTTCGGGCGCTCGAATGGTTGAATTCGGGTACGCGAAAGCCAAAGGGAAAACCCTGTATGTTGTCGGCGGCAAGCAAAATGTATTTGATAGACTCGACGGGATCGTTCACGTCAAAGACGCGGACGCGCTAGTCCGTTTGTTGAAACAATAGGAGGAACGATGTCCGATTCTGTTCTTAAACCCCTTTTACCTACTGATCCCAAAGAACGCAAAGCGATCCCGCTAGCTACAGGGGTGTTCGATTACTTCCCCGCGGCTCTTATTGAAATTGCAAAGGTTTCACAAGCGGGGAACGATCAACACAACCCCGGGCAGCCGCTTCACTGGAGCCGAGAGAAATCGAAAGACCACGCGGATACCGCTATGCGGCACTTCGCAGAACGCGGCACGCTGGACACGGATAATACCCGACATCTGGCGAAAGCGTGTTGGCGCATGCTCGCTATGCTACAACTTGAACTTGAAGAAGCGGGTGCCCCTCTGGCAAGAGGCGCTCGCTAATTCGGGATAAGGACGCTCCGACCAACCGCTACATCCAAGGAACTGAGCCCTTTTGCGGTGAAAATCAGTACGTCCTAGCCCACCTCAGACGGGGACAAGTGGGCTTTATCTTGATTTTGGCGGCGAATGCATGGCCCTTGAAAGCCGTGAACGAGATACTAAGCCCGCACAGACGGTAGACGGGGCCCGATAGGAGAGTGATATCTCTGACCCGATCAAATCTGGAACCTTAAATGTGGACACGACGTTGTGCAAACTGCGGTATAGAGATGCGAAAGCGTTCTCTCGCTGAAGTCTTGTATTGCGTCTTTTGTCATTGGAAGTGGGGGGAATAATGGGCATTCTAAGTATTTCAACGTATGTCAAAGCGCACGAAAAACTACTTCTCGCGCTCATAGCCGCGGGCGTCCTATGGATGGGGATAGGAAAGATCGACACGTTGATCCAGCACCACGACGACGCTAATTTGAAGCAAGCGCAGGTAATCGCCGCAAAAGATGCGGTGAATAACGCGGCAATCGCCGCACAGGTTGCGAGTGACAAAGCCGCGTTCGACGCGCTGCAGGCGAAGTTACAAGCACAAGATGCTGCACTGATACAAGCAAATGTTGCTTTAGCAACCGCGTTGACGAAACAACAGAAGGTCGATGCTACCCTCCCCCCAACTGATTTAATGGCACGTTGGAACACCCTTGTCCCGAACGCGGGTGTGTCCGTTAGTAATGGACAAGCGGTAATTCCGATGACAGGCGCAGTGGCAACCGTGCAGCAGTTAGAGATAATTCCCGCGCAGCAGGAAGAGATAACAAACGATCAGACCTTGATAGCGAACGGCAACGCTCTCGCGGTCGCACAGACTAAGCAAGTCAACGATTTGACGGCAGAAGTCACGGGGCTGAAACTGCAATCCGTTGACGACGCCAAG
>Ga0210388_10002433_pt1 | contig 14473 bp, 10 predicted proteins | sample IncBWC19OmetaG_FD_155485 | JGI IMG/M metagenome (GOLD analysis project Ga0210388, IMG submission 155485) | Forest soil microbial communities from Barre Woods Harvard Forest LTER site, Petersham, Massachusetts, United States - Inc-BW-C-19-O ...
CTCCTGCGCCTCAATCAACCTGCGGCTCACGCTGGAGAGGGCCTCTTCTGCAAGCTTACGATCGGTAACGTCGGCTACCATGCCGATCGTCCGCAGCAACCCGCCCTTGCTGTCGAAGAAACCATGAACGCTCTCCTCCAGCCAAATCACGCTGCCGTCGGGACGTAGCATCCTATAGCTGGTTTGATAGGAAGGATGTTTAGGAGTGAGCCGAGTTGCTGTAGCGACGTACGCCTCGCTGTCGTCGGGGTGAACTCTCGCGATAAACTGCTCACCGGTATCGCGCGATGGGTCGTCCAACCAATTGAGAACATCTGAGTACCGTCCAGATCGCACTATCGTATCGCTTACCGCATCCCACTCGAATGCATACATTCTTCCTGCTTGGACCGCCAAACGTAACCGTTCCTCGCTTTCTCGCAGCTCTTGCTCGGTCCGCTTTCGTTCAGTGATGTCTGCTATCATGCCTACTATCCGCAACACCTTGCCGTGCTCGTCAAAGTGCGCCCGACTGCTCATTTCCGCCCAGATCACGGTATCGTCCGGACGTGTCACCCGAAAGCTTGTTTCGAGGCAGGGCATGTCAGGACAAAGCCTAACAACCGCGGCCATAAGTCTTTCTAGATCCTCTGGGTGAACCCTGGCCAATACTTGCTGGCCGGACGTGGGCGTCGCGTCATGCATCCTGAGAATCTGAGCGCTTTCTGGTGAACACACGATCCCATCGGTGTTAGCGTCCCACTCGTAGGCGAACATCTTTCCGGCCTGAGCCGCAAGATGAAACCGTTTTTCGCTCTCATGGAGTTCGGCTTGTGCAAGTCGGCGCTCTGTAATGTCTTGACCCGTGCCACGAAGTTGCACCACGCGGCCCGCGGCGTCTCGCTGCGCCTCGCCACGAGCAATAACCCATTTTGAAGTGCCACCCGGACCGAGTAACTCCAGATCCAATTCGAATGGTGTCCCAGCGCTTGCCGCTTCTTCTACTGCGGCTTGCAGCCGCTTCCAACTCTCCGCGGTGTAGAGGTGCCGCTGTTTCTTGAAGTTGAGAGCCGGCAGATAGGGATCGCGGCCGACGATTCGATAAAGTTGCTCAGACCATGTCGCAATGTCAGTGTTTGGATCCCATTGCCAACTGCCTACCTGTGCGAGGCGCTGGGCCTCATTCAATTCCGCTTCTCTCTTCCGTAACGCGCGCTCCGCTTGCTTACGCTCTTCTACGAGGGCGGCCAGAATCATGAAAGGTATCGCAGTGAAAACCAACGTTAGCTGCAGCGAGAACAGGCTATCGAAAAGCCCTCCCTTGGTGAAGGGACCACGGCCATGGACAGCTGCCCAAATTGATAGAAAGGCAACTACTGAGACCGAGGTGCTGAGCCCTAAGGTTCCGAAACGCAATGCCGCCCACAGCAGAAGCGGAACGAGAGAATAAAGCAATGCGGGCGAGCTGCTAGTCTCCGACGCCGTGAAGGTGATATAGCCCAGAAGAACCAAGCCCGTCATTAGCGCGAAAAATTCAACATGGTAGGCTAGTGGTTTTCGCGCCAATGCAGGTCCGTCGCAAACCCAACTTAGGATGGTCGGCGTCAGCGTGATAAAAGCCAGCGCTTCAGATAAAAAGGAAACCCTCCAATTAGTCCAATAGTCGCCTGGGATGCCAAACGCGCTGAGAAGCGCCGCAAGGTATGGTGCGAGGATCACCGCGAAAAACGCATATTTGGTGAGGTCCTCTGCACTTTTGAGCCGGGGCAACCCGTTAAAGAAATGGCTTACAAAGAGTGCAGCTACAAGGACTTGGACCGTATCGGCCAGAAGAAACCAAACAACCGATCCCATCGGCACGCCTGCCTGCAGATCATAGAGAACGAACGCCGCAAAAGCTGCGGGGATAACGCTGGGCCAGGTCCTCCGCGGCACCAGCAGCAACACGGATACCAACAGCGCGCAACCTGGCCAAAGCGGCCACACTGTTTGGGGATGCAATAGCAATGCCCCTGCTAGTGTTGCGGCCAGGTACAACAGCAGGCCCACAAGACACGCCAGGATTACCGTATGAAGCGCGGAGTCTACCTTTACTATGTTCCAGGACAGACGACTTGGGCCGGTTTCCATGACCTACCTCCGCAGCCGCGTGAACGGTTCGCGGCTCCTTAATGGAAGCGAATAAATAGCCCTTCTTTTTATGGTCGGTGCGTGGTAACGACTATGCTACATCCATACACCCGATAACTGGCAGATTTCAATGGTCTTCTTAGCTGAGAGGCTCGGCGCCTGCCGCGAGAAGCGAGATTCTGTCAGAGTTTCACGACAACACTGGATAAGTCGTAACCACATAGACGGTTACCGCGTGAATCAGGACTTGAGCAAATTGTTGCGGTGGGCAAGAATCAGTTAGCTCTTGCAACTTACCCGGAAGAGAAAACATGCCAGTTCTCCCGCCTTGCCTTTGTGTGTGGGCGCGGTTTCCCAACCGCTCAACCAAAGGATGAAGGGAAAGAAATAGCAACACGACTCGGGGATTTTCATAAGGGCAGCGCTCTTTGGGCTGGCATCGTGGGCGGGATGAGGATCAGATGAAGCGAAGAGATTTTGTGCGGCTTGGATGGGCCACCGTGATCGGGGCGGGGGCAGGAAAGCTGCGGCCCGCATTCGCGGAGTCGTTAGCGCTGCGGCACGTTCCGCCTCCACAGCATCCGCAAATGGCGAGGTCGGAACCTAAAGCCACCGGACGCGCGGCGGATTTCACCCTGCGAATCGCACCCACGATGGTTGAGTTGGCCCCACAGGTTGTCGTCAGCACAATCGCCTACAACAATAAGGTTCCCGGTCCTCTCATGCGGATGCGCGAGGGCCAGCCCGTCATTGTCGACGTTGTGAATGATACAGACGTTCCCGAGTACGTGCATTGGCATGGCCTATTCGTTCCGTCGGAAGTGGATGGGGCGGAGGAAGAAGGCACGCCCCCGGTCCCGCCCCACGGCCAGCGGCGCTATCAATTCGTGGCCAAGCCAGCGGGCTCGCGATGGTACCACTCGCACACAATGGCAATGATGGATTTGCATCGGGGCTCTTATACCGGTCAATTCGGTTTTCTCATGATCGATTCCGCGAATGACCCCGGGCTCTACGACCAAGAGGTCTTTCTGGTGCTGCGTGAATGGGAGTATTTCCTGAGTACGATGGATCAGGACGAATTGCCGCCGGATCCTAACGACCGGACGCCCGAAAAACCCGCCACCCCAGACCCTCGGCCCAACGGGCTCGAAGTCAACGCTCCTCTCTATTCGATCAACGATAAAATGCTCGGCGCAGGGGAGCCCCTCCGCGTGCAATCGGGTCAGCGCATCCTGATGCACCTGCTCAACGCCAGCGCCTCGCAAATTCATCGCGTGGCTTTGCCGGCCCACAAGTTTCAGGTGATTGCTCTCGACGGCAATCCCGTGCCCGCGCCTCAGCTGGTCAGCGTGATAGAGATCGCACCCGGTGAGCGCGTGGATGCGATCGTGGAGATGAATCAACCGGGCGTCTGGATTTTAGGGGAGCCGCGCGATGTCGCGCGGCAATCCGGCATGGGCATCGTGGTGGAGTATGCCAATCAGCAGCAGCGCGCGACTTGGCTTCCACCTCCGAGCGCGCGCTGGGACTACACAATCTTTGGCAAGACCGCGCCGCATCCCGCGCCAGACCAGACCATTGACATGGTCTTTGAAAAAGTGCCCGGCGGGCCCCATGGGATCAATCACTGGCTCGTCAACGGCAAGGAATATCCGCATGAACGGGAATTCATTTTCCGGCAGGGAGGCCGCTACCGGCTGGTGTTTCACAATCGTAGTGACGATTCTCACCCGCTGCACATGCACCGGCACCTGTTCGAACTCGTCGAGGTCAACGGCAAGCCCACCGCCGGCATCAAGAAGGATACGGTGATCGTTCCCGCATTTGGACGCGCCACGGTGGATCTGGTCGCCGACCAACCGGGCCTGACTCTCTTTCACTGCCATATCCAACAGCATATGGACTATGGTTTCATGGCGCTGTTTCGCTACGCCTGAGAACCACATCGCGTACAAACCGGAGATGCAGCGATTCTGTGAAGCCGGTGGTTTAAACGACCTTCGAAGTAATCCGTGTTACGGCTTTTTCACACATTCGAGATGCACACGTAATATTCAAGGGATAAGACTCACCGGTTCGACAACAATCAACCACAGGTTTAAAGCGGGAGGAATCGCATGAAGACGATCGGGGGAAGGTTCCGAGCGGCAGCGCTCATTGGCGCGGCTGCCTTGGCGCTGGCATTTGCGGCTGGGACACGGGCACAGAATCAAAACTCCAACGGTGGGGATCTACATGCCCACGACAGTAGTTGGCCTTATGCAAAGACGTGGCGCTCACCCGTGCTTGCAGTGGTTGGCGACATCGCCTGCCAGCCCGGCGAGACGGAGCCCACAGGTGAGGCTAACCATGAACTCTGCACCAACCCCAAGTCCCCCTACACCGTCAACTCTCTGTGGCAATCCCAGGAGGCTACTGCGAATCTGATTGAGTCCATGAAGCCCGACGCCGTCGCGATAGCTGGGGATCTGCAATACCAGGTAGGCCAATATTCGGACTTTGCACAATCGTTCGACTTGACCTATGGCGCTTTCAAATTTCTCCATCGGCCCTCGCCGGGCAACCACGAGTTTTATAACGAGCATAGCCAGACCGGTGTTGCCGGCTACGGCTACTTTTCCTACTACAACGGCTTCCAGATCGATGCCAACGGAAATCCAATCACGACTTCGGTCCCAGACCCGTGCCCGCCAGCTTTGGCGGCGGCATGCAACTATCCGGGCCTTACCACCCCTAACCCCCAACCCATACCGCGGGCGGATGGGCAGGCAGGGCACTTCGAATTGGGGGCCAACGGAGGCGTGAATGGCAGTGGGGTCGGAGATGGCTGGTATTCCTACAATCTCGGCTCCTGGCACCTTATCTCACTCAATATAGAGTGCTCGACGCAGCCAGGCGGCTGCTCCAACACGGGCGCCTGGTTTGGCGCCGAACTCGCCTGGCTGAAAAAGGATCTCGAGGAGAATCATTCCGCGTGCACAGCCGCCTACTGGCATCAGCCCACGTTCAGCGCCACTAACAGCATCACCCCAGAGGGCATTGCCGCTCAGGCCTTTTGGCAACTGCTCTACGAACACAAAGCCGACTTGGTGCTAAACGGACACGACCACCTCTATGCCCACTACCGCCCCCTTGACCCTTCCGGGAATCACGATCCCAAAAATGGCATCCGTGAATTCATCGTTGGCACTGGTGGCGAGACCCTCGATCCGGTCGTCACAACCACTGTGACGAGCGGCGCAAACGAAACAAACCTAGAGGATCCTACCGGCAACCCCAACTTCAACGCATTGAATCTCGAGGCGGGGTCAACCGGGAACTTCTGGGGTGTCATGGCCCTGACGCTTGAGCCGGACGGCTACAAATGGTTTTTCCAGTCGGCACTGCAAGCACCCGTAGCGCCTGCAGGGACACCGGCTACCTTCATCGACCAGGGCGTCGGCTCCTGCCATGGTGGGCCCAGTTGGGGTGGTAACGACCGAGATGGAAACAACAACCATTAGATAGCTCGTCTTCGCGGCGTTATTACCAACGTTTCGTTCGGTACCTATCCCCCACACTTCGCGACCCCTCGCGGAGTGTGGGGAATTTTCTTTGCCTTGCCGTACCCGGCCCCGGTATTTTTGAGTCCACCTGGAGAGTTCGCTTTCGGCAGAATCTAGGCCCGACAATTGGAAATAGCGTCTTTGCCGTGACTGACAGTTTCGACCTGAAAAAGGTGTTGCGTCGACCTTTGCGACGTGCGCTCTGCTATCCTCGTCGTAACCCACGGGCTCGTAAAGCCGAGCCGATCAACGTAAAAGCGGAGCGAAGCCTCAACGTCCGTCACGTGCAGGACGGGCCGCGCGAACCAGTCCATCATAAGCTATGTATCCTCGAAGTAAGACAACCTTTGTTCGTTTTGAATTCTACGGCTTGTTAGACGCAGTCACAGGAGGCGACAGGCGGAGCGAATGCCTGGAATCGGAGATCACACGCGCGACACCCCAATTTCAATGATAGACAACCTCATCGAATAGCGTTTTCAAGTCGTGGCCGCTCGCCTTTTCCATTGCCCGCTGGAAATCGCTGGAGTCCACAAGTCGGCGAGCGTTGCCGGACGTGTACAAACCGATCCCTCGCCAGAAAATCTCGTCGCCAAGCTCCGTTCTCAGTCGCTCCAAGAATAAAGCACCTTTTACGTACGGGATTGGACCCAACGCCTCATGTGCGTCCTTCCACTTCTCCCAATGCAACGGACGATCTTTTCCTTCCTCGCGCAATTTCTTCATCTGATCCTGCAATTCCAAGATTTGCTGCTTGTACGCTGTACGCCCCTGGTGCTTTTCGATATAGGCGTCGGACATGAACTCCGCAAACCCTTCGTTCAGCCAGAAATCGGACCACGACCGAATCCCCACTGTGACTCCCCACCACTGATGAGCCAACTCGTGCGCTATCAATTGCACGTCATCTTTGTCCAACAGATCGCTAAGGTCACCCTGCGACATGAGCGCCATGCCCGCAGCCTCTTGTCCCAAGCTCGGTCCCGGCAGAAACGCTTGCGTGTAGTGAAGATTCATCGGGTCGATGGACGCGACCGATCGTAGAAACGCGTACGCATCCGCCGTTTTGGGGAATGCCACGCTTTTTGCGCCCATTCTCTCCGAGTAAATCGAATACCTGCCGTCCGTCGCGACCTCCAGCCGCGCAATGCCAAAGCTGAACAAGTACGTTTGCACCGGATCGTTTTGTTCGAAAATAAAGTGACGGCCATCGCCTTCGCCCCACTCTTTTCCCCGGCGCCCGGGTCCTACGGCCCGGAATCCATTCGCTCCCTTAGGCAGTTGTCTGAACGGGACCACAATCTCCAGTTGAAGTGTGGCTCGCTGACCGGGGGAATTGTCACATACCATCCACGTTTCGCAGTAAAACGTCGTCGCCAGTCCTGCGTTGCCCTCAAACCATTCGATGCCTCGTCCTGCAGCCGCCTCAAATTTGAAGCGAACGCTGTGTCTGCCGGCCGAGAGCACGCGCACGGTCACCGACTGTTCGGCTACCGAAACCGCTCCCATAGCAACCTTCGAAGTGATGATGTGTAAGCCTGCCTGCTTCTGCCAATCGACTTCACCCGCATCGGCTTGAAATTCGATCGTCTCGTCCCCCAACAACACGTGACGCTCGAAATCAGGTACCAGCTTCACGGAGTAATGAGTGAATTGCGCCACCGCTCCCACCGCAGACAACGCGCATAGAGCGCAGCATGAAGAAATTCTGTGTAACCGACTATAAGATACTCCCATGGATTCTGCTTTACTCCGTTGGTAGTTATTCGCAATTGTGGTCGGCGGCGTAATTGTCCGGCGATACAGATTTCGGTTTCCGGGACCTGCCGAGCTTGACTTTCGATTTGGTGCTTCTAGTTCTCGTCGTCATTTTGTAAGCAGACGCCAGGATAGTGTTTCAATTGATTCAACGTCATGTGCTCCAGAATCTTTCCTTGCGGAACGCTCACAAGGTAGCCCTCCAAGTGTCCAAGGTCTGAACCGCAGTCACCGGTGGGATAGACCTCGGTCAAAATTAGCAAGTTGCCGCGAATCCATTTTAGTGCGTTGACGTTGTTTCCACGCGTCCTACAGTAGTGACGCGACCTAAATTCGGCAACCGCACCATCGATGGACTCTGAAGCGTCTGTTACGCCACTGCCGTCTATGAAGAAAACGCGAACGTGGAACCCGCCGATTGCACCACCGTCACTATACGTGAGAGCGATGTGGGCCTGGTCGTGGGTGCCATCAAGTGCGCGGTCATGGTCAACAGCAATCCACACGCTCGAAGAGACTAGGTCTTTTACGGTGAACCTAAATATTTCCTTCTTTCCTCTAACAAACCAGAATGTTGCGCCCTCATTTTCCGTAGGGAACGCAGCTTCCAGGTCCACGTCGGCAACGCGGGCGACCTTTTCGCGCGCCGGATAGTCCGGCACCTGAATGTCAATGCCGTCGTCCACGCATCTCGTTATCAATAGTTGCAGATGTGATTTCGCAGATTTGGCTTGGTCCGGCAGGGCTCTTTGTGTAGCCGAAAGGCACAGTAGTGTGGTTATAAGCGAAACGCCCAACAGCATTCTCATGGTGCCCTCAACATATCCTGAATCTCAATAGAACTGTAAGTGCCTAGGAAGTCGGGTAATCGGGAACTGATCCACTACCGAAACCCGCCGCGAGTTGACACCATGTTATCGGGCGACTATCGTTCGAGATGAATTTTTCGTGAGGCCTTCAGGATGAAGATTTTGGTGATTGGCGGCGGAGGGCGCGAGCATGCGCTGGTTTGGAAGCTGAAACAGAGCGCTCGTGTGGAAAAAATTTGGTGTGCGCCGGGGAACGGTGGAATCGTTGAGGACGCAGAATGCGTTGCCGTCGATGCGGGCGACGTCGCAGGGCTTGTGGCGCTGGCAGAAAAGATCGCGCCGGATTTGACGGTGGTCGGACCAGAACTGCCGCTGGTGAACGGGATTTCGGATGTGTTTATGCAACGAAATTGGCCCATTGTGGGCCCTTCTCAGCAAGCGGCGCAGCTCGAAGGCAGTAAGATTTTTTCGAAAGAATTTCTGCTCCGGCACAATATTCCGACCGCGAAAATGTATGGCGCGTACGACTCGCCGCAGAAAGCGTATGCCGCTCTGGCCGGTGTTGAATGGCCGCTGGTGATCAAAGCGGATGGATTGTGCGCCGGCAAGGGAGTCGTCCTGGCGCCCGATGCGGAGGCAGCTAGGCAATTCCTGGAATCCGCGATGGAAAAGAACGAGCTTGGACCTGGCGGGCGTCGCGTCTTGCTGGAGGAAACGCTCGAGGGCGACGAACTGTCTTTTATCATTTTGACCGACGGCGAACGCTATGCACCGTTGGTGCCGACGCGGGACCACAAGCGCGTCTTCGATGGCAACCGAGGGCCGAATACCGGCGGCATGGGCGCCTATTCTTCAGACGATTTGTTGCCGCCAGCCCTTCGCGAAACCGTGATCTCCACAATTGTTGAACCCACGCTCAGAGGCCTCGCCAACGACGGTATTCCCTACCAGGGCTTTCTCTACATCGGCCTGATGCTGACCAAAGATGGGCCAAAGGTTCTGGAGTTCAATTGCAGATTAGGCGACCCGGAAGCACAAGCGATTGTCGCGCGTATGGACTTCGACCTCGCTGAGATATTGGCAGATGTGGCGGCTAAGCGACTCGATCCCGCCAATTTGCTCTGGAAGAAGGGCGCGAGCGTCTGCGTAGTGGTGGCCTCGGGCGGCTATCCCGGAAAATTCGAGACTGGGAAGAAGATTGAAGGACTAACCGTTAACAATATCAATAGCGGTGTTGAAGTATTCCAGGCCGGAACGAAGAGAGAACACGATTCCATAGTAACCAGTGGCGGGCGCGTTCTCGGCGTGACAGCCGCGGGAGATTCCCTGCGGACAGGGCTGAAGTTAGCCTATCAAGCAGTTGAAGAAATTCATTTTGATGGTATGCATTATCGCAAAGACATCGGCGCAAACGCTGGCCATGTAAAGGCTGCTGGAGACTAGGGATTTAACTCGGCCTTACTGATTCGGCTTTTTCCGCAACGTCGGCGCATCCGGCGGCTTGTTCTTGTCTTCTTTAGCCTTTTCAACGGGCTCTTCCGGCGGAACGATCCAGTCAAATCCGCGCTCCGTCATCGTCCCCAGAATGAAAGTCGCCTTCTCGGCCACAAGCGGAAGAACATCGCGCATAAATTCCGTGGCGTCCTCCGGAACCGCCTTGTTGGCTTGGCCACGGTCGATGTCTTCCGCCACTTTAGTGAGCTTCGGATCCCTGCGATAAACCTTCTCGAGCTCCGGATCATTTCCCTGAATGAGTTGCTGCAACGTCGGCGTCGGTTCCTTAAGTGTATCTGGATAGCGAACTTCGACGAGAGTCTTCGGGGCATGCTTTTCGGGCGGGTAGAGCTGTGTAAAACGCGGGCGAAGGAGACGGGTCTGCCAAAAGTCGCCGCGCGTCGCGATTTCTTGCTGCTGGATGCGGTATTCGAGAGTCCAAACCTCTGGACCATAATCATTTGGGGCAAAGCCGATGATAACCACTTCAAAGATCGCTTCCTCAGGTTTGAATTCGATTTTGCGGTGAAGCTGGGAGACGAGCGGACGCAGGCGCTCAAGAAACGCGACACCGATAACATCCAGATCCGGCGCGACTTCGTCGGGATTGACGTCATAGTGTGGGTCCTTACCCGAAAGCCTGGGGAAATCCTTGTCCAGCCTCACAGGTTTTGGATCGGCGGGGCTGCGCCATTCGGAAGCTCCCAGAAGTATGCCAATGTGTGCTGGGTCAATGCTCAAAACCCGAGGAGGAACGGAACTAGGTTCGACCGGTAGATCAATGACCGCAAAGACAATTTTGTCGCGCGCGACGTGCACAATCACGCGGCCTCCTGCGAGATTGGCCACGATTTCGTCAGCGTGATCGCGCTCTTGGGCGGGAGACAATTGACAAGGGACGATGCACATCAATAGGCATAGAGACAGCGAGATCGGGATCATCCATTGGCGGCTGTATGTGGTCGAAACCTTCATAAATACTTCGCGCGAAAGCCAGTACTCCACCTGGACGGTGGTTCGTATCTCTTCACTTCCTAAGGCTGCTCTTCGGAAACCGCAGCTGCCGCCTCTTTCGCCCTAGCAAGTAGTGTATCGAGAGACGCACGGTCATAGTAGCCGCCATTGCGGATCACTGCCCAGACCTTTCGCGTGTTAGCGATGTTCTCGATCGGATTGGCGCTTAACACGACAAGATCGGCGATGTGGCCCGCTTCGATCGTCCCAAACTCCTTCTCTCGGCCAAGAAAAAGCGCGGCCCCATGAGTTGAAGCCTGTAAGGCGTCCATTGGGGTAAAGCCGGCGCGGACCAACTCGGCGAGTTCGTGGTGGAAGCTGTCGCCGGGGAACACGAATGGATCGAGGGAGTCCGAGCCCACCAAGATCGGCACACCGGCTCGGTGCAGTTCACCGGTTAGCTTCCAGTCGTTGGACGCTTGACGGCCCAGCCACGCCGCGCGCTGCTTCATCTCAGCGTCATTGAAGGATTCACGCCACTGCTTGGCCATTGTTGGTGGGACGAAAGCGAGTAACGGGTCGTCGGTGTTCCAGTTCCCGGGATGGGCGGTGATATCCAAGGAAGCGAGGGTGGGAGTGACCCATGTACTGTTCTTCTTGAGCGTCTGGATGAGAGCGGTGGCTTTTTCCGGGCTGTAAGTGGCGTCGGCTTCGTGGGCAATCTGCTCCCAGGCAGCAGCGTCGCCATTCTTTTCGGCCAAAACGAGGCGCGGGCGTAGCTCGGTCTCTTTTGAGGAAAAAGAGAGAGCGAAGGCGCTGTAAAGAAGGTGCTCAATGCTGTGCATGCCGGCGTCACTGGCCTCGATGACCCCGATTTCGAAAGGCAAATGGCCGACAAAAGGAATGTTTTGCTTTTTGGACTCGGCGGCGGCGGCAAAAAAGGCGTCGCGCGAGGGCATCGTAATGATTTTTATGAAATTGGCGCCGCGCTTTTTGAGGTCATCGACGGCGGCGCGGGCTTCCTCGGCGTTGTGAACGGGATATTGTTCTGGAGTTTTCTTGCCGCTGGCAGAAAGGAATGGTCCGGAAGCAACGATATGAGGACCGAGAAGCACGCCCGACTCGATGTCGCGCTGCCAAGCAAGGAGTGCATCGAGGTCGCCGCCCATGTCGCGCACACCAGTGATGCCATTGGCCAGAAGCAGCGGGAGAAGGACTTGTTTGCTCCAAGAAGGATCAGCATTGATGCCAGCGAGATGTACGTGCATGTCCCAGAAGCCGGGAACCAGAAATTTTCCAGAGGCGTCGATGGTGCGCGCGGTCTTAGGGACCTTAGTCGTCGTTGTTGCGCCCACAGCCGTGATGCGGCCGCCATCGATGAGAACAGTTTGGTCGGCTTGCGGCGCGCGGCCGGTGGCATCGATGACAGTGACGTGGATTATGGCTAGCTGAGAAGAAGACTCCGCCGAGGAGAAAGAAATGACGACGAAGAGTGCGAGCAGCAGGGGGAGCAGGAACTTTCTAGACCTCAATGGAACGCTCACCTTCCGGGCAACCGGGCATTTTTAGAAAGCTATCACAAACGGCGGCGAGTGCGGGGGTTCTTGCAGAAGGCGTCTGCACGAGACGAAATTCGCGGAAGCGCTCGTCAGGGCCGCGCGGAGCAGGTAAAATAGAGCGTTCGATCAAGGAGTAGAAAGCACGCCATGGGATTGCGAAAAGCAAGAAGTATTAAGCACAACGGCAAGAAGTTGATGGACATTATTGAGGCGCACGCGTTGTTCTTTCGCGGAAAAGAAGGGGGCGCACGCGCGGACTTGGCTGGAGCGGATCTTTCGCGAGCCGATCTCCAAGGCATCAATCTTAGCGGAGCCATTTTGCGCGGCGCTAATTTTGAAGGCTCCGACTTGCGGAAAGCCAAGCTACCCGGCGCGGATTTGTCCGGCGCGAATCTTCGCAAGGCTGACCTTCGAAACACGGACATGACGGAATCAATTTTGCCGGGAGCGGATTTGACGGAAGCGCAGGCGAGCGGAGTGGAATTTTTTCGCTGTGATCTTTCGAACGCTATTTTTCATCGCGCCCGTTTGCGAAACGTGAATTTGAGGCTGGCCAATGTGAACGGCGCAAAATTTACTGGCGCGGATATGGGCGTGGCGATTTTGCGAGAAACGGATTTAACCGGAGCCGATCTTTCTGGCGTGGATCTTACGACTACGTTGATGCCTCGCGGTTACGTTGCGGCGCAGGCCAAGCAGAAAAGCGCGTAGCTTCAACACCAGACTGCGACACGTAACTACGACCCTTAATTTCTGTTGCTTTCTGAGGACGCCGCCGAGGAGAAGAAATGGCCGCCTACGTGGTGATCACGCGCGAAAGAACTCGTAACGCGGAGCAGATGGCTGAGTATAAGAAGCTGGCGCCGGCAAGTTTTCAGCAGCACCCGGTTATTTTTCGCGCCCTTCATGGACGTCATGAAGTTCTTGAAGGTCCTGCCCTCGAGGAAATCATTATTCTCGAATTCCCTACTTACGAAGACGCGAAAGCTTGGTATCACAGCCCAGAGTACCAAGCGGCGTGCAAGCACCGCTTCCAGGCTGGAGACTACCGTTTCGTCGTCGCGGAGGGCAGAGAGTAATGCGCCGAGGCTCATCCTCCAAACGCGAATCTTGACGCGTAATTTGTCGAGCAGTAGGCCGCTCGCGTCGATGGCAAACAGCATGTCGGCGTAGTAGCCTCTGGCGGAAGCGAAAGCGTTTTTCATGTAATTTGTGTGACCTGTGGCGACTCCTGCGACTCAACTCGACGCCTCTGAAGTGCGCGAACGCGTACTCGAAGTGATTCGCAGCCTCTTGGAAGAGCTCGGCAGCCGCGGAGCTTTGCCGATGCTCAACGGAGCGTCGCAACTCGACCGCGACCTCGGTCTTGGCAGCCTGGAGCGCGTGGAATTGCTTGCGCGGTTGGAGGCGGCGTTTGGCGTGCGTCTCGCGGATAGCGTTGTAGCGGAAGCAAATACACCTGAAGATCTGGCGAAGGCCCTGCTAGCGGCGCCGGGAGCAGAGGCTCAGAACGACGACGCGGCATCCGCTCTGCGCGCGGCAATCACAACACAAAAACTTCATCGCGAAGCGCAAGATGCCGGCGTTTTCTCAGCGGAGACGCTGCTCGATGTGCTGCGCTATCGGGCTACACACGACGCCGAGCGGACTCACCTGTTGATCACCGAAGAGACGGAAGGCAAAGAGCGCAGCGTGACGCTGACGTTCGGCGAGCTGTACGCCGCGGCGCAGCGTTGCGCGGCGGAATTGGCGCGGCGTGGAGTGCCAGCGGGCGGCCGTGTAGCGCTGATGCTGCCGACGTCGCGCGCGTTTTTTGTTTCGTATGCCGGAATTTTGCTGGCGGGCGCGATTCCAGTGCCGATTTATCCGCCGTTTCGCGCGGACCGCATCGAGGAGTATGCGTCGCGGCAGTCAGCGATTTTGAAAAATGCGGGAGTGTGTTTGCTGCTGACATTTCGGCAGGCCGAGGCCGTGGCGCGACTATTGAAACCACGCGTGCATTCGCTCACGGAAGTGGCCGACGCAGAAAAACTGATCGACGCTGCGGATAAAGCGCCGCCGCCATCGCCGGGCGCTCTGCCGTTGCACCTCACAGGCAGCCGAGCGCGCAAGGGGGGCGACATTGCGTTGCTGCAATACACTTCCGGGTCGACAGGCGATCCCAAAGGCGTTGTTCTCACTCACGCGAATTTGCTCGCGAACATACGAGCGATTGGCGAAGTCGTGGAATTGGGGCCTGGCG
>Ga0210388_10002436_pt1 | contig 14470 bp, 9 predicted proteins | sample IncBWC19OmetaG_FD_155485 | JGI IMG/M metagenome (GOLD analysis project Ga0210388, IMG submission 155485) | Forest soil microbial communities from Barre Woods Harvard Forest LTER site, Petersham, Massachusetts, United States - Inc-BW-C-19-O ...
CTTCGAGGTCACAGGCGTATCCGTTTTTATGGACGCGATACAACTCGGTCTTCAACTCTTGCAGGTTGCCCACAGTGTTCGGGGTCAGCCGTTTTATTTCCAACTCAGGCAGCACTCGATCGCGCTCTTCCTGCGGCATGTTGGCCAGCATCACCTTGCCGACGGCGGTGCAATAGAGCGGAACGGCCGCGCCGATGCGCGAATGAATGCGGAGGGGTTCGGTGGAGTCCAGCTTCTCGACGTAGACGGCGGACAATCCGTGACGCACGGTCAGGTGAATCGTTTCCCGCGTCTGCTGGTTAAGTTCGCGAAGATAAGGCAGACTCAGGCGGCGGATATCGAGCTGGCCGACCGCGGCTTGTCCGATGGCGAAGCAGGCGATTCCAAGGTGGTAGCTGCCGTCTCCATCGCAACTCAGAAAACCTGCGGTCACCAGATTCGCGAGAAAGCGGTGAACCGTGCTGACCGGAAGGCGGGAAAGTCCGGCAACCTGCTTCGCGGTCAATCCGCGCGGAGATTCGCTGAACAGATGCAAGAGCCGCAAGCCGCGCTGCAGAGCGGTGATGTCGTAGGTGCGTTTCGGGCCGGCCATGAAGTTTCTGGGTGCTGCGAAAATGAAAGTGCGAATTATCTGATGAAAGTCAGCTTTCTGCAAGCTTTATATCGTGCGCTAAAGCCGACCAAACTTTTTCACCGCCGCGACAATCGACTTTAACTGTTCGATCACGGCGTACATGGAGTGCTCTTTGTAGTCCATTTGTTGGGCGAGACTGAGCACGGCTTGAGCTTGATCTTTGGGCACGACCGCGACGCCGTCGCTGTCGGCCACCACAATATCTCCGGGACTGACCGGAACGCCGTTGCATACGAGCGGAATTTGCGCGCCGGCAAAGCGGTAGTGATGGACGGACGTGGACGGCACGATGCCGGTGGCGAACACGGGAAATCCAATCTTGCGCAGGTAGGCGACGTCGCGGACGCCGCCGTCGATCACGGCTCCGGAGTAACCGCGCGCGGCCATGGCGGTGCCCATCAATCCGCCCATGCCCGCGATGTCTTCGCCATCCTCCACGGCCATCACGTAGACGGAGTCGGTCGATCCCTGGTCGATGGCTTCGAGCATTCCGCTCAGGGCCTCAGGATCTTTGTTGCCTTCATCTTTCTTGAGCTGCACGGTTCGAGCGAACCCGGCGAACTTGGAAGTGAAAATCGGTTGCATGCGGTGACTCATGTACATGCGTTTGCCGGTGATTTGCTCGATCGCATCGGAGACCGACGCGACCTCGACGCGGCGAAATTGCGTGATGAGTTCGCTATCTGCGGAGGAAACTGCGGGCGCAGTGGATTGCGCTCGCACGATCCGCATTCCGCCGGCGAATGCGGCCATAAGGGCCGCCAGCGTGAGAATTGAGACGAGCCTGGGCTTTCTGGCGAAGTTGAGAAATTTGTCCATTTCATCCTCCAGGTTGTATATATGTCCGCGGACTCTAACACCGTTGGTCCCCCCGGTGGAAGAGTGAAGCGATTCGTCCAAGGAGAAAATGAAAATGGGTTCTAAAGCAATGCGGCAGTTTGCCCTGGTTCTCGGATTGGCTCTGATTGTGATTTCTGCAGGCCACGTCTCCGCGCAGGAACGCAAAGCCATCAACCTCTCACCCACGCGAGGCCTGCCTTTCAGCGATGGCGTGATTGCCGGGAACACTCTCTACGTCGCCGGACAGGAAGGCACCGACGAATCCAACAAACTGGTGGCTGGCGGCATTGCCGCGGAGACCAAGGCTGCTCTCGACAACATCGAGAAAGTGTTGAAGGCAGGTGGCTTTGAGCTGAAAGATATTGTGTCGGTAACGGTGTACCTGGCCGATATTCACGACTTCCCTGAGATGAACAAGGTCTACAAAGCTGTGATTCCGGATCCTAAGCCGGCGCGCGCAACCATTCAGGCGGCGGCTCTGGTGAACGATGCCCGGATCGAAATTGCAGCCATCGCGGTGAAGCAGAAGTAGGCTTCGGTTCGTTGGTGCTCGTCATGTTCATGAGGGTAATACAACATAACAATCTCGCGGCGTCGCTCGCTCGAGATTCACGAACCGGTTGACACGTGCCGCGAGGTTGGGATAAACCACTGATTCGTGCGATCCGTCTGCTCTCACAATGAGGGCTGCGTTTTCATCTGATGAAAGCTGATTATTCCGGCTATGCTCACAACCCACTCACGCCGCTCGCGCTTAGTGATCGTGATCTCACTGCTGTTGTGGATGGGAGCAGTCTGCGGATCGGCGCGGGCGCAGGACGACGACGCGGTCGAGGATGACTTCAAGACGGGGCCGGCTCCGGGTCAACTCGACTTTGCTTCGAACTGTGCTGGATGTCATGGACTCGACGGCCGGGGGAGCGAGAAAGCTCCGGGCATCGCTGGCAGCGCGCGGGTGCAGTCGCTCTCGGATGCGCAGATTTCCGCCATCATCGCAGGGGGAAAACCCGGCACTGGAATGCCTGCGTTCCGCGCGCTGACTCCTGAGCAGGTCAGCGGGCTGGTCGCATATCTGCACATCCTGCAAGGGAAAGTGGCGGCGCAAACGCTTCCCGGCGATGCGGCGAGCGGCAAGAAGATATTCGCCGGCAAGGGCGAATGTTCTACCTGCCACACGATTGCGGGCGAAGGCGGATTCATTGGGCCCGATCTTTCGAATTACGGTTCCACGAAATCGTCGGCGGGAATCTTGAAGGCGGTGGTAAATCCGGCGCGGATCGTGCCGTATGGCTACAAATCTGCCGCGGTGACAACCCGTGACGGTCATCGTATCGAGGGAGTGGTTCGCAACGAGGATAATTTTTCGGTGCAACTGCAAACGACGGATGGCAGCTTTCACTTTTTTCAGAAGGCGGATGTGCAGGGCCTGGAATATTTGAGCCGCTCGTTGATGCCGACGAACTATGGCGAGCGGCTAAGCCGCACCGAGCTTAGCGACCTAGTCAGCTATTTGATGAGCGCGGGATCGGCCTCCAAGGCTGAGTCTGCCGCCGGGAAACAATAGAGGATGACAGAATGAAATTTGCCGGCAAGGCTCTGCGTGTGGTCGCGGCGGTGGTTTGTCTTTCGCTGATGACGTCCGCGCAGGAACATCGCAGCTTCGAACTGCGATCCATTTCTCCCGGCTTCTGGGATCTCGTGGACCACAACGCGAAGCTCGAAACGGTCGCGTCCGGGTTCGGCTTCACCGAGGGACCGATGTGGGATCCCGCGGGATTCCTCTATGTGAGTGACGAAACCATCAACAAGATTTTTCGCGTCGATGGCAATGGCAAGAAAGAAGAAGTCATCGCGCTGGGCGACCCGGACGGCAACACGTTCGACCGGCAGCATCGCCTGATCGATTGCGCCAGCGTGCTGCGCGCGATCATCGAAGTGACTCCTGACGGTAAGTACAAAATTCTAGCGGACCATTATGAGGGCAAGAAACTGAACAGCCCCAACGACGTGATCGTTGGTCCAGACGGCGCGATCTATTTCACCGATCCAACGCTCGACCTGGTGGAGGGCGAGAAGCAGGAGATTGCTTTTCAGGGCGTTTACCGTCTCGGCGTCACGGGCAGTGACAAAGGCGTGCTGCGGCTGCTCACCAAGGAATTGACGCAGCCGAACGGCTTGGCGTTTTCGCCAGACGGAAAACGCTTTTACGTTGACGACAGCGAGCAACGAAATATTCGCGTCTACGATGTCGCTTCAGACGGATCGCTCGCCAACGGACGCATCTTCGGCGAAGAACCGGGCGGAAAGCATGAAGGCGTGCCCGACGGCATCAAGGTGGATAAGAACGGAAATCTGTTCGTGACCGGCCCCAAAGGAATCTGGGTTTGGGATGCGAAAGGAAACCACCTGGGGACCATCGCGATGCCGGAGCAGCCGGCAAATCTGACGTGGGGCGACAAGGACTACACAACGCTCTATATCACGGCGACGACATCCGTGTACCGGCTGAAAATGAAAACGCAGGGCTTCGTGCCGTATCTGGAGCATTAAAGAATTCAGTTGGGAATAATTCGCAACGCCACCAGCGACGATTTGCCGGGCACGGAACTTTCGACCGTCGTGCTGAGCAGGAGCTGAAAGTAGGGCGGGACGGTTTTGTGGTCGGGCGAGAGCTTCAGCAATTCTCTGCGCAGTTCAGCCATTCGTTCGGGATTGGTCAGATATTCGATGGCGGCCTGCGAACCTTGAGTGTAGATTCCGTAAATCAGGAGGACGCGTTTTTCCTTGGTCTCGTTCGGCAGCATGAGAACGACGGCGTAGTCGCGCGTCAACTGGTTGGTAACCGAATCGAATTCCGGCTTGTAGACCGCCTGCTCCCCCGGTTGCGGATTGCGATTTAAAATGACGCCGCTCTGAAAGTGAAATCCCTCGACGTTGAGAAACACGCGGCCGCTCCAGGCCTGATTGCCGCCCAGCAGAATCGCGTTGTCACCTTTGATTTCGTCGAGGTTCACGAGGCGCGATTGCTGCACCAGACATTTCTGGCCGACGGTAGAAAACATTTCGCACAAGTTGACCAGGCCGAGAGTTTCACCCACAGAAGTAAAATCGGTGAGGCTGGGGACAAATAGAAAACGCTTCAACTCGCGGAAGTGGATGGTATCGCGAAATTCCGGCAGACTCGCCTTGGGGATTTCGTGCCCGCTGGCGATGGTTTGAGGGCTGTCGCCGTCGTGCGCCGCGCGCAATATCGGGTGGTTGGGAATCGTGATCAGCGGAGTGTCCGCCGGCGGCAGGAACGGATGCCAGAACCAGTCCAGACCTTCCGGCAGGACGGGCTGGATGCGGGCTTGCAGGTTGCGATGGTTGGTCCAATTAGAGACGACCAGCAGCGAAGCCAGCACGACACATAGGGCGGCGAGCGCGACTGTGATTGCGAGCTGGCGGTTGAAACCTTGCGTTTTTGCCGCGGGAGCGGGAGCCGGGACCGGCAATTCTTCCGGAATTACTTCCTGCTGGGCGTTGCGGCTGAAGACCGGAACATAGTGGCCGGACGGAAGATCGATACGGATCGGGCTGATCCTGCCGTCTTCGTCGTAGTATTTCTTGAGCAGTCGCCGGATTTCGTGCGCCTGGACGCGCACGATCGGGTCCCGCTGAGGATTGAAATCTACGCCCCGCTCATAGACCTCGACTCCGATCAGGTATTCATTCAGCTTGTCGCCGTTTCCCAGGAACGCTTGCTCGGATACGAATTCGAGGAATCGCGTCTTCTTGGGAGAATTCGCGAAGTATTTGCTTTCCAGAACTCGACTAAGCTCCTCGCGCTTCTCGAACAGAGAGATGTGAGGCACGGCGGAAGTGTGAACGGAGGCCACGTTAGCTGACGGTTTGCATTGTTCGGGGAAGGTGTACTGGATCGTCGGTCCAGCTTGGGGTTCTCCCCGGTCGGACAATAGCACCGGTCATAAGCGGGCGTCAACGCGGGATCGAGTTGCGATAACGGGCCCGCAAAAGCGTTAGTAACGGTTATTTGTCCGGTTAATTGCAGTTAACGCGGCGGATTGCTTTCAGGCTACACGGCGTGATGAAAGAGAGTTCCGCGCCTACATTTCCATTCCTAGAACGATTTAGCCGATTGCGTCCGCAAGATTTCGACCTTCAACGGCTGGTTCAGTGGCCAAGTCATCCCCTAGGGCTGCGGTTCTCGCAAGCTCTTGCGCGAATCCGACCTCTTAACCTGCTTATAACCTCGATTACCTTGAGACATGCTGGGGCGAAGCCTAGAAAGGTCACGCGTGCTTGGGGACACCAAACTAACGCTCGTCTGCCGTCTGCTGCGCCAATGTGTGGTTCTGACGCAGGTGGCTTTGGCCTTTGCGACAAGCCTGTCCGGTCAGGAACTGGTGCTGGCGAAGCAGTTCCAAGGCCCCGTCTTGACGATCCACTCTGCGGGCGCCGAAGGTAACAAGTACGGATTCGAAGGCGGAAGAGTGGCCAAGATCAAGGGCACGTACCACTTGTTCACCTCAGAGATGGTCGGGGACCCACATTGGGTCAAAATGCGGCTCGCCCATTGGACAAGTCAGGATCGCATTCACTGGAAGCGGCTGAGCACGCTGGCCGAGTCCACCGGCGACTTCACCGGCAAGGACCCGCGGGCCGCGCTCTGGTCGCCCCTGCCCGTCTACGACCCGAAAGACGAGCGATGGAACCTGTTCTATGTGGCGTACCAGGCCGCTCCCGATACTTCGAAGCAATGGCTGACAAACCACGAAGGCCGGATCTGGCGCGCGACTTCCACGACTCCCGGCGAAGACGGAATCGGCGGGCCTTATAAAGACCTGGGAGTCGTGCTGCAGCGCGGGAAAGATTCCGATCCGTGGGAGGGCTTGCAGGGGACCGACTCCTTCTTCCCGTACATCGTGGGCGATCGCTGGTACGCCTTGTACGGCAGTGCTCACACGGAAAAGCTCCCTATCTCTCTCTGGCAGGTGGGGCTGGCAAAAGCTGCCGATCTGAGCGGACCCTGGCAGCGTTGCACGGAGTTTAATCCGTTGAAAGTGGAGGCGCGTTTTATCGAGAATCCAATCGTCACCCGACTGGACGATGGGACGTTCGTGGCCGTTTACGATACTGACGCTCCGAATGCGATCGGATATGCGTTTTCGAGCGACGGCGTTCACTGGTCCGCGGGACAACACCTGGTGGTTCAGTCCGGAGATGAAGTCTGGGCCAGCGAAGTGCGAACGCCGCTCGGCTTGATCGCTGAAGGCGGAGATTCGTTCACTCTGTTCTACACCGCCAACGAGAAAGTTTCAGGAATGCAGCCCGACGGGAACGGGATCAACACGACTCCGGGCTCGATGGGGCTGGTAGAGGTTCAGTGGAAGAAGGCGAACGCGATGGGCGCGCATGGCGGCGATTAGCGCATCCGTCCTTCAGCGCCGTGGGAAGAGTTAGAAATCTGATAAGCATTTGCGGGGAGGCAACATGTCGAAGTCCAGGTTCTGCCGTTTACTCGCGGTTGTCACACTTGTGTCTGTCAATCTGACGATGGTTCTGACCGCGACACCGGCGGCCGCGCAAGCCAACCGTGCGTCGATCACCGGAACGGTAACGGATACCAGCGGCGCGATCGTGCCGGGCGTTGATGTAACTGCCACTAACCTGGAAACTAACGTTCCTTCGAAAACCGTTTCCAACCAGGATGGCATTTATGTGATTCCCAACCTGTTCCCGGGAACGTACTCCATCGAATTCAAGCGACAGGGATTCGAGGTGCTGCGGCGTCCCACGGTCACGCTGGAGTCCACGCAGAACGCACGCATCGACGCTTCTCTGAAAGTGGGCGCTCTGACCGAGTCGGTCACAGTGACGACCGACGCGCCGATTCTGCAACAAGAGGACGCTTCAATCGGTACGAACATGAAGTCAAGCGTGGTCAACGATCTTCCGCTGAGCATCTACGGCGGTGGGCGCTTCATCGAAGATTTTGCGGTCGCGATCACACCCGGCTATTCCCCGATCAGCAGCCCGTATGGGGCGGTGGTTAACGGCGGACAATGGTTCACCAAGGATTACACCGTAGACGGCACCTCGGCGACGGCGAGCATTCCTGGCGATTCGATGGAAACGGGACCCAGCATGGAAGCCGTGCAGGAATTGCAGGCGCAGACCAGTGGGTTGGACGTGCAGAGCAGCATCACTGGCGGCGGCGTTATGTCGTTCAGTCTGAAATCGGGGACGAACAAATTCCACGGCTCGACATTTCTCTACGGACACAACGAGCTACTGGATGCAAACACCTGGAACAACGATAACGAGGGGTTGAGAAAATCCAAGGCTCGAGCGTGGGATTACGGGGCCAGCCTCGGCGGGCCGATCTTCAAGAACAAGACCTTCTTCTACGGCACCTTCGAACGTTACACGCAGAACGATTTCCGGCTGGGCGGACCCGCCGCTACCGTGCCGACTTCAGACTTTCTTGGAGGAAACTTTGCGGGGCTGTTGGGTCCGACACTCTGCACCCAGACCGACGGAAGCGTGCAATCCTGCGCCAACGGCGGAACCGCCATCAACGTGATGAACAACGCCGGGCAAACTGTTCCGCTGCAGGGCGGAATGATTTTTGATCCGACGACCGGCAACCAGTTCACCGACAACGCCATCGACCCGACCCGTTTCAGCAGTGTGGCCCAGAAGATCATTCCCCTCTATCAGAAATCGTACGTGCCTCAACTATCCGGAATCGACAAGAACGAGCGCGGCCTGATTCAGAACAGCCCCTCGCAGACTCCGAACCAGGTGGTGATCAAGCTCGACCACAATTTGAACGACCGGGACCGCCTGTCAGGTTCGTGGGTGTACAACCACCGACCGCGAACGCTGGTGGATAGTGGAGGCGTCTGGGCAGCCGGCAGCGCCGACGGCGGCCCGCTTTCCGCGGCCCGCTTGCAGCTGGTGCGTTCACATGAATTTCGCGTGACCGAATCGCACACATTTTCGCCGCGCATTTTGAATGTGCTCAACCTGACTTATAACTGGTACTGGAACGGCAGTCTTCCGGCGGCCGCGGCGGATTTCAATTCGCAACTCGGGTTTGGCAGCACGGGCGCCACCAACTTCCCGTCGATCTCATTCGGCGACTCCACCGCCCATACTGAGACCGGTCTTGGAAACAACTTTCAGGGAAACTCCGCTGGTGCGACCAACATTGTGGGCGACACCGTGACCTGGACGAAGGGCCGCCACAACATTACATTCGGCGGAGACTTCCACGCGCAGCAGGTCAACAGCCACAGCGGATCGGGAGCGATCTCCTTCGGATTTTCGAGCAACACCACCGGCGCGGCCAGCCAGGCTTACGGCAGCCAGGTGGGCTTCGCCTTCGCCAGTTTTCTGTTGGGCGATGTGAACACGGCGAGCGAGACGACGCCATTCAATTTATACGGGCGCGAAAAAACGATGTCCCTCTTCACCCAGGACAGCTATAAGCTTCGTTCGAACCTCACGGTGAATCTTGGCCTGCGCTGGGATTACAACTTCCGCTATCACGAGAAGAATGGTTCCTGGGCCAACTACGATCTGAAGGCCATTGACCCGATACTCCAGATTCCGGGCACGCTGGTTTACGCCAAGAACGGCAGCGACAGCTTCGAGAGAAACGAATACGCCGCGAACTTCGGCCCGCAGATCGGCATCGCCTACTCTCCGTGGAAGAAAGTCGTATTCCGCGGATCGTTTGGAATCATCTACAATCCGCCGGGCGTGCCGTATTTCGACGGCACTCCTGACGGTTTTGCGCCTGGCTTCAAGGGTACAAACCAGGTCAGCAATCCATTCAATTGGGACAGTGGGTATCCCGGCGTTTTCGTGCCGGGCAATAAGGGCGGCGACCCGTCGACTGTATTTCCACTCGTCAATACCGATCCTCGGGCGCTGCGCGTGGGTTACAGCGACGCCTTCAACCTGGGAGTGCAGTATCAGCTGACCCCGAACATGCGCGTCGACGCTTCCTACGTGGGCAATCGCGGGCACCGTCTTACCGACACCGCTTTGGCCAACAACCAGGGACCGACTTCGACCTTCCTACGGCTCGGCCAACAGGTTCCAGGGCTCAACGCCTACAGCAACCCGGTTTGCAGCGCCTCGGACGCGGCGGGTTATGGCATCGCATATCCCTACGATGGATTCTGCGGAACACTGCTGGCGGCGATCACACCGTATCCGCAGGTTGGAGCTGCGTTCTTTAATCCTTACACGTACGCCGGGTGGTATTACCCCAGCTTGCTCTATGTTGGGTTGCCCCTCGGACAGAGCTATTACGATTCCATGGTGATCGACGTGGTCAAGCGCACCGGCCGCGGATTGACCATGGACATGAGTTACACGCTCTCACGTACAGAGGGCGATACTTTCTCTGCGCAACAGGAATACAACGGCTACTACACGCCGATTCAGGACTTCGACAACATGGGTGCGGCCGCTCATTCAATCACGAACTACGACCAGAAACACATTGTGAAGGGATTCGTCAGCTATGAATTGCCCTTCGGCAGAGGACAGCGCTGGTTGGCCGGTCAGGGACGAGTGGTGAACCGGGTTGTTGGCGGATGGACTCTGGCCGGACTTTTCCTGTACACGTCTGGACAGCCTTTCCAGGTTGGAGTGTCGAACCCTTACTATCCCTTATGGGGTGACTTGTATCCTAACTTCGATCTGACCGGGTTCCATGGTCCCGCGGACCAGAAAAAGTTTCCCACGGTGCAAACCTACATACCTGACAGTGTAGCCACAGCTCCCGCTCCCGGAACGCTCGGAACAGGGCCGCCGGCAATCTCGGCGTTACGATGTCCGGGACTGGCGAACGAGAGCGCAAGTATTCTCAAATACGTTCCTCTGGGCGCCGAGGGACAATACAAACTGTCGTTCCGTGCCGAATTCTATAACCTGTTGAACCGCCACACTTACAACATCAATGGCTGCGGCGGCGGCTCGTCCACCATTGGATTTTCGAACTTTGGCCAGATCAACGGCATCAACGATGGCCCGCGGAATGGGCAGTTTGCCATTCGGTTCGACTTTTAGGCGACTTGGACGCAGTACCGAGCAGCTCGCGAAATCGCGGGCTGCTTTGTTTTCTGCCGGTTCATTGGTACAACAACAATCGCATGCCGATCGTCCGGTTGAGGCTGGCAAAATTCGTGGTGCAGTTTTTTGGCATCGTTGTGAACCTTGCGCCGTTATTGGCTGCAGTGGCGATGCTGTTGGCAGGTCTGCAGAGTTTGAAAGCCGCGGCGAATCAAGCTTCGCCGGTCGGAGGCGAGACGGTTTACGTCGATGCCGTCGCCGGGGACGACAGCGCTGCCGGCACGTCGCCTGAGCATTCGTGGAAGTCGCTGAGCAAGGTCGATGCGACCACATTCCATCCTGGCGACCGCATCCTCTTCAAGTCTGATGGCGTTTGGACAGGCCAGCTCTGGCCAAAGGGTTCCGGCACAGCGGAATATCCGATCGTCGTCGACAAATACGGCGGAGACGCGCTGCCGCGCATCAACGGCGCCGGGCTCGCCGAAGACGCGGTCACGCTGAAGAATCAGGAGTACTGGGAGATTCGCAATCTTGAAATCACCAATACCGGCACGACTTCGGGTAAGCGTCGCGGCGTTCACGTGATCGCCGAAGATTGCGGCGAGTTACACCACATCTATCTAGAGACCCTGACAATTCACGACGTCAACGGCATCGAGGATGAGAAGGTCAATGGCGGGATCGCCTACAGCGCGATCGGGGACGCCAAGCCCAGCCGCTTTATCGATCTGCGCATTGAGAACAATCGCATCGCTCACGTAGACCGCAGCGGAATCTTCGGCTGGTCGACGCACTGGATTCGCTCGAAGTGGTATCCGAGCCTGGGCGTGGTGATTCGCAACAATGTTCTCGACGATATTGGCGGCGACGGAATCGTCAACGTCGCAACCGACGGAGCGGTTGTTGAATACAACGTGGTCAGCCACGCCAGCCAGCGCTCGCAGAACTACAACGTCGGCATATGGCCCTGGAGCGCCGACAACACGATCATCCAGTACAACGAGGTCTACGGCACCCGCGGCCAGCACGACGCCGAGGGCTTCGACTCCGACTGGAACAGCCGCAATACAATCATCCAGTACAACTACAGCCACGACAACGATGGCGGATTTCTGCTGATCTGCAATGAAGGATCGCAAAGCGCCGAGTTCAGCGCGGGCAACACCGGCACGATCGTTCGCTACAACATCAGCCAGAACGATCATCATCGCGCCATCAAACTTTCCGGCCCGGTGAAGAACACGCTCATCTACAACAACACGATCTATGTCGGGAAAGAAGAAAACGTGGATCTGATTCTTCACACCGATTGGACGGGATGGGCGAGCGACACTTACATCTACAACAATATTTTTTATGTCGAGGGCGCGGCGCGAATTTTCTCTTACGGAGTAACCGGCAATGCGGACGGATCCTATGTGCCGGGTGCCGGACCGGGCAAGAGCACGGGCAACGTTTTCGACTACAACGTGTATTACGGGGTGAAGACGGCGGACGATCCTCACGCCCTGACTTCGAATCCTCTGATGGTTGATCCTGGAAAAGCCGGCGTTGGGCGCGTCAAGCTCTCCGGCTACGCGCTGCGAGACGGTTCTCCGGCCATCGATTCCGGGAAAACGATCGAGAATGATGGCGGCAAAGATTTCCTCGGCATGACGGTGCCGCAGTGCGGTACAGTCGATCGCGGCGCTATCGAGTCGCGGGTGTGCCCACACAACGAAAAGAAATGAAATCAACGACGACGTTATGGCGGTTTCTCTGCGGACAAAGAGCTCTGGGGCTGTTCTTTCTTGCTTGCAGCTTGACCTGCTGGGCCGACCCGGCTTTGTCCACGTTGTTCAGCGACCACATGGTTTTGCAGCACGGACGCGAGATTCACGTCTGGGGCAAGGCTGATGCAAGTGAAAAGATCGCGGTGAGCCTGGCTGGCCGTGATGCGACCGCTATGGCGGACGATCACGGAAGTTGGAGCGTTCGTCTGCCGAGCTTGTCTGCAGGCGGCCCATTTACTCTGGTCATCACCGGCAAGAAGAAGATCGTGATCAAGGATGTGATGATCGGCGAAGTCTGGATCGCGTCGGGCCAGTCGAACATGACGTTCTCTCTCGACGGCTCGCAGGGAGCAGCCTCCGAAGTTCCGAAAGCCAATTACCCGCAGATTCGCCTCTTCACCGTTCCAAAAAAGATTGCGTTATCGCCACAGGAAAATACGCCGCCGGCGCACTGGCAGGTCTGCACTCCCGAAACTGCCAGGAGTTTTTCGGCGGTGGCGTATTACTTTGGCCGTGACATCCATCGCAAATTAAACGTTCCTGTCGGCATCATTGAGAGCGCATGGCCGGGCACCGCGATTGAGGAATGGATTGCTCCGAACGTCTTACGGGCGGATGCGGAGCTCAAGCCGCTGGTGGACGCGTGGGACCGCGCGACGCCCGCAGAGAAAACATTCGCCGAGAATGCGTTGCCCTTCGAACTCGAATTCGACGATTTCGAATTGCTGCCCGCTGCGCCGGGCTCGCCCGCCAAGTCACTGGCAAATTTTGATGACGGGACCTCGCGCCTCGCCACCGGCGGAAGTTTTTCGTATGGCTGGGACGACGCCAGCGACACGGTGTTCGATCTTGCGTCGCCCGGGCATACTTCGTCCGAACACCCTTCGTCCGGGCAAGCCGCCGCTGGATTCGCTGCCCGCGTCGCCGGCCAGCTCGACGGCACACAGGATTCGAATCTTTCGGCGAAGTATAAGTTGGATGGATCGGCAATCGATCTGACCGCATATTCTGGCATCCGATTCTGGGTCCGCGGAAACGGCTCCTACCGCTTTCGATCGCTGCAGCCCACGATCAGCGATTACGACGACTACGGGGCACCGGTCATGAAGGCCTCCGCCGACTGGCAGCCGGTCACAATTTTATTCCGCGATCTTCGCCAGGACGGTTGGGGAGTCTCGCTGCCGTTCACTCAGGATGCGCTGACTGGCTTCGCCATTCAGAGCTTGACGACTTTAGGCTATGCGACGATGCCGGTCTCAGGCCTCTACGAAGGCATGATCACGCCTCTGTTGCCGTACGCATTCCGCGGCGCGCTCTGGTACCAGGGAGAAGCCAACGGCTGGAAGCCACACCAGTATCGCAAGCTGCTTCCTGCGCTGATCCAGAATTGGCGCGAAGCTTCGCAGCAAAAAGATCTGGAATTCCTGATCGTGCAGTTGCCCAATCACGGAGCCATTCCGGATGAACCCGGTGAATCGGCATGGGCTGAACTGCGCGAAGCAGAACTGTTAACGGCTAAACATGTGCCGCACACCGGGCTCGCGGTGACGATTGATGTGGGCGATCCCAAGGACTTGCACCCGCATCGCAAGATGGAAGTAGGCGAGCGACTCGCGCTCTGGGCGCTGGGTACAACCTACAAGCAGCCTGGCGAATATTCCGGACCGTTGTATGAGTCGATGCAAATCAAAGGCGGCGATGTCCACGTGCACTTCACTCACGTCGGCTCGGGGTTGGAATCGCGCGGCGATGCAGCCCTGCAGGGTTTTGCTATCGCTGGCGCGGATCGAAAATTTCATTGGGCCCAGGCTCGCATTGAAGGCGATGCCGTGGTGGTTTCGAGTGCTGACGTTCCCGCGCCGGTTGCCGTCCGCTACGCCTGGGGGGACAGTCCGAACTGCAACTTGTTCAACAAGGATGGGCTTCCGGCTTCGCCGTTTCGCAGCGACGACTGGCCCGGAGTCGAAGCCGGTCGTTGAGTCCCGCATGATTCAGGCTTGCAGCAGTCCGGTGTAGATTGCCATTCCGACCACCGCGTCTACGTCCATGGCATCGAGCTCAGCGATTTCTTCTTCGCTCCGGATGCCACCGGCCGCGATGAACTGGCGCGACGTGGCTTTGCGCAGTACGC
>Ga0210388_10002437_pt1 | contig 14466 bp, 8 predicted proteins | sample IncBWC19OmetaG_FD_155485 | JGI IMG/M metagenome (GOLD analysis project Ga0210388, IMG submission 155485) | Forest soil microbial communities from Barre Woods Harvard Forest LTER site, Petersham, Massachusetts, United States - Inc-BW-C-19-O ...
CTCCGGAGCGGAAGTGATCGAATTCGTTCTGCAAGCGCTTCACCCGGTCTGGCAGATTTCCTGTTCCGAGATCAGGTCCACCGGCAATGACGACACGTGTCGGCTCCCCTTCGGTGTGGGAGTCAATTACTTCAACCCAGCGCTTTTGCACCATGACGTTATCGTAACTCTTCGGCGAACCTGAAAGCTTGTAGCTCTTGCCAGTTTGCGGGCTGAATATTTTCAGCGCAGGAGAGAAGCATAAATCTCGATAGCTTCACGCGCAGGTGTTTTCTGACATTGCCGGTGTGAGTGGTTCCGCTCTTAGCAAAGTAGTGCTTGACACCTTTTAAACGACCGGCGTAGATTTGCCGCGTCTCTCCTATGCGAGGAGCAATCGATTCGTGGATCCTGATTGATTCGTTGCGCCGTTCTGCTGGATTAAATCCATCGCCACCAAGCCTTCCTATAAGCCCCTGAAGAACCTGACTGAACCGCATCACGCCAAGTATGCCCTTGACCACAGCCAAAACTGTTCCAGTAATGCGATCCATGCACGGGCTCGGCGTCTTTTGCGCGATCGCTGCCTCAACATGGTTGGGTGGGGCGGAAGCTCCAACAAAGCTGGTCAACACAGGATTTTCGCCGGTCGTGATCTCGCTGTGCATGATTGTTGGAGTCTTTTTCGCACGGTGGACAGTACCTACGCTTCTAAAAGGCACTTCGTATGTCATGTACGACTTAAAGCAAAAGCCCCATCTCATGATTTGGGCCGTACTGGCTGGCGGCATCTGGGCGGTGGCAAATACGTTAACGATTGTTGCTGTACGCGATGTCGGCTTGGCAATCGCTTTTCCTCTCTGGAACATTAACTCCCTGGTAGGACTCTTTTGGGGATGGTTGTTGTTTGGAGAATTGCGTGGTGCAGGGGCCAAGACCTGGATAAGTGTTCTAGGCGGAGCCATGGCGATCATGATCGGGGCGGTCGCTCTGTCCTTTGCTTCGGCGGGTTCCGGGGTTATCTCGGCCCATCGCGTCTACTCGGGTGTGGGCGCTGCGCTCGGTGCGGGACTTCTATTGGGCACAATGTACATACCGTATCGAAAGGCATATCTTTCGGGCCTGAATCCGCTTTCATTCGTCACTATTTTTACACTTGGCGAATTAGCGATAATTGTGACCCTGGCTTTCACACTGCACGACGGAGGCAGTTCGACATTAGTGCAATTGAAGGCAATCAAGTCCTCGACCTTATGGCTCTTCCTAGGGGGGTTCTGCTGGGTCATTGGTGATCTCTTCCAGCAGTACGGCACCAAATATGTAGGCATCAGCCGAGCCATTCCACTCTCGAACACCAATCAGCTCTGGGGGTTGATCTGGGGTGCTCTCGTGTTCGGAGAATTTGTTCACTTTAGCCGGTCTACCCAGATCGTTATCTTTTCCGCGTCTGCGCTAATGATTCTAGGTGCTCTTGCAATCAGCACGGCCGCCGCACCTCCTGGTGAACGCGCCTCGTGTATTCAAACCATTACCCGGGAATGCACTCGGTACAGCATGGACCTGGAGCAAACGATTGCGGCGCAGAATGGCGAGGAACCGGAGTCCAGCTATGGTCATAAGCGTCGTTGGTGGGACTATGTGATTCTTGCCGGTGCTCTGGCGGTCTTTGCCCGGTTTGCTGCTTACGCTAGGCGACCTCCGCTAGCCATCAACTATGGGTTTGCAATGATGCTGATCGGCGTGATGCTGCTCTTTCTAGTGGCTGGTGGGTGGGCCTTGTGGAAGTACACTCGTTTTGCATGAATGAACATGTGATGACCGGCCACTCGTCTCGTCGTCGACGCAACAGCGAGAGGTTGTGGTAACGCAGACATATTCGCCCACAACTTAGCAAACCTTCAGCGGCAGAATTGGATACTGCTTCTTGCTTATGAGATTGACGTTTCAGAACCAGGCGTGCCCACAATACTATGTGCATAAGCGATACGCCTTACCGTGCCAAATCTGGTTCTGCGGTATAGAACTCTGAATAGACCAGTGCGCAATTTCGAGAAAACCCGAACGGAATTCCAGGAGATACTGGCCAAGCCCATTCGCGAACTCGGGCTCAAACTCGAGGGTTCTCCTCTCGAACGATTCGTTCAGCAGCTTTATCGCGAGCTGGAAGCCAAGGGCATCCACAAGTTTCGTCCGGTTTGTTATCTCACCGATGAATGGGGATGTCCTTCTGGCGAGCCTGTCATCGGCATTCCGTTCTATCTGGCCAACCCGGACCTGGCACAGCTTGAGCGAAATATGAACGACCTGGAAGATGCTCGCGAGATCATGATGTACATGCGTCATGAGGCCGGACACGCATTCAATTACGCCTACCAGCTCTACAAGTCGGCCGAGTGGCGCGATCTCTTCGGTCCGTTTCGCCGCGCCTATCGCGATAATTACCGTCCTATACCGTTCTCGCGGAAGTATGTTCGTCACATGGCCGGATGGTACGCGCAGAAGCATCCAGATGAAGATTTTGCCGAAACGTTTGCGGTCTGGCTCACGCCTCGCTCGCAATGGCGAAAGCGTTACAAAGGTTGGGGCGCGCTGGCCAAGCTCCAATACGTCGATCGCACAGTGCGAAAGGTCGGAGGTGTCGAACCCATCCGGCGTCGCGGGCGCACCGACATCACCGTCGATGAGATGGAATCGACGGTCGGCGAGTTCTATCATCTCAGCCTGCCGGAGGAGATTCCGGTAGAGGAACTCGCGCTGGATACCGACCTGGCTGACATCTTCAATATCTCGAGCAAGCGGCGTAAGGGCGTTCGACCTGCCCAGGAGATGTTGCGTCAGCATCGAAAGCCCATTATCGACAAGGTCGCGTATTGGAGCGGCGTGCAACGTCCGATCGTCAAGAGATTAGTGGAGGCCATCTGCAAGCGTGTTGAGGACCTTGGTTTGCGCGTGGACGTTCAACGCGAGGCCGAGTACCTCACGGAGTTCACGGTCTACACAACCGCACTCTCAATGAATTATCTGATTCGCGGCAAGTTCGTTCATCCCTGAGGCGTGCCGGCAGCTGCCGTCGCTCCGATTGGAGGCCGCATGACTGGAGGGAAATTGAAAGTCACCGTACTGTACGACGCGTGGGAAGAAGAGCCTGCTGAGGTACCGGAAGAAGTCCCTGCACCGCGCAAGCGCAAGGGGCAAACGAAACGCAAGAAGAAGCCGGTAAAGCACGACCGCGAAGAGGTCTTCGAAGCCCTGGAGAAGCTCGGTCATGAGCCGTCGTATCACATTCTCGATGGACGCCCCCAAACACTGCTCGGACTTTCCAGATGTGGCGCCGATCTCATCTTCAACCTCACGGAATCCTATGCGGGCGATGACACTAAGGAGATGCACGTCACCGCATTTCTGGATTTGATCGATATCCCCTACACGGGCGCAGGACCGCACGCGAACACTCTCGCTCAGGACAAATCGATCGCCAAGAAGATGTTCGCTTTTTATGGGATCCAGTCCCCCTACTTCGCGACAGCCTATCGCGGCACTATCGACCACGCCCATGACATAAAGTTCCCACTCATCGTGAAACCCACCTCCGAAGATGGATCCATCGGCATCGATGCCGCTGCCGTAGTTACGAGCGTGAAGGAGTTGATGGAGCGCATCAACTATATACAGACGGAGTTCGATTCTCCTGCGTTGATCGAAGAGTACATCGAAGGGCGCGAGATCTACGCCGCCATCCTCGGCAGCTACGAGAACGCACATGCACTTCCGCTTGTGGAACTTGACCTTTCGAAGCTTCCGAAGGGCATGCCCAGGATCGCCAGCCAGGACGTGAAATTCGAGAAAGACACAGAGGCCTATAAGCTCACGAAATCGGCGATCGCCGAAGACCTCGATGAAGAGACCGTAACCAAGCTCACCGAGATCGCACTCAAGGCCTATCGCGCCGTCAAGCTTCGCGACTATGGCCGCATTGACATGCGCGTATCGAGCAAGGGCGAGGTTTATGTCATCGAGGCGAATCCGAACCCATGGCTCTCCAGCGGACAGGAGTTTGCCATGGCCGCGAAGAAATCCGGCCTCTCCTATACCCAAATGATCGGGGAGATCGTGGACCTCGCGATGGCTCGGCAGGCGTGAAAGATAGCAAAGAGTTCAGATGAGTAGCAGCGCACGGGTCACAAGCCCTTCGAGATAATCTACGAATGGGTCCGTTGGGAGAATGGTCGGGGCGAGAGGATTCGAACCTCCGACCCCCTGGTCCCGAACCAGGTGCGCTACCAGACTGCGCTACGCCCCGAATAAATGCTGCGATGAGATGCCGATGAAGGTGCTTTCCGTGATGCTCAAGCGTGCGGGTGGGCTTGCTGGATCGCTGTATCGACTTAGCTAGTTTAGCAGAATTATCGGTGTTGGGTGGCGGAGGCCATTTGCTACGACCCACGGTGACCCAGTAGGAAGGTGAGCGACTTCTGTTGCGATCGGGTGGGGCAATGTGGTTGGCAGAGAGCAAAAAGATGGGGAAGAGCCCTAGTGACTCTTCCCCATGAGTGGTGCAAAGTCGATCAGCCTAGCGGCCGGTTAGTGAGCTCTGGTGGCGGTTTTGGGCGTCCCATAGGGCTGCCCCTGCCGCTTCACCGAGTTCGAATCGAATGTTGTGGTGTCGCCTGGAGTGAAGGTCGCTCCGGCGGGGACCAGGATGTTGTCGAGGCTGCGGTTGAGCTCGCCGCCGGTGCGCATCTCAATGCGGGAGGGGTCGATACCCTTCTCCTGCGTGAGGTACTGAGCGACGTTGAGGTCACGTTGTGCCGCGGCATCAGCTGGCTCATCGGCAGAATGTCTGCCGACAATTATCAATTTGGCGGAGGACTCGCGGTTGAGGGTGAGGGCGACCTCGTCGAGGCAACCTTTGGCTTCGTTGTCGACGCGGACGGGACGCTTTCTGTCGCGCTCGAAGGAGACGCTGCAGAGGTTGCGCGCCTGCGGAGCGACGGGTGCCGGCGGAGTCGTAATCGTGACGGAGGTGTTTGCAGTGGCCTGTTTGCCGAGGTCGTCGACGACGTTGCAAGTGACGTTGACGGTGCCTGAGGGTGCGCCGGTCGTGATGAGTGTGGCAGTTGAGGTGTTGCCGGCGATCTGGCCTGCGGAGGCGGAGTAGGAGTAGGTCAGGGTGCGGTTCTGCGGGCTGTTGGCGATCGAGGTGATGGTGGAGGGATCGCCCGGCATTACTGTGCTGGGATTGGCCGAGCAGGTGATGGTGGGCGGATCGTAGGCGTGGATGCGGAAGCTGGCGGTGCAGCTAGCTTGCTCGCCGGGACGGACGCCTTGGGTGACGTGGCCGGAGACGGTGTAGTCGCCAGCGGGGAGACCCGCAGTGGACACGGTGGCGGTGGTCTCAGTCCCGGTGATCTTGCCGCCGCTGGTGGTCCAGGTGTAGGTGGCTTTTTTCTTCAGGTTGAGATTAGCGGCGGTGGCGGTGACGGTGATTGGGTCCCCGGGGAAGACGTTCGCAGGTTGGATGGTGCAGCCGAGTTGGACGGGCGGTGGCGGTGTAACCTGGCCGAAGCGAAGGACGACCCCAGCGGAGAGACGGTAGGCGGTAATCTCGCCGATGCCGCCGGTCACCGCGCCGACGCCGACTGGGCCATAGTCGACGTGGGAATAATCGAAGTCAGCCTGAATAGGCCTGATGGCGATGCGGTTGTTGAAGGCGGGAAGAATGTAATCGAATCCCACGCCCGCGGTGATGCCCCAACCCCAGGTGCAGGGTTGGAAGATGGGGCCGCCGACTTTGGCCCCGCCACCGAGTGCGTGGACGAAGGGAACGAAGCGATTTTTTTGATAGCGGAAGATGGGGCCGGCCTGCGCGGTGAAGACGCAGTCGTTGGGCCCGCTGGGGAAGAAACTGCCTTCGGCCTGAACGCCGAGATAGCGATTGAAGTACCCGGTGGCGCTGACGACTGCGCCGGGGTTGATGGGCTGGTACTGGACGTTGCCAATTTCGCTATCGACTGGGTGCAGGTAACCGTATCCGCCGTAGAGGTCAAAGCGCGAGGGCTCGGGCGGGGGGGTCGAGGCGGTCTTGGCGGCCTGGGCGGCCGCGGACAGTGTCGAAACCGTCATGAAGGCGGTGGCCAAGGCGACGAGAAGAGCGGCGCGGGCGGCGATGGAGCGCGAGGGGCTGCTGTACATAAGACCGGAGCTCACTGGGCGGAATTGCATAACGATGGGTCCTCCAACTGCGGTGCTTCTTCCTGATTTCAGGTGACCGCCGCGCCCAGAGACTGGGCAGGTGGGCGGCAGTCAGGACTACTGGTTACCGACGGACAGGATGACCGAGGTGGATTGGGGCGGTGCCGTGGAACTGGCACTAGTGGCCGTGATGTTGATGGTGTAGGTCTGGAACGCAGTGCTCGGGCAGCCGCAGCCTGTCAGGCCCAGAATACCGAGAGAGAAGAGGACGACAGCCAGCAGGCGCATCTTCTGAGCTCCAAGCTTCTTGCGACGGCGAAGACCGGCGAAGAAGACCCCAAGGCCGGTGAGTTCAACGGGGAAGACGGCAGCGGCGGTGATGGGCGCGAGGTCCGCGGGAGTGAAGGTGCGGAGCGCCGGCTCGCGAACTTTGGCGTCGGCGACGGTTGTGCTGACCGTCATCGCGACGGTCGCAGTGCCGCCCGCGGTGAGCGTTGGATTGTTGGCGAAGGAGCAGGTCGCGTCAGATGGCAGGCCGGAGCAAGCGAGATTGATCTGGCCGGCGAACGCGCCCACGGAGGTGAGGGTGACTTGATAAACGGTCGCACCAGCACCCTTGATGTATTGAGTTGCCGGTGAGGCAGAGATGGTGAAGCTACCAACCGGCGCGGTCATGACCTGAGTGAGAGTCGCCGTGCTGGCGGTGAAGTTGGTGTTGGCCTGGAAGGCGGCGGTAATCGTGTGGCTGCCGACGGCGAGAGTCGTAGTGGAGAAGGTTGCGACGCCGCTGCTGTTCAGTGTCCCAGTGCCGAGCATAGCGCTTCCGTCAGAGAAGTTGACTGTCCCGGATACGCCGCCGCTGGTGGTGGTGACCGTGGCGGTGAAGGTGACGGTCGTCCCAAACGTTGCGGGCGAGCCTGAGGTCGCGACAGCGGTGACAGTGGCCGCGGGAGTGATGGCGAGCGTTCCAGGGTGTATGGTCGCGATGTAGTTGGCGGCAGAGGTGCCTGAGACGTTGGCTCCGATGGCGTAGTTGCCGGCAGGCGAGGTCTGTGTGGCGTTGGTGACGTAGGTGACGACCACATCGTCGCCTGGGATGACGCCAGTAACGGTGCCAGTGAAGTTGGGGTTTGGTGCCCCGTAGAGGCGGGCCGCGCTGTTAACGTTGACGACGAGAGAGGAGGGATTTTGCGTGATCGTCAGGGTGCCGTTGACGGTGACGATGGTGTAGTTTGAAGAGGCGCCGGAGACTGTGGGGACGATTGGATAGGTTCCGACGGGGCTATTGGTGACGGCGGTCGAGCTGAATGTTGTGGAGACGGTGTCGCCGTTGACCAGCCCGGCGGTGGTTCCAGTAAATACCGGGTTGGCGGTCCCGTAGGCGCGGGTGGCGTTGTTCGCGGTGACAGTGAGCGTCGCCGGAGTGACAGTGAGGACGCCGTTGCTGGTGGTGACGTTGTAGTTGGCGGCGGCCGAACCGGAGACAGTGGGGACTATCGGATAGGTGCCGGTCGGCGAGGTTGCAATGGCGGTAGTGGCGTAGGTGATGGTGAAGGTGTCGCCGTTGAGCGCGCCGGTGATGGTGCTGGTGAAGGCAGGGTTGGCTGCACCATAGGCGCGGGTCGCGTTATTTGCAGCGACGTTCAGAGCAATCGTTGCTGTTGTGATGGTGAGAGTGCCGGGCGTGACCTGGATGGTGTAGTTCGATGCTGCGGGGCCGCCGACTGCGTCGTTAATGGGATAGGTCCCGACGGGCGAGGTGATAGTTGCGGTGGTGGAGTAGGTGTTGGTGAAGGTGTCGCCGTTGAGCGCACCAGAAACGGTGCTGGTGAACGCCGGATTAGCTGCGCCGTAGGGCCGGGTCGCATTGCCGACCGTGACCGTGAGCGGCGCCGGCGTGACGGTGAGGGTTCCCGAGTTCACAGTGACGAGGTAGTTCCCTGAAGACGGTCCGGAGACGGTGGCGGTGATGGGATAGGTCCCGACGGGCGAGGTGACGGTGGCGGTGGTGGAGTAGGTAATGGTGAAAGTATCGCCGTTTAGCGCACCCGATACGGTGCCAGTGAAAGAGGGATTCGCCTGACCATACTGACGCGCGACGTTGTTGACACTAATTGTGAGAGGCGCCTGGGTGATGGTGAGGGTCCCAGGGGTGTTGGTGATGGCGTAGTTAGCGAGGTTGGTTCCGCCGGCCGGAGTGAGGGTCGCGACGATGGGGTAGTTTCCAATCGGGCTGATCACGGTTGCAGTCGTGGAGTAAGAGACCAGAATCGTGTCGCCAGGGAGTACACCGGTGAGTGTGCCGGTGAAGGCCGGGTTCGCCGCTCCGTACACGCGGGAGGCGTTGTTGACGGTGACAGTGAGTGGTGCCGGCGTGACGGTGAGGAGGACGGTGCTGCTCGCCGCGGCGTAGTTGCTATCGCCCGTGTAGCTGAAGCTGACCGTGTAGGTGCCAACGGGAAGGCCGCTGTTCGGAGCGTTGCACGTCGTGGTGGGCCCAAGCGTCGCGGTGAGGGTGCAGAGGACTTGTTTGCCGATACTGAAGGTGATAGTGCCGGTGGGAGCAGGGTTGCCGTTGGTGACCTGAACGATTTCGGGAAAGGGTTGACCGTAGATCTCAGTCTGGGCTGGAAGTGTGAACTGGAGCGGCGAGACGAGGTGTCCGGTTCCCGTGAGCTGGAGTGGCTGAGGGCTGTTGTAGGAGTTCGAAACAAGCGTGATGGATGCGGTTAGCGGGCCGTTCGCAGTGGGGGTGAAGATGACGCCGACGTTGCAGGTCGAGCCGGCGATGATCGTGGTGCCACATGAGGTGGAGTTGCTGTCGATGGTGAAGTGCGAGTCGGATGTCGAGATGGCAGCGGTGAGGTTGAGGTTGTCGGTCCCGAAGTTGCTGAGGCCCTGCAGCATGACGGGGGAGCTTTGGCCGACCATGATGGTGCCGAACGCGAGGGTCGGGTTCGGGTAGGTGATCTCGCGGACTGAGCTGTTGCCGTTGTCGACAACGAAGAGATTGCTGCTGCCATCGACGGCGACGCTGACGGGATCGCTGACCTGCGCGAGAGTGCTGAGGCCCCCGTCGCCAGCTTTACCAGCAACGCCTGTGCCAAAGATGACGGCAATGTTGCTGCCGTTGCTGAGGGTGGAGGCGTAGACGGTGTAGACGCGATTCGCAGCGGCGTCCGCGATGTAGAGGTCGCCTGCTGCATCGACGGACAGCGAGGAAGGGGCAAGCAGAGCGGTGCCTGTGGCCTGTCCGGGAACCGTGGTGGTTGTAGTTCCGTTGCCGGCGACCTCGTGGAGGATGCCGGACTTGTCGACGGCGTACACGAGGTGTCCACCGGCGTCGGCGACGTAGAGGATGCCGTTGAGGTCGAGGAAGAGCCCGCTGGGCGAGACGAAGCTGGAAGAGATGATACGCCGAGATCCGGCGGCGTAGACCTCGATCACATTGTGTGTCGCGCCTGCCTGGGCGATGAAGAGATTGTCGAAGCCGTCGGCGTAGATTGCAGTAGGCGTGTCCAGGCCCGTGACGTAGCTGGTATTGATGGTGCCGTCGGCGCCAAAGCGGGAGACTGTGCCATGGGTGGCGTCCGCGATGTAATAGTTGCCCGCGGAATCAATTGCGAGGGCGGAAGGAGTGAGCAGGCCGGCGCCTTGTGGAATCACGACCTGAGGTGCGCCGCCGCCGGCGGGGAGAAGCAAGAGGTCGGCCGTGCCCGATGTTGTACCTGCTTCGAGGACGTAGGCGTTGCCAGTGGAGTCAACTGCCACCGCGGCAGGAGCGGTCAATGTGCTGGCGATGGTGTTGACGGTACCGGGTGTGAAGACACTCAATGAGCCGGTCGCGACGGCCTGAAGGCCTTGCAGGATCGTCTTGCCGGAGATCGAGTCGGTCAAGCTGACCGGAGCGCTGCGCAGGCCCGGGCGAGTTGGAGTGAAACGGACGAAGACCTGGCAGGTGTTGGGTGCTGAGCTCGGTGCCGCAGGGCTGAGTGCGCCACTGCAGGTATTGCTCGTGATGCTGAAGTCGGGACCAGAGGTGACGGAGAGGTTGACGCTTTGATTTACGACGAAGGTGAGGGGCATGGTTGCGCTGGCGCTGCCAACCGGGGTCGAGGGGAAGATGATATTGCTGCTGAGCTTGCGCGCGATGCTGTTGCCGGAGTCCGCGAGGGAGAAGTTACCGAAGCTGTCAACGGCGATGCCCCGGGGAGCATTGAGTGGAGCGTTGAGGGCGGAGGTGCCGTCCTGAGTGGAGCTGTAAGGACCAGAGGCGCCGTTTGGCAAGCCTGCGGCGATAGTCAGGCTGGATGAACCGAGGACAAAGCTAACGACGTTGTCCGGAGTGGTCTCAGTGATCAGGAGTGATTGGATGGGCGAGAAGGTGAGGCCGTACGGCTTGTTCAGTGCGGTCGCGAGATTGCCGGAGCTGTCGTTGGAGCACTGGCCGACAGCAGTCTTGTATGTGGCGAGGTTCGCGATCTGGCGAACGCAGTTGTTGCCAGTGTCAGCGATGAAGAGATCGCCCATGGCGTTAATAGCCAGGCCAGAGGGCGCATTGAGCACGACGCTGCCGGTGATGCCCGAGCAGACATTCGGGACGAGGGTGGAGGGGGTGCCTGCCATCACGCAGGGGCTCGCCTTCGGCACCTGGAGAAGGACCTGGTAGGTGCTTACGGTGGGAAGGACCTCGGTGTCCTGAATGGAGATGTAGAGATTGTTGCTGGCGTCGACGACAAGGCCGTTGGGGCTGGGTGTTGTCGATGCTGCGGAGCCGCAGGCGCCGGCGACGGTGGTGAGAGCGGTGACACCGTTGGATCCGTTGGCGAGCATTCGGACGCAGTTGTGACTGCTGTCGGCGATGTAGAGGTTGTTGGAGCTGTCGACGGCAAGACCGCTGGGCCGATACAGACCCTGAGAGGGCGTCGGCGTGGGGTTGGAGGAGGTGTTGCAGGTGTCGCCCTTGCCGGAGACGGCGAGTCCGACCAGAGTGCTCATTGATCCCGACGTATCAATCTTGCGGACGCAATTGTTCTGCGTATCCGAAATGTACTGGTTCCCGTGCGAGTCGAAGACAATATAGGAAGGGGTATTGAGGCTGACCGTCGTTGCGGACCCGAAGTCTCCATTGAAGCCCGGCGTGATGGTGCCCGCGTAGCGCGTTCCGCTCTGCACGGGGGTCAGCGCCTGTGAGTACGCGAATGTTGGGGCCAGGGTAGATGCAACAAAAGAGACGAGGTTGAAGAGGACTCGGACTCCCGAAAGACGGCTGATTCGCATGGGTGAAACTCCTAGGTTTTTGTCGTGCAAAGTGAATCAGGTCGAACGTGCTGACTGAGCTGGTGGAACAGAGACCTTTCTTTGGAGGTCTTAGCTTCCGCAGACTTGGGATGATGTCTCCACTCATGCACAGGAAGTGCCAAAGTGATGCGAATGGCATATTTTTTGCGCCTCATCTGCAAAGTGACGGCAATATAAGGAGAAACGGCTGGCTGCGGAGGGTCTAAAATGTTGAAAATTGTGGGGTTCTGGGTGTATTGCTAGTTACTGACCTTCAAGTAATGCATGCACCGAATTATCAAAAAAGAGAAAACTTTTTCCCTTTTCCGGAGGTTCGAGCCAGTGAATTGGTTAGTAGTGGAAAAACTTTTCTTTGCTCCGCGAAACGGAGCGTCTGATAAAGCACCGGGGCTTCAGGGCGGCGAATGGACTAAGCTCTTAGGAAAGGGCTCTCGGATGATGGAACAACGGCAAATCGTTCGGCTATGGCAGCAGGGTGATGCGTCGGTCCTGGTAACGCTGGTGCGGACTGTGGGTTCCAGTTACAGGCGGCCCGGAGCTCGTCTACTGCTAAGTGCCAGGGGCGAGTATGCGGGGACGATCAGTGGAGGGTGCCTGGAGACGGAGGTCCTGCGCAAGGCGACTTGGCTGATGCGCGAAGGCGCCGTAGTGCAGCGCTATTCAACGATGTTTGATGACACGGCGGAGATGCCGTTTGGGCTGGGGTGCGGCGGGATCGTGGATTTACTGCTGGAGCCCGTGAACACGCTTGAGTGCCGGGAATTAATGACGGTACTGGAGGGGGCCCTTGCCGGAAACGAGGTGTCGGTGTTGACCTGGCTGCCGCGCAAGGGCAGAGGGTTGATGCGTGCGGTGATTACGGTGAGCGGAGACGTTGCCTTTGCGAGTGAAGGGCTGACCGAAGCTGAACTGGTCGAGGCGCGTTCGGGGGTGCTGCGAGGAGATTGGATCGACAACCCGCCGGAGGGAATCTTCGCGGAGAGGATTGTCGCTCCGCAAAGGCTGTTTCTTCTCGGCGCGGGGGACGATGCCAAGCCTCTGGTGAGGATGGCGGCGCTGCTGGGGTGGAGTGTCGCGGTGATGGATGGTCGGACGCAGTTGGCTCGGGCCGAGCGGTTTCCGGAGGCCGAGCGTGTGGCGGTGGTTTCCCCAAACTTCGTCGAAGTGATGGGGATCCGTCCCGAGGACGCCGTCGTGCTGATGACCCATAGTTACGAACAGGACCGGGAGCTGCTGGCGATGGTGTTGCCATTGCGACCGAGGTATCTGGGGCTACTGGGGGCCCGACACCGCAGCTCGTTGCTGGTGAGTGAAGTTGCGACAAAGCTTGGAAAGACGGTCGCTGCGTGCTGTGAGCAGATATATGCTCCGGTGGGTCTGGATTTGGGTGGGGATGGATCTGAAGCGATTGCGCTGTCCGTGATTGCTGAAGTTCAGGCCTGTTGCATGGGCAAGTTGGGGGCCTCGCGAAGGTTGTCGGCAGAGGACGTTGAGAGACATGTAAGCGAAGGCGGGGGTTCGCGGTATCTTCAGGTGCCGTGTGCGCTGGATGTTGCCTGATGGAAGTTGCGGCGGTCGTGTTGGCAGCTGGTGCTTCGAAACGGTTGGGTGAGCCGAAACAACTGGTATCACTAGGTGGTGAGACTCTCCTGGAGAGAACAGTGCGGGTGGCATGCGAGGCTGGATGTCTGCCCGTGGTGGTTGTGGTGGGAGCCGAATACGCAAATGTGCTGGAGAACAGCGTGCTTGGGGACGCGGTTACGGTGATCAACGATCAGTGGCAAGAGGGGATGGCGTCCTCAATCCGACTTGGACTGCGGACCCTGGGATTGATGTCCAAGGACGCGGAAGGTGCCTTGCTGATGACTTGCGATCAACCCGCAGTGACGGTGACGCATCTACTGCACTTGATGTCGAAGCCCGAGGTGACGGCTTCGCGGTATGCGGGAAGGAATGGAGTCCCTGCTTTTTTCCCTGCGGAGTATTTTGACAAGTTGATGGAGTTGAAAGGGGACGCCGGGGCCCGCGAGTTGCTGGCGGGGGCGCGATACGAGTGGTTGGAGAATGGGGAGCTGGATGTGGATACGCCGGAAGACTTGGCGCGGGCGCGGGAGTTATTTGGTTAGGGGCCGGCCCACCTCACGCCAATGCTAGAGGGTGCGGAGGAATTCTTCAAGGAGGTTGGCGGCCACAGTTGAGCGGTATTTGGCCGTGCTGCGAATGTCGTCTATCGGGCGGGCTTCGGCGAGGATGGTGGCGCGGGCGGCGGCGATGGTTGCAGATGTGATGGTTTTGCCGACGAGAGATTGTTCAGTGTTGGTGAGGCGGGCGGGGTATTCCCGCAGGCTGGCGGCGCCTATGCGGATGTCCTCGATGTGGCCCTTTTTCATACGGGCGAGCGCCGCAATGGCTACCTTCGATATGGCTTGTGCGTTACGCGTGCCAACTTTGCGGATGTAGGTTTTGTAACCCCTTAAGTTACGTGAGATGGTGATGCTGTGAAGTAGTTCGTCGGGTTCGAGGGCGGTCTCTTTGTAGGCGAGGTGGAAGTCGCGGTAGGGCAGGGTGCGGGGCCCTCTAGTGGAGATGATGGTGAGTTCGGCGTCGTAGGCAAGGAGAGCTGGCGGCGAGTCGGCGGCAGGGCTGGCATTGACGATGTTGCCACCGAGGGTGCCGCGGTTCTGGTTGGCGATGCTGCCGGTCCAACTCGCCGCCTGGCCCAGGATAGAGAATTCGTCTGCAATGACTGGGTGTTTTCTGATGTCTGTGAAGGTGGATCCGGCTCCGATGATGATGGCGTCAGGGGCGACTTCGATGAAACGAAGCTCTTCGAGGTCCCAGAGGGAGACGAATTTTTTGGGTTGTAGGCGGCCGGCACCAAGTGCAACCATGAGTTCGGTCCCCCCGGCTATGGGCGTGTAGTGATCGGGCGAGTCGGCGAGGACCTGCAGTACCGCGTCGAGCGAGTGGGGTGCGATGAGATCGTATTGGGTG
>Ga0210388_10002438_pt1 | contig 14466 bp, 9 predicted proteins | sample IncBWC19OmetaG_FD_155485 | JGI IMG/M metagenome (GOLD analysis project Ga0210388, IMG submission 155485) | Forest soil microbial communities from Barre Woods Harvard Forest LTER site, Petersham, Massachusetts, United States - Inc-BW-C-19-O ...
CCCGGAGAGCAAATTGTCGTCAGCGACCGCGGCGCTCTCAAACCGGGGGAGAAAGTAGTGCCGCATCCGATGGAAGCGATGGCCTACGATTCTTCCCCCGGGAAGCCGCAGTAGGGAGCATATCCATGTCGAAATTTTCAATTGAGAACCCCTATTTCGTGATCGTGGTGTGCCTGGTGATCTCGATTATCGGGATCGTCGGCGCCTACAGCATGCCGGTGGATCTTTTCCCGCCCATCAATCTGCCGCAGGTGATCGTGGCCACCTTTTACTCGGGAATGCCGCCCCAGGATATCGAGACCGATATCACCTCGCCGCTGGAACGCTTCTTTACTTTGGCGAACGGCATCGAGCATATCGAATCGCATTCGCTGCTGGGCGTCAGCATGATCCGCGTGTTCTTCCAGCCGGGCACGGACGCAGACTCGGATGTCACGCAGCTTTCGAATCTCGCACTGGCCGATCTGAAGCGTCTGCCGCCGGGAACTCTACCCCCAGTTGTGTTGAAGTTCGACGCTTCCAGTTTGCCCGTCTGCCTCGTGACCCTGAAAGGTCAGGATCTCAATCAGACTCAGCTTCACGACATCGGGCAATTTGCCATCCGCAACCAGATCGCGGTGGTGAAGGGCGCGGAGATCCCGCCGCCGTTTGGGGGTAAGTACCGGCAGATCATGGTGTACGTCGATCCCTACAAACTGTCGTCGCGACAATTGAGCCCGATGGATGTAGTGAGTGCGGTCAATAACTTCAATCTGATCCTTCCGGCCGGCGACGTGAAGGTGGGCCCGTACGACTACTACGTCTATTCAAACAGTCTGGTCAACGACATGGACCAGTTAGGCAATGTGCCCGTCAAGACCGTCGGTAATTCGTGGGTGTCGGTGAAGGACGTGGGCGAGGCCGCGGACGCTAACCAGATTCAGTACAACCTGGTGCGCGTAGATGGGCAACGGTCGGTGTATCTGCCGATCATGAAGCAGGGGGGCGACACCAACACGATTGAAGTCGTGAATGGGATTCGGGACATGATCGGGCATCTATACGATATCCCGAAGCAGCTGGTTGCCACTGTCGTGTTTGACCAATCGGTGTTCGTAAAAGAAGCGATCAAAACTCTGCTGCATGAAGGCCTGATCGGCCTGGTGCTTACCAGCCTGATGATTCTTATCTTCCTCGGAAGCTTTCGGGCCACGGCGGCGGTATTTTTATCCATTCCACTCTCCGCACTGGCTACATTCGTTGTTCTGAACGTGAGCGGCAGCACGGTCAATACCATGATCCTGGGCGGGCTGGCGCTGGCCTTCTCTCGCATCATCGACAACTCCGTAATCTCGCTGGAAAACATCTATCGCCATTTGGAAATGGGCTCGGCTCCGGAAGCGGCCGCCCAGGTCGGCGGCGCCGAGGTTAGCCTGGCCGTGTTGGCAGCCACTCTGACCACAGTGGTGGTGTTCTTTCCGGTCACATTTCTTTACGGCGTGAGTAAGTTTCTTTTCACCGCCCTGGCCCTCGCTGTAGTGATCTCTCTATTTGCGTCCTACATCGTGGCCATGACCGTAATTCCACTGTTCTGTTCACGATTTTTGAAAGCCGTCCCGCATGCTGGACAGAGTGGGAGCGCCGCCGATGAACTGGCGCCCGGGACGCGGCGTACCTGGTGGGATCGGTTCAACGGCGGCTTTAATCGGATCTTCAACAAGCTCCTCGATGCTTACGAATACTGGGTACGTCGTGCGTTGACACGACCTGGTCGTACGGTCGCGGCCTTGAGCGCTCTATTTCTCGTGAGCCTGGTGATTTACCCATTTTTGGGACTGGCATTCTTTCCGCAGACCGACGCTGGCCAATTCACCATCAATTTGAAAGTACCGACCGGAACTCGCATTGAAGTGACCGAGCAGTATGTCGCGAAGGTGGAGGACCTGGTTCGGCAGGTGGTCGATCCTAAAGATTTCAAAATGGTCGTCTCGAACATCGGGGTGGTTCCGGATTTCTCATCGTTGTACACAACTAATGCCGGGCCTTATACGGCAACGATCCAGGTGGCGCTGAACGAACCTCACCGCTCGAGCAGCTTCGAATATATGGATCGGGTGCAGCGGAAAATGACGAACCAGTTGCCGGAAGTACGGACATTTTTCTCCAGCGGTTCGATGGTGGACGCGATTCTTAACATGGGGATGCCTGCCCCGATCGACGTGCAGGTAAGCAGTCCGGACCTACACCAAATCTACGGAATCGCACAGGACCTGGCGAACCGCATCCGGCAATTGCCGGGTGTCGGCGAGGTCTACATTCCTCAGGACCTGAATTACCCGGCGCTGCGGTTGGATGTGGACCGCGTCCACGCGGGCGAACTCGGGTTGACGCAAAAGGACGTAGTCGACAACGTGATCACTGCGCTTAATTCCAACTACATGATCGCGCCCAATTACTGGGTGGATCGCAAGAGCGGCAATGATTACTACCTGACGGTGCAGTACTACGAGAAGGGCAGGCCGGCGATCCACAATTTTGCGGATCTAACCAATATCCCGCTCCGCGCCCCCAATCTGAAGCAACCGACCACACTCGCGAGCGTTGTGAAACTGGAAAATGTCCAGACGCCCACCGAGGTGGACCACTATCAGATTCAGAGGGTCATGGATGTGTATGTAACTCCTGCGAGTGAAGATCTCGGCAAAGTGGCGGACGCAGTACGAGGGGTGATCGGCGGAACGAAGCTGCCGGAAAACGTGCGAGTCAGCTTACGCGGCATGGTGCAAGGGATGCAGGAGTCGTTTCGGAGCTTCGCGATCGGGCTGTCTCTCTCGGTCGTACTGCTCTATCTGATCCTGGTTGCCCAATTCAAGTCGTTCAAGGATCCACTGCTGATCATGCTCTCGATTCCGATGGGATTCATCGGGGTGTTGATCGTTCTTCCTTTAACCGGGACGACATTGAACGTGATGTCGCTGATGGGAGTGTTGATGCTGGTCGGCATCTCGGCGTCGAACAGTATTTTGATTGTCGAATTCGCCCATCGACTGGAGGAACAAGGGAAATCAGTAGAGGAGGCAGTAATCACATCCTGCCGGGTGCGATTGCGCCCGATCCTAATGACGTCGCTAGCGACCATCATCGGCATGGTGCCGATGGCGCTCAAGTTGGGGACGGGGAGCGAGCAATACGCACCGCTGGCCCGGGCCATCATCGGCGGCTTGACCGCTTCCGTTGTCCTGACAGTCTTTATCGTACCCGCGGCGTATTTGCTCGTGTATCGCAACCGGAAGCCGGTGGTAGAAGCGTGATGTTTTTGACGAGTTCCGCTTGTAAATGGCGCTTGCGTTTTGATGTGAGTAAAGGCTGATGCCGCGATTCTCAATCCGCAACCCGTACTTCATTATCGTCGTTTGCCTGGTGTTGCTGGTGATCGGCGTCACCAGTCTGGCTCGAATGCCGGTGGACCTCTTTCCACCCATCAACTTGCCCGAAGTGGTGGTGGCTACCTTTTATTCGGGGATGCCTCCACAAGATGTGGAAACCGATATCACCGATCCGCTGGAACGGTTCTTTACTTTGGCGAGCGGCATCGACCACATGGAGTCCCGGTCGCTGCTCGGGGTAAGCATTATCCGCGTCTACTTCCAGCCCGGCACCAGCGCCGACGCGGACGTGACAGAGTTATCGAACCTCGCTCTTGCAGATCTCAAACGCCTGCCTCCAGGCACCTTGCCCCCAGTGGTATTGAAGTTCGACGCCTCGAGCCTTCCAGTCGCGTTAGTAACAGTAAAGGGCCAGGGCCTGAACGAAACGCAACTCCACGATTACGCTCAATTCCAGATCCGGAACCAAATTGCGGTAGTACCGGGGGCTGAGATTCCGCCTCCATTCGGGGGCGAGTACCGGCAAGTCATGGTCTACGTTGATCCCTACAAACTGCTGTCGAGGCAGTTAAGTCCGATGGACGTTGTGGGCGCCGTGAACAGCTCAAACCTGATCCTACCGGCGGGTGACGTAAAGATCGGCCTTAACGATTACTACGTGTATTCCAATAGCCTGGTCGACACGATGAAGCAACTGGGGGACGTTCCCATCAAGACAGTGGGGACTTCGTGGGTATCGGTCAATGACATCGGAAAGGCCGTCGACGCTCACCAGATTCAATACAACGTGGTACGCGTGGACAGTCAGAGATCCTGCTACATCCCGATCATGAAGCAGGGTGGAAACACGAACACCATCGATGTGGTGAATGGTATCCGAGCGCTGGTCAACCATCTCTATGACATACCCAAGCAAATGGTGGCGAGCGTCGTCTTCGATCAGTCTGTCTATGTAAAAGAGGCGATCCGCACGGTGCTGCACGAGGGGTTGCTGGGACTGATTCTCACAAGTCTCATGATTCTGATTTTTCTTGGAAGTGTGCGGGCTACTTCGGCGGTTCTGCTGTCGATCCCGTTGTCGGCGCTGGCAACGTTCGTCGTGCTCTACATGCTTGGGAGCACGGTGAATACTATGATTCTGGGCGGTCTGGCGCTGGCTTTTTCGCGCGTGATCGATAACTCGGTCATTTCTCTCGAGAATATTTACCGGCATCTTGAAATGGGTGCCGCTCCGATGGTCGCCGCCGAAGTTGGCGGCGCCGAAGTCAATCTCGCCGTACTGGCCGCCACCCTGGTAGACGTCGTGGACTTCTTCCCGGTTGTCTTTCTCTACGGTGTCGCTAAATTTCTCTTCTCCGCGTTGGCATTGGCGTTCTGCCTGTCGCTCCTCGCGTCCTTTGTGGTCGCGATGACCGTGATCCCCCTGTTCTGTTCCCGGTTCCTGAAGGCAGTTCCGCATACCACCGAACAGCATAATCATAATAAGGAGTATGAGGTTGAGCCCACCTCTGCGTCCGCTCGGGCATCCTTGTGGGATCGATTCAATGCTGGTTTTAATCGAGGGTTCAATAAAGTCCTCGACTTTTACGAGCACTGGGTCCGAAGAGCCTTGAAGCGGCCGGGGCTCACGGTGGCGGTTCTGAGCGCCTTATTCCTGGCGAGTGTCGCGATCTACCCATTGCTTGGTTTGGCATTTTTCCCGCAGACGGATGCCGGACAATTCACCATCAACCTGAAAGTCCCCACCGGAACTCGAATTGAGAACACGGAACAGTATGTGGCCAAGCTGGAGGACTTAATCCGTCAGAACGTGGATGCCAAGGATCTCAAGATGGTGGTGTCGAACATCGGTGTGGTCCCCGATTTTTCTTCCCTGTACACCACGAACGCGGGGCCGTACACCGCAACCATCCAGGTAGCGCTCAACGAACCGCATCGCTTGAGCAGCTTTGAGTACATGGATCGAGTGCAGGAGGAAATGAGCAGACAGTTTCCTGACGTCCGGACGTTTTTTTCAAGCGGCTCGATGGTGGACGCGATCCTCAACATGGGCATGCCGGCGCCGATCGACGTGCAAGTGAGCAGTCCGGATCTGCACCAGATTTATGGTGTGGCACAGGACCTGGCAAGCCGCATCCGGCAGATATCCGGTGTCGGCGAGATTTACATACCGCAAGACATGAACTACCCAGCCTTGCGGCTGGATGTTGACCGGGTACACGCCAGCGAATTGGGGCTGACTCAGAAAGACGTGGTGGACAACGTCATTACCGCACTCAACTCCAATTACATGATCGCCCCTAATTACTGGGTCGACCGGAAGAGCGGGAATGACTATTACCTCACCGTGCAGTACTTCGAGAAGGGTCCAGCCGCAATCCACAACATGGTCGACCTGGGACAGATTCCACTACGGTCGCAGGAGAACACTACGATCGACATGAGTTGTGGTGTGGCCGTGCCAAGGCCGGTTTCGAGAATGGCCTTGCAGGTCACAGACCCGCCAAAGCCCGCCTGGGCCTGCGGCCAGAACATGCCGGATCCGAAGGCTGTAAAGCCCTCAGGCGCAGCCGCAGCGCGCAGGCCGATTACTGTCCTGAACAATGTGGTCAACGTGAAGTATGTGCAAACGCCCACGGAGGTCGATCATTATCAGATCCAGCGCGTGATCGACTTGTACGTCACTCCATCCGGCGAAGATCTCGGACGAGTCACCAATGCGATTCGGGCCTCCATTGACAATGCAAAAATCCCTCCCAACGTTCGCGTCAACTTGAGGGGAATGGTAGAAGGCATGCAGGCTTCGTTCAAGAGCTTTGGCCTTGGGTTTCTGCTTTCGTTTGTTTTGCTTTTTCTGATTCTGACGGCTCAGTTCAAATCGTTCATTGATCCGCTGCTGATCATGCTGGCGATCCCGATGGGGTTTGTGGGCGTGTTGCTGATTCTGCCGCTTACGCACAGCACGTTGAACGTGATGTCGCTCATGGGAGTGCTGATGCTGGTTGGCATCGCGGACTCGAACAGCATCCTAATTGTGGATTTCGCGCACCACCTGGAACGGCAGGGGTTGTCGGCGGCAGATGCAGTGATCAGCGCCTGCCGCGTGCGGCTCCGCCCGATCCTGATGACTTCCCTCGCAACCATCATCGGCATGATTCCGATGGCGCTGAAGCTTGGAACAGGGGCCGAGCAGTACACGCCCATGGCCAGAGCGATCATCGGCGGACTCACATCGTCCGTGCTTCTGACTATCTTCATCGTTCCGGCAGCATATCTGCTCGTGTACGGAGGGAAGAAGCCAGAGACCACAGAAACGCAGCCAGCCGAGTCGCCGGAATGAGGTTCAGGATGACAGCCCGAACGCTATGCAAAGCTTTCAAGGTAGCTAATCGATGAGACGAAACCATGAGTACAGCATCGCAGCGTTGGCCCTGTTGGGACTGGCGCACCTGGCGATGGCGCAAGTCTCCACAAACCTGCAGTCATCAGCCCTCCCGTCGGCACCGATGCCCCAGACTGATTCGACCCAGAGCGTCTACAAAATGGCCACAGGACAACAAGCGGTACCCGCGGCGCCCCAGGTCACACCGGGGGGACCAACGAGCCTCACGCTGAAGCAAGCCGAGGCGATTGCAATCAAGAACAATCCGCAGATCTCGGTCGGAAGATTGCTTACATTGGCTTCGCAACAGGTCACGCGCGAAGCACGGTCGGCCCTCTGGCCGGCCGCGACTGGCGACATCACCGGTGTCGATGCGCAATCCGGAAGCCGTATCACGGCGGGAGCGCTGAACAACCCCATCATTTATGAGCGCGCTGCTGCCGGTCTGATGGTGACACAACTCATTACAGATTTTGGGCGCACATCGAATCTCGTCGCCAGCGCGAACTACTCGGCGAAAGCCGAGAACGAGAACGCGACGGCTACTAAAGAACAGGTTCTGCTAGCCGTGAATCGAGCTTTTTATGACGCATTGCAAACGCAAGCCGTGCTGACGGTCGCGCAGAAAACCGTCGACGACCGCCAGACCGTCGCCGACCAGGTGGGGGCGCTTTTCAAAAACAAACTGAAATCGCAACTCGATTTCAGTTTCGCGAGCGTAAACCTGGCACAGGCCAAACTCTTATTACTCGACGCGCAGAACAATGCGAGTGCCGCACAAGCCACGCTTTCGATGGTCCTGGGATTTCCAGCGCTGCAGAATTTTCAATTGATTGACGAGCCGGGTGAAGCCGTGCCGCCACCCGGAAATGTGGATGATTTGATTGGACAAGCTCTGTCTTTGCGTCCGGAAATCCGATCGCTCCAGTTTCAGTATCAGTCAGCAAAAAAGTTCCAGACAGCGGAGCGAGACTTGATGTTGCCTAATCTTCGGGCAATGGGGGTGGTGGGAGACACGCCGGTCGGCAATGTTGCGGTTGCTCCGAGCGGCGGGGCTTTCAACAATACCTATGGGGCGGTTGGCGCAAACCTGGAGATCCCGATATTCAACGGATTTCTTTACAGCGCGCGTTCCCGGGAAGCAAGTCTCCGGGCCCAGGCGACCCAGGAGCGCCTGGTAGATCTGCGAAACCTGATCTCGCGAGATGTCCGCACCAGTTGGTTGAACGCGAGCACCGCCTACCAGCGGCTCGCCGTCACCCAGCAACTCCTCGAACAGGCCAACCTTGCCCTCGATCTTGCCCAATCCCGATATAAGTTAGGGCTGGGCTCAATCGTGGAGTTGAGCCAGGCACAACTTCAACAAACACAAGCCGAGATCACCAATGCGCAGGCCGCCTACGACTACAAACTGAGCTTGGCTGTATTGACGTATCAGACGACTGGGATCTGACGTGCGCCGCTTGCTAACTCGGCGCCTGATTGCCCGCAGAGAAAAAACGTCTGCAAATCGCCGGCGAAAGAAGATGCCCTTAAGCGTTGGCCAGGGCTTGAGGCTGATTTTTGGCATCGCCATGTTTGTAGGGCTGATGGCCACGATTGCGTATTTTGTTTTCTTTCTTCCGATCCTGCGCTCAAATCACTGAAGATGACAGGATTGTGAATTATGGTGATCAGCGACTGATCGGAACGTTTTATGCGAGATCCTGTAGCGAGTCACACGAACGATGCGTCGGCAGGGGTTCTAGCGCTGGTATTCCTCTTGTATTTCGTGGCCGGCGTAACCACCGGATTGCATATCCTGCTCATGTCTGGAGCGAACAACTCCTTGCATCCGCTGCAGATGGTTGGTTTGCTTGGCTCGTTGGGCTTGTTAATCGGAGCATATCTAAGCCTCTTCCAGCCCGATGCCGCTGCGAAGATGGCGCTGCTCGCTTCCCTGCTTCTGTGGTGTTTTTATGGCCCGGCAATCGCAAAGGCTATGAGCCCGAAGGTCCACACTCCATCGGCGGGGCTCGCGCAGCTCGAGCGGGTGTACCGAACTGTCGGTCCGCCTGTTCTCTGGTTCAAGAGGCAGGCGGTCAAGGCCACTTCTGGCAGGTCAGTACAGTCTGCGCTGATTCAGCGGATTGTTCCACGTAATTGAATGCTGCCTTATCTCGCAATCGCGTCCTTGATATTGGTGACCGCCTACTCGGCGTTCGCTAGTTTTAAAGAACCGGCCACGCTTGCGGGGCAACCAGCCGGGGCTGCGCGGCGGTCAACCCTCGCGCGAATCGTGATCTTGGTTTTAAGCGTTGTGGGGCTGTTTGGCATGGCAGCATGGTTCTTCACAACCGCGAAAGAGACGGAACGTCGTTCTTCACGATTCATAATTCCTAATGGATTTGTGGGTTGGGTGCGAATTGAATTTGAGGTACCCGGCGCGCCGACGATCCCGCTGATCGGTCAAGAATATGTGTTGAAAGTCCCCCCAAGCGGCGTGCTCCAAACATCTTCCAAGGAACCATCCGGGTGGGCCTTCGATCATTACGCGTACTGCGACGCCCAAGGAAAGTGCAGGGAACTCCCCAACACGGGTACTGGAGGCGCAGGGCAGATCTGGGGAAGAATGAGCGGACAACATTTGGACTCGTCCGGCAATAAAATCTATGAAGAGTTTTTCGTCGGCTCAGAAGATCAGTTCAAGGAGCAACTTGGCGGGAAAAACCCGACCTGAGTCCGGGAGTTCATTGGGAAGAAGGCCGGCGAGTGGCCCCGTGGTCCATGCCTTCTGGTTTGTTAATGCGCTATAGTTCCGTGGAATTCGCACAATGTCGCACGGGCCGCGTCGCAGGCTTTTCATGAACTCCTCTTTCCGAAGTTCACGTAGAGATTTTTTACAGTTCGGGGCCGTGGCGATTGCTGGCGGAGCGACGCAGAGCCTTTGGCGGCCCTACCAGGACACTCGCCAGCCAGTACCGGAACCGCTCGCAGAGTTCGACTATCGACAGATTGTCCTGGCCAGCGACCTGCACGAGCAGCAATTCCGTGAGGCGCACCAGGTCCTGATGGAACTTAACGAGGATAGTCTGCTGAAGCCCTTTCGTGAGATGGCCGGCCAAACCGCGCCCGGGCCGGAGATGGGCGGCTGGTACCTCTACAATCCCGACTACAATTTCCGTAAAGACGACGCAGGCTTCGCTCCAGGCGCTTCCTTTGGACAATGGGTCTCGGCACTCGCGCGAGCGTATGCAATCACGGGTGATGCGGCTACCAGAGAGAAGGTATTGCGGTTAAACCGGCTATACGCGCAGACGATCTCGGGCGACTTCTACACGAAGAACCGATTCCCGGCTTATTGCTACGACAAACTCGTATGCGGTCTGATCGATTCGCATGAGTTTGCCGCCGACCCGGACGCATTTCAAATACTGGAGCGTACAACAGATGCCGCTTTGCCGCACCTGCCGGGCAAAGCTGTGGAGCATGGTCAAAGCTGGCGCCCTGACACGGACGAGTCGTATACCTGGGACGAGTCGTACACCATCCCGGAGAACTTGTTTCTCGCACACCAGCGCGGTGCGGGGGCGCGGTACCGCGCGCTGGCCATGCAATATATGGACGATGACTACTTCGGATCGCTGGCGGAAGACAAAAATGTTTTAGCCGGCCGCCATGCCTACAGTTACGTGAACGCCCTGTCATCGGCGATGCAAGCCTATCTAACGACGGGCAGCAAAAGACATCTGCGAGCGGCGAGGAACGGGTTCGCCATGCTGGCTGAACAAAGCTTTGTGACGGGAGGCTGGGGTCCCGACGAAAAGCTCCGGTCCGCGGGCAGCCCTGATGTGCTGGAAAGCCTAAGTAATACGCACAGCAGCTTCGAAACTCCTTGCGGCTCGTATGCGCACTTTAAGCTGACCCGCTACCTGCTGCGCGTGACGCGTGAATCACACTACGGCGACAGCATGGAACGCGTGATGTACAACACCATCCTGGGCGCGAAGGCCCTCGCAGCCGACGGCCACGCATTTTATTACGCCGACTACAACTTTGAAGGCCGCAAGGTCTACTCGCCACACCGCTGGCCATGTTGCTCGGGCACGTATCCACAGGTAGCTGCCGACTATCGGATCAATACGTACTTCCACGATACCCAAGGGATCTGGGTAAACCTCTATATCCCTTCGACCTTGCGTTGCGAGCAGAATGGATGCGAAGTCTCCCTGCATCAGCAAAGCCTCTATCCTTTTGAAGACGAGATACGATTCGAGGTTGCGGTATCGCGTCCTGTGGAGTTTGCTCTGAACTTGAGGATTCCGGCGTGGGCAACCGGCTCCACGATTTCTATCAATGGAAAGCTCGGGGCGACCCCGGCCGCCACAGGAAGATTCGCGAGCGTGCGTAGAGAGTGGAAGACGGGGGATCGCGTCGAACTCGAGTTGCCTGCCGGCTCACGGCTGGAAGCGGTAGATTCACATCATCCTGGTACCGTCGCCTTGTTGTGGGGCCCGTTGGTTCTGTTTGCGATCACCGCGTCGGCGCCGCTGATCAGCCGGCAACAGCTGCTCGCGGCGAAGAAAGCTGGACCCCATGAGTGGCGGGCCGAAACCGGAAGCGGGCCGCTGCGACTGCTGCCCTTCACAGAGATCCACGAAGAACAGTATTCGACTTATCTGAAACTGGTGTAGAGTCGTTGCCGCGCTGTCGCGCGATGCGAGACGCTAACGTTTTCAACCTCATTCTTAATGTTCAGGAGGCTTCGTGAAGAAGGACTTCTCGCGACGTGAATTCCTCGAAGTCAGTGCCGCTGCAGCCGGGGCTTCCCTGGCAGCCAAGACCATGCTGTTGACTCCAGAACGAGCTTTGGCGGCAACCCGGCCTGTAGCCGCAAGCGATCGGCTTCGTTTCGGCATGATCGGAATCGGTATGCAGGGAAACTGGCTGCTGAGTGCGACGATGGAGCTGCAGGGCGTGGAGTGCGTGCGAGCCTGTGATCTTTATGATGGCCGGCACACGCTGGCGCGCGAGATCACGCTCAAGCCGGACTTGCCAGTGACGCGACGTTATCAGGAGTTGCTGGATGACAAGAGCATCGATTGCATCATCGCCGCGGTGCCCGACCATTGGCACAAGCAGGTGGTGGTGGATGCGGTCTCCGCCGGAAAAGATATTTATTGCGAAAAGCCCATGTCGCACACGCCGGTTGAGGGCGTGGCGATGGTGGAGGCACAAAAGAAAACAGGCCGCATCATTCAGATCGGCTCCCAGCGAGTCAGTTCGCAGATCTGCAAGAAGGCGAAAGAAATGATCGCTCAGGGCATGCTTGGCGATCTCATGCTGGTCGAGGGCTGGTTGGGACGCAATGATCCGACGGGCGCGTGGGAGTATCCGCCACCGTTTGATCTCTCGACGCAGACTCTTGATTGGGACACCTGGCAGGGGACTGTGCCTAAGCGAGCTTTTGATCCGAATGTCTTTGCAAGGTGGCGTTGCTGGAAGGAGTATGGCACGGGTGTGGCCGGCGACCTACTGGTGCATCTGGTCAGCGGCATGATGTTCGTTCTCGGCTGGAACGAACCACCCACTCGCGCCATGGCCATGGGCGGGATTTTGCGCTGGAAGGATGGCCGCAACATGCCCGACGTGCATGCGACCCTGTTTCAATATGGCGACATTCCGGTCTACATGCGCCTGAATCTGGGGACGGAAATGCCGGAGACTTACCGTTTTCAGGGTTCGAAGGGCATCCTTGAGATGACGGAGTTCGGCCTGAGTTACATACCACAATCGGGCAAAGATACAGCGCCTAGTTATTACACGGGCAGCTTCCCGCGCGCGATGCGGGAGGCGTACGAGAAGCAATGGCGCGCGGAGAACCTGCCGAAGATCGGACAAGAGCCGATGCCCGAAGCTGTGACATTCAAAGGGCCGGATTTTGACGATGTAAGACCGCACCTGATGACATTTTTCGATGCCGTGCGATCGCGGAAGCCTGTGGTGGAAGATGCCGTATTTGGCCACCACGCAGCGCTGGCATGCCACATGGCGAACGACTCCTATTTTCGTCAGAAGGCGGTGCAATGGAACGCGAGCGCTCAGAAGATTGAAAGTTGAAACGGACGGCGACGGCTTTTTAGCCGCCGCCATTCGGAGTGCGGGGTGGCTTCCGTCTCAGCCTTGTTCAGCCTTGTGACTTTGCCTGACCCGCGTATTTGCGAACCGCAGTGAGGAATGGAGCGCTGGCGGCCGGAGCTTGGACTTTGCCGTTCAGAATATCTTCGAACGACTCTCCGTTGCCATACAGCAAGCGGGTCTCATCCTTGTCTTGGGTTATCGCAGAGCCATTGAGATCGATTCCCGCGAATACTCCGCGCGCACGCGAGTAAGAGAGCACCTCCGCCTTCATCTTCCAGTCAGTATCCGCGGCGGTGTTTCGGCCTACCGGTCCAGCTGCCGCTGAAGCATCGGCGCCAAGTTTGAACTTACTCGATAGCAAGTGCTGCATGCCTTGATCGTTGGTAACAATCATTACCAAGTCGACAGCCTCACCGCCCAGTTGCAATCCCCAGCTTCCACCGGTGATGGTGATCGGTGCGGGCGCACTCCACCCGTGGGCTGTGCGGCAGGTTGCAACGCCCTTCCCGTGGCTACCACCGAAGCCAACTGCGATTCTGACCATAGATGGGATCACGGCCACGCATTTCGCATCGTTCATAATCTTGTCAGGAATGGCTTTGTCGGGGGTTGCCATGATTTCGTTCAGCACCCTTGCCGATGCCTCGATACGCTTGTCGATATCGGACTTGTCTTTATCCTTGTCTTCTGCAACCGCGGTCAGTCCCAGCGTGAAAGCAACCAGGACGACCATTGCGAGACCTTGCCACAGTCGTCTTAGATTCTCTCTGCTCATATGCCCTCTCCTCAGCCTTGAAGTGCGAACTTAGCTATTAACGTTACCGGGCAGCGCTCGCGCGGCCTATCCCTTACAAAATGTAGGAACGGGCGAAAGGTGGCTGACGAGGCAAGTTCCACTGCAGAACTAAATGCCTGACCATGGGGGCTCTACAGGATGTCGGGCCCTGCTCTAAGCGATACGCTGGAGAGGTGGTGCGAGAGGTCAAGGGCATGAACGGACAAGTCACGAAGGCGAACGTGTTCGCAGTCGGTGACCTCAGAATCTCCGTGCGAGCCTCACCCCTGCCTCAACACACGGCAGAGTGAACTCTACTTACGCTTGAAATACTGAACCGCACGCTCGTGCGCTTCGGCAGCTTTCCGGGTAGAGAAAGTTCCTAAATTTCTGCGGCGGCCGGTTTTGGAGTTCTTCTTGCGCGAATAAAGACGATACTCGCCAGATTTTAGTTTGCGGATCATGCCATTTCCTCGTTAGTGAGTTCGCGATGCCGTTTGATGCTGCACGAGTCACCCCGCATCAAGCCGCCTTTTTACGATGCTGCTCGATCTTTCGAGCCAGTATCGTCTTTGCCTTCTCCAGTTCTCTTCGACGTGCAGCGCTCAGCCCATTTCCAGCACGATTGATGTAATACGTGAGCATCCTCATCCCGGAGGACGGGCCCTTTGGAGAAACCTTGTTCGACGCGAGCGAACGCGCAATGATGCTCGCCTTTTTGGTAAAGAGCCCTTTTTCAGGATGCGTAGAATCAGTTTTGACTTTCGCAACCCATCGATTGCGACTCTTTGCATCTGCCACTGCTTACCCCCTCAACCGCAAAG
>Ga0210388_10002439_pt1 | contig 14465 bp, 12 predicted proteins | sample IncBWC19OmetaG_FD_155485 | JGI IMG/M metagenome (GOLD analysis project Ga0210388, IMG submission 155485) | Forest soil microbial communities from Barre Woods Harvard Forest LTER site, Petersham, Massachusetts, United States - Inc-BW-C-19-O ...
CCCACTTTCTCGAAAACCGGATCGTCAGTAAAGCGACCCTTCCGTTGCAAGGCAATGAATTAAAAGAACAAGGAGCGCTTGCTTCCAACGGGCATGAGACAAGAATGTTTGGTTTCGGACCAGGCGCTCTTCACATTTTCGTGTCACTCTCGCGCGATATAAATCGTTGATTCTAAAAAGAGTGGTCGGGGCGAGTGGATTTGAACCACCGACCTCCTGGTCCCGAACCAGGCGCGCTAGCCAGGCTGCGCTACGCCCCGAACCGTGTGCATCGTTACAATCCAGTTTACTTGGGAACGCGAACAACGGCAATACGTTGAATCGGAGCGGAACATCTCCTCTGGGTCAAACCGCGTCTTATAGAGGCGTGGTTTCAGCCCGGATTCTGTTTGCAGAGCGGATACGGGTGGGGCAAAATAGTCGGCGTCAGTTGGCACATTGAAAAGCTCACGTTGCGGAGATTCGTGGTTCGGCGGCTCTATCTCAAGGGGAGGATCGATGCTCGACAACGAACAGTGCGTTTCAACCGAAGCTTCGCGGGGGCGCGCAACGCGACTTCGCAATAGTGCGATTATCCTGGGAGCCGTGGTAGCGATTTCGGTGGCCGGGATTGCATCGCGCGCGGCCGCGAAGCCAGCGGCTCCCGACGATGCCGCCGGCGAGCAAGTGTTCAAGTCAAATTGTGTGGTCTGCCACGCAGCCGACGGTACCGGCTCGCCGACCGGAAAGGCGCTGAAGGCGCCCGATCTGCACTCCGACGCCGTTCAGAAGATGACGGCCGCCGAAATGGTAACTCAGGTCTCCGACGGCAAGAACAATATGCCGCCGTTCAAAAGCACTTTGAGCAAGGATCAAATCTCAGCCGTGGTCGGCTACGTCCGCAGCGCATTCGGGAAGAAGAAGTGAGCACTTCGATCGAAATCGCTCGCGTGTGTTGCCGGCATTTACCCTGCAACGCACGCGAGCAGGCCTCGAATTCCCGCCTCGAAATCGTCGCTCGGCGTCAGCAGGCTTACCACCAGGTATCCCGCTTCAGGGAACTCATAGAAATGGCCAGGCTGCACCAGAACTCCGCGCTGTTCGAGTAGCCGAATCGCGAGATCTTCGTCCGATTGCACCGCTGGCGCCCGCAGGATCGCGTACCAGCCACCTTCCACGTCAAGCCGCGACACGGGCTTTTGCGCGGAAAGCGCTGTGTCCAAGGTGCGTAAATTGACTTCGATCCGATGAAGAAGCTGCCGTTGCATTTTTGCGCGCTGAGCGAGAAGCGCCGCTAGTGCGTACTGCAGCGGCGCGCTGAGCGACAGATACGTGTCTGAAATGATCTCCAGCCGCGCCATCGCATCGCGCACGCGGGCTTCCGGGCCGCTCGCAGCGATCCACCCCAACTTCATCTGCGGCAACGCGACGATCTTGCTCAACCCGCTCAGCACGAAGGTCAAAGCGCGATCGCCGGTCGCGAACGTCCCGTACGCTTGGGCGGCTGCTGCCGACGTTCCGATCTTGTAATCCAGAAAAACCTCGTCGACCACCAGAGCAAGACTGTGTTCGGCGCAGATGGATTGAAGCCTTTCAGCTTCGGTGGGGCGAATGAAATGCCCGGTAGGGTTGTTCGGATGCACGAGCAGAATCGCCCGTGTCCTCGCGGTGATCGTTTCTCCCAAGGCCTGAAAATCGATCTGCCAGCCGTGATCGTAGATCAAGTTGAACGGTCGCAGGCTTACATCCTGAATCGTGGCGAGGAATTCGAACAGAGGATAGCTGGGCTGCGCGATCACAATCTCGTCGCCCGGATCACATAGCAAGCGGAAGAGAAACGAATACGCCTCGCTCGTCCCAGTCGTCAGGATCAGATTCTCCCGATCGACATTCACACCGGGATTCATTTCGCGATAATAGGCGACGACGGCTGCTCGCGCCGTGGGCAAGCCCTTGGGATCGGGATCATAGTGCAACATCTCGCGGGCGTGGAGCGACGCGAGAATTGCGTCGCCGTCATATTGAAAGCCGCACAGGGTGGGATTCGAAGCAGTCAGATCAAGAACCGGCGCGCCGCTCTGTCGATAAGCGCGCAGAGCCCGCGTATAGGCGTTTTCGTGAAGCTTCCAATCGGTGCGCTTGGAAAACATGGATTATCCGCCGGCCGGCGGCGCCACGCGCCCGATCATTAGAGCACGCGTTCGTGCGGATACCCGGCCGCGTCGAGCGCAGCCATCAACTCCGCGATATTTTCAGGGCCGCGCGTTTCCATGGTGATGTCGATGACCGTGTCACCGAGCAACACGCCATAATAAGCGCGATCATAGTTCGTCTCCACGATGTTCGCCTTCTGCGAGGCGATGACTCCGGCAAGTTTTTGCAGAGCGCCTGGATGGTCCGGCAGATGAATCCGCAACCTCACCAAACGGCCATCTTTCACCAGACCGCGCTCGATAATCCGCGAAAGAAGCGAAACGTCGATGTTGCCGCCGCCAATGAAAACGCCCACCTTCTTGCCTGTAAAATGAATTTTGTGCTGCAGCACGGCCGCCGCAGCCACGGCTCCGGCGCCTTCGGTAAGCGTCTTTTCCTTTTCCAGCAGCAGCAGAATCGCGTTCGCGATTTCCTCCTCGTCAACCGTAACAATATCGTCCACGTAGCGCCGCACCAGGGGAAATGTGACCGAACCCGCGCAACGCACTGCGATGCCGTCTGCGATCGTCGATTTTGCGGGCAAGCTGACTGGCGAGCCATGCTCGAGCGCCGCCTTCATGGATGGCAGTTTGGAGGTCTGCACTCCGATCACACGAACTTTCGGACTCGTCTCTTTGACGGCGCATGCAACTCCGCCAATCAAGCCGCCGCCGCCAACGGGCACGACGAGCACGTCGATGTCGCTCTGTTGGCCGAGCATTTCCAATCCGAGACTTCCCTGCCCGGAGATCACGGCCTCGTCATCGAAGGGATGAATGAACGTGAGCCCCTGCTCTGCGCAGCGTCGCAGGGCCTCCTGGCACGTTTCATCGTAGTTCGTGCCGGACAAAATCACTTCAGCGCCAAACCCGCGCGTGGCCGAAACCTTTACAATAGGCGTGGTCAACGGCATGCAGATTTGCGCCGCAATCCCGCGCTTCGTCGCGTGGTATGCCACGGCTTGAGCGTGGTTTCCTGCCGACGCGGCGATCACGCCCCGGCGCTTCTCTTCGTCGGTCAGCAAAAGAATCTTGTTCAGCGCACCGCGTTCCTTATAAGACCCCGTCATCTGTAAATTTTCGAGCTTAAAGTAAATCGCATTGCCGGTAAGCTTCGAAAAAGTCTCCGAGCGAACGAAAGGCGACAGGAAAATCGAATCGCGGATGCGCGCGACCGCAGCCTGAATTGTCTGCAATGTGACCATTTGAAGGAGGCGCAGGACGGTGTCTGCGCAACTCTAATATTGTATATGGGCTGCGACGAGAGCGATCCGGAAAACTCGGCTGGGCGTTCCCAACGTCATCTCAGTGGCCGGCGCAGCCTGCGCGATTCGTCAATCGACCGGCTTCACCGAATCCATCAGCCCGAAAAATCCCTCGGCGAGGGTCGGGTGAATGTAGACGGCACCCTTCAGAATGGTCCAGGGCGCATCGGCCAGCATCATCGCACCCAGGATCTGCACCGTCTCGCCGCCCTCAGTTCCCAAAATCGCGGCGCCTAGAATCCTGTCAGTCGCTGCATCGATCACGATCTTCATCAACCCCGCCGTTTCGCCGCGTTCGATCGCCCGCGACACACTTGCCATCGGATGACTTCCAATCTTCAGCTTACGGCCCGTCGCGCGTGCTTCTTTTTCCGTCATCCCGACGCGGCCGAGCTGGGGATCGGTAAAGAGCGAATACGGTACGTAGCGATTTTCGATGCTCAGGTTTTTCCCGTCGATAATGTTGGCGTAAAGAATCTGGAAATCATTGTAGGAAATATGAGTGAATGCCGGACCTCCTTTTACATCGCCCAGCGCCCACATCCCCGGAACTCCTGTTTCCATCCGACCGTTCACGTTGATATATCCGTGTGAATCGAGCGTAATGCCGGCCTTCTCGACGCCCAGGTCGTCGGTATTCGGCCGTCGTCCGGTCGCTGCCAAAATATGGGTTCCGGCAATCGTCTCGGTCGTCTGGCCAATCGTGACCGTCACGCGAATCTGATCTCCCCGCTGTTCGACTTTCGTGGTGTTCGCGCTAAGGTAAAACTTGACACCCTCTGCCTCGAGCGACTTTTGCAACTCGCGCGAAATCTCGGGATCTTCGCGCCCCAAAATCCGATCGGCATTGTGAACCAACGTCACGCGGCTTCCAAATCTCCGGAACATCTGCGCGAACTCCAGCCCAACATATCCGCCGCCCAGAACGATCAAATGCTCGGGAACCTCCCGAAGTTCCATGATCGATTCGTTGGTCAGATAGGTGACGCTCTCAAGCCCCGGTACGTGCGGAGAATTCGGCCGCGTCCCGACGTCGATGAAGACTCGCTCGCCCTCGATCACATCGCCGTCCACTTGAAGTTTTCGTGGCGCGACAAATCGGCCATGCCCGCGATAGAGATGCAGATTCGGACGCTGCGCTACCCGCCGCTCGTGACCGGAGCGGAAGTTCAGCACAACTTCGTTCTTGCGCGCGATCACCGCGGGCATAGCCACGCTCACACTGCCTGCGCGAACACCCCAGCGCGAAGCATCCCGCGCGTAATGTGCCACCTGTGCCGACATGATCATGGTTTTCGTTGGGGTACAACCGGTGTTCACGCAGGTCCCGCCCAGATTCGCCTGCTCGATCATGGCTACGGTCCAGCCGTGGTCCGCCAGCGCGTAGGCCAGGGGGCTCCCGCCCTGCCCCGATCCGATCACGATCGCGTCAAATCTCATCTTGGCTCCTACCTGTTTACTTCGCTCACGACTTTGCCTACCATTAGCCGTGCAACGCGTCCCCGCCTTGCTGCGTCACACAGCCCCCTTCGTGGGGGCAATACCTGACTATGCCTAACGCTCCACGGCTTGTGGTGATCGATCCGAACGGCTCGCGGCGCGACGTCGCCATCGCGATCTTTCCATTCCGCATCGGCCGCCAGGCCGGAAACGAGCTGACGCTGCGGGATAGCCGCGTGAGCCGCCAGCAGGCTCAGATCACGGAAGTCAGCGGCACCATGGTACTTGAAGACATGGGCAGCAGCCACGGCACTTTCGTGAACGGCGAAAAAATTATACGTCACGAGCTCAAAGCGAGCGATCAAATCGATTTTGGAGTTCCGGATTCCTACCGCGTGGTCTATGTCGGCGAGGGCGCCACGATCGACGAGCTTGTCGAGCGGATCGAGGCTCCGGCACCAACCGAAGCTGGCGCGAGGGAGCTTCATCACTTGAGCGTCTTGCTGGACGTCGCGCGGTCGCTCAGTTCCGGGCTCTCGCTCGAGGACATTCTCGCATCTGTAGTCGATGCGGCGATTGCGATCACGCGCACGGAACGGGGCGTACTGCTGCTGGCGAATCCGGCCGGCCAAATGGAAACAGCCGTTGCGCGAAACGGACAGCGCGGTACCCTGCGTCCCGAGGACATGCAGGTTTCGCAGGGCGTGTTAAGGCGCGTCCAAGCTTCTCGTCGTGAACTGGTCGTCGGGGATGCGATGGACGCCGAGGGAGGGCGCGCGGGGCACGGCGAGAGCATCACGCGGCTCGATCTCCACACCGTCGTCGCGATTCCCATCGACAAGAAGCCCGTGATCGAAGCAGTTGACGTCACAGTCGCCGCGCGCCAGAGCGATCTGCTCGGCATCCTCTATCTCGATAGCCGCGCTCCATCGAGCACCTTTTCCGCGCTGGACCGCGAAGTGGTTCGCTCGCTGGCGCACGAAGCCGCTACCCTGATTGACAACGCGCGTCTTTTCGCCGCTGCCCGCGTCAAGGCCCGGCTCGATCACGACATTGAGATCGCCAGCAAAATTCAGCAGGGCCTGCTTCCCAAGGAGCTGCCCAATTTGCCCGACGTCGCGGTCTCGGGCTCAACGCTGGCGTGCTATTCGGTCGGTGGCGATTGCTTTGACGTGATCGAGCTGGACGGCGGTCGGCATGGATTTTTCGTGGGCGACATTTCAGGCAAGGGCATTCCCGCTGCTTTGCTCGCGACCCTGCTCCAGGGAATTTTCTTCACCACTGCATCGATGGACATCCCCCTTACCTCGGTCTTCTCGCGCGTGAATCGCTATCTCGCCGAACGCGCAGGCGGAGATCGCTACGCCACCGTCTTCTACGGCGTGCTCGATAAATCCGGCGCGTTCGAGTACGTGAATGCCGGCCATGTCCCCCCGCTAATCAAGCGCAAGTCGGGCGCGATCGAAAGGCTCGATCTCGCCAGCTTCCCCGTCGGTATGTTCCCCGAGGCCGAGTATGAAAGTGCGGCCGTAAAGCTAGATAAAGGCGATTTCCTAGTGATCTACACGGACGGCGTCTCGGAAGCCGTCAATGTCAAAACGGAAATGTTTGAGGAAGAGCGCCTTCAGCATCTGCTGGAAAGCTTCCAGGGGCAGACCGTCGAACAGCTCGCGGAAACGATCCGAGAAGGTGTAAAGACGTTCACACAGGGCGCTCCGCAATCGGACGACATCACCATTCTTGTTGTACAGTACAAAGGCATCCCCGGCTGAGCTGATTGGGTGCCCCGTTCGCGCCGAGTGTTGTTTCCAAGTAAAAACGTGGGAAAAAGCCGCAATTCGCGCAATGTCGTAATATTAGTGTTGCGCGCTAATACTTCGTGCAGGATAATTCGGGAATCCATAGCATGCAGTTTCGGCATTTTTCCGCGGGTTTTGCAAAATGAATTGCCCTCAGTGCACGACCGCAAATCCTGACTTTGCCGAGAATTGCAGTCACTGCGGCACACCAATGCCGATCAGTGACACTGCTACTATTCGTGTCGTTGATCCCACTGCTTTATCAACGGGCTCCGATTTCGGCACCCGATACCGCATCGAAGCTCTCCTTGGCCAGGGCGGCATGGGCCGCGTCTACAAGGCCTATGACAAGACTCTCGATCGCATGGTCGCGCTGAAGGTCGTGCGGCAGGGCATGATGGCCGACGCCGAAGCGCTGAACCGCTTCAAACAGGAACTTCTGCTGGCCAGCAAGATTTCGCACACGAATATCCTGCGCATCCACGATATGGGTGAAGTTGGTGACGTGAAGTTCATCACCATGGCCTTCGTCGACGGGCCGGACCTGCACCACATCCTGCAAAAGACTCCAAAGCTTCCGTTTGACCGCGTCGTCAGCTTCTCGCAGCAGCTCGCGGCGGCCTTGGCGGCCGCGCAAGCCGAGGGCGTGATTCACCGCGACCTGAAGCCGCAGAACATCCTCGTTGGCAAGGACGACCACTTATACGTTTCCGATTTTGGTCTAGCGCGATCGTTTGAAGAGACCAACATCCAGATGACCCGCACGGGCGCGTTCCTGGGCACGCCGCGTTACATGTCTCCCGAGCAGGTCGAGGGCAAGCCGGCCGACCTGCGCAGCGATATTTACGCCTACGGACTGATTCTTTACGAGATGGTGACCGGCGACGTGCCGTTCACGGGCGAATCCACGCTCAAAGTGATGTATCAGCGCATCCAGGAGCGGCCCAAGAGCCCCAAGACGCTGAACCCCGACCTCCCCAATTGGTTCGCGCAAGTCATCATGCGGTGCCTGGAGCGCGACCCGACCACGCGCTACCAGCGTGCCGATGAAATCGTACTTGACCTGCAAGGCGCGAGGTCTACGGTCTCCACGTACCGCGGCGGAGGAGGAGCGACTCGCACCGTCCAGATCCAGATTCCGGAGTTCAGAGATAAGCGCTGGATGTGGGGCATTATCGGCGTCGCCGCGCTGTTTATTGTGACGTTTGCGATTCCGCAAGTCCGGCACTTGATTTTCAGCGGAAAGGCGGCCAAGTCGGGCGGCTCAGGTATTTCGGGAGTGCCCCCGATCGAAAGCGGACGTTTCGTCGCTGTATTGCCACTGCAAGTGCTCGGCGACCCCGCGCAACTCAACTATCTGGCGGAAGGTATTCAAGAAGCTTTGTCGACGAAGCTGTTCCAGTCGAAAGTGCTCCACGTGAGCTCTGCAGACGTGTCGACGAAGGTGGATCAAAATCAGCCGCTTTCGAAGATTGGGGGCCAGCTCGGCGCGAACCTACTGGTCCAGGGAACCTTGCAAGGTTCGGGAGATAAGATCCGTATCATCTTAAAGCTCGAGGATGTCGTCCAAAACAAGCAGATATGGACGCAGCAGTTCGATGGCGTGACAGGGGATCTGTTTACGCTCGAGGATGAGATTTACAATCCCCTGGTTGCCGCCCTGAATCTGAATCCAACCAATGACGAACTGGCCAAGGCAGAGGCTAGACCCACTGAGAACGTGGCTGCCTATGACCTCTACTTACGAGGGCGCAATTCCATGCGCGGCCACGACGAAAAGAGCTACCAAGCGGCGCTCGACCTCTTCGATCAGGCCTTGAAGAACGACCGTACCTTTGCGCTCGCCTACACCGGGATAGCCGACGCAAGCCTTCAGATGTATCAACTTAAGAAAGACAGCTTCTGGACCCAAAAAGCACTTGCCGCTGCCCAACAGGCTCAACAGCTGAACGATAATCTGCCCGAAGTTCACGCCACTCTAGGAAGTGTTTACAGCGCTTCCGGTCGAAATTCCGAAGCGATCGCACAGCTAAAACGGGCTGTTTCGCTGGCACCGGATTCCGATGCCGACTATCGAGGGCTCGGGGGCGCGTATCTGGCGAGCGGCGACGGTAGTCAGGCCATTGAAGCTTATCAAAAGGCAATCCAGCTTAACCCCTACTATTGGGACAACCAGAACGAACTGGGCAGGGCCTACTATCAGCTAGGAAACTATCCCAAGGCGTTTGATGCCTTCCAGCAGGTTACCGTCCTTGAGCCGGACATCGACCTTGGCTTCGAAAATGTGGGCAACATTTATCTTGCAGAGGGGAAGTACCAGGAGTGCATCCCCTATTTCCAAAAGGCACTTCAAATCCAGCCCTTCTGGTCCACCTACTCCAATTTGGGAACCGCGTATTTCTTTCTGAAACAGTACCCCAATTCCGTAGACATGTTTGAAAAAGCGGCCGCGTTAAATCCCAATAACACCTTAACCGTCGTGAATCTGGCGGACGGTTATCGGGCGGCAGGACAAACGGACAAGGCCCGTGCCACGTATGAGAGAGCGATCTCCGTTGGGTTTAAAGAACTGCAGACAAACCCGCAGAATGCGGAAGTCATGGACGAGATGGCGCTTTCCTATGCGAAGATCGGCAATTCTCAGCAGGCGGACGCTTTCATCAGGAGGGCGCGGTCGCTGGACAAGAATAACGTCGGCTATATCTATGACCAAGCCAAAATCAGCGCGGTTCTAGGCAGAAGCGACGAGGCTTTAAAAGAACTGCAGGAGGCCTTCGAGAAACACTTCCCGGCGGAGTTCGCTGCCGGAGATACGGAGCTCGAAAAAATACAGAGCGCCCCGGCATTCAAGGCGCTCATCGGAAAGTACTCCACATCCAAACAGTAAAGCGAAAACAGCCTTTAGGATATGTAGAGTGCCTGGCGACGTCTCAGGCCGAGTGCAACGACCGCACCGATTCCGAGCAGCAGCAACAGCAGTGCCGCCGGCTCTGGCGTATAAACGGTCACTTCCTGCCCGGGCTGGAAAAAGTCCACCGGAGCCCCGCTGGCATTCGTCGCGAAGAAAACAAACTCAAAAGCAGATTCGGAAGGACTTGGGCAGTTAACCTCACCCATTTGCGCTGAGTTGCACACCGGAGCCGTTCCACAATTCGTTGCGCCGTCTCCCGGGGTGCACGTCCACGATTCGCTCTGGAAAAATGTGGGATTCTCACCTGAGTACGCCGTGACCTCGACGTATACGGCGCTCAGAGCCGGTAGACCAGCAGTCGCCGTGCACTCGCCCTCGTTGTTCAGCGCCCCATAACAGAACACCACACCATCATTTTCGTCTGTCGTCTGAATTGGATCGAGGTCAGATCCTCCAGCCGTAGTCGGAATGGAGCCGTGGCCCGACCCAATCGTGATGTTGGGATCGTCGACCCCGTCGGCCTTTGCCGCCGGCACCACAAACGCAAGCGCCGCGATCAAAGTGCCAGCAACGAATAGGCTGCTCAGCTTCATCAGTACACCCCCGTAAATTTCCAGCAGCAACTACAGTGCACGCTGTATGCCAAATAACGGCAAATCAAATCGAACTTAAGTCCTTTAGCTACAGCACGAAAAATCACGTCTTGAAAGAGAACCTTTAAGATGTGCAATAATTTGCGTATCTTCGCCCATCAACAACTCTCCCGGACCGCACGGGACGGCCGTATTGAAGTCCAACCGGCACAGTCACCTGACGCGAGAGCGAGCCCGCGCTGTAACAGAATTTTAACGATTGCAAGCCAGATTGTGCCTTACAATCGCGCCTCATGCCCATCGAAAACATGCAGGCGGTCGTTAAAGAAGGCCGCCAGGCCGGCCAGCGCGTCGTGAGCCTGAAGGGCCCATTGAGCATTCACACCGTGTTTGAATTCCAGAACCTGATTCGCTCCGAGTCCTCTCCCCACCTGATCATTGACTTCAGCGGAGTTCCGTTCATCGATTCGTCGGGGCTGGGTTCGCTGGTGGGCGCCCACATCTCCGCCCAGAAAGCGCACCGGAAGCTTTCCTTCGCCGGAATGAACACCCAAGTGATCACCTTGCTTGAAATGACGCGTATTCGCGGTATGTTTTCAATCTACGGGACGGTCCAAGAGGCCGAAACTGCTCCGGCCTAACCCCTCGGTGTGACCACGGGAATCGAACTTCGCATCTTGAAGTGCGGACCGGCCCGCCTCAATAAGATCTTCTATGGAATTTATCCGGATTTAGCCCGCAAGAGCGGTACAGCCGTCGCACGAGGTTGGGCAGGTAGTCGCTTCACGTCCGCATGCGTTGCGGCCCTTACCTGCGCGAGAGTCATGCTGCGTGACTGAGACTGCCCGGCCTTTGTCATACTTCAGGTCGACGCGGCTTTAATCGACGGGGCAATGGTACCAAAAACATCTAAGAGCCTTCCGCCACCGTCCGATAACAGACTCGCGCCCAGGTTGGGTTGGCACAGGACCGACTAGGGCAGAGTTCAGAGAACAAGCGTACGCTGTTTTCGACCGGTAGCGAGCTATGTAGAGCGCTTCGCGGCCGCACCAATCGTTCAGTCTGCGGTTCCTGAGAAGCATCTACGAACGCTGGATCGCTCTGTTGGCAATCGTGCTACCGCAATGAATCCAATAACTTGCCAATTGTTAGGTTCAGATCCATATCGATGCGGCGGCGGTCTTCGATCCTTTGGATCGACATCAAAACCGTGCTGGGATGTCTGCCGCCGAATTCTCGGCCGATCTTGGCGAAAGACGCCGAAGTGAGCTGTTTGACCAAATACATCGCCACCTGGCGCGGAAGAACCGCTGCCTGAGAGCTGCTCCGCAGCTTCAGGTCTGGAGGAAACACACCAAAATGCTCTCCCACGCGTTCTTGGATCATCTTGATCGTCACCCGCTCGACTTGCAGCTGGACGACTTTCTTGAGGGCGTCGCGCGCGTTCGCGCCACTGGGGGTCGAAGAAGATGATGCAGGCGGGGGCAGTTCCGTGCAGTGGAATTCCAACTGAGTGTCCGCCATCCCCAATTCTTGAAGAACTGCCTGGAGAAGTACGCCGTAGGTTTCTGTGAGCCTTTTCTTGCACAGGCGCGTGGGAACTCGAACCAATAAACGCATCGTTTCGGTTCGTTCGAGCCGAGTCGGACCAAACCATGTCGCGAAGTCGTACGGATTGATTCGGCGTCTGGTGTGTTGGAGAACTCTCGCCCAGTCGTTCATTGGAACGATCCCCGCTTTAGGGATTCCAGGGAAACATATACGCACAGACGAAGGGAAGTCTGTTCAGAATTGCACGCCGTGAGCAAAATTAATCACCTACCCGGCTATTTCCGAATATCGCGATTAGACCACGCGACCGGCACGGCTCACTCCTGCGATCGTCCTTCCGTCGGCGATCTATTTACCTTGAACCCCGTCCGGCTACCATCATCCGACCCTCCCGCAAGGCGCGATCTTATGTCTATCTCTTTGAGAATCTGGTCGAGGAAGCCGATGAATTCGCTGTGGCGCATTGCCAGAGAGCCCCAGCACGATCGGCCATGCTTGAGGGCTGGCAACCACCAGCAACCGGATTCCACTGGATAGGAATAGACCAGAGTAGTCGTCGATCCCGCAAGCGACGCTGCCAACGAAAGTGAGCTGGCGTCCCCACCACTGAATTCACTAAGCACGAGATCAAATTGCTGGTTCGTAACATACGCATCCGCCTCCCTGGAAGACGAGCAAGAATGGATCTCGCACGGCCATCTTCTCAGGCGCGCAGTTAAGAACGACTGGCTCATCGGATTCCCGGTAATCAGTAAGACCCTCGGAATTTTGACACCCATTACACCCTCCGGACTTGTAAGGCTGCGCTATGATTCGAAATGCGTCTGTTCAATTTTGAACGGCATTCAGCCTTAGGACACGTTTCGTAGGCCGCAGCCCTCGCTCGGCGTGCCTCGTCACCGACGCGTACACGACGCGGGACCTGAAGCAGCGGGGAGCGAGCGTGCGCGTAGGAATCGAGGGTACCGGCTATTCACGCTGGTTCGAGCGGCTGCTGGCAGAGTTGAGTTTTGGGCTGTGGATCGGAGGTCCGGCGGAGATCAAGGCCGAGCGAGTGAAGAAGCAGAAGTTCAGAACACAAACGCGAGGCGACCGCGAAAATTTGAGCGGTTCAAAGCGGCGAGTGCCATTGACCTGGTGGCCAGAAGTCAGGGGGTGCGTACAAAAGTCACTACAGTCGAGCGAGTGCAATGACGCGCAGCTTCGCTAACTCATTGACAGGATTGGTCGGGGCGCGCGGATTTGAACCGCGGACCTCCTGCGCCCAAGGCAGGCGCGCTACCAGGCTGCGCTACGCCCCGACATGAAGTGCACCATTGATTCTAAAACACTTCCCAACGTTACTCCTAATCCCAGTCGTCATTTTTGGCCTCACGGTGCCAAAACTGTGCCAAATACTTTCACTGGACCATCCCTGTGCCAGAATCCAGCAACATTTCGTTGGCCTGCCGGTTCATCTTCTCCAAGGCTTCCCGTTTCATCTGTAACTTCATCTGAGAGTACTTTTTGAAGACTTTGGCGTCGCCCTGTCTGAGTAGTTGCGTGACCCATTCGTCGGCGACACCGCCGGCACTCAGTCGAGTTGCATAGGTGGAGCGCAAGTCATAGATCCTGAAGTAAGGAACTCCTGCGCGTTTGAGCGTTTTCTCCCACGCGGTCCTGAGATTCCTTTGGTGACCGGATGGGGTTTTTGCGCTGGGGAACAAGAACGGTCCATCTCCCGAGATCAGCATCTGGCTTTTTAAGTTCAGGAACGGTGACGCGGGGAAGCAACTTCGCTCGTATTGAGCTAGGCCGATTGCACTTGCGATTTCGGACGCTTTGCCGAGAGCAGACGCCCGACGAGTGGACCGAGTATCTGTGAGAGTTGCTCGTCTGAACGCTGCCAAATTTGATCGGGATTCTGAATTCCAGCGTTTAGTAGCGCCAGGTAATCTCCGCGAGTGAGATCGGCCGGAATATCAACGAGCCCGAGCGCCTGCGCTGGAAGCCCTATTTCAAGCTGGCGCAGCAGGCGGTCTATGGTTTCCTCGGTTGGGCCACTAGGTGGGAGGGGAAAACAGGCTATAGCAAGCTATTTCAGGACTTGTTCCGAAAGAGCGCCCTACCCAATGAAACGCCGCTGGGAGTGGTCGCGCCTACAGATCGAACGGAGGTTGTAACAGCGCCAGCTCACCTGGAGGTATTTGCCCGGATGGCTTTTGGTGTACAGAAAATCCTTCCGTGTGAGTAGAAGGCAGGTGTGTCGTCGCGCAGTCTGAGCGTGCTATTGATTGGCTCATGATCTCTGACGAACTCTCAGCGGCTTACCCGCGAGTTTCGATCGCGGACGAGAAAGAGCTATTCCGACGCAGAGAGTTTCCACCCATTGGCGGGGGTCCATTTGCTCTTCAATTCCAGTCCGCCTTCGGCTGATCCAAGCACCGGTAGAAGGAATGAGGACAGGCGAGCGATGAGGATTTTGAATTCAATCTCTTGAACGCCTGGTTTGTTCTTATTGCAGAACGCCTTCCACTGTTTGATTTTGTTTTCATCTTCGTAAAATTCGGACGTAAACGCGAGCGGTGTGCCTCCGTTCGGCCAGGCGGTTCCACGGCGCTCGAAGGTCGCGCGGACCGCATCGACGAGCGCTTGCCCGTCAAACTCAAATGTCTTTGAAAGGCTGTGCAAGTCGTGAAAATCCTTCATCCGGCTGTTCGCAATGCCGAGTTTGACCATGGCTTCGAGCTTCTCTG
>Ga0210388_10002440_pt1 | contig 14464 bp, 9 predicted proteins | sample IncBWC19OmetaG_FD_155485 | JGI IMG/M metagenome (GOLD analysis project Ga0210388, IMG submission 155485) | Forest soil microbial communities from Barre Woods Harvard Forest LTER site, Petersham, Massachusetts, United States - Inc-BW-C-19-O ...
GGCAGTTGCAGCCCTCAAAATGGGCATGTTCGCCGGGAAAATCGGCAGCTCGACCTTTAGGCTTCGGCCCTCGCTCCCAGGATCTGTGCAATCGCGTTTGGTTTCGGAACTGAGGTTCCCACGCCTTGCAGGATCCCGTCGCTATCTTCGAACATCCCGATGTGCGTCCGCCGCCGGGCATTCGCCGCGACAGCCGTTCGACATCTCTGCGCGAGCTGGCCGCGGTTGTTAGACGTCGTCGCCGCCTGGTTGCAGTTCTCTGGGGCGGATTGCTGCTTCTGTGCCTGCTCTATTGCCTCATTGCTCCCAACCAATACGAGGCCAGCGCCAGGGTTGCGCTGCGCACCTCGCCTGCCTCCGCGCTCAGCATGGATGGCTCAAGCCAGCTTGCCGCCGCTTCCATCCTGTCTGCTCCGCTGCAGCAGGAGACGGTGGCCAACTTCCTGCGTAGCGACCGTCTCGCGTGGAGAGTGATTACCGATCTAAAGCTCGACCAGGCGCCGGGCTTCAATGGCCGCTTCGCAAAACTGTTCCCACAGTTTCGCGCCGATCCACAAGCGCCGCCGTCGCCGGATGCGCAGGCCTATCTGCTGGATCGGTTTCAAAAGCGGCTCCACGTGGAAGCCATGCCTCGTTCCATGGTGGTCCAAATTCGGTTCCGCTGCCGCGATGCGGCTCTCTCGGCAGCCGTGGTCAACGATCTCATCCGGGTTTACGGCCAGCAGGACACCGAGTCCCGCATGCAGGCCACCGCACAACAATCCGAATGGCTCACAACCCGCATCAGGGAATTAAGAATCCAGGTAGCAGACGATCAGCGGCGTCTGACGGCTTTCGAGAATGAACACGGCCTTCTCAGCACGCCGGAGATGACGTCCAATGGCGACCCCGGCGAGTCTCAACACAACTCATTGCTGCTGGAGATCGATGAACTGGGTCGTGAACTCGTGGCCGCAACCACGGATCGCATTCTGCGCGAAGCTCAATACCGCTCCGCTTCGCAGGGCGACCCGGAAGTGGTGATCGCCTCCGATCCCAGGCTGCAGACCGAGGACGGCAACTTCGCCACCGCGCTGCTCCAGCAGATTCACACCCGGGCCAGCGAACTGGAGCTGGAACAGGCCCAATTAAGCACCGAGCACGGCCCCAACTTTCCCCGCGTCGTCGAAATTCGCAGTCTGTTAAAAAACCTTAACGCGCAGAAAAAGGTCGAGGACGGCAAGCTCAGGGAGCGCTTCCACAGCGCTCTGCAAACGGCCACAGACCGCGAACAAATGGTGAAGAAGAGCCTGGACCTGCGAACCGCCGAGGCCATGAAGCGCAATGAAGCGGCAACTCAATACGCGGTAATGCGCCAGGAAGCAACATCGAGCCACGACCTTTTACTGCGCGTCGAGGGAAAAATGGAGGAAGCCGGTTTGGCCGCCGGCGTCCAGAGCTCGAATATCTCCGTAGTGGACTATGCGCGGCAGCCCGTAAAGCCCGTGGCTCCCGACCCGCTGCTCTACATGGCGATCACATTCTTCGCCGGCCTCTGGCTGGCAGTGGGAGGCGCGCTCTTGATGGAATCCCTTCGCCCTTCAACAGGTGCGGCAAAAAAAGCACCAGTGACAGTAGCTCTGCTGGCGGTGCTTCTAGCCGGCATATCCGCGCGGGCGCAGGCGCCCACCCCCGCGCTCGACGGCCTGCCCACCGGCGTCGCCCGCATTCCGTTTACGCAGGACACCAGGACTGTGCCAAATCCGAAAGACTCGCCCGCGGTTTGGAATGGGCCGCCCGCGTCAAGTCAGCCCGGCGTCGCATCGCAACCTGTAGCCGCCGGTCCCATGCCCGCGCCCATCGGCCCTGGGGATTCGCTCGACATCTCGGAGTTCCACACCCCGGAGTTTCACTCCATGGTGCGCGTTTCCGCGGCGGGCACAGTGACGCTGCCCATGGTCAACGAAGTAAAGATCAGCGGCCTCGACGAGTCGGCAGCCGCGCGCGCCATTGAAGCAGCGCTGCTTGATACCGGAATGTTGTTGCACCCTCAGGTTTCAGTTCTGGTGGCCACATACGCAGGACAGGATGTGAGCGTGCTGGGCGAAGTGGCGCATCCCGGCGTTTACCCCTATACGCTGCACCATCGGCTGTTGGACCTGCTTTCGTCTGCCGCCGGTCTCTCGCAGAATGCAGGCCGCCTGGTCAATGTCTTCCATCGCAGCGATCCCAATACGCCGCATCCAGTGGTGCTTGACCCCGGCGGCACCGACACCGGGGTTGACCACAATCCTGAGCTCAGCCCCGGAGACACCGTGCAGGTAAGTCGCGCCGGTCTGGTCTTCGTCATAGGTGACGTGGTTCGCCCCGGAGGTTTCCCGGTGGACCCAGCGCAAGGCCTCACGGTGGTGCAGGCGCTGAGCCTGGCCTGGGGGCCGAGCCAGAACGCAGCTGCCGGCAGGGCGCTTCTCATTCGCGAGCAAAAAGGAGGCCGAACCCTGACCACGCTGAACCTCCGCCGCATGATCCACGGCCAGGACCCGGACCAGCCCATCTACGACCGCGACATCCTTTTCGTGCCGGACTCGATGGCCAAAAACATGTGGAACCGCACCATGGAAGCAGCCATTCAGTCAGCAGTCGGCGTCACCATCTACGCGAGCCTCGTCTACTCGCAGAGGTTCTAGGGATGAGAAGGATTGCCCAAAACCGAAAGAGAGACCATCACTGGCCTCTCTTTCGGTCTTTGCCCTGGGAATATGCCTTGCGGCAGGGATGCTCCCAGAAGCCTCATATGAACCATAGTACAGTCAGTTTCTTGTGGATTTTGAGAGGTCTTTAGCACATGCGACAAATTGCCTGGGTGCTGCTTTTGCTCTTCGCTTTCGCCATTCCTTGGGAGTACTCCCTGGACCTGGGCGAGCCGCTGGGCAACATCGCCCGCATCGCCGGAATTTTGCTGTTACTCGTTGCCATCCCAGCCGTTCTCCAGGCAGGCCGTCTGCGCACTCCCGGTCCCATGCAGTGGCTGGTTCTCGCCTTCTACCTCTGGTTTTGCTGCTCGTATCTCTGGACCATCGAACCCCTGGCCACGCTCGAAAAAATGCGCGGCTATTTTCAGGAGATGATGATCGTCTGGCTGGTCTGGGAGTTTGCCGAAACCCCGCGCGATTTGCGTGCCCTTCTGCGCGCCTTCATTGCAGGCTCCTGGGTGCTGGCCTTTCTCACCCTGGCCAATTTCAGCTCCGTCGAGGCCATTGCCAACGGCCAGATCCGCTTCGTAGCCGAGGGTCAGGACCCAAACGACGTAGCCCGCTTCCTCGACCTGGGCTTTCCTCTCGCAGCCCTCCTGGTCACCAGCGAGGGTCGCCGGCCATGGCGCCTGCTGGCGCTGGGATATCTGCCGCTGGGCCTGGTCGCCGTCGTGCTCACAGCCTCGCGCGGCGGATTCATGGCGGCCGTGATCGCGTTCACCGGCTGCGGTTTGATTTTGGCCAGGAGCCATAGCAGAATCGTGCTGGCTGGGGTTGCGGCGCTGCCCGTATTCGCCGGCGGACTTTGGCTTGCGCTTCCGCCGGGAACATTTGACCGTCTGGCCACCATACCGGAGCAGCTTCAGAGCGGCGATCTCAATCAGCGCTCGAATATCTGGACGGCCGGCTGGCATGCGTTTGTTCAGTCGCCGCTCGTCGGTACCGGAGCTGGGTCCTTTTCGAGCGCAGCCGGGACCAATCCACGCGATACCGCTCACAACTCCGCTCTGTCGATTGCGGTCGCGGGAGGCCTGTGCGCCCTATTTCTGGCCGCCGGAATTGTCGCGCTTGCGGCCCGATCGATTCTCGCAACCTGCGGTCCACTGCTCATCGCGTTCACCGCTGTGCTCGTTGTTTGGGCCGTCACCTCGTTGGTTGACACCGTCGAAGAGAATCGCGCCACATGGCTGCTCCTGGGGCTGGCTGCGCTCGCCGGCCGCTTAGCCGTGGAGGAGCCGAAGCAGCTTGAGGAATGCTTCCCGGTCCGCGCTTCCGGCTCTTCTGTGTCTGCGATGATCCCGAGCCTGGCAATTGCAGGCCTGCCAACTCCCGGCCCGTCCGGCAGACCGGCCAGTTGAGCACCCGGATGGGAGCCATCGCCAGAGTCGGCCAACTTTTCGCTGGCGTCAGCGTCAATCGCCAAATATTTCGCGCCGCTGCATCGGTCACAGCGGTCGGCATTGTGGTCAAGTTGGTGGCCACAGGTAAGGAGATTGCGGTTGCCGGCGTCTACGGCCGCTCTGACGCCATGGATGCATTTCTGGCCGCGGCCTTGATCCCCGGCCTGCTCATCAACCTCATCTCCGAGTCAATGAACCAGGCGCTCGTTCCCACTCTGATCCGGGTGAGGGAACAGGAAGGCCACGCCCAGGCCCAGCGCCTGTTATCCAGCTCCATGTTGTGGATGTGCGCTATTCTGGGTGTTGTCTCGATCCTGATGGCTCTTGCGGCTCGCGGCTTCTTCCCGCTGATCGCCTCCCATTTTCCGCCCGCCAAGCTGGACCTCTCCATTCGCATGTTCTACGGCCTGTTGCCGGTGGTTCTCATCACCGGCATCGCCACGAATTGCACCGCCGTCCTGAACACCTTTGGCCGCTTTGCGTGGCCGGCACTCGCGCCGGTCCTGGTTCCAATCACCATCCTCGCCGCCGCTCTCGCATGTGGCGGACGATTCGGCATCTGGACCATGGTTTACGCCACCCTGGTCGGCTCACTTATCCATGCCGCAGTGGTAGTGAGCATGATGGAGGCGGGCGGATACAACTTCCGACTGCGTTGGCACGGCATGACAGAAGCCGCGCGCGAAGTGACAGGGCAATATGGACCTGTCCTGCTGAGCGCCGTGCTCGCCGCCGCCGGCCTGCTGGTCGACCAGTCGATGGCCGCCATGCTCGCCCCAGGAAGCGTCTCTGCGCTGGTCTACGGCAACCGCTTTGTCAGCGTCGCCATCGCGTTGCTAGCAGGTGCGGTCTCAACTGCGGTAACTCCCTATTTCTCCCGCATGATCGCGCAGCGCGACTGGCGCGGCTGCGGTCACACCATCCGCACCTGGGTCCGCATCACTGCACTAATCTCCGTGCCGCTCGCCGTCGTGCTCATCGCCGCGTCGCGTCTGGTCGTGCGCGTCGCGTTCCAGCACGGAGCCTTTGGCCCACGCGATACCTCCGTGGTTGCCTCCGTCATGGCCATGTACGCCATTCAAATTCCATTCTTCGTAGTGAGCCGCGTATTTTATCGCTTCATCATCGCCATGCGCCGCACCGATCTTGCGCTCTATTGCGGTATGCTCAATCTAGTCCTCGACATATTGCTGAACCTGATTCTGATGCGCTGGCTCGGGATTGCCGGAATCGCTCTGGCTACATCCCTATGGACAGTAAGCACGTTTTTCTTCCTGTGGTTCTGGACGTCGAAACTGCTGAGGGAACGACAAACAAACCAGCTGGTGAATCGATGAGCGGAGCTGTTTACTCGATCGATGCCAATGCATGGCACAGGTTCGAAATCGCCCTCTTGGCTGCGGCAACCTGAGCGTAAATGAAGCTGGAACACTCGATTGGAGGAACCATTTTGGTCCCCAAACCGGCGCAGTATCTTCTTCGCTTCGACGATCTCTGCCCCACGGTTTCCCGCAGCCGCTGGGAGCAGTTCCTGCCTCTGATTCAGGAGTTTCAAATCAAGCCAATCCTGGCCGTCGTTCCTGATAACAAGGATCAAGACCTGCAGCGCGCCGAGCCCAATCCGGAGTTCTGGTCGCAGATGCGCGACATGGAAGCGGCGGGAGCCACGATTGCCTTGCACGGCTACCGGCATCTCTGCCGCAGCAAGGGCAAGAGCCTGGTTCCGCTGCATCGCCACTCGGAGTTTGCCGGCCTCCCGGCAGACACCCAGCGCCCGTGGATTCTTGCCGGCCTCGACATTCTGCGCGGCCATGGCCTCACCCCGCGCGTCTGGGTAGCGCCGCGCCATGGCTTCGACCGGCACACCCTTCATGCTCTGCGCGACGAAGGCATCGAGTTGCTGTCGGATGGATTGGCGCGTGTGCCCTTTACCCGCGAAGGTCTAACCTGGATTCCGCAACAGCTTTGGGAGCCCGTCGAAAAATCCAAAGGCCTTTGGACCATCTGCGTGCACCCCAATGCAGCGCAAGGAAGCAAGGTGGAGGCACTCGCTGCCTTTCTCCGCAAGCATGCCGTCCAGTTCACATCGGTAGACAGCGTATTGGCCCAACTCGAACCCTCCCAGCTCACCATCCCGGAGAGAATCTATGAATTTCTGTCCGAGTGGCGGATTCGAGCCTCCCGAGTTCGCAAGAACATGAGGCTTAGATTCGCAAAGTAAACAGCAATTAAACAGGTATTGAGAAGGTTTTATAGAATTACGTTCAGGTTATACATGAATATCTCTTCGCTTATCGCAATTATTCGTCCCCTCGCTTCAACTGTCGGCCGAGCCATGGGATATGATTTGCCCACGCCGCCCGCTAACTTGCTGACTCGCTCTGCCCGCAAAGCGGGCGCTAACTCGCTGCATCTGGTCGAGGGATGTCCGCTCTAAACTGCACCTCCAAAGTCACGGAGTTTCATCGCATCTGTCCCCACGGGCCCATCGAGTCGAGATCGGATGCTGTCGCAGCAGATCCCCATAAAAACCTTCCAAGCGGTCAAGCACTTTATCAAGACTAAAGCGCACCACAACCATCTCTCGTGCCCGCTCTCCAAGGTCGCGACGTTCCTCAGGCGCAAGTCGCATCATCCGGCTCATCTCACCCTGCAGAGCCTCCGCGCTTCCAGCGGCGGCCAAGAAGCCCGTCTCCCCATCGGCCACGGCTTCGCGAGTACCAGGAACATCGGTGGCAACCGCGGGCAACCCGCATGCCGCTGCCTCGAGAAGCGCCATCGGCAAGCCTTCCCAGCGCGAACACAGCACGAACGCATCGGCCGCCTGCATCAAGCGGCAAACGTCGGGCGTGAAGCCAAGAAACCGCACCCGACTCTCCACGCCCAGCTCCCCTGACAGGCGACGCAACTCGCCCTCCAGCTGTCCTCCGCCGGCAATGATCAGGCGCGCCGTCTCCGGCACGTTGACCATTGCCCACAGCAGCGTTGGATAGTCCTTTACGGGGTCCAGGCGTCCGGCCGCAAGCCAAAGAAACTCATCCTCTAACCCGAGTTCGCGGCGAACCGTGGCGCGCACCTGCGAGTCCGGTCTCCATCGCCCTACATCCACCCCATTGGCCACCACGGCAAGCTTTTCCGCCGTGGTCATCCGGGTCAGCAGATGCGCCTCCGCCACCGCGTGGCTTACTGCCGTCACCTTGTCCGGCAGCCAGTTGCTCCATCGATAGCCCAGCCTGCGCCCCAGCGTCCCGGTCGAAGAAGAATGCAATGTATCCACCAGTCCCCGCATCGGCGCGCCCAGCCGCGACCAGCGCGCCATCCACGCGGCGTGCGGCAGGTGGGCATGAACCACGTCCGGCCGTTGCCCGCGCAGCCAGCGGTGGAAGCGAATCCATCCGCGTGGATCGGCCAGACCTTTGCGCATGCCCAGGCTCAGAAATTCAACACCCCGCTCGGTCAGCTCCGCGGCCTCGCTCCCACCAGTCCCAGAAAGCGCCACCACGCTCACCCGCCAGCCGCGCCCGCGAAGCCCGTGAGCCAGCTGAATCATCTGCCGCTCAGCGCCGGCGATGCGGTCGATGCCCGGAATGACCATCGCTACGTGATTCAAAGCCGCCGCTCCTTCGCGAGCGCACGGTCTGGCGCGGGCACAGAGTCTTGAATAGTTGCGTCGATCAGGTCCTCATAGCCTCGGATCGCCCGCTCCATTCTGAACGGCTCGACGAACTCGTGAGTGAACCGCTGCCCCGGCTCCAGCGTTCGCAGCGCTTCCAGCAGGCTGGCCGCAAGCGCAGTTGCTGAGATCTCCGCGCACACCCATACACCAGGCAACCCGCGAAGCATTTCCGCAACTCCACCGGCCGCTGGCAAAGCCACAATGGGCAGACCCGCCGCGCCCGCCTCCAGCAGAGCATTCGGTAATCCTTCGTGCCGCGACGAAAGTACAAACACCGCCGCTCCGGGAAACCAATCAGATGGCCGGTCAACGTAGCCTGCAAAGAAAACCGCGGACTCCAGCCCCAGTTCACGGCAGAGATTCCTCAATCGAGCCTCTTCCGGCCCGGCGCCAGTGATCGCCAGGTCGGCGTGGGGAAATTGTTTGCGCAAGCTCGCCAGCGCGCCCAGCAAAAGATCGAAGCCCTTCTCCGGCGACAGCCGCCCCACTGCCAGCAGATGCGGCCCCGGTCCGCTCCATCTTTCCGGAGCGTGACCGTTCTCCATTCGAACCGCATCCACATCCACCGGGTTGCGCAAAACAATCAGCCGATCAGTTCCAATTCCAAACTCCACGGAAAGATCATCGACCATGGCCTCCGATTGGCAGATGATCCGATCGGCGCGGCGATAGAGCATCCGATAGAGCAGGCGGTTGTGGGCAGCAAGCTTGTCAAATTCAAGCGAAGCGGAGACTGCTCCGTTCTGCCGCACCACCACGTGCGTCGACCACGGAAACATCGGCCGCAGCAACAGCACAAGAAAATTCAGATGAAACATCCCGGAGATGACAATTTGCGGCCGCACGCTGCGGACCAATCGAAGCAAGCGAAGTCCAGCCGAACGAACCCGTGGCGACCCCAGCCAGTGGATCGTCACGTGCTGCGGAAATTCATCCGTTGACGCCGAGGCTTGCGTCACAATTCCCGCCGTGGCTTTGGTCACAATTCCCAGGTGCAGTTCGTACTTCTCGCTGGAAAGGCCGCGCGCCAGCAGTGCCATAACCCTTTCGGCTCCGCCGCCGCCAAGGTGCGGTATGAGCAATAGAACCCTGGGACGCGCATTCAAGGGCTTTTCAATAATGGGTCGAGTATAGTTCGCGCCTCTTACTGAAAACTGTCTCTGAGGTGGTGCTTAGTACCTTCGTGCCTTTGAATATTGCAATAGTGAGCAAAAGACGCCAGAGTGCGTTCTCCTCTTCGATTACAAATAACCAATACGCCAAGCAAAGAAGAGCGTGCGTTCTCAGCTTCTGGAAACACACTGTCGATCACTCTGCGCTCTTCGGCACGGCGAAACCAAAGACCGACCTTCATCCCTGCGTTGAAACAAGGCCATCCCAGCTAGCTGGAAATGCTTGTTGATGGATTGCCGAGGATGAAGGCGGGCCAATGTCTATTTCTGAAGACGCTCCATTCGGTGCGGAGTTGCGCCGGAACACTTTGCGCCGGCCCTTCCACATCGTTACCGGCATCACCCACCCGCAGACATGCCTCACGCTCACCGGGCGCTTGCGCGCCTTGCGCGAGGCTGGCTTTCGCGTCACGCTGATCTCCAGTCCCGGCGAGTTGCTCGACCGCACCGCGGCGCATGAGGGAGTGGAAGCGATCGCGCTGCCCATGCGGCGCGAAATTGCGCCCCTGGCCGATCTGGCAGCCCTGGTGCGGCTATGGTGGCTCCTGATGCGGCTCAGGCCCGACCTGGTCGAATTCAGCACACCCAAGGCGGGTTTGCTGGGTTGTGTAGCGTCCTCGCTGGCCCGCATTCCGGTCCGTGTCTACATGCTGCGCGGACTCAAACTGGAAACCTCATCGGGAGTCAAACGGGCCCTGTTGCTGGCCGCGGAGAGGCTGTCGGCGGCTTGCGCCCACGTGGTGCTTTGCAATAGCCACAGCATGCGGGCCGAAGCGGCGGCTCTGGGCGTGGCGCCCGCGGCCAAAATGCGTTTGCTCGGAGAAGGCAGCAGCAACGGCGTGGATGTGCAACGATTCTCGCCGGGGCCAACCGACGTACGAACCCGGCTAAATATTCCCCAGGCCGCTCCGGTCGTGGGATTCGTTGGCCGCCTGACGCAGGACAAAGGGATTCCCGAACTGATCGAGGCTTTCGACACCATCCTCAACGCGGAACCGCAGGCGCACTTGCTTCTAGTGGGCTGGTTCGATGCCGCCGAAGATGCGCTGGGGGCCGATGTGCAGGCCAGAATCGTGCGCCATCCGCGCATTCATTGCACCGGCTTCGTTGCCGATACAGCGCCCTACTATCGTGCAATGGATTTGATGGTTCTTGCCAGTTGGCGCGAGGGGTTTCCAAACGCCGTGCTTGAAGCCGCGGCCACCGGCATTCCCGTCATCACCACCGCGTGCACCGGCTCACGCGACTCCGTGGTGCCTGAAGTGACCGGCCTGCTCGTGCCGCCGGGACATCCGGCAGCCATCAGTGAAGCTGCGCTCAAGCTGCTCCGTGACCCGGCCCGTCGAAGCGCCATGGGCGACGCGGCGCGCGCCTGGATTTGCGACCACTTTTCCGACGAGCGAGTACTGCGTCTGGCCGTCTCGTTTTATAAAAGCCTGCTGCAACCGATGCAGGAAACCCTGTCCGGCAAATCGCAGGAACCTGCCGATGATTGCGATTAAAGCGCGGCCCATGCCGCCCGCTGACTTGCTGACTCGCCGTCCCGGGGAGCGGGAGCTAACTTGCTGAATTGTTCCCCGCAATCCCTCGTCGCATTCTCATTTGCTCAAATCGCAACTCGATCAAATTCCTGTTTCTTCTACGGATTCGGCATCCGCTCGATCACCGCTCCATGAACCTCCGTCTGCGCGGGCGGTGTCTGCAGCGTGTGCGCTCCAGCCTCAGCCGCACGCAGCACCTCGCTCGGCATAAGGCCCAGCATCAGCGTGGCGGCAACCGCCAGCAGCAACGCCGCACCCACCGCTATGCCCACCTCGGGCGCTGGTGCAACCGGCTCGCCATCCACTGGCCGCTGCGCCGCTGCCAGCGCCAGTCGCAGATAATAGGCAGCAGCCAGGCCCGAGTTAAGCAGGCCAATAACCGCCAGCCAAACCGCCCCGCCGCCAATGGCCGCCGAAAATGAATAGAACTTCCCAAAGAATCCCCCGGTAAAGGGGATTCCCACCAGCGAAACCAGAAAGAAGATCAACAACCCGCCCAGGAGGGGAGAGCGGTAGAGCAGGCCGCGATAGTCCTCAACCATGGGCAGTTCTTCGTCGTAGCCACTGATCAGCGTAATCACGGCAAAGATACCCACGTTCATAGCTGCATAAGCAGCGGCATAAAAAGCCGCCGCGCCAATGCCCGTGTTCCCAGCGCCTGCAAAGGCCGCCAGCAAATAGCCCGCGTGCGCGATAGAAGAGTAGGCCAGCATGCGCTTCACGTTCTGCTGGCGCAGCGCAGCCAGGTTGCCCACGGTCATCGAGAGCACGGCCACAATCCACAGCAGCGGAGACCAGACGGTCCGCAGCGTCGGGAAAATCTCATACACCACGCGCAGCAGCAGCGCAAAAGTCGCGGCCTTGGGCGCTGTCGAAAGCAAAGCCACAACCGGCGAAGGCGCGCCCTCATACACATCCGGCGTCCACACATGGAACGGCGCGGCCGATACCTTGAAGAGAATTCCCACCAGCATCAGTCCCATGCCGGCCAGCAGCAACGGCTGATTCAACGCCGACGCCGCGCGCTGCGCAACTTCGTAAACCTGCGTAGTCCCGGTAGCGCCGAAGATCAGGGCGATTCCGTACAGAAGGAACGCAGTGGCAAACGAACCCAGCAGAAAATATTTGATTGCAGCTTCCGGCCCGCGCGCCGTCTGCTTGCGGTAACCTGCCAGCACGTACGTGGCAATGGACGAAATCTCCAGGGCAATGAAGACCACCAGCAATTCGACCGCGCCAGTGAGAAGGCACATACCCACCGCGCCGAAAACAACCAGCGCGTAATACTCGCCCTGGTGGTGGCTGTCCTCGGGCAGCGTGTCGAGCGAAAGCAGCAAAGCCACCAGCACAATCCCGCAGATGAGAACGTGAAAGAAAATGGTGAACGCGCTTGTCTCCACCGTGCCGAAGAAGCCCGTGCCCTGCGGCAGAGAAAGCTGCCAAAGGCTCGCCCAAAGAGCCACCGTGGTTCCGAAGGCGGCCACCCAGCCAAGGTTGCGGCGCGCGACGCCGGGCTTGAGCGAGGCGTCAATCAGCATTACCAGAACGCCGGTCAGCGTCAGCACGACCTCAGGAAGGATGCGGTAGATGTCGGGAACTGGGTTCACTGCTCACCCCCCCGAAGTGTGAAAATGACGGTCCTGATTTCGCGGCCAGATTGACCAATGAACGGCGCATGGCTTACGGCCTGTTCGATTGCGTGAAGCCAGATGGACGGCGCGACCCCCATCACCACGGTGAGCGCGACGATGGGGCAGAGAACAGCCAGCTCACGCAAGCGCAGGTCCTGGGTTGGGCGGGATGAAACCAGCTCGCTCTGAGGCCCATAGAAGATGCGCTGCACGAGCGAGAGCATGTAAGCCGCGCCCAGAATGACGCCCAGCGAAGCGGCAACGGTCCATCCGCGGCTCACGCCTTCGAACGTGCTCGAAAGAATCAGAAACTCGCCAATAAACCCACTGAGAATCGGCAGTCCGATCATGGCCAGAGTAATCAGAACAAAATGCGTCGCGACACGCGGCAGTTTCGCGGCCAGTCCCCCATAGCTGTTGATCTGGCTGGTCGCGTAGCGATCGTAAAGCGCGCCGAGCAGGACGAAAAGCGCCGCATCCACCACTTCATGGCTGAGAATTTGAAACACAGCGCCGGTAGAACCGATGAACGTGAATCCGTAAATTCCCAGAACGATCAGGCTCAAATGGCTGACGGCGGCAAAGGCCATCAGCTTCCAGAAGTCGCGCTGCACCAGCGCAAGGCACGCGCCGTAGAGCACGCCGATAACCGCCAGCGCAATGAGATAAGGAGCAGCCGCGCGCGCCTGCACCGGGAACAGTCCAATGTGGAAGCGAAGCATCGAGTAAAGGCCAAGCTTTCCCGCAACAATCATCGCCAGTGCCACGGGCGCTTCCGAGAATGTGTCAGAAAGCCAACCATGCAGCGGGAACGCCGGCACCTTGACTGCAAAGGCAAATAAAAATGCCAGCGCTACCCAGCAAAGCGCGGAAGCAGGGAACTGGCCGCTGGCAATCAGCCCTGGCAACTCGACGACGTTAAAGCTTCCGGTCTTTGCATAGAGCCACAAAATGGCCACCAGCAATGGCGCAGAGGGAATGAACGTGAAGAGGAAAAATTTGAGCGCGGCCTTTGGCCCGTCCTTGCGACCGTACATGGCGATCAGTATAGCCATGGGCACCAGCGACAGCTCCCAGAATCCGTAGTAGAGCATCAGATCCAGCGAAACAAACACACCAAACATCGCCGTTTGCTGAATGAGAAACAGAACAAAAAATACCTTGCGCCGCGAGTGGATCGCATTCCAGCTAGCGAGCACACCGATGGGCGCGAGGAGTCCCGCGAGGACCACCAACCACATGCTGAGACCGTCCACCCCAACGTGGTAAAAAATCTTCGGACTCTCAATCCACGGCTTGTTAATGTCAAATATCTCAAATTGAAATCCGCTCTGGCCGAGAACGAAATGCGCCGGCAAGTGCAGTGTGAGCCCGAATGTTACGAGCGACGTAAACAGGGCGATCCAGTTGGGCAGTTTGGCGCGATCGGGCGCGAGGGCCACCAGCGCCGCACCGCCAAGCGGAACCAGCAGGATGAGCGTGAGAATCGAATTGTCGATCGCGTTCATTCTCAGCGCCCCGCCATGTTGAGATGAATTCCAAGGCTCGCCAGAACCGAAGCCCACGGCACCACAATGAAAAGCAGCAGCGCCGCCGCCCCGGCTGCAAGCCACGCCGCGTAAGAGCGAATATTTCCCGACTGCCACCGCGCCAGCAGCGCCCCGCAAAACGTAGCAATGCCTCCAAGCAGCCATGCCGCGCCACCGAGGATCGCCTTGTCCACCACCCAGCCCAGAAAATAAGTTGAAGTCACCATCAGCGGCTTCACGACAGCCGCGCCGTAAAACTCGTCAACGTAATACTTGTTGGCCAGCAGCTTGTAGCCTGCTGGCATGGCCGCGGCCAATTCCGCCGGCCGCGCAGGCTTCTGGTGATACAACCTGTCGGCGATGTACCAGCCGATCAGCGCAACAGCAACCGCAACACCACTCAGAATCATCTCAAGATTTCCGCTGCCGGATTCAACGGCGCGCGGGCCGGTGGCGGGCGAAAGGAATGCCGCGAACCGTTCAATGCCAATCCAGCCGCCGCCGATGGACAGCAGCGCAAGAATCACCAGCGGGCCAAGCATCGACCACGGGCTCTCATGCGCATGAATCTCAGGGCTGCGCGACTCGCCGAAAAATGCAAGATACCAGAGCCGGAACATGTAGATGGCGGTAAGCAGCGCCGTGAGCAGCCCGACAAACCAGAGCGCTTTGCCGGCTGTGCCTTGCTGGAAGGCCGCGTAGAGAATAGCGTCTTTCGAGAAGAACCCGGCAAAGGGAAAGATCCCAGCAATCGCAATCACGCCCGCGGTCATGGTCCAGAAT
>Ga0210388_10002441_pt1 | contig 14460 bp, 14 predicted proteins | sample IncBWC19OmetaG_FD_155485 | JGI IMG/M metagenome (GOLD analysis project Ga0210388, IMG submission 155485) | Forest soil microbial communities from Barre Woods Harvard Forest LTER site, Petersham, Massachusetts, United States - Inc-BW-C-19-O ...
TTGTTGGCGGAGATGGTGCCGACCTGGGCAATCATTTCGCCGGTGACGGGCTTCGACAACTTGTCGATTTCGCCATTGACGCGGTTGCCTTCTTTGTCGATCTTGCCGCAGATGATGGTGACGGCCTTTTCGATGCCGCGCTTCAGGGCCATCGGGTTCGCGCCGGCGGCAACGGTCTTGACGCCTTCACGGAAGATAGCCTGAGCGAGAACGGTGGCGGTGGTGGTGCCGTCGCCGGCGACATCCGAGGTTTTGGAAGCCACTTCGCGGACCATCTGTGCGCCCATGTTCTCGAGCGGGTCGCGCAGTTCAATTTCCTTGGCTACGGTGACGCCGTCCTTGGTGATGGTCGGCGAACCGAATTTCTTTTCGATGACGACATTGCGGCCCTTCGGACCGAGGGTGACCTTCACGGCATCAGCCAGAAGGTTGACTCCGCGGAGGATCGCCTGACGGGATTCTTCTCCGTGAACAATTTGTTTTGCCATTGTGCTTATCTCCTATTCAGTTCTGTCGCAGGACTGGCCTGCGGGATGGTTAGTGCGGCTTCGGGCTTCCGGCTCTCGGTTTCCGGAATCGCTTTAGCCGATTCCATTGGCCCGATGTCTTTCCTTGCCGAACAATCACCGAAACCTGAACGATCAACTTGCTGGCTGAAGCGGTTCAGCTCTCCGGAAGCCGGAAGCCGAACGCCGGAAGCCGTAGTTAGCGCTTGCTGGCGAGTTCCTTCTTCGACGGAGTGGCGGCGCCGGTGAGGATGCCGAGGACTTCGTCTTCCTTCATGATGATGTACTCTTCGCCATCAATCTTGATTTCAGTGCCGGAATACTTGCCGAACAGAATGCGGTCGCCTTCGCTGACCGCCAGAGGGAAGGTCTTGCCCTCGTCGTTGGTGCGGCCTTTGCCGGTGGAAATGACTTCGCCTTCCTGCGGCTTGTCTTTCGCCGAGTCAGGGATGATGATGCCGCCGCGAGTGGTCGATGCCTCTTCCACGCGACGGACCAGAATGCGGTCATGGAGTGGTGAAAATTTCGCCATGGTTTGATACTCCTTTCAAGTAATTAGAAGGTTGCGCTGCTTGAGAGATACGCGTAAACCTATGATTGTAATGGGTTAGGCGCTGCTGTTAGCAGTTAAGCCTTACGAGTGCCAATTCTAAGAGATGAGTCGGCAGTTGTCAAGGGGCCGGAAGGCCGCCCGAGAATGTTTGCCCGGACCTGAGGTCCGAAGCGGGAAATCGGATACGTCGCGTACCGGCCGGCTTTCCGGCGGGCTGCCCAAGTTTTTTTGACTTCGCGCGGATGACCGATGCGCTGGATGCCCCATCCTCGCGTCCTTCGCGAGGGTGGGTTCGGCGATGCCTCGTTAGGTGTCCTTCGGCTCTGACGATGCCGCCAAAGCGTTCTGATTCTTAACGATGTCATCCCTCACCGAGTCAGAGACTCGGTGAGGAACCTGCTGTTCGCCTGCACTCGGCGAAACAGCAGGTTCCTCACCAGGCCTTTCGCCCGATTCGGTAATGACATCCCTGACAACGAGAGATTTGGACCGAATCCCACTCCGATCCGCAGCAGACTCTTGTTCCACCTCTCCTGCGCCTGATTAACTTACTGGTTAACCCATCCCAAAGTCTCCATCTCCTCTGATATCAACGATGTAATACACACTTGTATGTACAATATAGTACATTTGAGTGTTCCTGCAAGAACATATATAGAATTTACATCGCCGCATTCTCAACGACTTAGCCGGCCCCGCAAAGTGGGAAAACCCCACCCTCTCGCGAAAAACGCGGTGGGGTCTCCGCGGTCGCGAACTACTATTCGGGTTGGGCTAGGCCTTTGGTGACGGCGTCGTCAAGGAGTTGCTTCATGTCGTGGGTGGCTTTTTCGGCCAGGGCGCCTTGCTGTTCGCCAAGTTTGCCTTGTTCCTCGCCGAGCTTGCCTTGTTTTTCGCCCAGCGCGCTCATTTCTTCACCCAGCTTCGATTGCTGTTCGCCGGCCTGGGACTGGAGGTCGCCAATCTTGCTCTGCAAGTCTCCAATCTCGGACTGAACGTGTCCGATCTGGTCGACGGTGGCGCTGGTGGAGAGCTGTTTCAGTTCGGCTTTAAGCTTGTCGAGCGTGGCGGTCATGTCGGGAACGTTGACCTTGACCTGTTCCATCTTTTCGCCCAGGGCTTCCTGTTGTTTTCCCAACGCCTCCTGCTGCTTGCCAAGTTCTTCCTGCTTCCGGCCGAGTTCTTCCTGCGGCTCCCACAGTTTCCTGGCACGGTCGATGGTGGCCTGGTCGCGAATTACGTAGGACTTTTCGTCGTGCTGGAACCAGATGAAGTCACCCTGGATGGTCTTGCGCAGTTTCTCGACATGGCGGGCGTCTTCCGACGAGCCCGACATGGTCATGGCATCGCTCTTGCCGGAGACGATCACGAAGCGTTGTTCATCGTCATAACCGTAGTGGTAGGAGAAGCCGTGGCCGTGAGACGAACCCGAACTCTGCGACCACAAGGCAGGGGGCGTGGGAGCGCGCGGGGCCAGCGCGGCGCTCGGAGCGTACATCCCCTTAGGAGGATAGATCGGTGCAGCGGCTCGCACTCCGTAGATTGCAACCGGCGCCACGGGCGCGACGGCGGCGGGAACTGGCACGCCGGAAATACCTTGATGGATAGTTCCGGTGATTGCCGGCGATGGCGGAGGCGTCATACCGGGAGCAGCGGCCGGGGCTGCGTCTGGTGATGGGGCAGGCTCGGGAGTCTCAGTCGATTGGGGTGCTGGCGCGGAATGTGGGGTAGGCGGCGCAGTTTGCGGCGTCGGCGGCATCTGCTGCTGTATCCAGTGCAGATGCTGCAGCGAGGCAGCGTCGGCAGCCGGATGGGCGGAAGCGGCGAGGTAAACCACCGGGACGGCGAGGGCGATGACCACGACGGCGATTGATTTCTTGAGGCGCATGGCGACAGATCCTTTCCAGGAGAGAATTCTTTCGACTCGTTGTTCGGCTTGACGTTCGGCGTGGGCGGCCTTGGCCATCGAAACGCCCTGCCACCATACCCGTCCGGGTGTGGCGTGGAGAGCCTCGAAGAAGCCCAGCAGAATTCGGGCGTAGTCTTTGCGGTCGGCGCCGCAGGTGAGAGCGGCTTCGTCGCTGGCTTGTTCGGCGAGATCGGCGAGCTGACGGTCGAGCCACCAGGCGAGCGGACTGAACCAGAAGATCGCGCGATGCAACAGCGAAAGACGCTGCGTGAGGGCGTCGCGGCGGGCCACATGCGAGACTTCGTGGGCGACGACGGCGTCGAGTTTTGCATCGTCCCATTCCCGCCAGCCGCTGGGCAGAAGGATGGTCGAGCGCAGCGCGCCCATGGTGACCGGCACGGAAATAAGTTCGGACTCAGCTGCCTGTGGGATCAGGCGAAGTCCGTGGGCGCGGGCCGCGAGACGCTGCGTCAGGCGCGGATCGTCGATGGGTTGCGAAGCGCGTACCAGGCGGCGAGTGAAGGTCAAGCCTACAAAGAAGCGAACGAGAAACAGAAACGTGACGGCGAGATAGATGGCGGCGGCGATGGTCGTCCATCGAAGTGGCGAGAGGGACGATTGGACGGGCACGGGAGACGCGGCGAGCGTCGATTGTGCCAGCGATGACGTCATCGACGCGTCGAATGCCGAAGCGTGAGTTGCTGCGGCGACGTCGGTGGTGGCACGGGCGAGTGTGGATCTTCCGCCCCTTTGGGGCTTGGTGTTTTCCTGCGCTTCCCCGCGGCTTGCGCCGTGGGCTGCATTCTGACGCCGCTCCGCGGCTATGAGGCCGGACGCCGACTGCGTAGTGGCGTTGACTGCCTGCTTTGTTTCCGCAGCGAAAATCGCGCTCACGCCCTTCATCGCGGACTGCAGCACTGACGGCGCGGGAACTGGCAAGGGCGGGAGGAGCCATCCCAGTAAAGGCATCGCGACGGCGGCGTAGAGGACGGCGGTCCACGTGAACAGGCGCACCGACGTGGTCTTCACGCGAAACGCGGCCAGGGCGACCCCGGTGGCGACCGCCAGCACGAGGGCGCGAGCGGCGGGATTCGCCAGCTCGACTAAAAAGTTTCCAGACGCCGGCACGGCAGCGATGAGCGTCATGATTTGCTCTCCTTTTTTTCGGGAGTCGTTCTTTCTCCGATGCGGCGGGCCAGGCGTTCCAGCTGCTTCCGGTCGAGCACGGCGTTGTCCACCATGCCGAGAACGAGGGCTTCGGCCGAGCCGCCGCAGAATCGGTCGATGATGTTCTTCACCGCGCGGACGGCCACATTCTGGCGCGCGTCAGACGCCTTGTAGATGAACGTCCGGCCTTCAGTCTGGTGTGTGAGATAGCCTTTTTCTTCGAGGCGACGGAGCACAGTGCGGATGGTGGAATCCTTCATGGGTCGCGAGGCAGCCAGCGCTTCGCGACAAGCTTCAGAGGAGGACGGGCCGTGAGTCCAGATGTGGTCCATGACGAGCTGCTCGACTTCGCCCATGTTCTTTAGACGGCGCTGCGATGTGTTAGTCATTGTAGCGTTACAAGATGTAACAGATGGGTTGGGGGTCGTCAAGCAAAAACGACTCTGGAGATGCAGAGCGAAAAAAATCCACAGGCAGTCGTTTCGGGAATCTTTCTACGCACTTGCGACTGGACGTGGGAGTAGCCGAGAGTAAACCTGTTTTCCCGGAACCAAAATCAAGCGGCCGGAAGGGAACCCGTGCAACCTATGGTTTGCCTGCGCTGCAGGCGCGAAATTGAAGCTGGACACAAGTCCGTGGCGGTGTACATGTTTGCGCAGACGGTGGGAGTGAGGCCGCGGCAGAAGTCGACGGCGCAGCGGATTTGCTTTTGTCCGCAATGCGCCGTGTCGCTGGCGATGGGGCTGCCGCCGGAGGGCGCGCTGAATATGGCGGCCTGGGACATGATCCGCGAACTGGTCAGCGCGGAGCCGTCGTTGAACGACGCCGCGTGGGAGAGCTTGCGGGGCAATATTGGACTGCTGGGCTCGGGGGATGATTCCGCGCCGGACGCCAAGGGCCGGTTTCGCAAGGCGGGGTGACTGAGGTAGAGTCTCTGGATGCCTCCGACGCTAGGCAATGGCAAGATCTGCTATCTCGAGATTCCCGCGAAAGATGTTGCGCGGTCGGCTGATTTCTACAAGAACGTATTCGGCTGGGAGATACGGCAGCGCGGCGATGGCGCAACTGCTTTTGATGATGGCGTCGGCGAAGTAAGCGGCGCGTTTGTTCTGGCACGGCCACCGGCGGCCGCTCCCGGCATCATGGTCTACATTTGGGTGGAGAGCGCGAAGGCGACGATCGAGGCGATCGTCAAGAACGGCTGCGAGATCGTGCAGCCCATCGGCGGCGATCCTGGTGAAATCACGGCCAGGTTTCGGGATCCGGGCGGGAACGTGTTGGGGATTTATCAGGAACCGGGCTAGAGTAAGTTCAGTTTCGTACGAAAGTCAAAAATCCCCACTTCTCGCGCAAAGCATGCGCTAGAAATGGGGCACCCGCTCAGACGAGACCTGATATGAGATCTGCAGATCTGTAGTTACGGACGAAACTCCCAAAAAATCTATGGACAAGAAATTTCGTGTGTTTGCCACTTGTGATATTGGAGAAGCGATTGAGCTGCTGCGCAAGCGTGGGTATGAGGTCGAGGTATATCCGAAGCCGGAGGGGCCGCCGAAGAGTTTGATTCTCGAGAAAGCGAAGTCGGGCGTGGACGGGCTGATAACGACGCTGCGCGATCCGATTGATGCGGAAGTGTTCGAGGCGGGCAAGGGATCGTTGAAAGTTGTGGCGCAGATTGCGGTGGGGTTTGACAACATCAATCGCGCGGATGCGAACCGCTACAAGATTCCGTTTACTCATACCGCCGACGTGCTGACGGAGGCGACGGCGGAGTTTGCGTTTTTCATGATGGGCACGCTGGCCCGGAAGATGTGGACGGCGGAGCATCTGACGCGCGATCTGCAGTGGGGATACTGGCATCCGTATTTGCCGTTTCTCGGTGACGAAGTTACCGGCAAGACGGTGGCGGTGATTGGGACGGGACGGATCGGGCTGGCGTTCATCAAGAAATGTATTGGCTTCGATATGAACGTGTTGTGCTATGACCCGGCGTATGAGAATCACGCCTTCGTGAAAAATATTCAGGAGATCAACAACTTACGGCACGCGCACGGGTTGACGAAAGAGAAGGCGTGGATCAAGTACGTTCCATTTGCCGAGGCGCTGGGCGAGGCGGATTTCGTCAGCGTCCACGTTCCGCTGCTGCGGGCAGGGGAGAGCGCGACCCCGACGTATCACTTGTTCAACGAGACCAATTTGCGGCTGATGAAATCGACGGCTTATCTGGTGAACACTTCGCGCGGGCCGGTGGTGGATGAAGCGGCGCTGGCGCGGGCGCTGCGGGAAAAGTGGATTGCAGGTGCGGCGCTGGATGTATATGAGAAGGAGCCGCTGCCGGTGGATTCTCCGCTGCGCGACCCGGCGATCGCCGACCGCTGCCGCCTGATGCCGCACTTTGCCAGCGCGGCGCGTATCACGCGGCTGTCGACCGATCCTGATAAAGGGATGGCGGGACGATGCGCCCAGGGACTGATTGACGTACTGGAAGGGAACTACGGCGGCGATGTGACCAAGATGCCGTATGTGGTTAATAAAGAGGCGTTTGGGAAGTAGTGGTCCGCCTGAGAGGCGTGAACCACGAAGGTCACGAAGTTTATACGAAGCGGTCCGGTGGAAGCGTACAATACAGACTTGAGTTGTGAACTGCCAAGGATCTGAATGACTAAGCGACTGTTGCGGATCGTTCCTTTCATACTGTTGTGCGCGGCGGCATGGGCGCTGGATTCCGATGCGAAGCCTCCGCTGAAGCTGGTGCCTGCGCCCAAGGAAGTGCAACTGGGCGACGGCGGGTTCCGGGTGCGCTCGGGGACCAAGATTTTCGTGCAGTTGGGGCATCAGTCTGAGGACCGCATCGCGGCTCAGACGCTGGCCGAAGAGATTGCGGACCAGTCGGGAATGCAGCTCGACATCCTGGGCATGAAGGCGGCAGGCAAGGCCGAGGGTGGTGCGATTGTGTTGGCGCGGCTGCAGGATTCGCGGGTGCGTCGTTTTCTGGCCAGGAATGGACTGAAAGCTGATCAGGCGATGGGCAACGAGGGGTATCTGCTGTTCTCCGACAAGTCGCACTTGATCGTGGCGGCCAAGACCGGACAGGGATTATTTTCCGGCGTGCAGACGTTGCGGCAGCTTTTGCGGCCGGACGGCAAGAATCTTATTTGTCCCGCGGTGACGATTCGCGACTGGCCGAATCTGGAGCCGCCTTCCGGACAAGATAATCTAAGCCGCGATACGCCGCCTCCGGCGTTGCCGTTTCTGGGCCGGCCGCGAGCTTAGCGCGGCGGAGTGCATCGGTCCTTCGCGCCAAGTGCGCGCTCAGGATGACAGGGCGTGATTATTGGTTGATTGGTTTTCCTCCCACCTTTGTTTATTGAATCCCGATTAGAATCCCACTGATGTTTTCCGAACGGACCAACTGGAAGCTGGCGCAGAATCGTTTTACGCAGGCGGTGGAAGAGGTGCGCGCGGGCGGGGCGCGGGTGTTGGATTTGACGGTGTCGAATCCTACGCGGGCGGGGTTGACCTATGACTCGGCCGCGATCTTGTCGGCTCTGGAGTCGGAGCTGGCGCTGGATTACGATCCGCAGTCGAAGGGGCTGTTGCCGGCGCGCGAGGCGGTGGCGCGATATTACGGAGACCGGGGTGTTGTGGATCCGGAGCGGATCGTTCTGACTACCAGCACCAGCGAGGGATATTCGTTCGTCTTCCGGTTGCTGTGCAACGCGGGAGATGAATTGCTGGTGCCCAAGCCGAGCTATCCGCTGTTTGAGTTTCTGGCGGATTTGCAGGATGTGCGACTGGCGCCGTATCCGCTGATCTATGACCATGGCTGGCAGATGGATTTTCCGTCGCTCGAAAGGGCGGTGACGGACCGGACGAGGGGCGTGGTGGTGGTGCATCCGAATAATCCGACCGGGTCGTATGTGCACGCGGGCGAGATGCAATTGCTGAATGAGTTTTGCCGGGCGCACGGGCTGGCGCTGATTGTGGATGAAGTGTTTTTGGATTATGGGTTGGACGCAGATGTGGCGATCACCTCGGGCCATGTGGAGAGCAACGGCCATTCGGGGACGGGCGCTCTCGCCCGTCCGGTCGAGCATGGCTCGACGGTTGCGCCTGCAAGTTTCCCGAGTTTTGCAGGGAATCGAGAGGTGCTGACGTTTACGCTGAGTGGGCTGTCGAAGATTTCGGCTTTGCCGCAGATGAAAGTCGCGTGGGTGGTGACCAGCGGGCCGGAGGAAATGGCAGCGGCGGCGATGGGGCGGCTGGAGGTGATCGCCGACACTTATCTGTCGATGAATGCGCCGATTCAGTGGGCGGTACCGGCGCTGTTGGAGCTGCGGAAAGGCATCCAGCGGCAACTGCTGGAGCGGGTGAGGAAAAATCTCGCGGAGCTTGACCGGCAGCTGGCGGAGCAGGAGGCTTGCCAGCGGCTGAGTGTAGAAGGCGGCTGGTATGCGGTGTTGCGGGTTCCGGTGACGCGGTCAGATGAGGAGCTGGCGATCGAACTGGTGCGGGAGAAGTCGGTGCTGGTGCATCCCGGGCATTTTTATGATTTCCCGAGAGATGGATATCTGGTGTTGAGCTTGATTACGGCCGAGCAGGAGTTTTCACAAGGGATTAGCCGGGTGCTCGAGTATCTGAATTCGTAACGCGGTTCGTTGACTCGCCCGAGAGCCCGAGTCAGATAGACTGCACGCATATGAGTGGATACGTTACCGGTCAAACCGCGGAGTCGCTGTTTGCTGTTTATCCCAGCCTGCGGGATCGGGTTGTGGTGGTGACGGGCGGGGCGTCGGGAATCGGCGAGAGTGTGGTCGAGCACTTTGCGCGGCAGGCGTCGCGGGTCATATTTCTTGATATTGAGGATGAAGCCGCCGGGAAGGTGGTCGAGCGGCTGCGTGCGGAAGGCCTTTCGGCTCCAGTGTTTCTGCATTGCGATCTCGCCGACATTGATGCAATCAACGCTGCGGTGGCCGAGGTCGGGCGGCGATTCCAGCGCATCGACGTGCTGGTCAACAATGCAGGTAATGACACGCGGCATACCGTCGCGGACGTGACGCCGGAATATTGGGACCGCTGCATGGCGGTTAATCTCAAGCAGCAGTTCTTCATGGCGCGAGCGGTCATTCCTTTCATGAAGCGTGAGCATCGCGGCGCGATCATCAACATGAGTTCGATCGCGTGGATGATTCCGTCGACCGGCCTGCCTGTGTATGTGACGGCGAAAGCTGCAGTGGTCGGCATGACCAGAACCTTGGCGCATGAATTGGGGGCGGAGAATATTCGGGTCAACTGCGTGCTCCCCGGCGCCATTCTCACCGAGCGCCAGAAGAAATTGTGGCTTACCGAGGAATACAAGACGGAAGTGCTGGGCCGGCAGGCACTAAAGCGGCTCTTGCTGCCGGAAGAAGTGGCGCGGCTGGTGTTGTTTCTGGCCGCGGACGACAGCTCGGGAGTTACGAACCAGAGCTACATCGTGGATGGCGGCTGGGTCTAGCGGCGACTTCAGCTGGCGGCTAGGAGCGTTTCAGCAGGAATGGATTGCTTTCTTTTTCTTCTCCGATGGTGGTGAGCGGGCCGTGGCCGGGGACAACGAGAGTGTTCTCCGGCAGGGAACTGGCCAGGTCGTGGATGGAGCGCATGATTTTTTCGGTGGAGCCGCCGGGAAGATCGGTGCGGCCGATGGAGCCGGCAAAAAGTGTGTCGCCGGCGATCAATTTGCTCTCCGCAGGAAAATAAAGGCAGATGCTGCCTTCGGTGTGGCCGGGAGTCGCGATCACCTGGGCTTCGATAGAGCCGGCGGTCAGCTTGTCGCCGGCGCCGACGCTGCGATCGATTTTGACTTTGCCGGGCGCGCGCATACCGATCCAGGCGGCTTGTGCATCGAGCATCTGCAGCAGGGCGTAGTCATTCTGGTTGAGCAGGATGGGTGCGTCGGTGGCGGCGCGCAGCTTCATGGCTCCGCCGACGTGGTCGATGTGGGCGTGAGTGATGACAATCTGCTTGACCTGGAGATTGTGTTGGCCGATGAGGGCGAGGACGTCGTCAATGTCATCGCCGGGATCGATGACCATGGCTTCGTGAGTGGTTTCGTCGCCGATGATGGAGCAGTTGCATTGCAGCGGGCCGACGGGGAGGATTTCGTGGATCATTGGATGATTGTAGCGAGTCATGAGCCGCGAGACGTGAGACGGGATTGTGGAGCCCCGGACGCCGCGTCCGGGGAGTGACGCCAGACGTCGTTCGGCGAGAGTTTTGCCGCTGTCCGGGCGGACGAGGGCGTCCGCCGCTCCACGATGGCTTCGTGGCATTGCTACTTGATGAATGGGGCAAGGTGGGGAGACAATACGGGCCGCGTGCTTGGGAGGGATTGTGGCAGCAAAATATCGGCAGCATGGTTATCAGGATCGCGACCGCGATGAGCGCAAGGGATCCGGCGAGAAGTTTGGGGAGAAGTCGGGCGCGGCGCCGCCGAAGCGGGATAACACCTTCGGGCCGCGGCCGGTCAACCTGCCGGGAACGCGGGCGGTGTCACGATGCACGCAGTGCGGCACGGTCTTGCAGGGAGCGACCGGAGACGGGCAGTGTCCGAAGTGCGGGTTTGAATTGCACTCGTGCAAGCAGTGCACTTATTTCGATCCGGGAAGCCGGTTTGAGTGCATGCAGCCCATCAAGGAACGGATCGCGAAAAAGGACACGCGCAATGAATGCACTTTCTATGAGATTCGCGTGACGCGGGAGAAGGAGACTTCGACTCCGGCCACGCTCCGGCCGAACGACGCGCGGGCGGCGTTTGAGAATCTGTTTAAGAAGTAGAGCAAGTTCAACCACAGAGGACACAGAGGTCACGGAGGAAACCAGCGGCGTCGTGCGCGGTGGACGGGCCCTTCGACTTCGCTCAGGGCAGGCTTGGGCGGCTGTCCCCACACAATAATTTTCCCATCGATATTCACATCCAAGACTCTACGGTTTCTGGGTTGGTCTCACCAGGATTTCACTTACAAATGATTGGGGGGATTGCGTCACGAGCATGGCGACGGCGTGGGCGATGTCCTCGGGCTGCAGCATTTTCGCGGGGTCTTTGCCGGCGTGCGGACTGAGTTCGGTTTCGGTCGAGCCGGGGCAGACGGTGGATACGCGAATGTTATGGGCACGCATCTCTTCGGCGACGGAATAAGTGAGGCCGTTCAGTCCCCATTTGGAAGCGGCGTAGGCCGCGCCGTTGGGAAGGGCGTTCTTTCCCGCAAGGGATGAAATGTTGATGATGTGGCCGTAGTAGCTGCGAATCATCATGGGGGCGAAGGCGCGGATGGTGAAATAGACGCCGCGCAGGTTGGTGTTGAGGATGCGGTCCCAGTCTTCGGGAAGCAGATTGTGCAACGCCTCGTTGAAGCCGCCGACTCCGGCATTGTTGACCAGGATGTCGAGGCGGCCAAAGGTGCTGTCGACGCGGGTTGCTGCGTATTCGAGCTGGTGAAGAATCGTAACGTCACAGGGAATCACTTCGGTTTTGCCGCCGGCGTCGAGGATGGACTTGGCGGTGGCGTCGAGCGTGGCCTGGGTGCGTCCGCACAACACGGCGGTGGCGCCCATGGCGGCGAGCTTGCGGGCGATGGCGGCGCCGATGCCGCGGCCTGCGCCGGTTACGACGGCTACTTGTCCGGCCAAAGGTTGGACCATTTCGGCACGAGCGGTGTCCATAGGATTAGAAACTCTCCGGCGAGAGGGTTTGCGCTGCGGCGAGGCGATTGTTGAACATCCGCCGAGTGCGCCAAGCGCATCTTAACAGTTGCATCTTAGCAATAAAGTGGAGGGTGAATGGGAAGTCGCTTGCCTTCGGAGGAAGAGGTACTTATAATCCGGCCAACCGGGAAAAAGGGTCCAGCGGCTTTTAGATTCAGCGAGTCACCCTTGTCTCCCGGGGTCCCTGCCAGGAAGCCGGCATTTCAAAGCAGGATCCAAACGGCGAGCGGTCCAGGCGGAATGCAGTCGCTGCTCAGATTTAGAGAAGTACGATTCCCAAAAAGCTATTTTCCGAAAGTCCAAGGAGCCTTACTGATGAAAAAGATTCTGCTAACGGTTGTGCTTGGCATTGCAGTGGGAGCGGTGGCACAGAATGCGCAGGCACAAGGACAACCGGGCACACCGCCAACTTCGAGCGTGAATCCGCCCACGGGAAGTGTAAACCCGCCCACCGGGGCTGTGGACCCGGCAACGGGTCAGGCTGCGCAAGCCGCGCCGGCCGCGGCGCCAGTAATCAAGGATCCGGCGGAATACAACGCTTACGTGGCGGCCTATCAGCAGAAGGACGCGGCGGCGAGAATCAGCGGGCTGGAGGCTTTTCTTACGCAGTATCCCAACAGCGTCATGAAGAACCAGGCGCTCGAAATTCTGATGCAGAGCTACCAGCAGGCCAACAATGTGAACAAAGCGATGGAGACGGCCGCGAAACTGGTGGCGGCGGACCCCTGCCAGGTGCCTTCGCTGACCTTGCTGGCATACGTTGACCGCCAGAGGGCGCAGGGCGGCGATGCGAATGGCAAGCAGGAGTCGGCGGACGGCGAGAAGTATGGACAGCAGGGACTGGACTGCCTGCCGAAATTCGCCAAGCCGGAGGGAACCTCCGACGCGGATTTCCAGAAGATGAAAGACCAGATGAAGGGCAATTTCCTGGCGGCGGTGGGCTGGGGAGCGCTGCAGGACAAGGACAATAAAAAGGCGGCGGAGTCCTTCAAGGCAGCGGTGGATATGAGTCCCGACTCGCAAAAGGATTTGAGCCTGATTTATCCGATGGCGCTGGCGTACCTGGGGCAGACGCCGCCGGACTATCAGAACGGAATCTGGTTTGCGGCGCGGGCGGCAGCCGTCGCTCCGGCAGCGAATCAGCCAGGGCTGGAGAAGTATGCGCGCTCACAATATGTGAAATTCCACGCCGGGGACGATGGCTGGGCCGAAGTACTGGCCGCAGCGAAGGCGGGAGCGGCACAGGTTCCGATTAAACCGGCGCCCACACCGGCCGAGCAGGCCCACGCCATGATTGCCGCGACCGCTCCGGACAAGATGGACTTCGCGCAGTGGGAGTTCGTCCTGACCAATGGCTCACAGGAAGATCAGGACATCGTCTGGAACGCGATCAAGGGCAAGGCAGTGCAGATGAACGGTACGATCATCAGCACCGACCCGAGCCAGTTCATGATCGCGGGCAGCTCTGACGATATCGAGGCAAAGAAGGCGGACATCACCCTGCAGTTCGTCGACAAGGTTGGAGTCAAACTGATTCCGAAGGATGGAGCCAGCTTCGATTTCCGCGGCGAGCCTGCGTCGTATACCCCGAATCCCTTCATGATGATCATGGAAAAAGGTGTAATTCTGAAGGCGGCAGCGCCGGCGGCGCCAGCCAAGAAGCCGGTGGTACATAAGAAGCCGGCAGCGGCGGCGCAGTAGAAGTAAGGGTTCAGCAGAAAGACAGAGGCAGCCTGCGAAGGCTGCCTTTCGTTTTTGCTGCCCACGGCGGAGAGGCGAGAATTCTGGTGGGAACGCCTTTCGACGCATGAAGTGCCGCGCGATGATAGGGATCCTTCGACTGCGAACATGCTTCCGCGACGCGGAAGCATGTTCTTCGCTCAGGATGACAGGAGAGGGTCCGTCTAGCGGACGATTTTCTTTTCGATGGACACGGGGCGGGCGCTGCGGGGTGGGCGCTTCACGCCGTCACGCAGCTGGCGGACATCGATCTTCAACTCGTCGATAGTGCGGCTGAGGGTGTTGCGGTGCATGCCCAACTCGCGGGCGGCGCGGCACTGGTTGCCTTTATTTTCCTGCAGCACGGTCAGAATGAAGCGCTTCTTGAATTCACGCACGCCCTCGGAATAAAGAATATTGCTTTTGTACATCTGCAGGACAAGTGCTTCCAGTTGATCTTTCACGGTGTGTTTCTCTCTTCAATATGAATTTTCACTGCACCGCGTCTATTTCGGCGGGGACGCTGGAGCCGGGTTCAACTTCTGCGGAGCATGCTGGAGCAGACTGAGACCCTGATCGAAACGCGCACGCAGCTCCGAAGGCGCCAGCCAGATGGCGGCCCGGCCTACAACCAGAAAGTAGGGCGCCAATTGTGACTTTTCCAACAGCTTCGAAGTTGGCGCGAATGCCGCCATTCCCATCAGAATCACTGCCACCATCAGCCCGCCCTTCAACAGCCCCAAGACTCCGCCGAGGAAACGGTCAAAACCGCTGAGTCCAGACTCCTTCATCACCCAGCGGGCAATCCTGGCGGCGATGCCGAACAGCAGCAGGATCGCGAAAAAGATGATGAGGAAACCGAG
>Ga0210388_10002442_pt1 | contig 14459 bp, 11 predicted proteins | sample IncBWC19OmetaG_FD_155485 | JGI IMG/M metagenome (GOLD analysis project Ga0210388, IMG submission 155485) | Forest soil microbial communities from Barre Woods Harvard Forest LTER site, Petersham, Massachusetts, United States - Inc-BW-C-19-O ...
CGGTTGCTCGATACAAGCGGTAGCTCAGGGCACCTACGACGGAGTTCCATGAGAGAGTGGCTGTATCGGCGGTCGATGTGATGTCAACTGTGATTTCGTTAGACGGGAATGTCTCACCGCCTGGCATTACAGCCGCGACTACGTAGTAGTAATCGCCTGTCGAGGCCCATGATCCACCGGAGCCGGTGATAACGGCTGCGAGATCCGTGGGACCAAGGTCGGGCCAGTTCAAGGTGATAGTCTGAACCTGGGTGTTACTGATCTCGTTGTTCGGCAGAATCACCAACTCTTCGGTCGAAGTTGTCTGGCCGTAGTTGTACAGGCCGAGAGGATCGTCTGAGTGCTGATCGAACAGGTACTTGTACTGCTCCACGACCTGGACGCCGCGACCAACCCCGGAACGTGCGACCAGTTCGAGTCCAGCGGGCGAGTTACCTAGACGAACACCGTGCAGGAAGTCAATTGCCCTGTTACGATAGCTGGCGTCCTGTGAGATAAGTGTCTCCCACTCGTCTGCTGTGAGCATGCCGGTGGCGTCACTCGCGGGGAACTCAGAGAGAATGCGGCCGAACGAGAAGGGATCTCCGTAGAAGGCGTCGAGATCCGAGTTATTGATCCCGTGCTCTTCATAAATCAGGCGTGCTTGGAGGTAGTCCTGCTGGACAAGTGCGACACCGGCCGGACCCAGGACCGTGTAGAGCAGCTTGACCAAGTGGCTGCTGAGCCCCTTGTGGTAGATCGAATCAGGGAAGATCTCAAGGGCCGACTCTAGCTTGTCGGAACCCTGAAGCGGCTCAACTACAGCAGTCTGATCAACCGTCTGTGTGAGTGTAGGGAGAGGGAGTTGAGTCAGCGAGGTAGCCATCGCTTACCTCAGCCAAGTATCCTGGGCGCGTGGCCGGATGATCAAGCCGGGAAGCGTATCCGTTGCAAGCTGTCCAGTGGGTAGGGAGGGAAGCTGACTGTCGAGTAGGAAGAAGTCGTTGTTGATCGAGTAAGGGCCGCCGATTAGGCTAGGAGTACAGGTCAACACGTCTGTCTGGAACCCGTCAGAACTGAATGTGAAGATGAAGGGGTCCTCAGGAGTTCCGGTTCCGGACGTGTAAGTGGCCCCAATCCCTGCGATGGCGAGGTATAGGTCTAGCTCGAAAGCCATGAAGGCGGTATCGGTGGAGTATCCAATCGGGAGTGTTGTTAGGTCGCCCAGGGAGAGGGTGAATGTTCCACCGACCGGCGAGCCCACAAAGTAGCCCTGCTGGATCTCAGGAGTGCTAGAGGTACCGAGAACCACCCGATCAAGCTGCATGGTGCGGAGCGGGTTTCCATTGATGTCACAGACCGTGATCTCGTCAAGCGTGTCATCGACATCGCGAGACCACCGGACATTCGAGATGCCCTGGACATTATGGATGATGTTGAGTAGGGTGGACATCTGGATCGTGGCACCGAAATACTGTCCAGTGAGGTAGGTTTGTAGGGCCGCCTGAATGGCTCCGTTCACTACGCTGACGCTCGATCCCGGGGTATACATGACGGTCACATCGAGTTTGTAATACTGCGTCACAGACTGGTGCCCGAGAACATCGGTGGTTGACTGCTTGACACCTTCTAGGGCCGTCTGGAGATCAACGATGTTCTTGTCGTATACGTAGCCGTCCACCTGGACTGTGGGACCGGGGTTCAACGTTATTGAAGGTGCGGAGCCCACCGGGGGAGATCCAGCGGCAGCAGTCAGGTTCCATTCAATGCCGTCTCGCGCTCGGACGGTGCCGCCAATCGAGTCAACCTCCTGAACAGCGTAGTAGTGAATACCCAAGTAGTAGGTGTATCCGCCAGCCGTGATTGTCTCTGGAAGGCTAATCAGGGGAGCCCAGAAGACCGGCATGAAGAGGTTACCGATGACGGGTCGATGCTCTGGCTCCCCGACGCGCCGGTAGTTCTCGATGTAGAGAGGGGAGAGCGGATTTGAGTTGAACAGGGTCGCGCCGATATGCGGGACCCCGAGGGTGGCGCTTGCGGTTGTGGGGTTTTCGCCGTCAACGAACACATCCACGCAGTTTGTGATGTTCCGAGTGTAATCGTTCCGAGACTCGCTCGACGTGTAGCTGTGCTCGAACAGGACAACATCTCCCGGACGCGCCGCTTGCACCGTTCCGTCGTTGCCGGTGTAGACATTGAGGAAGGAGATATTAGGCTGGAAGGGCGAGTCGAGCGGGTTCGGCTGATCGGTGTTGATCGTAGCCGTGTTGGTTGCCGGTACAGCGCCCGCGACCGGAGGATAGCCAACATCTGTAAAGGTCAGAGTATCGGGGTCAAAGATGATACCAACGAGCGAGGGCGAAATGGTCTCGTCCCCGGTAACCGTGGCTCTATAGACGCGGTAGCCAATGGCATCGAAGACGGGGTTCCAGGTAAGGATGGCTGAGCCGTTTGCCGCCACTGTTGACGTGACCTCTTCAGGAGAGTTTGTCTCGCCTGCTGCGGTGTAGGCGGTCACCATCCAGAAGAAGGTGCCTCCCGCAACGAAGTCATCTACGCCGCCACCAGCGACCGGAGTGACACCTACCCCGGTTGGGGATGCGATCTGATTCTCCGACTCAGCCGTGTAGAGACGGTAGGCGTCTCCGTGATTCTTGATAGCGGCTAGGGTGTTGAACACGTAGTCGATACCAGGCTGGTAGAAGATCTGCTGCACAACGCTGTCGCTTACAAATGTCGCAAGCTCAGTCCAGATGTACTTGGAGTAGGGGATTGTTGACAGGCCGGTCGTCCATGTGCCGGGGCGGCCGGGGTTCCCCGAGGGACCACCGGGTAGGGAGACCTGTGTTCCCGTACCATCGCTAACCGACTCATACTGCGAGTCATCGACCGCCGGGACCTGTAGATACTCCTGGTACCGTGAGATCGGACCGATGCAGTTGGCCTTGGCCACGTTCGCCGTCTGTAGTGCGGTGGCTAGGTACTGGTCGGTGGTGCCGCTGACATTGCGGAAGACCTGATTCTGGAAACGCGCCTTGAGGGCCGCATCGGTCTCTATATCGTTCCCGCCGGATGTCGCCAAGGCGTTGGTGATTCCGGTGATCCCGATGATCTGACCGTTCCCTACGAAGGCGTTGATGGCTCCAGCCGCAACCTCTCCAAGCGCCCCCGCAACTTCGCAGCGCACGGGCACGTCAACAGAGGGATCTCCAACATCGATGAGTGCGCCTGCGGCGGTGTCGAAAACAACGGGGGTGCCACTGTTCTGTGCGAGAAGCTGCGTGTTGTACGGGACGGCGATAGCGAATGCGACAGGAGCCTCGATACTGAAGGTCACCGTGCCGACAGCGTATGTGCCACCCTGACGAGCGAACCCAAACAGCCCGACGAAGGCGTCGAGATCAGAGCCGACCTTGCCAGAGTAGTTGAGAGCGTTTGATAGGGCACTGAGGTCGATGGAGGCGTTCGCAAGGGCGGATGCCACCGTATCGATGATCTTGCGCTCAGGAGTCCCTACGAAGGCCGAGACAGACGGGTCCAATAGCTGAAGCTGCTGAACCATCAGCGTTGACCACTGTTGCTGGGTGAGTGCCATTACGAAGACGCCTGGGGAAGCGGGATGTTGAGGGTGACCGACGTGTTGTTACCCGTCGTGATCCCTATGATTACGCTTAGCGTGTCAAGGGTTGATTGCATCGTGAAGCTATCAACGGAGAGAAGTACCTCTCCACGGCTGAAGGTGGTCTTCCCGTAGAGAGCGATATCGCTCTTGGCGCGTGCAAGCTGCATGTTCTGATAGGCGAGAAGAATACGCTGAAGCTCACCCTGCACGCGAGACTGCGCGATAGTGTTGTTGTTCACGCCGATCATACTCGGAATGACTGTTCCGGACCCATCGACGCCTCCGTTCAAGATCGACCCGTAGTCCGGATGGTTCGGGTCGGTGCCTAGACGTTCGAGGATGTAGCATGTAAGATCCTGGATAAGCTTGTCCTCGCCAGTGACGATGGTGTAGTCGGACCCAGACAGGGCAAGGTCACCGTTCTGAATTGCGAGGCTCCAGGTCATCACGGATTACCACAGAGCAGGCGATCAGAAATGTTGCTAGTGGTCTTGCTAGGATGTTGTATTGTCCTCGATGATGCCCGCATCGGCAAGCTGTGTTAGGAGACTCAGCAGGGCTTCGCCGCCCGATCTAGACCCTGTGATCACAAGCGGCAGTTCCACCTTGGAGTCCACTACATAGTCGCCATCACGCAGGCGGACGTTGATGGCGTTTAGGCGTCCGTCACCGAGAGGAATCTGCTCGACCGAGTGATCTTCAATGGGGCTGTCGATCCGACCTTGCAGGTACCAAGTGTTAGCCTTGCTCTCGACCATCCAGTTCTCTCCAACCTGCGGCCATACGAAGAAGTCGGGCACTTCTAGAACGGCGATTGGGACGGCGGTGTTATCCTTGAGCATACCCTGCATCTTCCGGTTGGGGCGATCAACCGAGATGATCCTTACCATCCGGCGGACGTTAGGTCTCGTCTTCATTTCTTCTGCCCTCCCCGCGCCTTGCTGGTCGAGGCGGGTGTCGTAGGACCGGCCAGTGTTGTTACGGTGATCAAGTCGTTGCGGATCAGACCCTTCGAAACACCGACGTTATCCGTCACTCCCGCCATGACAGATGGTGCCTCAAGCTGGGCATCGGTAGTGAACCCTGAGATGTAGTCGAAGTTGTGCGTCACCGAGTCAACGTACACCTGGAAACCGTGATCGCTAAGCTCGATTCGACCGCCAGGGTACATCTCTGGCATGAAGGTGAAGCTGAAGTTGGTCTGGAACTGCCGTGCCCACATCAACTGGAATGTCTGGAAGGCCATGAACGCCTCGAACTGAGGATTGCGAATGAAGGAGGCGTCCTCATTGATGTAGGGACGAGCACCGTACTTCTTGAGGAAGTTGATCGCGTCAATCTTGCCTGTAAGCTGGGCGTTAGCGCCTGTTCCGAGGTTCACGAATCCCGACTCGAACGCCTCGAAGATAGTCATGACGCCACCTGACATGATCTCATTTATTAGCTCCGAGTCCGTGCCCTGACCGAACGACCCGATAGTGTCACCGACAACGTATACGTGCGTGGCCAAAGCATCGTCGGATAGCTGAATCTGACCACTGATGATCTCGATGTCGGGAACCGACCAGTAGGCACCCGGATTCCCGTCCATCTTGGCGAACTCACCGAAATAGTCCGGGAAGAACGCGAAGAACGTGCCATCTGGCAACGACTGGAAGTCCCGCAGTGATGCCCCTGTGACCTGTTGTACGAAGGGGAAGATAGGAGTGCAGTTCATGAGGCTCTTCTCGCCCACTAGTAGCGCCGCCGCCTCCTGATTGGCTAAGCCCGGAAGCGCAAGGCTCACGGCGAAGGCTGCGGCGGTAGCGGCATCGGCAACGCCGCCAGTAGAACCCGGAGACCCTGACGCTCCAGAACCGCTACTCCCTGTGAGTGTTGCCTGACCCGAAAGGGACCCGTTCACTTTGCCATCGGTGGTCAGAGACCCGTTACCCGCGTACGAAGCGTCTCCTGCCCCCGGGTCGTCAGCGGTGTTCACCCCAAGGCTACGAAGGAACCGGGCAAAGCGAATACCCTCAGCCGTGGGACCGGCGTTATTGTATGGAACGTGGCTTGTGGCGTAGTACAGCGTGTTACCGTCAGCGACTGCATAACCGATTTCGATACCGGCACCGGCTGTCACAGCGATGGCTTGACCGACGCTGATCGTGTCGCCGGTTGAGACGGTGGTCGTGATACCCTCCGCCATATAGACAATTGCGCCCTGGTTAGGACCATCGGTAAGCTGATACCACATGAAGCCGCCTGGAGCCAAGCCGCCTGGGCCGCCGCCTGGGTTGGGTCCCCAGCCCGGAAGCGACGTGCCGAGAACCTTGCCGTTGCCGATAGCAAGGATGTTCTGGCCCATGGTGCCGAAAGTGAAGTCAACGCCCTGATCTGTACGGGTGTAGGGGCCGGTCGTGCTGGCGTTGCATTGGCTGAATGGGGAGACGTAAGTGCCTGTTACACCGCTAGGCTGGTTCTTGCCCTTCTTAGTGGTCGTAGTCGAAGTAGGGTTGCCAGTCTGTGGTGTTGTTGATGCCCCGCTGGACGACGCGAACTGGTTGATGTACGATTGGGATGTGGCAAGCGCGTTCGACCACTGATCGCAATAGCGCGGGTTGTTGCCGCAGTTTACCCCCTGCGTGGACATCGCCCACTGCTGGATGTCGCTTGTAATTCCGGGTTGCGCCTTAGCCCACCCCGCTGCCGCTGCACAGAAGGCATTGCATGACAGTCCAAGGTCGTGCGTGTCCGCAACTGTGTACCCGCCCGTTGCCCACGGACCATAGGCGTAGCAGCCTCCCGGCTGGCACTGGAACCAGCCGGTGTACTTACTGCCCGGAGTGTCAACGTCGGTAAAGCTTGTCTCGATGTACATGGTCGCGAGGACCATCAAGAGCGGCACGTTGTACTTGGCCGCGATTGGTTCAACGTGCTGGACGATCTGCTTGGCTCCCGCTACCGGCCCCGAAGCTGTCCCTCCGCCCGCCCCAGCGGTCGATCCACCGCCGCTTCCGGAGCCATAGGACCCAACTCCTAGGGCGGTCTGGAGGAAGGTCTGAAGCTCAGTGTCAGCGAGACTGTTGTCCTGCTGGATGATCTTGTAGATCGCGTTCACCGACTGGACGATGTTTGAGGGCAGGCCCTCAATCAGAATCTCGTCGTCATCCCAATTCCCGATGTCATGGAGAAGGCCGTACACGAGATTCGCGACAGACCCATCGTTCAGGTTGTAGTTGTTCTTCTGAGTGAGCGCAGAGGTAGCCGCTCCCTGGTTGGTGACACTGCCGGTCTGGGCGTTGGCGATCCATCCGTATTGTGCGAGCCACTTGATGATCGCGGTGAGTCCGGGGTCCCAATAGGTGTACAGAAGGCGCTTCAACGTGCAAGAGCCGGTGAGCGTTACAGCGCCGGGGTAAAGCTGGAGGTAGGGTGACGAATCGAGGAATCCGGTGAACAACTGAATCGGGCGGTTCTTGAACCGGCTACCCCAGATCGTGATAGTGTCCATCGGGTGGAAGACCGGCTCAAACGGGTTCTGAAGGATCTGTGGCATTGCCGGAATCTGTGACTCGTAGAGGGGTGCCGTGGCCGGGTCGGGCTGTGTCCAGATCCGGTAGGGATTCCGTAGGGTCAGGGTGAACGTGCTAGCCGCTTTAGTGACACGATTGACTGAACCGGACGAGATGAAGTCGGATAGATCGATATAACTATCCGGACTCTTCTTGCGAGTGGCGTCCGTCTTGATGTAAGCGTAGACCTTGGGGCTATACACCAATCGTTGCATGCGTCTCTCCTTCCGTACCCTCCGGGGCTAGCTTGATACGCTCTAGAGTGGATTTTCTTGGGCCTCGGCGTTGCATTAGAAGAGGTTGCTCAGATCTCCGACGAGCGAACTAACCACCTTGTTGACCGCAGCGCCGACACCTGTGGCGGCCGATGATCCCTTAGACTTTGACTTGGTGGTGGACACGACTACACTCTGGAACATCTGATTGATGTTCTGTAGGGGAATTGAGACCTGGTTGTCCTTCAGACCAAGCCATGAGATTACCTGGACGATGACGAAATCAAAGGTGTACTCGTACGCCGTCACGAACCTGTCCGCACCGAACTCGAAGCTATCGATGTAGCCCACCACGTCGATCATGCCGTGGGGACCCTTGTGGCCACCCGCCGGTAGGTTGTTCTGCCACCCGTTACCGTATGAGCCCTGGGCGCTTCCTCCGCCGACGAGGGGGTAGATGGTCGTTCCTACGGCCGTGCCCGGAAGGGTGAGTCGGATGGCTTCCTTACCACTGTCGGTGGCGTCTCGAACCGCCGTGATGTGACTCTGACGAATGAACGTCGAGAGGCGGTTACGCTCGAAGTTGTTAGGCGTCTGACCGGCAAAGATGAGAGTAGGTACACCGAGGTTGTGTGGATACCAATCGCGCACAAGCGGTCCCTGCACGAACGTCCCGTCTAGGGTGAAGTTAGACTGCACGTTGTAGATCCAGAGACCATTGACGAAGGTAGAAGTTTCCAGGAGAGCGTTCGCGCCGTTGGCTAGCTGGCCGCCAATGTCTGCTGGCATGTTCGGAGAGGCGACACCGACCCCGCTCGTGATAGGCTGGAATCCGGTCGTGCCCTGCACTGTGTCTGGGACCCATGACGCTGGCATTACTTCTTCGCCTTGATCTTGCCGGTCCCGGCGTTCTGAGTCGCAGGCTTTGCCACGTTGCTCGGATTTACCGCCTGACCGTTGTTGAACTGTGAGGGCTGAGCCCCTAGAAAGGACGAGTAGTCTCCGCCGCTCCAAGCTTGTACGATCTTCGAGAACTGGTTGCCGAGATCCTTGGACACCGAGTCCTGGAGGGTCTTGATCTGAGCCGGGGTAACCTTGCCTTGGAAGGGCGACGTGAAGGGGCTCTGGCTTGGATCGGGGTACTTGAGCGATACGCCGTCCTGGATCTTCTGAAAGGCGACAGCATCCGCTCCAGCGCCCGCGAGGATGTCGTCTAGGGACATACCTGTTCCGATCTGTTCAACGACCTTCCCGGCGATCTGCCACGTAGGGGCGGCGGTATCTCTGTCGAGCATGTAACCTGGTAGGTTCTGCAACTGGAAGCCGACAATCCAGTTACGCTCCGGGTAGGTCATTGTGATGTAACGCTCTGTGTAAGTGACAGTTCCTTTGCCGCCCTGCGAGGCGCGCTGCATATACATCAGAAACCAGCGATAGATGTCCTCCATGCCGGGATTCCCGTAGTCTCCGGTCAACTGGCGCTCGCACGAGCCTTGGACCGTCAGAGTGTCAACAAAACACGATAGGATCTGGACAACCTCGCCTCCGTACGTCGGGTAGCGTTGAGTGTTGAGCCCGTAGGTCCAATTGATGTTGTCTGCGCCCGTCTGGACGAAGAGATCCTCAGTGATGAAGTCGTGGTGAAACTGGAGGACTGGCATTACCCACCGTACGATCCAGCGGCCGTGGTCGCCTGAATGGCGCTGGCACCACTGCTGAAAGCGAGCGATGGGTCGGGGAGAGAGGCAGCCGGAGTATTGGTGGCCTGGGCACCGCTGTTGGCGATGTCCTTCCATGACATACCCGTCTTCATCTGGAACCACCGTTGGGCCGCCGGGGAAAGGTCGATTACTCCGCCGCCAAGACCGCTGTTGATGGTGTTCCCGCTGTTCTGGTTCTTCATCCACTGCTCGATCCGAGACGGGATGTCGTTCGGATTGGTCGGGTTCTTGCCGGTGCCAAAGATCTTCGTCCACTCACTACCATTGATCCCGGCCTTATGCGCCTCACTGTAGAGCGGAGCCAGTGCAGACCGGATGGCGTGATACTGAAGGTCTTGGTTAGTGATCCCTTGGAGCGCCGTGCCCTGAAGGTGGCTTGGGTTGAGCCCCATCTTCTTGGCTTCCTCCTTTAGCATGTTGGCGTTCTGGATTGACTTGACATCCTGTGCTACGGATTGCGCTCCCTGAGCGAGATTAGCCTGGGCTGTGATCTTCGAGGCACCCTCTGTGCGAAGGGACTTGATCTGCTGCGCTGTGATGCCACCACCGATTAGCTGGGCTGCAAGCTGGTCTGCCTGTTCGCGGGCAATGGCTGGAGCGTCACCCGCTGCGAGGCGCTGCTTGTAGAACATATTGCTCATGTTCGTCGCCTGAGTGGCCAGAGCGCCCGCCTGCTGGCCTGCGGACAGGAAGTTGGTCATACCGGGTAGGATGTTGTTCTGGGCCGCCAGAGGGCCTGCCACGAGCGGAGAGGCCATAGCTCCCTGGAGGGTGACAGCCGACATTCCGGTGGCAGTCTGGATTGCGATACCGTTGATGAGACCCTGTGTGAAGTTCGATCCCTGACTCTTAGCCGTCTCAGCGAACTGAGTAAGCGCCTGGTTAGACGCATCGACTGCTAGGTTAGCCGCCTGAGCGGCGGTCGGTAGAGCCTTCAGTACCTCTGTGAAATCCTGAAGTGACGATGACCCGTAACGAATCATCTGATCGATCATCGGGGCCACTGTGGTTGTAGATCCGATAGCTCCGCCACCGTATTGGCCGCTGGCTTGAAGCTGGCCCCACATCCCGGCGGCGTTGTTCATCGTGCTCCCTGACCAACCTAGTGACTGGAGGCTGTTCTGAGCCTGGCGCATCCAACTAGACGAGCCACCCGGACTCAAACCGTAAGCTAATGCCTGTTCGGAGTTATTTACCGCCTGCCGACCGGCGGGGCTGATTCCACCGCCGCCTAGGAAGCCCGATCCGCCGATTCCGTTGCTAAAGATGTCGAGAGGGTTCAGGTTCGGCATAGTGAAGCCGGGGATACGGACTCCGAGGCCGCCGATACCAAGCGTCGTGCCGCCCTGAGCGAGTCCCATCGAGGTACCTTGACCGATAGCCGTGTAGGGGTTCAGTGGAATCCCGGTCGTCTGAGTGAATGCCGCTGAGTACGGGGCTAGCTGAGAGAGCTTGCCAAGACCACTGCTGGCCGTGTTGAGAAGTCCGCTGACGGCTCCCGGTGCGCCTTGGATCATGTTGGCAAGCGCATTGCCGCCCGACTTGATCAGGCCAGACACACCACCGCTTGGGTTGTAGATGTTAGAGCCAGCCATATTGCCGCCGCCCCCAATCCCATAGAGCGGCTGTGAGAACTGATTGGCCCCCGCTCGAACCCCACTCGCGATGGCGCTAGAGGCACTGGACACCGCGTTCGACCGCGCGGCCATTCCGCCGAGTCCGGTTACGTGCTGAAGCTGTCGCAAGATGTCTTGAGAGTTGAACTCACCGATACGCGGGATGTAGATGTCGTCCTCGTTGGCCGACCCGCCACCCTGGCCCTGGCGTACTCCGGTGCCGTGTGTACGAGCGCCGAATCCGGGACGTGATGTTCGAGGTCCGGGCGGAGAACTGTCAAGATCAGAGTCTTCTTTGATCCCGGTATCGGGGCGACTGGCGGAGTCGATGTTCGAGCTTGGTGCGGCCGGGGCGGGCGGCGGCGTTGACGCCTGACTGAATGCTCCTGCTGCTGTCGAACCGACACTAGGGACCACCTGGCCGAGAGCGACTAGGATCTCCTTGTTCTGTTCAACGATAGACCTTAGCGAGCCGCTGAGACCGCCAACCTGTTCGGTGAACGCCTTGAGTACGTCACGCGAGTCACTGCCGAGAAGGCTAAGTGAAATGTCGATCTGGCCTGGATGTTGCGGACCCTGACCGAGTAGTGACATCTGGTTGGGGTTGGGTGGCTGTGCTGGCATCCTGTACGTTACCTGCGAGCTACCACTTGACTTAGAGCGGTGCCAATGCTATACTCCTAGCATGATCTTCGTAAACCTACTTATCTTCCTCGCCGTGGTAGGAGGTAGCTGGTGGCTCGTCCGAGGGCTCATCCGAGGGATTCGGAATCCGAAACCCTGTCGGCCCAAGACAACCGTCTGGAACGCCGGATGGTCAAACCCCCTACCCAATCTGCACTACGACGAACAGATGGAAGAGTACGAGCGCCTGATGGAGCGGTGGCGGGCTAATCGTCGCTAATGTCTTCCGGCATCGAGCTATGGAACTCCGCAATGAGCTTCTGTAGATCGGACTCGCTCTGCGGGTGGTAGAAGTCATCCTCGTTCATCCCGGTTTCGATTCGGTCGAAGCTCGAATCACCGTATAGCTGATCGAAGAGGGTCCAGTTGCTTGCGAGCAGTTGACCCTTGAACTGATCCTCGGCATCCTCGTGGTGCTTCTTGTCTTCGCGGATGATCGCGAAACTCAAGAGCATTAGGTGGATGGCATTGAGCCCGTCAGAAGTTCCCGAATGTCCTCGGTAGGTCTCGGAAAGTCTACCGCTGCGGACAAGGAGTCGGGCGAGATTGGCGAGTCCGTCCGACTCCTTGGCGATAAATCCCGCATCGCCTCGATACACGCAAGCTGGCGAGCCCGCAGAAGCTCGTACTCCTTGAACAGATGCTCGATGACTGGCTTGTACCAGTTCTCCGTCACGTACGCGAACCGAGAATCGGCAAACGCCCTGGCGCTCGGTCCGATCTTCTCACAGAAGTCCTCGAAGTGATCAATGTGGGTTAGGCTCAGAGCCACCGTAGCCGCCGCTAGGCAGAGAACCTGACCAAAGGATTCCTGGTACTCCTTGACGATCCGGTAGACCTGTAGCTCTTCCTGTGCCTTTAGAGTGCGTAGCCCGAACGAGTGACCGCACCATTCGACAGTAGTGTCAAGATGTCCAAGGACGATGAGTCCTTCTAGGTCGTTTTGTACCTCTTCCGGGAACGCATCAAACGGTCCCGCACTTGACTGATTCATGTTGCTCGCTTTGACTAGGAGGAAGTGCGCTTATAGTGCGTGTAGTTGACCGTGATTTGCTTGTAAATCTGCATCGTCCCGATGGAGACGGTCTCGCCGTCCTGGTAGTTCGAGATGACGCAGTTGAAGTAGTTTTCCTGGTACTGCCCCTGATTCGAGCCAGCGGGCGGATAGACGTACTTTGTGACCTGAATCGGCTGGGGGTAAGCTGACCCAGCATTGAAGATGTCTGCCAGGTCCGTCGCGTTGTTCTGGTCGTTGTTGCCGGATGTGATCGGACTGTTACCGTTGGCGGCCTTACCCTTGATCGCGGTAGCGAGCGACTGTAGCTCTTCCCAGACGGAGAGCCCGTAAAGCTCCACGATCTCAAGGACGAGCGTGCCCATGCCGATGGCGTTCGGAGTAATGACAGCTAGGGGGCGTCGTGCATCAAGTGGCTGGATGGCCACTGCATCCGCCACAGGGGCGGGAGAAGTGTGAGCAAGCTGGTTGCAGTGGGCGATCAGCTTGCCGTCCCAATAGAAGACGGTGAACTTGGAACCCGCAACGCGGAACTGTGACGCTGGAACGTTAGATGCCATCTAGATTACCCGGCCGTTACCGTTGAAGTATTGGCTGTCCCGGCGGCCATGTTGACCGCGAAGGAAAGCTGGATGTAGTCGATTGGGAAGTTCGGAGTGAAGTTGAACGACACGGCCACAGTGGTCGGGTTGTTGGACACGACGATTGCCGCCACACTGTCATAGCTCGCGATGTCGCCCGCGCCCTGTAGGGCTTCAAGGACGGCGATTACCGCCGACTCAACGTAGGTGCCGGGGTCTTGCCCCGGAGGAACGGTCTTGCCGATGATCTGCCCCTGGAGGGTCTCGATCATGCTCGTGATCATGAAGAACTTGGAGCGAACCACCGAAAGCTCACGACGAGCGTAGGTAGAGTTATCAAGGGTGATCGCGTGGCGGATCTGAACCGACTGAGTGTTGATCGGCTGAGTAACAACCAGCATGCCCGCCTGTGCGTCGGCCTGAAGGTCAGCCTTGGTGCGCTTGGGCACATCAGCGATGCCGAGAATGCCCGGGATAGTATCGAGGTTGATCGTGTCCGAGATTGATCCGGAGTTGAGCAGTCCGGCGATGGCTGCCGCGACGTACTGGCCGCCAATCTGACCGACGACATTGCTGACCGGGAAGGCATAGTTGAAGGTGGTGGAGTTGACAAGTACCATGCTTTGTGACATGGCGTTGGCGTAACGACTCTGGAGGGTGGCGGCGTGGACACGCATGGTGGCCTTGTCCGGGTATGACGGTGACCCGGCCGCCTCTTGTGACCCGTCCTCGCCAGCGATAGCCTGAATCCAGACATCATTGTTCTGCTGGATGTTGAGGAAGTCTTCGACGGCCTCTAGGATGGCGAGCATCCCTAGGTTGTTGAGGTTCGCTGACTGACCGATGACCGGGACAATGAGATCAACGTTGACCTGATCCTGTAGGGCGGTAAGAGTCTGCTCCCACGCCGTGCTGGCGGTATTGGCGTCGGTCGTAGATGGCTGACCCTTGGTCGAATCCGGGTCAGCCGGGTCGGCCAGGGTGAAGAGCGGAGCAATGAAGATCTGCTGTGCGCCTGCGCCGAACGCTAGAAGGGCAGCAAAGCTTACGGGAGTCTCAACGCCTGTACCAAGGGCGTTCGTCGCTGGACCATACTGGTTCTCCACATCAGAGAGATTGGTGTAGAGAGCGGCATCGAAGTACCCGGCAGTGGTGTACTGGTAGGTGACGAACACAGTGCCCGTCTGGGGGATACGGGAAGATGAAGTGCGCTGAATACCAAGGTTGTCCGATGAGACTGTGTAGTCCTCTTCTGCTCCCTCTTGGTACGGATTCGATGCCGTGAAGTTCGGGTTGGTTGCGTCGAAGACCTCAACCACTGAGACGAGAGAGGCTCCGGGGTTGGCGGCTAGGGTTGGTAGGTCAACCTCAACACCTGTGCCCGGGAGGGCGGCCGTGTTACTGACCGGGGGTGTGGCGAGGGTGCCATGCGGGATGCCCGTGTCGAGGAAGGTTGTTCCGTATGCGGTGAA
>Ga0210388_10002443_pt1 | contig 14456 bp, 8 predicted proteins | sample IncBWC19OmetaG_FD_155485 | JGI IMG/M metagenome (GOLD analysis project Ga0210388, IMG submission 155485) | Forest soil microbial communities from Barre Woods Harvard Forest LTER site, Petersham, Massachusetts, United States - Inc-BW-C-19-O ...
AAAGCTCAACACCTTGATGGCGATGCCGGCGGCCCAAGGGTTATTCCATCGGGCGATCATCGAGAGCGGCTCGCTGTTGCGCGCTGAGGACAAGGAAACTGCGACCCAAACCGCTAGAGGGATCCTGTCCAGACTGGGATTGACGGAAAACCAGGTTGACGAGCTACAGACTATTCCCGCCGACAAGTTGTATGCGGCAGCCGAAGCGACGGGAACGAAAGCCGTAGGCCCAGTTGTGGACGGCCACTCCGTGCCGCAGCAAGTCTGGGATCCAGTTGCGCCGGCAATCTCCGCTGACATTCCGCTGATTATCGGTAATTGCCAAGATGAGGCGACGCTATTCTCCAAGGATCACGAGGAACTGTTTCATCTCGATGAGTCAGGCTTGCGCGATCGAATTGTGAAGGCCGGTGTGCCCGCATCCAGTGTTGAGGCGTTGGTTGCGGCGTATCACCGCGATTACCCGAAGGACACGCCCAGTGACATCTTCTTTCGCATTTCCTCAGACCGGGGAGCGCGCTGGAATGTTGTCAAGCAGGCGGAACTCAAGATCGCGCAGGGCAAAGCGAAGGCCTATGTCTATTGCTTTGCCTGGGAGCCTCCTGTTGCGGGCGGCAAATACAAAGCATTTCATACGGCCGAGCACCCGCTGTCATTGCGACTCGTCCTATACCCAGAATCGGAGCAGTTATCCAAACAGATCAGCGGCGCGTGGGCAGCTTTTGCGCGCCACGGCAATCCCAATCGGAAGGGTCTTCCAGAATGGCCGGCCTATACAACCGCCGAGAGGGCGACAATGATATTCAACGCCGACAAGAGCGAAGCGGTTAAGGACCTGGATCATGATGAGCGGTTGATGCTGCTGAAGTGGCCAACACGCATGCTGTTGTGATCTGGGGTTACGGCAAGAAGCCTTGTGGGAGAACCCTGCGAGGTGGGTAGGCGCGGCGGCATGTGAAATCATCAGCGGCTGCATCGCGCGGTGAGTGTCTTCTTGAATACTGAATGGGTTGGCTGCGGCCTCACCAACTCTCTCGGACACGCTCCCAGGAGAAAAATTATGCCCTTGTGGTTACGGATCGCTCGACTGTCGCTAGGAGCAGCGATATTTACGGCCTGCATAGCCGGCTCGGCACAGACAACGCTGCGTCTAAATGCCCGCAGGATCTTCGAACGCGGGGTAAGCAACAACATCACCCTTTCAAAGGACGGTTCGATGGTACAACTAACGTCAGGCGAAGTTTTCCAAGACGATGGGCCTGCCTCAGGCTTCTCCTACAAGCCGAACAGAGAGGCGCTTTCTCCCGGCGTCGAAATTCGCAAGCAACTCCTGATTCCAGATCCGAAGGCGAGCACCGCCGTCCTTATGGTAGGCGGAGACGGCGACCTAAAAATAGAGGTTAACGGCCATCCCCAGGAACCGGGAGCCTCCCAAAAAATCTACTACGGGCAATGGCAGGCGTACAACATTGATCCGGCGGCGCTCAAGCCGGGAGTGAACGACTTTGTTATCTGGGGTACCGGCACGGTCCGGATCGCGCGCGCCGATGACTCTTACGTGGAGTTGCCGCACAGAAGTGCACGTAGCGCCAACGGAGGTAAGTCCTGGACTGTAGACGGCCTGGGGCCGGCAGGCGATATTGCGGGAGAATATTGCGTTCGGGTAAGTCTGGAGCACTTTGTATCGAGCGGCTCCATACTGTTGCCGGTAATGGATGTGGCCAACCTGAAGGAGAATCCCGTGGCGCCACCTATTACCACGCCCGGTCCGCTACGGGTCTCCGTTTCTGCCGCACCGGACTCCGCGCAAGGTCTGACCCTGCGGGTGCGATCGGGAACGACATATGTGCCGGACTCGAAGACTTGGTCAGAATGGATGCCGTACGACCGCGACGCCATTCTGAAAACGCTGCGCGGTCGCTTCGTTCAGGTGGAAGTGACGCTCGCCACAACCGACCCGCTGGTTACGCCCAGGCTGAGCGAGATCACCATGACCACCGAGTCTCAACTGGCGAAGGATTGGACCAAGGCGGTCAGAGTAGTCGATTTTCACAACGAAGAGATCGTACGCACATCTATTCCATTCCAGTACGAGCCGTTCACGCAGCCGAAGCTGAGGGAACTGAGAGCTCGTTATCGACTCGACGACGTTATAAGGGGCGCGAAAACGGAGCTCGACATCATCACCAGGCTGGCGGCCTGGTCGTCGCGCCAGTGGAAATGGGGGGAATGGCACCTAGACGAATACTATCCTCCGTGGGACGCGTGCGAAATCCTGAAGAAGTTGCCTGACGGCAAACCAGTTGGCGGTTTCTGCCAGCAATACGACGTGGTGTTCTTGCAGGCGTGTGAGAGTTTCGGACTCGTGGGCAGGGATATTTCCATCAGTAGCGGAACGCTGGGTCGTCCAACACTGGTCGGTCACGAGCCCGTGGAGATCTGGTCGAATCAATTCCGGAAGTGGATTTGGATTGACGGAACGAGTGCCTATTACGCCGAGGACAGTGCCACTGGTGTACCGCTTTCGTTGTGGGAGGTTCGGCAACGCCAACTCAGGGTCCTGCGCCGACAGGCGGTGAAGCCCACTCGTATTGTCCACATCGTCGACTCAATAAACCAGTGGCGCGGGCTGGATGTTGACATGTCGTTCGCGGAACTGAGGCTCATCCCAAGGAGCAATTTCTTGGAGCAGAAGTGGCCCTTGCCGCTAAACAATGGCAAATTTGGTTGGACGTGGAATGGATTCTACGTTTGGACCGATGCCGACGTGCCCGCGGAACCGATCTATCCGCACCTTGTGACGCGGCTCGGCAATTTCGAATGGACACTCGACCAAGCTCACATTGTCCTTGAACCAACCTCAACGGCGGGAAGATTTCTGGTCCATTTGGACACCGAAACCCCAGGCTTTGAGACTTTTATGGCAAAGGTCGATGGTGAAGCAAAGTCTCCGGTCGCCGCAATCTTTCCTTGGAATCTGCATGCTGGAAACAACCGCTTAAAGGTCTGGCCGCGAAACGATGCAGGACGCGACGGCATTGCTAGTTGGATCGATCTCGAAATGCCAAGTGGAAAATAGATCTCTTCAAGTGCTGGAGAAGAATCACTTATGCGCAGGATGTGTGTGATCTTTTTCGTCGCAATGATTTCGCTCGCAGCGGGTGCGGCGAATTTTCAGGACAAAGCGTTCCATTATGAGTCAGCTTTCATGCGCATCGAACTAGCGCCAGATCAGCCTGCTTTTCTTGCATTGGCAGTGGATTCACTGGGTAAGAACGAGCTTCGCTTAAGTGCGCTCCGGCCACCGGCTCGATCAGTAGAAACATACCATCTGACCCACGTCGGATCGACGTACGAGTATCGCGCTTCGGGAACTCCAAGCCGGACCCAGCCAGAATGGAGTTTCACATTCTCCGCCCAACGAATTCATCTACGCTCACATTTTGCCGGTGGGAATCCACCCCCGCCGTTAGTCCTGAGCTTTAATTCCTACCTTAACCATGCCACGTTGCTAGGGGATATGAACAATGAAGACGGCAGTGTTCGCCTCCCTGCACTTCTACACCTGCCCGATCAGGGAACCTTCCGAATTACTGCCCGTCCTGCGAAGGAGGCGAAGCTTGGGTACGAGGCCTTGCGGTATTCTGAGTCTCCTTCACCGGGCAGCCCACCCTCTGCCAAGGAAGGCGATTACGTGAAGGTCACCTTCTCCGCTGCCTCTGCTGCAACGCCTGATGTCGAATACTCCTTGGAAGTAGTGGCCATTTACCCCGGCCCGCCGGAACTGGCGCTTGACCCACGCTTCGACGGATTTCGACGCAATTGGCTCAATATTTTTCAACTGAATCCCCAACTACGCGCATTGGCCAACAATGCGAGCAGCGATGCATGTGCGTTTACACTCTTTGAATATTCCTCTATTGCCGAGCGGACTCCGCCCCTCGCGCCAGGGCTAACCGCGCTGGATATGATCCGCCAGACACTGGACCGCTATCTCAGCGGGATGAAGGGGTACGGCATGGCAGGGTACCGAGACGATCCAAAGACACCTTACGACTTCCTGGACACCTACCCCTCGTTGCTGATTGCCGCGTCGGATTATGTGCGCGGAAGCAAGGATGGGGCGTGGCTGACCAAGAACTATGCGGGGCTAAAGGGCTGGGCCAGCAAGATGCTTGCCATGGATCCCGAGGGTAGCGGGTTGATCAAATACCCGGCGAGCGGGAACTCCGGCTCTTGGCCAGAGGAACTCGTATTGCGCCCAGCGAACTGGTGGGACGACGTTGGCTTTGGTCACGAGGACGCATATTCCAATGCTCTCGCGTACCACGCATTGCTGGGAATGACTGAAATGGCCCGGCGCGCGGGGAGGCTGGAAGATGCGCAAGTCTATGCCTCTCGTGCCCAGAAGATCCGCGCCGTCTACTTCAACACCTTCTACAATCCCGCGACTGGAGTACTGGCCGGCTGGCGAAGCGCAGACGGGAAACTGCACGACTATTACTTCCTGTTCGTGAATAGCGTAGCCATCGTCTATGGCTTAGTTCCACCAGACAAGGCGAATCAAATCATGGACCGCCTACTCGCCAAGATGAACGAGGTGGGCTACACCAACTTTGAGTACGGCTTGCCGGGAAATTTGATACCGATTCGGCGGGAGGATTATGCACATCATCTCTTGAGCTCAGGCGGGGGTGAAAAAGAAGACGGCTCGGATGGATTCCAGATTTATCAGAATGGTGGAGCCACCGCGTCTTTCGCATACTTCACCTTGCAAGCGTTATATCAGTTGGGTCGGCGCAAGGAAGCGGACGGCATTCTGTTTCCCCTGCTTCGCGGTTTCGAGGAAGGTGGATTCCAGGGCTCTGGTCCGAACGGCAAAAGCTTCGATTGGAAAGCCTGGGACGGAACACCCCATGGCTATGAAGGTATGCTCGTGGACGGATATCAGGCGCTGTTGGCAGTGCTATCGCGCTGATATTGTTGGACTCCAAGTGACGAATGAGGGTGACTAAATGTTGAGGATTTGGAACCAAACAATAGTAGGTCTAGCGATCTGCGTCTTTTGTCACGGCTCAGGCGCGACGGCGCAGGAGTCCCCTGTCAAACGTCTGACGGCGCGTGGCTTTGACTCCGGTTTCGAACTATCGAACGGAACCTTCAACGGGATGATAGCCGCGAGCGATGGCAAAATTTACTACGTCCTGTGCTCGGGGAGTATCGACACCGGTGCGCAGATGTATTCGTACGATCCTGCGACGAATAAGATCGAGCACTTGGGCGATCTCACGGAGGCTTCCGGAGAAAAAGGCCTGAAGTCGATTCCCCAAGGCAAGAGTCACGTCAACTTTGTTGAATCCGACGGCAAACTCTACTTCGCAACTCACGTTGATTGGTACTCAGTGCAAAGTGGTCTGGAACTCATGGCGCCGCCCCCGCCCGGATACAAGCCGTATCCCGGTGGCCATTTCCTTTCGTACGATCTGGCATCAGGAAAATTCGAGAACCTGGCGAAAGCGCCGCCCGGTCAGGGGATCATAGCGATGAATATGGATACCAAGCGACGTCGTCTTTACGGTCTCCTCTGGCCTTCCGGATATTTCTTGCGTTATGACCTAAAATCCGGCGATTTGAAAGCCATCAGTCCGCCGTCAAGAGATGACGAGAACGACCACTCTGTCCGGGTTCTGTGCCGGGCGCTGGTGATCGATCCAGCGGATGGTTCTGTCTATTTCAGCAACGCCGATGGTGATATCCTCCGCTACCGATATGACCGCGACACCATCGAGAAGGTCCAGGGAGACAACTTGCGGAAGGATTACTTTGGCACCTTCAATCCTACGATGGGGCAAAGCATGGGGTACGGCTGGCGACAGGCGGTCTGGTACGCTCCCGAAAACGTAATCTACGCCATACACGGCCGCTCCGGCTATTTGTTCCGTTTCGATCCGCGAGCGGAGAGGGTAGATTTGTTGCGGCGCATCGCGTCGGAACCTTCTATGCGCAGCGGTATGTATGATGATTTTCATTTCGGCTATCTCAGTTTCGCTCTTGGGCCGGACGGCCACACCCTGTATTACCTGACAGAGGGTCGCATCGAAGAAAACGGAGAGCCCGCAGTCGTTTCCGAACGACCACGAGGGGCACCCCCAGGTTCACCGAGTGAATCAGTGGAGGATCTGCATTTGATCACCTATGATATTCCGAACGCGAAATACACCGATCACGGCGCAGTTTTCTTTGGCGACGGCGGGCGGCCTGGGCTCGTCAATTCGATCGCCGTCGGCAAAGACGGTTCGGTCTACTGCATCACCAATATCCCTGGGCATGAAAGGCAACACATTGATCTGGTCCGCATTCCTCCGGTGCAATAGGTTGATTGAAGATCAGGTTCCCTGGATCAGGATTTGGCATGCCGGGCAGGCAAGCGATCTGCCCAGCATCGCTACCTAATGGTTGGGACGCTCGACTCGGCGTTGTGGGACATCCTTTGCGCAGCGAGATGCGCAATAGCGACGGCCGGGAAAAAAGAAAAGATGCGTGTGCTCCCGCCGGAATGAGGACTGGTGCCAATCATGACTACAGGAATGAGCCTCTTGGACTGGACAGTGCTCTGCTCATACTTCGCTCTTATGATTGGCATGGGTATGTGGGCGCGGACCAAGATCAAGAACGCCGACGACTACTTTACCGCAAGCGGGGCCATGCCCTGGTGGCTTTCCGGTATTTCGCACCACATGTCTGGGTACAGTACTGCGGCTTTTGTGGGCTATGCCGCAATCGCCTACAGCGCCGGCTTTACCATTTATGTCTGGTGGGCCGGCACCATTGCGCTAGGGATGCTGATCGGCTGCAGTACGTTCCCACCACGCTGGGCGCGCCTGCGTCAACGTACGGGCATGATCTCGCCACTCGAATTCCTGGTTGCTCGCTACAACCTGCCCACGCAGCAGGTATTGGCCTGGAGCGGCGCCTTGTTTAAGATCTTCGATATCGGCGCCAAGTGGACTGCGACCGCCATTCTGCTGAACGTCCTTGCCAACGTGCCGCTGGTCTATGGCGTGTTACTCACCGGCAGCGTCACTCTTGTGTACGCGGTCGCTGGCGGCCTGTGGGCAAATGCACTAACAGACTTCAGCCAGTTCGTCATTCAAGTCATCGCCGGCTTCACCATGCTTTTCGCGGTGCTCGCGCATCTTGGGGGCATCTCGGCTCTGTGGGTAATCTGGCGACGCCTGCCACCGTCACATTCGCAGCTTTTTGTCGCTCCATACACGCCGCTTTTTGCCGCCGTTTTCCTGGTCCTCAACACTCTCTCTTACAACGGTGGTTCGTGGGGCCTCGCGCAGCGCTTCATCGCCGCGCCCAACGGAAATGATGCGAAGAAGGCCGCTCTGCTCTCGGCTTCACTCTATCTCGTCTGGCCGCTCGTCCTGTTTTTCCCGGTGTGGGCTGCGCCACTGCTTTTGCCGAACCTTGCCGACCCATCCAAAAGCTACGCGCTGATGGCCCAGATGATGCTGCCACGGGGCGTTGTCGGCTTGGTGCTGGGCGGGCTCTTCGCCTCCACCATGGCTATGACTTCTTCTGACGCGAACGCCATTTCCGCAGTGGTTGTGCGCGACATTCTTCCCGCGCTGCGCAGCGGCCGCCCCGCAATGAGCGGCATCGCGCAACTGCTCGCAGGCCGCATCTGCACGTTTGTTCTGCTTGTTCTCAGCATGATCATCGCCTATTATGCGGACCACTTCGGCGGCGTCCTAGGCCTCATCATTCTCTGGTTCGCTGCGCTCACCGGTCCCACAGCGGTTCCGCTGCTGCTCGGCATGTTGCTTCCGTTTCGCCGCTGCGGTCCTGCTGCCGCGCTCACCGCGTGGAGCGGTGGCGTGCTCACCTTTATTGTCACCAAATTCGTCCTCGCTGCCCAGATCACCAGCTTCGCCGGCAACATGGCTACGGCCGTCAATGTTGGTAGCCCCGTTGCCGTTACATTTCTCCTATACATCGTGGTCGGACTCTTCACGCGCAAAACCAGGCCGCCTGCCTACGCGCTCTTGAAAAGCATCAATTTGAACTCCTTCGCGGACGAAGATCTCGCACACGACATCCACAGCCACAATGAAACTCCAAAAGTACTTACCCCCTAAGGATTGACATGCCGAGTCTGGAACAATCCTCGCTCAACTCGCTCACCGTTCATGTGGCCGAATCCCGTAGTGCCATGGGCGCCCAGGCGGCGGCAGACATAGCGCGCGAAATCCGCTTTTGCCTCGAAAGACAGCTTGGTGTGCGTATGGTTTTCGCCGCAGCGCCCAGCCAGAAAGAGATGCTCGCAGCGCTCCGCGAGGAGAAGAATATTGAGTGGCCGCGGGTCACAGCCTTCCATATGGACGAATACCTGGGGTTGCCCGCCGACGCTCCGCAACGCTTTGGCCTATGGCTCCGCCGTGCAATTTTTGATCATCTTCCTTTCGCCGCGGTGCACCTGATCGAGCCCGGAGTAGATCCGGAACGTACCGCTGCAGAATATGCCGAGAGCCTCAAGGCCGCACCTATTGACATTGTCTGTTGCGGCATCGGTTCCAATGGCCACCTCGCCTTTAACGATCCTCCTGCCGACTTCGAAGACCCGCTCACCGTCAAGGCCGTCGAACTCGACGAGCGGTGTCGCCAGCAGCAGGTGGATGACGAGTGTTTTGCAACTCTAAGCGAAGTGCCCACCCATGCCCTCAGCATTACAATCCCTGGTCTCCTCGCTGGCCACGCACTCTTTTGTACTGTGCCCGGATCTTCCAAAAAGGAGGCCGTGCGCCGCACGCTCTCCGATCCCATCAATCCCATGTGCCCGGCGACCACGCTGCGCAGGCATCCTCGTTGTAATTTGTATCTCGATCTCGACTCCGCCGGCGAGGCTCGCAGTGATGAATCCGGGTCTGTTCAATCAGTGGTTGCTAACTGTGAGCCGGCCGTTGATGCAATGAGGTCGCCCAAAAATGAACTCCCGTTGTCTCGTTCGCACTCACAAGAGAGTATGAAAGCTCAATCGTCCCAATCGTTGTCAGGCCGCGATCCCTTCACCGGGAAGGCGCTCGTAGTGCGCTTTGCCGATGGCCGGATCTCCGCAATCGAGGCAGGCGATCCCAGTGAAACCTCATGGATCTCCGCAGGCTTGATAGATCTACAAGTGAATGGCTACCATGGCGACGACCTGAGCGCCGACGATCTCAACCTCGAGACCATCCAACGTCTCGCGCACGGCATGCTTGCGACGGGCGTCACTACGTTTCTGCCGACAATCACCACCGCTCCTGAAGAAAGAATCCTTCACGCCCTGCGCATTGTCGCCGCTGCGCGCAAGATGGATCCGCTCCTCAGGCACATGATCCCCTACGTGCATGTCGAAGGCCCGCACCTCGCGCCCGAGGACGGTCCCCGCGGTTCGCATCCCCGCGAATATGTACGCCCACCGGACATAGCCGAGTTCGAGCATTGGCAGGCGGCCTCCTGCAATCTCGTGGGCATGGTTACGCTGTCACCGCACTATGTCAATGCTGCCGAGTACATCCAAGTGCTGTCTGCGCGTGGTGTCCATATCTCGCTGGGTCACACCGGCGCTAGTTCAGATCAGATTCGTTCGGCCACGGTTGCAGGCGCCCGCCTCTCCACCCACCTCGGCAATGGCGTAGCAAATCTTCTCCCGCGCCATTTGAATCCGATCTGGTCGCAGCTTGGGGAAGATCGTCTCACCGCTACATTTATCGCCGACGGGCATCATCTCCCAGCCGACACGCTCAAAGTAATGCTGCGCGCCAAAACGGTCCCACGTGCCATCTTGGTTACGGATATTGTGACCTTCGCGGGGCTTCCACCAGGCGAATATGTGACCCCGCTTGGGGGTAGAGTCAAACTTCATCCGGATGGCTGCCTCAAGGTCGCCGATGGTGGCTATCTGGCCGGTGCAACTGCCACGCTCAACGACGGCATTGCATTCGTTGCTGCCAACACCGGCTTCGACATAGGTGACGCTATACAGATGGCAACTGCCAATCCCGGACGTTTCGTGGGTGACCGCGGCGTACTCCGCGTCGGCGCGCCTGCTGACCTCATACGCTTTCGCTGGGAAGAAGGCTCACCCACGCTCATGATCGAAGACGTCATCGTGCAAGGGAGGCGCTGGCAATAGGCGCTTCAAGTTTGCGGGATGAGAATAAGCAGAGTTCGAATTGGGACCTGCGCAGAGGGTCTTTCGCGTGCTTTCTCGAGTTATTGCATGCCGAGTGAAATAGAAAGGTTGCATTCCATGGTTATCGGTATTCCTAAAGAACGGAAGGATCTTGAAACACGCGTGGGCCTTACTCCTGCCGGCGTCAAGAGCTTAACCGAGAACGGTCATCGTATCTTGGTGGAGTCAAACGCTGGTTGCAATTCCGGGTTTGCCGACGAGGATTTTGTGGCTGCTGGAGGGCAAATCTGCGATACAGGCGCTGAAGTGTGGTCGCGGGCGGAAATGGTGGTAAAAGTAAAGGAGCCGATCGAAAGCGAATATGCTTACTTTCGACCGGGCTTGCTGCTCTTTACCTATCTTCATCTCGCGCCACTGCCAGGCCTGACTGAAGCGCTAGTGCGCACCCAGATGACATCGATCGCATACGAGACCGTACGAGATCGGACAGGAACGCTTGCTTTGCTGACCCCGATGTCCGAAATAGCAGGACGGATGTCAGTGCAGATTGGAGCATCTTATTTACAGTACGAACATGGTGGACGCGGAGTTCTTCTTGGGGGTGTTCCCGGTGTTTCTCCGGCGAATGTATGCATCCTCGGTGGCGGCATTGTGGGAACGAACGCGGCCCGGATTGCGTTGGGGATGGGCGCAGCGGTTTCGATCATTGATCTCAACTTGAATCGATTACGCGAGTTAGACGACATCTTCCAAGGTCGAATTCAAACGTTGGCATCGAATTCATACAACATCACGAAGGCTTTGGTCGATGCCGATCTGGTCATTGGTGGCGTCCTAATTCCCGGAGCAACCGCGCCTAAGCTCGTTACCCGCAGCATGGTGAGCTCGATGAAGCGTGGCGCAGTCATGGTGGACGTTGCGGTCGATCAAGGTGGCTGCTTTGAGACCACACAACCGACGACGCATAGCATTCCATCATTTGTAGTGGATGGCGTGGTCCACTATTGCGTCACGAATATGCCTGCAGCTGTTCCTAATACATCCACGCTCGCGCTGACGAATGCGACGTTTCCATTTGTCATGCAGCTGGCCAAACTCGGTCTGCGCGAAGCGGTAGATAAAAACGCCGGGCTAAAGGAAGGGATCAGTACTTACAAGGGTTGGCTGACGTGTTCTGCCGTCGCGCAAGAACAACAGTGCGCGTGGCACCCGGTTGGCGATCTGATGTGATGACGGTTAGTCATCGTTCGGCTGAACCCCGATCAGAAAATGTCTGTGTCGATAAGAATTCGGAATCACTGAAGAGGTCCTCGACTTGAGCATTCGGTACGTTGCGGAGGTAATCGTCTGAGCCGCTGCTGGGATGAGGACGACTGAAAGCAGCAAAGCCGCCACTAAATAAATTCGGATCAGTTTCATAGGTGCCTCCTAAGCGCATCAAGTGTGCATCTACTCAAAGAGACACTTTCGTCCTTTGTCTCTTCATGCAATCGCGGCGAATGTATTGGAAGCCGCGGATGAAAGGTGGAATAGCTTAAGCGTACAATCTTTCCATTCATCAGCTATATTCGGATGTTATGCTCGAATCGTGCTTCGGCGTCCGACCTTATATTTGTCACTTGCCCAGGCGGTTTGCTCCACAGTTTCCGGCCAGGCTGCGCCGGCTAGTGGCAATCCAGCCCCACCGGTAATATCAAGCTTTCAGCGCTTCGAACTGGGTTTTCAAACGGCACAGATTCGCACCAATTGCGTCGGAACAACAGACCCTAGTTGCGAGATCGCTTCCTTCGCCGTGGGACCTAGCGGCACATGGAATGTCAATCACGCTCTAGCCATCGACGCGAACTATCTAATTACGCCGTCAACGGGAACCGCGACATCGAACGCTTACGGTGGGCGCATTTCCGAACTCTTGGCGGGCGTCCGCATGGAGGCCCGGGCGAAACACTATGGTTATTTCGTCGAAGCGCAGCCCGGGTACTTCCGGTGGCATCACGTTATTACCGGAACGTACTATCCTACTCCTGACACTTTCGCGTTTTACTTCGGCGGCAAAACCCACTTCGTCAGCGACGTGGGCTTGGGCATGGAATATTCCCCATCTTCCCGCGTCCATATCCGAGGCGAGCTGACGGACTTGATTTACTGCTACTCCCGCCAGTCGTGGGTAAATTACTTCGAGCCTTCCTTGAGCATCAGTTATGGCCTCGGTAAGCCACACTCCTGGACATCGCCGGGATATGACGGCGTACGCCATCAGTTCTTTACTCCGCTCAACAACGTGCTGCTTGCCGGGAGCGCACTCGCCATTTCTGCGGATGCCATTACTACTCAACGATTTATCGCGCACGGTTACCGTGAAGGGGATCCTTTCGCTCGACCTCTGGTGAAATACGGCTGGGGCGGCCAGATCGCGGCAAGCTCGCTCGAGTTAGGAGCCGAGACCCTAGCCATGTATGGGCTTCACAGAATCCGCCACCATTGGATTGAACGTCTTCTTCCCGTCGGCGTTGCGACCACTCACGCTGTGCTTGCATATAACAACACGAAGTTCAGTGACAAATCGCCTTGATTGGAATTTCCGCTCGAAATCCGGGTTCCGGACGGTCGGTCGCCAAACTGGACAGAATTCCTTTGAAATCGAGCTATATCCGAATTGCCGGTGATCCGGCCAGAACCGCCAAGTTCGTAGAAATCTGCAGGGAATGCATCACAACTTTCAGCGCGGGACGTTCAGCTCCCTTAGGCGCACATCCGAGGCCATGGAATCGGGAGGCGATATCCTATGCCTCTCTGAGGGCGTCTGCATTTGAGTTGCGCACAAGTGGTCGCCAGCTCGGCGGGTTTCAAGATTCGCTTGATGCTCAATGGAATTTCTGGACCGCTGCAGGGGGCATCCTTGTAGCGGCGAGGTCGTAATGTGCATTGGGTTGTTCGCAATCATTCAAAGCCGAGGTATTGGTCACCTGTGGGGAGGGACTCAAGCGCGACTCACCAGTGGACACGAAACATCCACTGCACCGAGCGCGGACCACCCGTCTGATACAGAGAGCCGGTTTGTCCGTAGCTCTGATTCAGCGTAAGTATCGGCTGGCCAAACAGCTGATCTGTCAGATGCGAATCTATATAACCGAAGTCAGGGCTATTCGAGATGTTGAAAACATCGCCGCGCAACTGCAGATAGAGGTCTTTGTGGAGGTGGATGTCCCTGCGTAGCGCAATACTGACTTGCTGTGCGGGAAAGCCTCGAGCTAAATTGCGCGGTGCATTCCCCTGTGAATCGCCACTCGGCAATTGAAATGCGCCACCGGGAGCATTCGGGCCGCCGTTTAGCGTTCTTCCCCCGGGAAGAGTGGGGTTCGACAGATAAATTGGCAGACCGGCAACGAGGTCGGCGCCCGTGTAAAACCTCTCTCCGGTCACGGGATCGTTGAAGAGATTCCCGAGAACGTTGACCGGGTAGGAACTGCGAATGAAAATGCGACCGTCAAAGCCCCAGCCGGAAAACGCGTTGTGAAGCAAAGAAGGTCCGTGTACCTGGGGCAGCGTCCAGACGATGCCTGCCTGCAGGTTATGGCGAACATCGGTATCCGCGTTCGCCCTGGACAATGTGGCCCAAGGGTTGGAAGCGGCGGTGTCAATTGCGTGGCCCCAGACATACGATGCGAGCCAGCCGAGCTGCGAGCCAACCTGCCCGCGATAGGAGACTTGGAGCGAGTCGTACTGCGAAGACACGCCCGCGGGAAATGTCACTAATTCGCGGAGTGGGAAGGTTGTACTGTCAACGGCTTCACGCTGAGGAACAAGCAAGCTGTGTCCACTAGCTCCGACATAAGAAAGAGTCACGGACTGTTGCTTTCCTAATGCGTGTTCTAGCGAAAGGTTCCACTGCAGTGTGTACGGGCTGCGGAGGGTTCGTGGGAAGAGATAGCCGAGAGAGCCTGGGCTGGGCGTGTCGGGAGGCGGCGCAGAAGCAGCCGCAAAGGGAACAGCGGCCCCGGCAGCACTTGAAGTGGTTGAGAAGCCCATCGCCGTGAATGCTGGTGCAACAGCTCGGTCAGGAGAATCGAAGAGCACACCAAGACCGCCTCGAAGAACCAACTCGTTGCCGGTCTGTTGCGATGGCTGCCAGGCGATGCTCAGGCGAGGGGCAACTGCGCGCCAGTCGGTGTCCCAGAGTGCGGTGCCGCGCGGAGAAATGGATAGGGAGTCGGGCTGCGAAAGGGCGCCATGGACGCGAAATGCGTCGTCGCCATCAGAAGAGCGCGGCGGT
>Ga0210388_10002444_pt1 | contig 14456 bp, 15 predicted proteins | sample IncBWC19OmetaG_FD_155485 | JGI IMG/M metagenome (GOLD analysis project Ga0210388, IMG submission 155485) | Forest soil microbial communities from Barre Woods Harvard Forest LTER site, Petersham, Massachusetts, United States - Inc-BW-C-19-O ...
TCAAGCCGTCGGCAGTTTCAATTCGGCGGCCTTTTGCGCCATAGGCGCGCGCATAAGCGGGGAAATCCGGGTTGCCGAAGGTCATGCCAAAATCCGCAAAGCCATCCACCTCTTGCTTCCAGCGGATCATCCCATAGGCGTTGTCCTGAAGAATGAGCACAACGATATTGAGATCGAGCCGGACCGCGGTTCCACCTCCTGCGAATTCATCATGAAACCACCATCGCCGCACACGGCGAGGACGCGTTGCTCGGCCGCCAGCAATCCGACACCAATCGCCGTGGCAAGGCCGGCCCCCATCGTGGCGAGCGAATTGTCGAGCAGAAGCGTGTTCGCGACCCGCGTTCGGTAGTTGCGGGCAAACCAGATTTTGTACATGCCGTTGTCCAGGCACACGATGCCGTCTTCCGATACCACCTGGCGAACCTCGTGCACGGAAAATCAGAGGAAACGGTCACTGCGGCAAGTATGCATTTGTGAACACCTTGTCAGGCGTCACCGTTCCTTTAGCAATGTTGAGATATTGCGATAGCACATCGATCGTTTCTTGCCAGTCCTGCATGTCCATGACGCCGATCGGCTTGTCTGCGGTGCGTGGCGTATGCGCAAGCTGTATCGCCTGGTGCCATTGATCGGCGACGACCTTGCGGCTGAATCCCGCGTTCGGAGCGTATTGCATGAAATCGTCGACAGCGTGTTCAGGATTATTGATGGCGACGTTAGTCGCTTCGACGGTAGCTGCGGCAAAGCGTCGGACCAGATCAGGATTATCGGCGATCAGCTTGTCACTTGCGACGATGCCGTTGCTCATTAACCGCAGACCATAATCGGAGAACCGCATCAGATTGAGCTTGCAGCTGCATCGTTCCTCAAGAATGGGGAACTGTGCTGCGGCAAGCGCAATGTCAAAATCGATCTTCTTGAGGAGAAACAGGCTGTCGCGGGCTTGCGGATCGACCGAGACGGATTTGATACTCGCGGTGTCGATACCGTTCATTTTGGCGAAAGCCGGGAAGATCTGATCGGTTGCGCCGCCGGGCGCAAATCCAGTGGTCTTGCCTTCGAGATCCTTTGGCTTGACAATGTTGCTTTCGGGAAACGAGATGATCGAATAAGAACCCGTCTGCATCATGCCGATGATCTGCTTGGCGCGCAGGCCCTGCGCGGTCAGTCGCACCAGCGCGCCCGCATCGGCAAAGCCGAATTGATCTGACATGTTCGCGACCGTCTGGATTGTGGTGCTCGATCCGCGGCCGGTCGCAAACGTCGCGTCAATACCGTGCTTCTTGTAGATGCCATCGACGATGCCGACCATAATTGGCGCGTGTGCGCCGTAGAAAAACACGTCGGCGCGGACCGCGACGCGGTCGGGAGTTTGTGCGTATACGTCTGCCGTCGCCGTCAGCAGGGCAGCCGCCGTCGCCGCAAAACACATCGACACGCTACGAAAGATCTGCATCTTGTTTCCTTCTTGTCGGTGCTGGCCCGGCTAAATTTGTTTGTACTTATTGCCCCATTGGGATATTGCGAAATGTGTGGAGCTGCAAGTTCAGGTGCGAATTGCAAATTGATCTTCCGCCACCTGGCGTGGAAGCGGCCGGTTTAACGAGCTGCGTCGGAGAATTCCTTGGTATTCACTCTTTACGAGCTCGTCGACGGAAACGGCCGACGATATAGTCCTTATTGCTGGCGTATCCGCATGGCGCTTGCGCATAAAGGGCTCCACGCTGCGATCGAGCTCTGTTGGCATAGCGATACGAAGCTCAAGTTCAGCGGCCAATCGCTTGTGCCCGTATTGGCCGACGGTGAGCGTGTGGTTACCGATTCCTGGGCCATCGCTTGCTATCTCGACGAGGCCTATGCCGACCGTCCGATGCTGATGGAAGGCGAACAGGGCCGCTCAGTCGCTAAGTTCCTCAACAACTGGACCGACACGATTATCGGCCGGCCACTGGTCCGGTCGTTATACCTTGATATCTGGAAGACGTTGCATCCGAGCGCCGATCGCGATGGATTTCGTGAGCGACGCGAGAAGCGCAACGGCGCGACGCTCGAAGCATTGTTCGCTAATCGCAATAAGGATTTCGAAGAGTTAAATCGCGCGATAGTGCCACTCGAGCACCTCCTAAACAAACAGCCATTCATCGCCGGGAGCGCGCCGGCTTATGTCGATTACATTGTCTTCGGAACGCTGCAGATGCCTCGGCTTCTCGGTATCGAGCCGTTGTCGGATGCGCAGGTTGCAATTGCGCGCTGGCGCAAGGACATGCGCGGATTGTTCGGTGGATTGGCGGATAGTACGGACTGAGATGGTACGGCGTCTTGCGCGACACAGGCATAGAGGAGTGGCGCCGTGATGCGGGAAGGCCGCCACGGCGCGGCGCTGATCGATGTCAGGTCCGTGTCCAAGATATTCCAGTCGGATGGCGCGACAGTCAAAGCCCTCCACGACGTCACGTTTGGCATAGCAGCCGGCGAGTTCGTATCGTTATTAGGTCCGAGCGGCTGCGGCAAGACCACGCTGATGATGATCTTGGTCGGGCTCGCGAGCGCCGACAGCGGTGAAATCCGCATCGCCGATCGGCGGATCAGTGCGCCGTTCACCGATGTCGGCATCGTGTTTCAGAACCCCGAGCTCCTGGATTGGCGCACGGCGATCGAAAATGTTTTGCTGCAGATCGAAGTCCGCCGGCTGCCTGTTCAAGAGTTTAGCGGACAGGCCAAAGCGCTATTGGCGCGGGTCGGACTCGCCGGGTTTGAAAACAGGTTTCCAGCCGAATTGTCCGGCGGCATGAAGCAGCGTGTTGCGCTGTGCCGCGCACTGATTCACGATCCCGGCATCCTGCTTATGGATGAGCCGTTCGGTGCGCTGGATGCGCTGACCCGCGATCAGATGAATCTCGATTTGCAGCATCTGTGGCTGGAGAAACGCAAGACCGCCGTATTGGTCACACACAGTATCGAAGAGGCTGTTTTTCTATCCGACAGGATCGTCGTCATGACGCCGCGGCCGGGAACGATCGCCGAGATCATTACGATCGATCTACCACGTCCGCGGGCGCTCGATTGCAAAGACACGCCAAAATTCGTGGCTTTCACTGGACACATCCGAAAGAAGTTCTTCGATCTGGGAGTGCTCGCCAATGAATGACAGGGCCCAGTCTTCTGCTTCGTTGCCGATGCTGCAAAAGGCCCTGGCGTGGACAGTTCGCGGCGTTTGGATCGCACCCGCGCTGTCGCTGCTCGGCTGCTTGGCGGCGTGGGAAGCGGCCGTGCGCTATTTTGACGTGCCGATCTATCTGGTGCCGGCGCCGAGCCAGATCGCCGGCCAATTGCTCGTATCTTACCCGCAATTCCTACAGGCGACGTTCTCCAGCGCGATCTCGATCATCGTCGGATTCGGACTTGCGGTAATAGTCGGTATTCCGGCCGCGACCATGATGATTTATTCGAAAGTGTTTCGCCGCAGCATCTATCCAATTCTCCTCACGGCTCAAGTTCTGCCGAAGGTCGCTCTGGCGCCCTTATTCATCGTCTGGTTCGGCTTCGGCCTGCTGCCCAAAGTCCTGATGACTTTTCTGATCTCATTCTTTCCGATCGTCATCGACTCGCTGATCGGATTGAATTCGGTTCGGCCCGAGAGCTTGCTGCTGCTGCGCTCGATGGGCAGCACGCGCTGGCAGGCATTTTGGAAGGTGCGTCTACCGACCGCGCTCCCGAGCATTTTCGGCGGATTGAGAGTGGCCATTACCTTCGCCGTCGTCGGCACCATTGTCGCCGAATTCGTCGGTTCCGATAGCGGACTAGGCTACATTCTCGTCGTCGCCCGCGGCAATCTCGATACACTGACGGTGTTTGCCGCGATCCTTTGGTTGATTGCGATGGGCTTTCTGTTTTATTTCGCTGTCGAGGTTGCCGAACGGCTTTGCATCAAGGGCCGCGCCGCGCGCCGCAGTCACGAGCTCGGCGCCGGGCTCTAATCACACGACGTGAGGTGGGATCATCGCGATGAATCAGCCCTCGCAGCTTGATTTTACGGATTCACCGCTGAGGCGGATCATGAAGCAGCCGCTGCTGCTCGGTCTATTCCTGCCGATCCAGAGTGGTGGCTGGTCGCCGTCCAGCCTACCCCGCAGTACGTCTTGGGATTTCGACTACAATGCCAAGCTCACGCAGCGCGCGGAGGAATTTGGTTTTGACCTCGCCTTCGGTTTGGCGCAGTGGATCGGCAGGGGCGGCACCGGCGGCGCTATGCGCTTTCGCGAGCAATCGCTTGATCCGTTCATCACGGCGACGTCACTTGCAACGCTGACCAAGCGTATCATCCTGATTTCAACCGTCCACGTCTTATACGGGCCGTGGCATCCACTCTATCTCGCCAAATTCGGTGCCACCATTGATCACATTTCCAGCGGCCGCTGGGGCCTCAATGTTGTGACCGGTTTTGTACCGAGCGAAGCCAGGATGTTCGGCGATGAACAGATCGCACATGACAAGCGCTACGAAATGGCCGGCGAGTTCACCGAAATGCTGAAGTCGCTCTGGGCCGCCGACGACAATCTGACGATAATCGGCGACTATTGGCGCATGATCGGCGCGTTCGTCTCGCCCAAGTCGCGCTACGGCCGTCCCATATTGGTAAATGCAACCGGATCGGCCGCCGGTATAGCTTATGCGGCACGGCATTCCGATCTCGTATTTATCACTAGTCCCGGCGGCGGCCATGTCGATGCCGCCATTGCCGCACTGCCCAAGCACAATGCCGAGATTAAGGCGAAGGCAGCCAAATTCGGGCGCGCCGTGAAGACCATCATCAATCCGATGATCATTTGCCGGCCGACAGAAAGCGAGGCGCGCGCCTATTACGATTCCATTGTTGCCGCCGCCGACGTCGAAGCGATCGAGGGCTTTGTCGGACGCCGTGCAAGCGGCGATGCCAAAGGATGGCAGACCGATCTCGGCGCTTATCGCGCGGTCGGCGGCAACATGCAGATTGTTGGAAGCCCAACGCAGATCGTCGAGCGCTTTGCGCAATTGAAACACGCCGGCTGCGACGGCGTGCAACTGACTTTCTTCGATTTTGCCACCGATCTCGAATTTTTTGGACAGGAGGTCGTGCCGCTGATGATCAAGGCGGGCCTACGCGTTTCCCTTGAATAACGTCATTGACGCCACCAACTCGCCACGGAGGCAAAGCCGGAAAACTCCACTAGCTTGCTTACCGAGCTGTTTTCGCGGAACTGAATAAGAAATACGCCTTTCTTAGTCTTGATGCTGGCCTCGGCTCACGGCCGGGCCGGCAGATTGTGAATTTAGAGGTCGCGAAATGCACTCGCTTAGTGCCGCCTGGGGCTGCTGGACGGGCTCTGTCGGCATCGTCCGGTCCGGTTTTTCCAAGAAGGCTACCTGCGATTGCACGTATTTGAAATGAGGCTCCGCGCTTGAATTCTTTTGGCGCTGAGCGGGCTTGGCGCCCGTTGTCATGGTCTGCACTCTCCAATTAGGTTGAACTGCGCTAGGGCTGAATTTGTATGTGGAATGCGTGCGAACTGCCTCACCTCCTGCTCGGAGACCTCAAACATGGATTTCCGGCGCCTCATGGCCGATCAGGCGCTCAAGAAACTTCAAAAACAGGCGAACCTTGGCCGGCAGATGTCGGCGCGAAGGCAAATAGACATAGAGAGGGTATCGCTCCTGGTTCCACTCAGGCAGCAAGCGCACGAGCGTGCCCGCCCGCAATGCCTCTCGGCTGTAGAGTTCCAGCGTTTGGGCAATTCCATGGCCGCTTAGACAAGCCGCGAGCAGACTACCAGCGTCATTGACAACCATTCTGCCTTTTACGGGAAGGGTCTGCCACGATCCGTCGATAAGGAAATCCCAGTCGGCAATCCTGCCCGAGTTTGGAAACCGAAAGTTGATGCATCGATGATCCGCGCTCAGCAAATCCGTCGGGTCGTGAGGAATACCATGTGTCCGAATGTAGTTCGGCGCCGCGCAAGTCAGAACTTCGGTTTCGGTGAGCTTGCGAACGACCAACGATGAAGGCTCCGGCTTGCCGAACCGGATTGCCAGGTCGAACGCGTCTCCGACCAGATCGCCCAGGCGGTTACGGACCTCTATTTCGACCGATAGACCCGGATGGCGCTCGAGAAATGCGTCCATGTGAGCCGTCAGCATATAATGGCTGAACGGGGGGCAGGTCTGGATTCGCAAGCGGCCCGCGACCCGGCCGGATGCATCCCGGGCGATTTCTGCGGCGTGGTTGATCCCCTCAACCAAGGGCCAGACCTCGTCGTAGAACTGTCTGCCCTCCTCGGTCAGGGCGACAGCGCGCGGATGGCGATTAAATAGCCGTGCGCCTAACTTCTCTTCCAGCCGCGCTATCGCGCGGCTGATCCCGGACGGCGTGATGTCCAGGACGCGGGCGGCGGCGCGGAAACTGCCAGCCTCCACGACTGTGGCAAAGGTGACGACGCCGTTCAGCATGCGGCCAGACACGCCCATCGTGTGGTTTCCTCATCAAGCATCTTCGGACGCGAATCTCGTTTGGTGAATTAAAGTCACCTCTATCGTGTTCAAAGGGCGACTTACCACCATTCTCCTATGAAGGTATCACGCGGTGGGGCAATCATGAATATTCTCGCTCCGGCCGCTGTAGTAACGCGGCCCTCGCCGTTACAATAAACAAGGAGAGTTTAGATGCACGACGCCAGGACATTGTGCCTAGCCTCAATTCTTGCGCTGTCGATCGCGGCGCCGGTGCAGGCTCAAGATCCGACACAGGGCGACTACTACGCCCCGGGGCCGACGACGGCGATACATTTGACCCCTGGGCAAGAGATGAAATTGAAGGATGGCGACTACTACGCCGGCGACACGATGATCCTCAACCACAAGCGTATGGCGGCCCTTAAAAAATGCACCGAAGGGCACAAATTCGCTGGAGACAAATATGTCGCGTGCATGACGGCAGCGGGCGAGGCTCCCTAAGCGACGCGCATGTGGCTGACCAATTCTGTTAGACCTAGCGAATCGGAGGCCGCTCAGTTGGGGGCCTCTTTTTTTGCCCGGACCCTGAACGCGAACTCCGACTGATTTGCCGCAGTTGTCGAAACCTAATCCATCCGCAAGTGAGACCGATAATCTTGAGACGCCTTCCTCACTCGAGTTTTGGTGGCGATTGCGTCTCATATGACGCGCTTCGTATCGCAGTAGAGTAGGCGCCGTCCGCGCGGACATGGCTCATTAGCGATCAGAGCCGAGGAATGGAGGGAACAATGATGGACCTCAGGGGAAAGGCGACATTGGTAACTGGTGCCACTCGAGGCCTCGGGCGCGCTTTTGCCGAAGGCCTGCTGGAACGGGGTGCTTCGAGAGTTTACGCAGGTGCACGTGATCCGTCGATGGTGAGTGACCCACGTTTCACTCCCATTCGCCTCGACGTGACTTCGTCGCACGATGTCGCGGCGACGGCCGAAGCCTGCGGCGATGTCGAGATCCTCATCAACAACGCGGGTGTGATGCTCTCCACGCCAGTCCTTTCGGAAAATTCAGAGAATGCTCTGAGGCGCGAAATGGAGGTCAATGTGTTCGGCACGATGGCAATGGACAAGGCCTTCGGGCCCATTCTGGGGCGTAACGGCGGCGGTGTGATCGTCAACATGCTCTCGGTCGTGAGCTGGTACGTCTATCCGTTCAATTCGACGTATTGCGCCACCAAACATGCGGCGCTCGCCGTCACCGAAGGCCTCCGTATCGGGCTGAAAGCCCAAGGCACCAAGGTCGTGGGAGTCTATGCAGGTTTTATCGACACCGATATGGGGGCGTCTCTCTGGGCCGGTCCAAAGACCTCACCACAACAGGTCGTCCACCGGACTCTAGAGGGGATTCGCGATGGCATGGACAACGTCTTGGCCGACGCGCAGGCGGAGAGTGTGTGGAAGGCCGTAAGAGAGGACCCCGCCAAATTACACGCCGAGATGCAGGCGGTTTGGGATCGGCGCGGCGCCTAGTTGATTAATCCGGCATACAATAGCGACTTGGCTGACGAAACAATTCTCATTTACGACTACGGAGCAGGCTATGGCAACCCTCACGAGACCAGCCGTCGATCGCGGTGCGTCAAGGCACAGTGACGGTAACGACGCGGCGATTGCGCGAAGCCCTAGCGATTGACGGTTCCTGAGCGTGTCCGTTTCTCTATGGGTGCTAGTTTCGGCGGCGTTCGCGATTTTTCTGATCGATTGCCGCTAGCTTTCGGATGATACGCCAAGAGAAGAGCCGCAGGAGACAAGGAGAAGTCGCATGGAGAATGATGGATTTGACCCAATGTTAACTCGTCGCGATGCGCTTGCCGCTGGAGCAACCGCTATCGGTGCCGCGAGTCTCCCTGTTCCGCTCTTTGCGGCAGTCCCGGCGGACACGATACCGGACGCCAGCATGGACCTGCACGTCAACGGCGCCGTGCATCGTCTCATCGTCGATCCGCGGGCTACTCTGCTCGATGTCCTTCGCGAGCGGCTCGGTTTGTTCGGCACCAAGAAAGGCTGCGATCAAGGGCAATGTGGCGCTTGCACTGTGCACCTAGGTGGGCGCCGTGTGCTTTCTTGCCTGACGCTTGCGCGGCAGGCGGAGGGCCGCGAGGTTACCACGATCGAGGGCGTAGCAGCAGCCGACGGTACGTTACACCGGGTGCAACAGGCCTTTCTCGACCACGACGCGTTGCAATGCGGCTATTGCACACCGGGCCAGATCATGTCCGCGATCGCTTGCATCCATGAGGGACATGCCGGCTCCGCTGATGAGATCCGCGAATACATGAGCGGCAACCTCTGCCGATGTGGCGCCTATGCCGGCATCGTCGCGGCGGTCGAGCAAGCTGCCGGGCGGCAGGGCTGAGCGATGCAGCGCTTCAATCATCTCAAACCGGCAACGCCTGCCGAGGCCGTCCACGCGGTCGCGACAGCTCCTGGCACGGCGCGCTTTTTGGCAGGCGGCACAACTATCGTTGACCTCATGAAGTTGGAGGTAGAACGCCCCAACTCGCTCGTCGATATTACAAGGATTAACGGCCTCGGCGAGATCGGCACCGATGGTGACGAACTGATCTTTGGCGCGTTGGCACATATGAGCGATGTTGCCGACAACGCGGTCGTCAAACGTGACTATCCGTTGCTGTCGGAGGCGCTCTGGAGGGCAGCTTCGCAGCAGTTGCGCAATATGGCGACGCTAGGCGGCAATCTGCTGCAGCGAACGCGCTGCAGCTACTTCCGCGACACACAGTTTCCCTGCAACAAACGCGTACCGGGCAGCGGGTGTAGCGCAATCGACGGGCTGAACCGCGGGCACGCATTGCTCGGCGGGAGTGAACACTGCATCGCAGTCTATCCTGGCGATTGGGCGATCGCACTTGTGGCGATGGACGCTGTCGTCGACACGCAAAGTCCGCGCGGTTTACGCACCATCGCGGTGGCTGATCTGCACCGGCAGCCAGGCGATACACCGCATATCGAAACGGCACTTGCGCCGGACGAACTGATCTTGCGCACTCGCGTGCCGGCATCCCGCCTTGGCAGGGCGTCGACATATCAAAAGGTGCGAGATCGCGAGTCCTACGCCTTCGCGCTCGCATCGGCGGCTGTGGCGCTCATGCTCGACGGAGAGACGATACAAGATGCACGGATCACACTTGGTGGAGTAGCGACCGTTCCGTGGCGCGCGCATGACGCCGAGCAAAGCCTGATCGGACGGAAACTGACTGAAGATGCGGCCCGCAAGGCCGGGCGGATCGCCTTTGCCGGTGCAAAGACCCAGCCGCAGAACGCATTCCGGGTCCCGTTGGGCATCGAAACAGTTGCCGACGCACTGTTGATAGCCAAAGGGAGGGCCTGATGCGCCCGATGGGAATCGGCTCCGACACGCAACGCGTTGATGGTCTCGACAAAGTCATGGGCCGGCCGCTGTACGGGGCCGACCGTAGTCTTGCACGGATGGTTTATGCGACACCGGTCACGGCAACGATCGGCAAGGGACGCATTCGTCGGCTGGACACTGTTGCGGCGGAACGTGTCGCCGGCGTACTCGCCGTACTGACCTATCGCAATATGGACCAGCTCGCTCCGATCGCGTTCTCATTCGCTGGCGGACAGGCGATACAAAGCCACATGCCCATGCAGTCGCCCGATATTCTGTATCGGGGCGAAGCCATTGCGTTAATCGTGGCTGAGACGTCCGAGTCAGCGGCGGAAGCCGCATCATTGGTGCGTGCGGATTACGACGCGCTTCCCTTTGCCGTAGAGCTCGATGCGACAGGCCACGCCGAAGTCGGGCAGGCGAAGGCGGCGCCGTACTTTCCAGATTTCGTTCAGGGCGACGCAGCTGCGGCGATTGATGCGGCACCCGTGCAGATCGAGGCAACGTATCTCAGCGCGCCCCAGCATCAGAATCCGATGGAGCTTCTCTCCACCGTCGCAGAGTGGCGAGGTCGGGATCTTATTGTCCATGAAGGCACGCAGGCCGCGCAGGCGATGAAAGAAGGCCTGGTCATCCAGTTTGGATTGAACTCCGACAACGTCCGCGTCCTCGCGCCTTATGTTGGAGGCGGCTTCGGTCTGCGCGGCTCAATATCGCCACATACAACTCTTGCCGCCATCGCCTCACGTCGCGTGGGCCGCCCGGTCAAGCTCACTGTGCCCCGCGCCCAGATGTTCCACGCCAGCAGCTTCCGAGCTGCCACCGAGCATAGGCTGCGCATTGGCGCCGACAACCAAGGGCGGCTGCTAGGCGGCATGCATCTGGTTCGGGCGCAAACCTCGCGGTTCGATCTGATGCCGTATACAGGCGAGGAAACAACCTCACGCATGTATGCTTGGCCCGCCTATCGCGGCGCCACGACGCTGGTGCAGCTTGATTGCCAGACACCGGGGTTCATGCGCGCCCCGATGGAGATGGCTTCGTTTTTTGCGCTCGAGAGCACAATTGACGAACTCGCCGAGAAGGTCGGCCTGGATCCAGTCGCGTTGCGGATCCAAAATGACGCCAAGGTCGACCCGATCACGGGCAAACCTTTTTCGTCGCGCCACCTGACAGAGTGCCTGCAGCGCGGTGCGGCGCTGTTCGGATGGGACCGGCGCGTCGCCATCCCCGGTTCGATGCGGCTCGCTGACGGTACGCGCATCGGCTATGGCGTCGCCGCGGGAGCATATCCGGCTTACATCACGCCGGCGCTGGCCAAAGTCCGTCTGAACTCCGACGGACGCGTCGATGTGTCGGTCGGTGGTCATGAAATGGGTCAGGGCATTCGCACGGCGATCGCTCTGGTATTGGCCGAAGAGCTGGGCGTCGATCCCCAAACCGCGACGATCACCATCGGTGACACCCAGTTTCCGCCACAGCACGTCACATCCGGATCGACCGGAGCCGCGACTATTTCGGTGCCGGTTCGCGACGCGGCGATCCACCTGCGCAACACGCTGGCGACCCTTGCGACACAGGCGAGGGGAATCCAATTCGATAATACCGACGCGACGAGTCTGAAGCTCGATGGCGCCATCCTGATTGGTTCTGATGGTCGCAGCGAGCGCATAGCGGATATCCTTAGGCACCACGGTCTGGATCACGTGGACGGCGAGGCGCGCGGTTCGGCGCCAGGCATGAAGCCGGACGCATTCCAGCAAGCGGCGTTGGGCAAGGTCGCCTTCTCTGGCCCGGAATTTCCGAATCACGTCGCATTTTCGTTCATCGCGCAATTCGTCGAGGTACACATCGCACCACGCATGCCCAGACCTCGGGTCGTTCGAATGGTTTCGGTGGTGGATTGCGGTCGGGTGCTGAGCCGCCGCACGGCAACTAGCCAGCTCTATGGTGGTCTCGTCTGGGGCATCGGCGCGGCTCTCAGCGAGGCGAGTGAAGTTGATCCACGCTACGGTGGCTTCCTCAACAACAATATCGCCGAGTATCAGGTGGCCGTGAACGCAGACGTCCGCAGGCTGCAGGTCGAATTCATTGACGTGGCGGACACCGTTTTCTGCAGCGTTGGCGCCAAAGGGGTTGGCGAGGTTGCATGTGTCGGCGCGGCGGCCGCCATCGCGAATGCCGTGCACCATGCAACAGGTAAGCGAATACGACACCTCCCGATCAGAATGGATGACCTCATCTGAATCTGGAAGGAGGGAATTGAGTGACGTGGATGCGCCTTTTAGTTGCCGAGCTGCCCCTCATCGGTCAGCGCAATTGCGCGGGGGTGCCGGTTGAACAGGCGAACGCCCAACTGCTCTTCGAAGCGGGAAACTCCGCGGCTGACACCAGAGGGTGTGCGAGCGGGCGAGCAGCCCCCGGAAACTGCCTGCATCAGTCACAAACGTTACGACGCCGCTCAGGAGGCGCGATGAGAGATTCATCCAGATATTCTCCGCCGGGAAATTTGCAGGCCAGAGGATGACTCTGAGTCATCGCTAAGATGCCGCGAGGCTGACTTTCAAGCAATGCTGCCTGCGACTTAATGTAGTTGAGTTAACCTGGGAGGGGGTGCGTGGCCGCGGAATGAGCAGGATATCAGGTGTATCTCCTCGTACGCGCCCAATTCATCCCTGGCCCTTGCGCCTGATGCATTGGCTAAACGCGGTGGCTATCGTGGTGATGGTCGGCAGCGGCTGGGAGATCTACGATGCCTCGCCGCTATTCGGCTTTACCTTTCCACAATTCATTACCGTAGGCCACTGGCTCGGTGGCGCGATCGCCTGGCACCTCGCGGCGATGTGGCTGCTTGCGGCCAATGGGCTTATCTATGTCTTGTGGGGGCTCGCTTCGGGGCATTTCCGTCGCAAATTCCTTCCGCTCAGGCCGAGTGGCATTCTGCACGATGCCGTCCTCGCACTGCACTTGCGGCTCGGCCACGACCAGGGCGAATACAATTCCGTCCAGCGTGCGATGTATGTCGGCGTGCTGTTGCTTGGCGTCGACGCCGTGCTTTCCGGACTGGCGATCTGGAAGCCGGTGCAACTGTGGTTCCTGACAGAGCTGTTCGGCGGCTTTGTCGTCGCCCGCTACCTGCATTTCTTCGCAATGAGCGGCATCGCACTTTTCCTCGCGGTGCATCTGCTAATGGTCGCCTTGGTTCCTAAGGTGCTGCTGCCGATGATTACCGGCGGCAAACTGGAGACCGAATAGCATGACACGCGCGCTGGCCCCCTCCCGCCGGGCCTTGCTCGGCCGTGGCCTGGCGCTCGGTATGGTCTCAGTCCTGCCGGGTTGCGACTATGAAAATCTACAGCATCCCGATCTCGCCGACCGCTTCCTGCGCCTGATGTCCTCCTGGAACGACAGCGTGCAAGCGGCGCTCTTCAGCGGAAGCACGCTCGCTCCCACTTTCGCACCAGCGCAAATCACCCGCCCGCCGCGCTTCAACGCCTTCTACAGCATTGACTACGCACCAGAGGTCGATCCCGGCAGTTTCAAACTGGCGCTGAACGGCCGCATCACCGAAACCGCGCCCTGGGCGCTCGTCCAGCTCCGCAGCCTGCCCCAATACAGCCAGATCACGCGCCTGATTTGCATCGAGGGCTGGTGCGTCGTCGGCCAGTGGAGCGGCCCGAAGCTCAGCGACTTCCTTGCCCATATTGGCGCCGATACAAGATGCCGCTACGTCTCCTTCCACTGCGCCGACGGCTATTACGGCAGCATCGACATGCCGAGCGCGCTGCACCCGCAAACCATTCTGGCGCTCGACTTCCTGGGCGCTCCGCTTACCGCGCCGTTCGGCGCTCCCGTGCGCCTGCGCGTTCCCACCAAGCTCGGCTTCAAGAACCCGAAATCCATCGTCGCCATCGGCGTCACCAACGCCTACCCGGGCGGCTACTGGGAGGATCAGGGCTACAACTGGTTCAGCGGGTCATAGAGACGGCCCGTGAACGCGCCGCGGGACATCCGCAGCCGCATTTAGATTCGACGCTGAAACTGCAAGATCGGAAAGAGGCACACTCGTGAAAAAACTTGCACTCGCAGGGATTGTCACTGCAATGGCGCTTTTCGGCGCCACGGCGTTCGCCGCCGGGGCCGCGCCCGGTCCGGTCCGCGGCACGATCAGTGCGGTGAACGGGGCGGTGCTCAAGATCACGGAGACTACCGGCAAGCAAATCTTGCTGACCCTCGCGCCCGGCGCCAAGGTGATTGATGTCCTTCCGGCATCGCTGTCGGACGTCAAGGCCGGCACCTATATCGGGACTGCGGCGATCCCCCAACCGAACGGCACATACCGGGCCATAGAGCTGCAGGTATTTCCCGAAAGCATGCGCGGCGTGGGCCTCGGAACCCGGGCTTGGAACCTTAAGCCGAACAGTACGATGACCAATGGCACGATTGGCGGGCTTACCCGGACCGGCGGTACCGTCGGCACCGTGAGCGGGTCGAGTGATCTTACCCTCAAGGTCAATGACGGCAGCGGAGAAAAGACGGTGCTG
>Ga0210388_10002446_pt1 | contig 14451 bp, 6 predicted proteins | sample IncBWC19OmetaG_FD_155485 | JGI IMG/M metagenome (GOLD analysis project Ga0210388, IMG submission 155485) | Forest soil microbial communities from Barre Woods Harvard Forest LTER site, Petersham, Massachusetts, United States - Inc-BW-C-19-O ...
CGACGCCGCCCTCCGGCAACAGCGCTGCCTGCTGGACCGCGGAGCTTTGCGCCAACAGCCGGGGCGGCAGGTTGCCGGCCCGGACTTCCTCACCGCGCACGGTAATCACCAGTCGCTGGATCAGATTTTCGAGCTCGCGGACATTTCCCGGCCAGGTGTGCTCCTCGAAGACGACAAGAGCATCGGGGCCAAAGCGCTTGACTGGCACTCCATTCGCGATGCAGTGAACCTGGAGAAAATACTCGCAGAGCAGGGGAATATCTCCGTTGCGTTCACGCAGCGGCGGTAGATAGATGGGCACCACGTGGATGCGGTAGTAAAGGTCCTCGCGGAAGCGCCCGGTGCGCGCCATCTCCTCCAGCGGCTCATTCGTTGCGCAGATGAGCCGGAAGTCGATCTTGCGCAGGGTGCGGCCACCCAGCCGCTGCACCTGGTGATCTTCGAGCACGCGCAACAACTTGGTTTGAATTGGCAGGGTCAGAGTGGCAATCTCATCCAGGAAGAGTGTGCCGCCGTCGGCGAGTTCGATCTGCCCCGGACGTGCTTCCGTCGCTCCGGTGAATGCACCTCGCTCGCTGCCAAACAGTTCGGACTCGATCAGGTTTTCCGGAAGCGCCGCACAGTTCAGGCGAATATACGGCTTGTTGGCGCGCCGGCTCAATGCCACGAGGGCACGTGCCGCCAACTCCTTGCCGGTGCCGCTCTCGCCACGGATCAGAACATTGATGCTGCTGTCGGCCACCTGCTGAATGGCGTCATACACCAGGCGCATCGGCTCGCTCGCACCGACAAAGTCCTGAAACCGGCTGCTCTCAAGCGCCTGTTTGCGCATCTGTTCGCGGGCCGCGTCGTCACTCCGCCGCCGCAGCGTGTCGGCTAGAGTGAGACGCATCTCCGACAGGTCGACCGGGCTGCGGAAGTGAGCATTGGCGCCGGTATCCAGCGCCTGTTTTTCGACCGAACGTGTGCGCGAACGGCTGAGCGAGATCAGTACGAAACTCTCGTTGAGCTTGCGCAGCTCGTTGAGCACCGGCAGGCCGCCATGCGGCTCTTCGCCATCTGTATCGATGTCAAGGATGACGGCCACCACGTGAGCTTCTTTCGTCCAGCGGGCTAAGTCGTCATAGGTGTCTCGGATAACCACTTGGAACCAGGGGATCAGCTCGGGCATCGCTTCGCGGACGAAATCATCGTCCGCGGTCACGATGCAAACGACGGGGAGTGCCATGTGAGAAAGCGGCGAAGATTCCTGTTCCACAGTATTCCGTCGCGCGGCCATGCCGCATTCTAGACGAACATGACGCGGCAGTGAATCTCTAGTTCGAGTAACTGAAGGGCCCGGCAAACTAAGCCGGCCAAGCTTGCAGCCATTCCGATAGAAGGCCTCAAGTGGGGTGCGTTTGGCAAGTCAGGAAATGGGAGAAGGGAAACCGGCATCCATCGATGACAGTTTCAATGGACTTCTTCTCGGCGTTCGGATGATTGCGGGACACTACCTGAGCGCAACCTCAACTACCGGGCTTTGTGGACCAGCTACAAGTTTTAGGAGAACTGATTCGGTGTGGAGAGTATTACGTCCGGCTATATAGATACTTGCGAGACAGGATCTTTGATTGCGATTGTCATGCCAAGCTTCGATCGCAATCCCATCGCCAGTGAGATAAGACAATTTCGGAGCTACTACGTTGTGAGCCTGTAGGCTTCTGTAGCTGTCTTTGCGAGAATCCAATCACGTTCGGCCGGCGGCAGTTGAGCTATCGCAGCCCGGACTGTGCCGATCCATCGCTGATAGGAAGAGGCCAATGTCACGACCGGCCAGTCTGAGCCGAACATCAATCTCTTCGGAGTGAACGCTTCGAGCACGACATCGAGATACGGAGACAGCTCTTCGTCAGACCAGGTATCCCAATTTCCTTCTGTCACCATTCCCGAGATTTTGCAGTAGACATTGGGCCGCAGAGCCAACTCTCGGATGTTGTCTCGCCATGGGGAAAGGACACGCTCACGAATGCGAGGTTTGGCGACATGGTCGAGAACAAATACCTGGTCCGGATGACGGTCCACGAACTGGATGGTTTGGGGAAGGTGCTTCTCAAAGATCAGGATGTCGTAGCCAAGGTTGAACTTCTTGAGCTCTGCAATGCCGCGATTGAAATCTTCCCGCAGCATGAAGTCATCATCCAGCTCATCATGAATCGGGTGACGTACCGCTTTCATTTTGGGGAGAGCGGCAATTCTCTCAAGTTCTGGCAGCGCGCCCGGAATTGTGAGAGGCGACCACCCCACGACTCCGCAGATCAGGTTGTCGGATGCCGCGACTTTGCTGAGCCACTCGGTCTCTATGGTGGTCCGTTCCGTCTCAACGACGATCGTGCCCGTGACCCCTGCTTCGGCGGTCACGACACGCAGGTCGTCGATCAGGAAATCGCGTTGCAGGATCTCCAGGCCATCCCCCATCCAGGCTGGCCCTAGAGGTAGATAGCGCCACAGGTGCTGGTGTGCGTCGATGCATCTATTCGGCATATCAGGCGAAGATCCCGATCCATCAAGAAGGCTCTGTTCTGCGGGGCTCAAGAGCAGCAGAACAGAGCCTTCGAGAATTACGATCCAGCAAGGGCCTTGAGATCCGCGGAAGCACCGGGCTCCTGAGGTGTTTTATATACGCCCTCCTGTACCTGTGCGGGGTGGACAAAGTGAGTTCGAAGATGTGGGATGTGCTCAAGGAATTCAGCCTTGAGTCCCAGCCCAATATGGTTGAAGAGAACCAGATGCTGATGCATCTGGCCCATGTCGCCAACGTGTGGCACCACGGGAAGATCGAAGATTTTTGCCAGGAAGCTGACAGTCAGGAATTCGCTCGCGCCGGCGACTCTTGTACAGTCGACCTGGATAAATGAAAGCGCATTCGCCTTAATGAAATTCTTAAACAAAATGCGGTTTGAGATGTGCTCGCCTGCCGCTATCTTGACGGGGCTGATTGTGCGCGACAACTCAACGTGGGCCTCGATGTCATCCGGGTGTGTCGGCTCTTCGATCCAGTGCGGGTGGAACTTGGCTAGTTCGCCACAGATGCGAAGAGCGTCCGGCAGCGCCCAGTGCTGATTCGCATCAAACATCACTGTGCTTTCGTCGCCGACCAGCTTGCGCAACATAGCTGCACGGCGCAGGTCACGACTCTCGTCAGGCGACCCAACCTTCAGTTTGAACGCAGAGAATCCTTGATCCAAAGCCTTCCTGGTGAGTTCGGTAACTTTGTCGTCGTCATAGTCCATCCAGCCCACTGACGTGTCATAGCCTGGATAACCGCTCTTCAGGATGCCCTCTCTTTGAGCGCGGCTCGGCAATTGCTCACGCAGCATCGCGAGAGCCTTCTCTCTGGGAAGTATCTCTTCGAGATAGCTCAGGTCGAGAACCTGGACAAGTTCCTCTGGCGTGAGGTCGAGCAAAAGCTTCCAGAGCGGTACCCCCCGACTCTTCGCCCAGAGATCGAAACAGGCATTGGTGATGGAAGCCAGAGCCAGTTGTACCACGCCCTTGTGTGGCCCGAGCCAGCGCAGTGCTGCGTGATCCGCAATTCTTCGAGAAATACTCCCAAAGTCAGCCATCACGGCTTCTATTGACATGCCTTCGAGCGGCTTGGCAAGCAACTCGATCGCTTTGCATACGAGGACATTGCCGTCGCCAAGCGTCAGAACAAATCCCGATCCGCGAGGACCGTCCGTCGACAACAGCGTCATCGCCAGACAGTAACCAGAGGTATCGTGGATAGAGTCCGTACCAGCACCCGGCGGCAACGCAAACCGGGCATCATACGTAGAGATGGATTGAATTGTGTAATCAGGCATGTCCCATTCCAGTTAGCGTCTGTAATCAAGCTCAGCACCGCCGCTCACCGGCAAAATGCATCCGGTGATAAATCGGGCTTTCGATGAAAGTAGAAAAGCAGCTGCGTCTGCAATGACATCACCCCGCGGGCAGTAGCCGAGAGGGTGAATGTCATCGAGATATTGTCGAATGCCGGCAGGATTGGGCTGTTCCGCAGCCCATTGCTCCAGCATGGGCGTCCACGCCCCCGCAGGGCACACCGCATTCACCCTGATCTGATATTTCGCGTAGTCAGCGGCCATCGCCTTGGTAAGTGCAATCATGCCGCCCTTCGTCGCGACATAGGCCGCGTGATCAGTTTGGCCGAGAAGGCCCACCATGCTTGCGGTGTTTAATATTGAGCCTTTGCCTTTGACCAGAGCATCGAATGCGAATTTCGTCGTCCAGAACACGGACTTCAGATTGGTGCGTTGGAGGTCATCCCACTGTTCTTCCGAGGTCTCATGCAGCGGGCATGACGGGCTCACGATTCCGGCATTGTTATGCACAGCATCAAGACGCCCGAACTCCTTGAGCACTGCCGCAATGGCTTTCTCGATGTCGGCTCCATTGGAAACATCCGCATGGTATGCGGAGCTTTGAGTGCCGAGACCTTTCACGGTCTCTTTCGCATTCTCGAAATTCCGGTCAAGGATTGCGACCATGGCGCCTTCACGCGCATAGGCGATCGCACATTCGCGACCAATTCCGCTCGCCCCACCGGTCAAAAGAATTACTTTGCCTTCAAGTTCCTTTTCCATGTCCAACCCACTTCTGATGTGCGGCTCTCGCAAACGCGCGACTGCCCTCTTTGCTAACGGGGAACGAGATATCTATCCCATACATGAACCAACTGGCGATCTCCCACTAGCCAGAACTACGATTCGCCCTCTTGGCCCGATGAGCGGCTTCTCCGCCTTCTGCCCTTCGCAGCTGCGACTTGTCCTTCGGAACGATTGTCATGCTGTATCCAGTTCCTGCGAGCCGTGGACGCGAAGCGGGCCATAGACTTTTTTACGTAGTGCTCCGCGAGATCAGCTTCTCCGTCTTGAATCAAATCGACGATACGTTGATGCGCGTCGACATCCTGTCCCCAGGCGGAGGTTCCTTGGCCACTTACACTGACTCTCATTCGCACAAATGCGAAGAAGGGTCGAAGAATCTTCTGAGCGTAGCCGAGGAGATGCGGATTGCCGGAAACTCTGCAGAGTTCGAGGTGAAATTGAAGGTCTAAATCTGTGAGTGCCTTGCTGTCCCGCGCTTCGGAAGCACGACGCATCCCCTGCACGATGGACCGCAACTCGGAGACGTCGGCGCCGATGGAAGCGGCGAGATATCCGGCCATTCCTTCGAGACCCGCACGGACCTGGTAAAGCTGGACAACATCCTCTTCACTGAGATTCACGACTCGTGCGCTTCGGCCGGACTCCTTCGTGACGAAGCCATCGTGAGCGAGGATATTGATCGCTTCCCGGATCGACGCCTGGGCCACTCCAAACTTTGCGGCCCAGGTTCGTTCTGATATGTGCTCGCCTGGCGCCAATGCTCCGCCGACGATTTCCGCCAGAATTACTTCCGCGATCTCGTGCTTGCGGAGGTCCCGGTTCGATTTGTTGTTTTCGTTAGACTGAGCGCTCATTTCTGGTTAAACGGCATCCTATCTGGACCGAAGCTCGCCAGTCAATGTCTGAGAAATGAGCGCTCTATTTGAGAAACTCTGGGCCACATACGTCTCTCAATAGCCGGATTTAACGCTGTTTTGCAGATGATTGGGCCGCATAAGGGTACGAGTGAGCGCTCTATACTGAAACGCCCATTCAAGACTACGGCGCTTAAACTATTGATTATATTACTTAATAATTGAAATCGTTGACAATACACAATATTGCCGCCTAATGTGGTTTGCTTGTGAGCGCTCATTTTGCACATTTGAGACGCTCAGGAGGCCTTCACGCATGCACACTATTCCCACTCCAGCGCCCAATCATGGGGGCTCGTCTTCCCCTCCAGCGCTTAGAAAAACAGAAAACTTTTTCTTCCCGAACCTGATCGAGCACCATCGAAGCTGGATTCACCGATGGGTAAGATCACCTCTGCTCTTGTTTGCAATCGCACTGCTGCTGCCGATCGCCAGTTGGAGCCAGGTCGATCAGGGAGCTGTCACCGGCACTGTGAGCGACAGCACTGGCGCCGTCCTTGCAGGAGCAAATGTCAGGCTCAAAGAGACCGAGACGGGTCTCACACTGCAGACCAAATCCAACCAAAGCGGAAACTACACGTTTTCGCCAATCAAAATCGGCGACTATTCCGTGAGCGTATCTGTTACCGGGTTTCAAACCCTGACGCGCGAAAACGTGCACGTCAATGCTCAGCAACGTCTCGAAGTGAACCTCAGGCTTACACCCGGTGCGGTCACGGAGACAGTCACTGTCACAAGCGCGGCCCCTCTGTTACAGAGTGAGACCAGTGGAGTAGGACAGACGATTGACACGAAAGAGATCAACCAGACGCCGCTTAACGGCCGCAACTGGGTGTATATCGCGCAGCTCACTGCAGGCGCGGTATCTGCTTCGGCGAATAGCGGCGGTACACGTGGCAGCGGCACCGGCGACTTTGTTGCAAACGGACAACGGGCGGAACAAAACAACTTTATTCTTGACGGTGTCGACAATAACAGCAACCTTACGGACTTTCTAAACGGCTCCAGTTTTGTGATGCGGCCCCCGCCCGACGCTCTTGCTGAGTTCAATCTGCAGACGAGTAACTTCAGTGCAGAGTTCGGCCACTCCGCCGGCGCAGTGATGAGCGCCAGTATCAAGTCGGGGACAAATCAGATTCACGGCGACGTGTGGGAGTACGTCCGCAACACGTCACTCGACGCAATTCCCTGGAATGCGCTGACGACCCCGCCTTACCATCAGAATCAGTTCGGGGCCACGTTTGGCTTTCCAATCTGGAAAAACAGACTTTTTTACTTCGGCGATATGGAAGTCAACCGAATCGCCATCAGCAATCCAAACGTTACGACGGTTCCGACTCCGCTGATGCGGCAAGGCAATTTTTCGGAATTGCTTAATTCGTCGCTCACGGATTCGCCCGCAGTCACTCTTTATCAACCGAATTCCGCGAATGCGGCTCAGCCGCTCACCTGCAATGGCCAGGCGAACGTGTTTTGCCCGGGCCAGGTCAACTCAATCGCCCAGAATATTCTGAGTCTTTACCCGCAGCCGAATGCCAATAACGGGAAGACATACAACAACTACAACATCAACCTCGGCACACACGACAACACGATTCAATGGGACCAGCGCCTGGACTGGAACATCAGCCCCAGGGATCAGACCTACGCACGCTACAGCTACTCCCACGAGCAGAAACTCAATGACCTGCCTCTGGGACCACTCCTCGACGGCAGCGGGTATGGCGGACAGAGCGATCCCAGCCTCTTCATGAATTTCATGCTGAGCGAAACGCATATCTTCAGCCCGAGCATTACGAATGAATTTCGCTTCGGCTACAACTGGGGCCGCTCGAAATTTGTCCAGGCTCACGCTTACGACCCAAATGTGGCGGCTTCTCTTGGACTCGGAGGTGTACCTGCTCCTGGACCTGGGCAGTATGGTTTGCCATACGGTGGTGTAAGCGGTATTAACTCGTGGGGATCGGAAGGCACCAACAACGAAGGACAGAACGTCTATGAGATCCTCGACAATGCCACCTTCAATATCGGCAACCACTCACTCAAGGCAGGGCTGTCGCTTCAGGCGGTTCGTTTCGCTTATCAGTTTGCGCCCGCGTCCCTTGGGTTGTACTACTACAACGGCCAGTTCACAGGTGTTCCAGGTGTCAGCTTCACCGGCAATGGGGTAGCTGACTTCCTCGCCGACCAGATGAGCAGTTCATACTTGGCGAACGCTCCAAATGTCAACGATGCGCAATGGTACCGCGCAGGCTACGTGCAGGACGATTGGAAGATCACGCACAGATTGACGCTCAATCTGGGTGTCCGCTACGACTACTACCAGCCGTATAAGGAAAATGGTGGCCAGCAGGCCAACTTCGTCGCCAACGGCCCCCTAGGACTCGGGACTGGATCTGCGATCTACGAGTTCCCCAAGAGCCAAAGCAATGTCCCGCTCGGGCCAAACTTTCCGGCACTACTGGCGAAGGACAATGTCTCGATCCGGTACGTCGATAACGATCGCCTTGCGGACGGCCAGAAGACCGACTTCGCCCCGCGCATCGGCTTTGCGTACCAGCCCGCACAAAACACGGTTGTCCGTTCCGGCTTCGGTATTTTTTACGGCGGCCTTATGTCGGAAGGCAACACTAACCTCGGAGCCAACTTCCCCTTTTCCAATCAGGCACAATTCATCCCGGCAAGCTGCGTCACCGACAGTTGCCCGTCGTTGTTCGCCCAAAGCATCTCGCTGGAGCAGGGCGTCCAGCATGTGATCACGGAGAACGGCGGACTGCAGAATTACGTTTCCTATCCTGGATTCCATGCAACCGACTCTAAGATCAAGACGCCGTACACGATGAACTACAGCTTCTCGGTGCAACAGGCCATCACTCCCAACATGGCTTTCACCGTCAGCTATGTTGGCAACGTGTCCCGGCATCTGAGCCTCTACAACAATCCAAACACTGTTCCTGGACTCTACCGTCCCGGAACAAACACCCAGCCATTCAACCCCTTTCCGGATCTCGGCGGCGTTGGTCAGATCACGTACGCTGGCGTCAGCACTTACAACTCGCTGCAGACCAAAGTTGAGAAACGGTATTCGCACGGCTTGTCGTTCCTGGCCACTTATACGTGGGCTCACGCCATGGATGACGCCAGCGACGCAGGCGGCAACTTTGCCGCGGTTGGAAGCAGGAATCAGGCGCTGATTCCGTTCATCGATGAATACACGAACTCCGTTTACGATGTCCGGAACCGTTTCACGATCAATGGGAACTACGAGATTCCTGTCGGTAAGGGACGGGCGTTCCTCAACAACTCCTCCAGGTGGATGGACGAAGCGATTGGTGGCTGGTCCACTTCGTTAACGTGGACGGCGCAAACCGGCACGCCCTTCTCGATCTCTCCCAATATCAGCACGGCCGCTGGCGGCGGAGCACGCGCAACCATCGTTCGTGATCCCTATGCCGGCGGCGGATCGCCTGATCCGAGCAACCCGGGTATCACCTGCCCAGGTCAGGTTCACAACAAGGCGAACTGGTTCAACCCCTGCGCCCTGGCGAATCCCCTGCCAGGCGAGACTATCTCGGATGCAACCCACCCTGTGGGTTCAGTGAATCCGGATGGAGTTCCTGTCCTGTTCGAAGGACCCGTGCGCGATACGGCAACTGCTATCCGTTTGCTGGGCGGCCTGCAGGATACGCTGTATGGACCAGGCTACAACCGAGTCAACATGTCCCTCTTCAAAAATTTCCCCGTGTGGAGAGAACAGAATCTTCAGTTTCGCGCGGATGCGTTCAATCTGTTGAATCATCCCACGCTGGGATCTCCCACCAACTCGCTGAACAATAATGCCGGCCAGATCACCGGACCGCAGTTCTTCCAAAACAACACGCCGGATGCACGGTTCTTCCAGCTTTCACTTAAGTACGTATTCTAAGCACTTGGCAGCGATAACGTAGAAGTGGGCTTCTGCAGCAATATCAGCGGAAGCCCAGTAATTTTTACCAGTGAAGTTTACTGGGGCCACACTTTGAGAAACTGGGGAGAGAGTCAACAGACCCAGTTTGCGTATGCTGCAAAAAGGCACTGCATCAATCATGAGAACCACTCGCCGCGAATTTTTACAGACTTCTACGATGGCTTCACTGGCGGCTGTCAGGCCAGCCACCTTATCTGCTCAGAATGAGCGTTCATCGCCCGGGGTGAACGTTCACAGGATCGACGCTTTCGAGCGGGCCAGCAGCCACGCCTTTGTCAGAACCATACCCGGACCAACCTACTTCGAGGGCATGTTGCTGGGCAATGGTGATGTCGGAGTATGTGCCGTTGTGAGACCTGACGCACTTGCGCTTCACATCTCGAAGAGTGACTGCTGGGACATCCGTGTAACGGAAGAGAGCGACAAGGAAGTGCGCCCTTTCTCCGAGATTCTCGAGATGTGGCGACGGGCGAGCGCGGAGCTCAAGACGAAGGGAAACTCGTCATCCGTGGAGGATGCGGAGTTCTTTCGCGCATATTGTGACAGGGTTGGGGGCTCTTATCGAAAGCCCTGGCCGCGCCCGTGGGGCTGTGGAACAGTCTGGCTGAAATGGGATTCCCGCTGGGTTGAGCCCAAAGCGTACTCCCTCAATCCTGCCAATGGAGTCTTCATCCTCGATCTGAAGATTCGGACCCTTCACGATCCAGAGCGAACCGCGCGATTGACCGCATTTGTCGACAGGGACTCGGGCCGGCTCACAGTTGCGTCAGATGCTCCTGTTCCGGAGCTGTCTGTCATCTACTCCCCACAAATCGACGGCTTCAGCTCAGGCGCTTTCGATTCGGGTCATGTGGACACACATCCTGGTCAGTTGCCGAGGCCGGAACTACACCAGCAGGCGGACGGAGACGCTGGCGAATTCTCTTGCTTCCAATACTTTCCCGCGATCGGGCCTTCGGAGAGCAATCCGAATCCACCGCGCTCCGAGATGGATCGCAACTTCGCTCTGCACGGTCGTGTCGCTGGAGCCTGGTTACCGAGTCAAATTGACTCCAGCAAGAGCCTGGTCTTTACGCCGAAGGGCAGCCGTCCCCTCCGCCTCGATGTTGCAGTTGCAACCCCGCGCGACATTCTTCTCGAGCGGCTTGAGGCTAAAGCTTCGGCCGGCGAGGACCCCGCCTCCTGGATCACGATTCCGCAGACCCATGTCTACGCCCCGGATGAGTTGGATACGGCGACGTTGACACGCCGGACGGTGGCCGATGCGTCCAAGGTTTCATTCGAGGATCTGAAGCACCGATCCGAAGCGCGCTGGCGAGAATTCTGGTCCGCTTCTGCCGTGAATCTTCTCGACCAGGAACTCGAACGCGCCTGGTATCACAACCAGTACTTCCTTGCATGTTGCCTGCGAAAGCATAGGACCGCTCCCGGCCTGTTCGCTAACTGGTCTTATGGAGATATCGGAAGCGCCTGGCACAGCGATTACCATCTCGATTACAACTGCCAGCAGGTTTATTGGGGAGTCTTTTCCAGCAACCACGTTGACATGCATCAGCCGTACGTGGAGTTAATCGAAAATCTGAGACCGATGTCTGAGAAGTTTGCTCATGACAGCTTCAAACTACCGGGCGCCTTCTTTCCACTTTCAGCCTACCCGGTCCCAAGCCAGATTGTTCCCTATCCGGTTCCACCCTGGGGCTATCAGATTTGTATGACCCCTTGGGCGGTGCAAAGCCTTTGGTGGCAGTTCCTCTATACGCGTGACGAGAGATATCTCGCACGAGTCTATCCGACGATGCGCTCCGCCGCGCGCTTTCTGGCCGCGTACCTCACGAAAGAGGCGGACGGCTTCTATCACGTCTTTCCTTCGGTCTCGTCGGAGAACTGGGGCTTTACCGTCGATTTCAAGCTCAACAAAGATTGCATCCTCGATCTTGCGCTGATCAAGTTTGTGCTCAATGCGATGGTTACTGCGTCCACCATCCTGGGGCAGGATGTTGAGGAGCGTCAACGCTGGAAAGAAATCGGCGCAAATCTCGCACCTTATCCAAAAGCCACGGGCCCGTTCGGGGAAGTCTGGCTCGATATCAGCAACGCTCCGCCCGAGCATGTATACAACGTCCCCATTACGCTCGCGCCTGTCTTTCCCGGAGAGCAGGTCGGATTGGACACTGGCCAGAACTTCCTCGAAATCTCAACCCTCACTGCAAAGACGATGCGACTCGAAGGCGGGAACGATCTTGTTTCGCAACCGTTGATCCGGGCTCGTCTGGGCATGTTGGATCTCTCCTGGTTCAAGAAGCAGATCGATTACGGCATGCTCCCGGATGGTGTCTCCAATGATCGCGTGCGCGAAAGCGGGGGGCGGTACAGCCTTACAACCGACTTCGACTTCATGATGCGGATGGGGCTGTGGTGTGAGAACTTCGCTGTGCCCGCGGTTCTCAATGAATGCATGCTTCAGAGCTATACCGGTACTATCCGACTCTTTCCAAACACGCTGAACCTCGGCCCTGCAAGCTTCGAGAATCTTCGCGCGGTGGGCGCGTTCCTGGTGAGCGCGGCCCATGATGGCAACCGCGTCGTCCGATTTGAGGTCTTCAGCGAAAAGGGTGCGCAGCTTCTTTTTGTGAACCCATGGGGACAGAAATCAGTTCGCATCACTCGCCTCCACGATGGCCGGCCTATAGAGGCCCAAAATGAGAGGGGCCTCTATAGTCTGCTAACGGAGGCTGGCGAACGCTATTCCGTCACCGCCGCCTGAAACGACACCATTGCCAGATTGCAGTGAAAGTTTGAAGGTCTCTCGCCCGGTTAATGGCCGGCCTTGAGCCGATAGTCCGGGTCCATTGCCGCTTTCCGCATCCCGGCGAGCTCAAGGGCCTGAAGCACGGAAGCGTTCCATGCGAAGACGCGGTGATAGCCAAAGAAGGGATGGTGAGGGTCCGTGGCAAGGTACTCCTGACTGGTCGGAAAATTGGGATCAATATTGATCTCGGCCCACAAGCGGTTTTTGATGGCCTTTTCCGCGCGGGGCCAACCGTGCAGCAGGCCGGCGACGTAGCAGCATATCTCGATCCGCATCCAGCTGCCGCCGTTATAGTAGATACCATCCATGCCCCCGTTTGCGTAGCTTGCCGCATAGGAATCGTAGGCGAGCGGGTGCCACTTCTCAGTGAAGAAACGCCGCCCGCCAGGCTTTTCTGTAAGTCCGATGAAGACAGGACGGACGGTTCCCCCTTCTTCCGGAAAGGGGCAATCGGCGCGGGCAAGCATGACTGGGATTTGATTGAGATGGCTCAGCATCATCTCGTCGGTCAGAATCTTTCTACGGAAAAGCAGGAGAGAAAGATACTCCGGAAAAAGCTCCGCAAAGCCGATGGCATCCGATACGTCGCGCGTGGGGCGCATGAATCTTCGGGAGGGGTCGTAGTAGCTGCGGTAGAGCTTCTCCGCATTCTCGATGTGCGCGTCAGAGAGGGATTCGCTAATGTCTGCGATGTTCAACTCGCGGATGACGCGCAGCGTGACGGCGAGCAGTCCTTGATTCTGGCAGATGGTAGTTGTGCCCTCGGGATACGAGACGATATCAAGCTGGCCCATGACAAATTGCGCGTGGCAGGAGCCGTCTCCATCGGGGTCGAAGGTGTGCAGGCAATACTGCGCGGCTTTGCGAATCTTGTCCGCTGGGAGCGTGATACCGAAGCGCCGCTGGTTAAGCAGCGCCCAGATGAGCCAGAGCGGAGTGGAGTCGTTCGACTTGCGCTCGAGGTTTGTCATCTCCGGCTCGATCAGCGTATTGATGGCGCCGTCTTCGCCCTGATTTTCTGCCCACAGGTTGAACACCTGTTCGTTCAGGTCGCGATTGTGACATCCATTGAGCGCGAAGAAACTGTCACGGAGGTACATCTCTCCGGCAGCGGAGTAATAAATGCTGGGTGCGAGCATGGGACGAAAGGTCTCGACGCCGGCATTCCAGCAGAGCATCATCAGATCCGCGTAGAGGACTTTTTCGGTTTCTCCTCCTTCGAAGTTGAGCGCCCCGGCGAGATTTAACTGGCTTGAGAGCCGGTAGCCGCGATGTGTATCGGCGACGTTTTCTTCCGCGAAAATGAAGGTTGTGATTTGGGCTTCCTGATCCATTCGTAGACGATGGTACGGCTGAGTGATAGCCGGAATGGACGAGAGCCGAAGATTGCGCAGCTCAAGCGTCCTTGTGTTTGTGGCATCTGCCTCGGGGAGCGAAAATGTCAGCGCGGTCTGGCCGGTGAGGATGTCTGCTATGAAAACTGTGCTGTGAAACGTAGCCCACTGCTGAGGTGATGCTGGGGTGCGATCGTTGAACTGGTTGAAGTTCTCAACCACCTGTGAATCTTTATCCAGGCTACAGAGGGCAACGGCAACTTCCGTCACAGAACGATAGGCGAACCCCACCAGATAAGTCGTGCCTGCCGTAGCTTGAAATGGAATGACGAGTGCGGCGTCCGCGGTTGACGACGTGATGATGATCGACCCGTTGGATTCGCTGGAATGCAGGGTCCCCGTCTGCTTCCATTCGGAGGCGGCTGAAAGCTCGACAGGGGTTGGGCTCGCATGTTCCAAACCGCGCAGCTCTTCTCCGAAGGTTTGACGGATGAAGTATTTGCCGCGCTGATGCTCTTCCTCTTTCGATACGACGTAAAGATTTGGATCGGGAATGGCCGCAGGTGCAGGCTTGATCGGCTTGCCGTCGCGGCGATACATCCTGCTCCAGCCGTTGCGGTAGCCGGCATCGGTCAGGGCTCCAACCACGAGGCCGCGCGAGGTTCTGAATCCCGCGGCGGGAAAATACTCTCGCAGCGCGCCCCCCTGACAGGTCACCTGATCGAAGCTCCAGAATTTTGCGGGCGATTCCCGCGGCTCGATGGTAGTGGTGCATTGA
>Ga0210388_10002448_pt1 | contig 14448 bp, 13 predicted proteins | sample IncBWC19OmetaG_FD_155485 | JGI IMG/M metagenome (GOLD analysis project Ga0210388, IMG submission 155485) | Forest soil microbial communities from Barre Woods Harvard Forest LTER site, Petersham, Massachusetts, United States - Inc-BW-C-19-O ...
GTCGTTCCGCGCGCAACCGCCGCTCATCCCCCTGCGCGGACGCCTGAGTCGGGCAGCGATGATGGCGGCCGGCGCGACGTTGATGGGCGTCGCGGCTTGCAGCAGCTCCCTCCCCGCCCCCGCCCCGGCGTACGGCGGTCCGAACCCCGGCACCGGCACCGGCGGGGTGACCGCCACCGGAGGCACGAACGGCAGCGGCGGTATGGCCGACACCGACGGAACGACGGGCGCCGGCGGAACGACCGCGCGCGACGCGGGTGAAGACCGCTCGGTGATCGCCATCTACGGCGCCCCCACGCCCGCCTACGGCCTGAGCCTTCCCGTGCAGACCAACGATGACGCGGCCAAGCCGGACAGCTCAGGCTGAGAGCGAGCGATCAGGCGGTCGGGCCCAGCAAGCGTCCGACCGCGATCGTCAGATCGGGGAACACGGCGTCGGCGGCGGAGAAGTTGCCCGAGGCGGTGAGGCCCGACGGCACCACCCAGCAGCAGAGGCCAGCGGCCTTGGCCGCGCGCAGACCGCGCTCGGAATCCTCGATCACCAAGCATCGCGCCGGCGCGACGCCGAGGCGCGCGACGGCAGTGAGATACGGTTCGGGATGCGGCTTGGACTGCTGGTAGTCGTGTCTCGTGAGGGCGAGCTCGAAGTGCGGCAGCAGACCCGTGCGGGCGTGCGTTCGCGCGAACGGCCCCGGCTCGGAGCTGGTGACGATCGCCAATCGATAGCGCGCCGCCAGCTTTGGCAACAGCTCGGCAACACCGGGGATGGCGATCTCGGCCTCGTCGAGCAGCTCGAAATAGTGACGATCGCGCAGGAGACGCAGCGCCTCGATCTCCGCAGGTGAGGCACCGCGCGCCTCGGCCAGGTGCCAGACCCCCACCCCTTCCCGCAGCAAGCAATCGACGTAGGTCGCCAGGTCGAGCACCACCCCCACGGTGGCCAGCGCCTCGCGGTTGGCGCGGAAGTAGAGCTCTTCCGTATCGACGAGCACGCCGTCGTTGTCGAACAGAATCGCCTCGAACGTCATGGGTAAGGGAACTCCGCCGTCGGTTGGGTCGGCTCGATGTCGTGGAACTTCCGCAGATCGAGCAGCAGGTGGCCGTCGGGCGTCTCGCTGAGGACGTCGGCCAACCGGTGCCCCCAGACAATGTCGCGCGCGAAATAGCGGTGCTCGCCGTGGACCATCTGCATCGTCTCGTCGTCGAGCCCGATCACCTGCACCTGCAGCTCGATCTCCTTGGCCGCCAGCGAAGCCGGCGTCTCGCCATAGAGCGGGCTCTCGCGATCGATGACGTGAAGCGCGTTCCAGGAGCGGGACAGCGAAAGCGCGCGTTGCCGGGTCAGTGACAGATCGAGCATCCGGTAGAAGGTCTTCCCCTCGGTGGTCCGCTCGGTCCGCACCAGCAGGACCTTGATCTCCGTGTCGACGATCGAGTTGCGGCGCTGGTTCCCCAGGCGGAACGACAGCGTGGGAACGTCGTTGAGCAGCGAGATGGTGGCCTTCTCGGTGAAGATGAGCCGCGCCGTCGAACGCGAAAACTTGGCGAACACCAGTCCGGTCGCCAGGGCCGTCAGCGTCAGGCCGGTGATCGATTCGGCGGTGACCAGCAGGTTGGCGCCCGTCGACTCGGGGAACATCGCGCCGTAGCCGACCGTCCCCATCGTCTGCACGCTGAAGAAGAACGCGTCGCGGAACGACCCCACTCCCGCATGCGCCACGCCGCCGACGACCAGATAAAGCAGGCCAAAGATGGCGTTCGCGAGCAGGAACGCGCCGCTGATGGCGGCGACGGTGGCCCACCAGGGGAGCCCCAGGAGCGCGTGGTAGAAATCGGTCAGCGGCGCGCGCCGGTCGCCGACGATCCGGATCTCGTAGTCGGCGCCCGGCGGGCGGATCCGTTTGACCTCGTTGGCGCGGTGCACGCCGGGACGTTACTTCAGTTCGCGCCCGTGATTCATCAGAACGTGATGGCGTTGACCAGCGAGGGGACGCCGACCGCGCCGGCCGGGGCGATGTCCAGCAGCACCGCGCGCGCGCCGGGAGGCAGGTCGCGGCGCGCCGCCTCCAGCGTCGCCTGCAATGGGTCCTTGCCCGAAGGCACCGACAGGTCGATCGCTCGCACGCCCCAGGCGAGATGCAGGCGGCGGGTGGTTTCGGGAACCCGGCTGTAAGCCAGGATCGGGCGGCGCGGGCGGAAGGCGGCCAGGCGCTCCGCGCTGACTCCCGTCCGGGTGGGGACGATGATGGCGGCGGCGTCGAGATCCTCCGCCAGGTCGGCGGCCGCGTGGGCCAGCGCGTTGGTCATTTCGGAGCGGGCCGGCCCGTCGTGCGGCGGCAGCAGCGGCTCGGTCTCGACCAGGAGGCGGATCATCATGTTCACCGCGCCGGGCGGATTGTGCCCGACCGCGGTCTCCTCCGAGAGCATCACCGCGTCGGTGCCGTCGAGGACGGCGTTGGCCACGTCGGTCACCTCGGCGCGCGTCGGCAGCGGGCTCGAGACCATCGACATCAGCATCTGCGTCGCCGTGATCACCGGCCGCCCCGCGCGGTTGGCAGCCCGGATGATCCGCTTCTGCGTGGCCGGCACCCGCTCGATCGGGATCTCCACCCCCAGATCGCCGCGCGCCACCATGATCGCGTCGGCGGCCGCGATGATCGCGTCGAGCCGCTCGAGCGCCTGCTCCTTCTCGATCTTCGCCACCAGCGGCAGCTTGGTCAGCGTCCGGGCCTCGGCGATGTCGCGCTCGTGACGGACGTAGGAGATGGCGACGAAGTCGGGCCCGAGGACGTCCAGGTTGGCCAGATCGGCCCGGTCCTTGTCGGTCAGCGCCGGGAGCGACGAGGTGTCGCGCGGAAGGTTGATCCCCTTGCGCGATCGCAGCGTCCCCCCCACCCGAACCCGGCAGACCACGCGATCCGCGGCGACCTCGGTGGCGACGAGATCGATCGTTCCGTCCGCGATGTAGATCGGATCTCCGACACGAACGCGATCGTAAAGCGACGGATCGCCGACCGGCACCCCGCCCGCCCCCAGCGTCAGCGGATCACCCGCCTCGACCTGCAGCTCGGCCGGCAGATCGGCGAGGCGCAGCTTGGGTCCGGCCAGATCGACCAGCACCGCGATGTCGGGGCGATGGGCGCGCGCGCGGCGGACGCGGTCGGCCTGCGCGCGTGGACCTGCGTGCGAGAGGTTCACCCGCAGGAGGTCGACGCCCGTGTCGAGCAGGCGCTCGAGCGCGCCGGGCGGATCCTGGGCCGGACCCACGGTGGCGATGATCTTGGTGCGACGCTCGTGCATCGCGCCCACTTTACTCCGACTACCTCGCCTGGATCACTCCGCCGTCGGTCAAGATCAGGTTTCGGTGGCGATGCGCGCCGGTAAAGCCCTCGATCTCCTGCACCCAGGACGAATCGGGGTAGTGGTTCACGGCGTACTCGGCTTCGCCGCGCGCCTCCTTGGCCATCCCCTGCGCCGCCAGCGCATGGACCAGGATCGAAGCGCGCTCGGGGGCGTCCGGGCTGTCCGGGAAGCGCCGGTTGCCGGCGCGGGCCAACTCCACGGCGAGCGGGAAGTTGCTGCCGGCGACGCTCCTTAGCCGGGCCATCAGGACCGACTCCTTGAGCGGAGCGGCCGCCTCCGACCCGACCGGCGGTGGCGGCGCGGTGGTCGAGGGCGACCGGTCGGGACCCGGCGGATGGGGCGGGGCCGGCGAAGGGGCCGGCGGCGGCGCGACGGCGACGGGCGCGGCCGGCGCCTGCTCTTCCGGCGGTGGCGCGACCGGCGCGGGCTTGGCGCGCAGGAACGCCGCCGCGCCGAGCGCGACCCCGGCCACCACGACGAGCCCGGCCCAGACTCGTTTCCGCGTCGTCGATTTCACTCGAATAGTCTACCCGCGGTCAGGGGCAGGCGTTCAGCGTCGCCATCTGCGCCGTGTAGAGGTTCTGCATCGGAGTCTTCATCACCGGCCAGGCGGTCATCGGGTTGCCGCCGTTGTCGTCGTTGGTCTCGTAGTTCCAGGCCCAGGCGCCGTTGTAGCCGTTGCTGTAGAGCGTGGTGTAGAGATCGGCGCCGTTCACGCCGTCGGTCGTGACGGCCCAGAACTCGCCCATCACCAGGTTCTTGTCGAGGTTCCAGTTGGACGCCGGGTGGGTGAAGCAGGAGACGTTCGATCCGTTCGAGGTGTAATAGTGGACCTCGTAGAAGTCGAGCGTGCCGTTCGCCTTCCCGCCCGCGGCCGTGAGGGCCGCGTCCGAGTAGAGGTTGGTGAAGCCGCTGGCGGTCGAGCAGGTGTTGAACGTCTGCGCTCCGCTCGTCACGCGCGCGTTGGAATCGGTCGAATGGATCGCCGCCGCAAACACGTTGACCGTCTTCTGGATGTACATCTGGTCGACCTCGGTCCCGCCGTTGGCCGCGGTCCAGCCGTGCTGGGTGGTCATCCCTTCGGGCTCGTTGAAGATCTCGTATGAGTAGACGCCCGGGTTCCCCTTCAGCGCCGTGACCAGAGGGACCAGAACGTTGGTCACGTAGGCGTTGCGGTTGGCGTCGACGGTCAGGAGGTTCTGGTTCTGGGTGCGCAGGGTGGTGGTGATGTTCTCGCCCCCTTGCAACATGTCGAACGACCAGAGGCTGATGTTGAGCGCCACCCCGGCGGTGTGCGCGGCGTTGGCCAGGCTGACGACGTCATTGAGCGCGCCCGAGGTGAGGGGCTGGGCCATCCCGTTCGAGTCGTAGCCGGGCGTCACCGTCCCGTTGGTGTGGAACCACCAGCGGATCACCCGCCCGCCCACCGAGGCGCTGTTGGTGAAGATCGTGTTGAACGTCGCCAGATTGGGGTTGGGGATGTCGCTGGCGAAGTTCACCCAGGCGACGTTGAGGCCGCTCGCGAACTTGCAAATCGCGTTGCTGCCCGTTCCCCCCGTGCCGGTCGTTCCACCTGTGGCGGGCGTTCCGCCCGTGCCGGTCGTGCCGCCCTTGCCCGTCGTGCCGCCCGTGTTGGGCGTGCCGCCCGTGCCGGTCGTGCCGCCGGAGCCGGTCGTACCGCCGGTCGCCGAGCTGCCGCCCGTGCCGCCTTTGCCGGCGCCACCGCTGCCGGTCGTGCCGCCGGTCGCCGTCGTTCCACCCGTGCCGGGGGTCCCGCCCGTGGCGATATCGCCTCCGGTTCCGATGTTGCCGCCGGTGGCGGTCGTCCCTCCGGTGGCGGTCGTCCCTCCGGTGCCGGTGGTCCCGCCCTTGGCGCCGCTGCTTCCGCCTTCGCTGGAGGCACCGCCGGTCCCGCCCCCGGCGTCATCGGTACTTTCGGGCGACGCGCAGGCAGCGAGGGAGAGGGTCAACAACAGCGGGAGAACACGAGCGGGCTTCATGGTTCCTCCGATAAGGAAGGGTGACGGGACAAAAAGGGAACGGCGGGTCACCGGCGCAAAGGGCGCCACCGGTGGTGGACCTTCACGAAATCGTATCGACGCGAGAAGTTCCGGCGAGACGAAGTGCCCCGGCGGGCCGGATTCGGCTCAGCGCTTTGCCCGCAAGGCCACTGCCTTGAACGGGCCGCCCGGATACCGGCGCAGGTAAAGGGCGCCGAGCGCCGGTGCGTCGTCATCCTGGTGGGCCAGCGCGGCTTCGATCGTCAGCGCCAGGGCCTCCTCGGCCAAGGCCCCACTGGGGCGGCGCTCGAGATACCGGGCCAGCAGCCCACGCGCGCGCACCGGATCGTGGTCCACCCGCAGCGCGCGCATCCCGGCCAGCACGGCCTGCGTCTCTTGATCTTCCTCGTCGCGATCCCGCGCCAGCTCGCGCTTGGCCTCGTCATGCGCCGCCGAAGGCAGCGCCGGATGTCGGAGGTGCGGCGATACGACCGGCGCGCGGCTCGCGACCGATGCGACGGGCGGGGGCGCCACATCAGGCAACGGGCTCGCCGCCGGCGGCGTGGTGACCGCGGCCACCAATCGATGCGTCCGGACACGCTCTGACGACAGGACGACCGGTTCCGCCGAGGGGACGAGGCGCTCATAGGCGCGCCCGATCCAGCCACGCCACGGCCCGAGCGCGGCGCTGGCGAACGCCCCGCACCCGATCAACACGCCGGCCACGATCACCGGGCGCAAGACGAGCGGCGCTCGGCCCCCTTTCGAGCGGCCGAGGCTCAGCAGGACGCGCTGTTTTCGCCCCGGCGGCGACTTGTACGGCCCCGTCGAGCGCACCAAGTCGACGAGCCAGGGATCGACCCCGGACTCCTCGGTCAGCCGCGGCGGATTGCCCATCTCGGATGCCGCGCCCGCCCGGGAATCGTCGTCGCCCCTCACGCGTCCCCCCTCATGCGCCGCTGCGCCTCGCGGAAACGCGCGGCCAGCGCGGCGAAGTCCCTCCGCGCGTGATAGAGGCGGGTCCAGACCGTGTTGAGCGGAACGCTCTGGATGCGCGCGATCTCGTCGCCCGACAGCCCCTCGATCTCGAACAACACGAAGGTCGTGCGGCGCTCCTCGCGGATCTTGCCCAGGATCGCCAGAAGGACGCGCTGGTCATCCCGGCGCTCGAGCGCGGCGGCCGGACCGCAGGCGCCGCTCTGCAAGGCGTCGGGATCCTCCACCCGGCGCTTGGTGAAGATGTGCTTGACCCAGCTGCGCCGGCGGAAGTCGCGCACCTGACGACGGGTGATCCGGTAGAGCCACCCGGCCGGGTTGGCGCCGTCGAAGGCGCCGAGTCGCCGCCGCACGACCAGGAAGACCTCCTGCACGATGTCGTCGCGATCCGCTTCGGCGCCGCCGAGCGCGCGGATCCAGCGCGCAACCTCCTCGAACCAGAGGTCGTAGAACGCGCGAAAGTCCTGGAGAACATGCGGCGACCGGAGTGTTTCATGCCCACCACTTACAGGGCGCGGTCGTGCCAGGACCTTCATGGCTAGGGCGGATTGTAGCCGAGGGACCTCGGCAACGTCTCGCCCAACCGGTTGCGATTCGGATATCGTGGCGTGGTGCGTGAAGCGCTCCTTCGCGGCGCGGGCCTTGCCGCCGCGGCGCTGCTCGGTGTCGGCGCGGCCATGCGATCCCCTGCGCACGCGGCATCACCAGACAAACCAACCGTGCAAACGGTGCCGGCAGCGTCCACGCCTTTCGAGGCTTCGTCCGTGATCGGCGGACCGAGCACCTGCCCCCGGCCCGAGGCCGTCTGGAGCGAGCTGGTGACGCTGGTGCCACGCGAGCGGCTCGAGGCCCGCCTCCGCGCCGTGACGCGCGACAAGACTCCGCTCGTGGAGATCGTCGATCTCGGCGTGCCCTACCGGATCCTCGCAGCCGGCCAGATCCGCGAGTACCGCGACGAGAGCCGGGACTGCGCCTACCGCGCGCGCATCGCGGCGGTGTTCGTAGCGCTGGCGATCGATCCTGCTCAGTTGCCGGCTCAGTTGCCGGCCGAGCTGCCGGCGCCCGCGCCGCCGCCGGTCCCGCAGGCAGCGCCGCCCGCGTCCGACGACAGTCCGCCGCCGCGCGCGCGCCTCGATCTGGGCGCGACGGCGGTGGGCGGCCTCGGACCGGAGGAACGCGTCGGTCAGGTGGGAGCCGAGCTGCGCTGGTCGGCGGGGCGCCGCCGGTTCGGTCCCGCAGTGGGCGTGACGGCGCTGCTGCCGGTCGACAACACGGTGGGAGGCGTGCGGCTGCGGCAGTGGCGGCTGCCGATCGACGCCGGCATCCGCGCGCGGATCGCGGGGCCACGCTTCGAGCGCTACGGCGAGCTCGGCGTCTCGGCGGCGCTGCTCTCCGAGCGGGCGCTCGATCTCGCCGCCTCGAGATCGCAGACCGGGATCGAGGTCGGCCTGCGCCTCGCCGTCGGCGTGCACGCGTCCCGCGGCCGCCTGGCGCCGTTTGCCGCCCTCTCCGGCGAGCTGGTCCCTGCTCCGCCGGCGATCTTCGCGCTGCCGGCGGGAACCGTGGGGCATACGCCGATCTTCTGGATCGGCGCCACGGCCGGCGCTTCGCTAAGCTTCTTATGATGCGAGCGCGCGCGGCCTCGGCGACGGCCCTTCTGCTGACGGCGCTCGCCGCCGGCTGCAGCCAGCTCGACGTCGGGTCCGACCTCCTGTGGACGGCGCGGTTCGAGACCGGCGACTTCACCGAGTGGACCGGCGTCGCCGGGGGCGACGCGCAGGCGTTCCCCATGCCGCCCAACACGCTCGCCGTCTCGAACGAACAGGCCCACACCGGGGACTTCTCCGCCGCGCTCACCATCACCGCCGGCAGCGACGGGACACAGGAGAGCTCCGTTCTCTCCCGCGCGGGCGGTCTGCCGACCGAGGCCTACTACAGCGCCTGGTACTACCTGCCGTACAGCGTTTCGGTCGGGACGTTCTGGGTGATCTTCAAGTTCCGGATGCGCACCGACGCCAACGACGCGAGCACCGCCGGCGAGCTCTACGACATGGACCTCGCCACGCTGCCGAGCGGCGAGATGACCCTGGAGCTCTACGATCACCGAACGGCGGGCGATCTCCCTCTCGACGTCTCGAATCCGATCGTTCCGGTGGAACAGTGGTTCCAGCTGGAGGCGTTTTACCGCGCGGCCAATGACGACACCGGCCACCTGACCTACTGGTTGAATGGCCAGCAGGTGGTCGACATCGCCGGCGCGCCGACCAGCCCGACCTCGTGGGTCGAGTGGGACGCCTGCAGCGTGGGCGAAGATCTGACGCCGCAGATGGCGACCCTCTACGTCGACGACTGCGCGGTCAGCCGCTCGCGCGTCGGCCCCTCGGGGCAGCTCACCGAGTGACGGTTCGCGGACCGGGGTTGGGCCCTGACAAGAATGTCCCGTCGCCCGGACCGACGTGGCAGGATGGAGCCTGCTTCGATAACGTCCTACCCTCCATGCGCGCGTCTCTTACCAATCGGCGACCTTTGCGGACACCCCTTTGCGCCCGCGTTCTCGGCGCGGCGCTCCCGTTGCTCGCCATGCTCGCAGGGGCGGCCGCCGGCTGCTCCAAGGAGAAAGAATCGCTGGTGCTCGTCGCGCTCACCTCCGCCGATGCCAACGCGGCGATGGCAACCACCGTCGCGCTGTCGGTCGGGGTTGTGACCAAGCCCTTCTCGCTGCCGGCGGGGCTTTCGCAGACGCCCGTCAGCGTCGGCGTCTATCTCCCCTCGAGCGCGACGGGCAGTCTCCTGGTCTTGGCCACCGCGACGGGCGGTGGCTTCTGCTTCTCGGGATCGACGATGGCGGTGGTTCCGTCCGCCGGCTCGACGGTCTCCGTCCCGCTCGCTCTGACCGCGACGGCCGCCTGCACGGGAACCGGCGGCGCGGGCAGCGGGGGGCTCTCGGGGACGGGCGGCCTCCCGGCGACCGGAGGTGTTCCAGGAAGCGGCGGCAGCGCCGGCAAGCCCGGGACGGGCGGCGCCGCAGGCGGAACCAGCGGCTCCTCGGGAACCGGCGGTGCTGCGGGGACGGGCGGTGTCTCCAGCGGCACCGGCGGCGCCACGAGCACCGGCGGAGCGCCCGGAACGGGCGGCGCCGGGCCCGTCACGCCGCCTTCGCTCACCGCCTGCACGGAGTACGATCACAACGACGTCAACGATCCCACCTGCAACGACGACGAGGGGATCAGCAACTGGGAGATCTGGTCGCTGGCGTTCTCGCCCGACGGCAAGCTGCTGGCCACCGCGGGCGACGACGGGCGGGTCAAGATCTGGAACTTCGACGGCCACACGCTGACCGCCTCCGGGCACGTCCTCTCGACCAACGGGCAGACCTACGTCGCCTTCTCGCCCGACGGCGCGACGCTGGTGGCGGGTTCGAACGGCGCACTTGTGACTTACAAGACCGCCAGCTGGACATTGGGGCCCGCCTTCACGGGCGTGACCGGGCAGGTCCGCGGCGTGGCGGTGAGCGCCGACAGCCAGCGCATCGTGACGATTGACGGCGCCGAGAACCTCTACGTCCACACGCTGGTCAGCGGCGGGACCCCCGTCAGCTACCCGATCCCCGTCTATCCGCTCAGCCTCTCGCTGGAGGCGGGCTCGAGCGCCACGAACATCGTGGCCGCGGTCGGCTTCGACACCGGACGCGCGGGGACATTCCAGATCTCGGGCTCGACGATCACGACGCCCTCGGGTTTCACCGTCGAAACCAGCACCAGCGTCAACGTGCTGGCCGCCGCCTTCGCACCCACCGGCACCCTGCTGGCCATGGGAGACGACAGCGGCAAGCTCCAGTTCTGGACCAACCCCGTGAGCGTGACCAACGCCAGCGGTACGGCATTGACGTTCGCGACCAGCGGCAATGCGAACGGCGTCGCCGGGCTCTCCTGGTCGCGCGACGGGGCCTACCTGGCGATCGCAGCCGGAAGCCCGTTCGAGGGGGGGTCGGCCAGCATCTACGCCTATCCGGCGCGGGCCCGGTACGGCGCGGTGGTCCCCACCTACTATCCGGTCTCGGTCGCCTTCTCGCCGGGCGGCAGCGCGCTGGCCATCGGCGAGGTGACCTGCGGCAAAGTCATGCTCTGCGCCGACTGACCCGGGCCCGCCGGGGGCTGCTTCCAGCGCGCTATTTCTGTCGCGCCGCCGCCAGCAGGCGCGGAAGATCGCAGTCGCAAAAGTCGCCGATGCGCGCCAGCGTGATGTCGGGGGGCGGGAAGGTCGCCACCTCGGGCGCCAGCGCGTAGTGCCCCTGGCGCGGGAAGACGGTGGTGAGCCGCTCCCCCCAGACCTTCTTCACGGCGGTCAGGATCCGGATCTTGTCGTCGACGAGCACGTAGTGATCGGCCGGGTAGCGGCGCTCGACGTCGTCGAGCTCCTGCTCCTTGTGGATGTAAATGAGGACCCGCTTCTCCACAGCGTCGAACAACCCCGCCCGCTCGACCTTGCGTGGCTGAAACACCACGTCGCCGTCGGAGAGGATGACCGTCTCGCCGAATTTCGCGGCGTGCTCGACGGCGTCGAGAGAGCCGGGGAACAGGCGATTGGCGAAGGGGTAGTTCACCAGGAAGGACGACACTGCCAGCAGATGGGGATCGCGCGGGTGGACCAACCGATAGCGCTGCAGGGCGCCCAGGTAGTCGGAGTAGCCGAGCTCCGTCCGGAGCGCCTCGAAGATCTCGAAGTATTGCTCGGCTCGGCCAGGGCCCACCTCGTTCCGCAGGTAACGGCGGAGGTCGGCGCTGACGCGATCGTTGTCGAGCAGCGTGTTGTCGACGTCGAACAGGAAGACGACCTTGCCGGGGCTGCTCACGGCAATTCCGATCGCTTGAGGACGTCGACCCGCCCGTCGGCGTGCCCGACCAGCACGCGCTCGGCGGTGCCGAGGAAAAGACCGGTGTCCACGACGCCCGGGATGCGGCAGATGGCGGTCTCCAGCGTCCGCGCCAGCGCCGGCTCGGCGAGCGGCCGCGCGCACGCGCAGTCGAAGATCAGGTTGCCGTTGACCGAGATGAGCGGCCCGCCCGCCGCGGGGTCGAGGCGCGCGACGGGGGTGAGGCCGAGCGCCTTCATCCGGCGGATCGCCAGACCGGCGGCCATCGGGATGACCTCCACCGGGAAGCCGTCCTTCGCGCACAGCACCGGGACCAGCTTTTCGGGGCTGACCAGGATGACCTGGCGGCGCGAGGCCGCGGCCACGATCCGCTCCCGCACGAAGGCCGCGCCCCGTCCCTTGACGAGATCCAGGTTGGGCGACACCTCGTCGGCGCCGTCGACGGTGAGGTCGAGCAGCGTCTCCTCGGTGATCTCGATGAGCGGAATCCCGAGCGAGCGGGCCAGGCGCTCCGACGCTTCGGATGTCGGGACGCCCGAAACTTTGAGCCCGCGGCGGGCGCGGGCGCCGATCGCCGCGATGAAGGCCGAAGCGGCGCGCCCCGAGCCGAGCCCGACGAGCGCGCCGTCGGTGACCAGCTCGGCGGCACGGGTGGCGGCGGCCAGCACGCCGGGATCGGTCGCCGCGCCCGGAGTCCCTCTGGAAGTCCCCTTGGGGTTCATCGGGCCGTATCTTAACTGGTCCCTAGGGCGCTGGGGCATGCCAGCCGCCGACGTCGGCGGTGAGTCGCGCAGCGTCGGGAGGCCCCCAGGTTCCCGGTTCATACTGGTGGACCGGCGTGGCGCCGCCCAGGATTGGATCCACGATGGCCCAGGCCGCCTCGACGCCGTCCTGACGCGAGAACAGCGTCGCGTCGCCGGCCATCGCGTCGCCGAGAAGGCGCTCGTAGGCGTCCATCTCGTCGGCGTCGGTCTGGTGCATCACCTTCAGCTCGGTCGGCTCCGACACCATCTGCTCGCCCGCTTTCTTGATGCGGGCGCCGACGGCGATGATCACCTCGGGGGAGAGGCGAAAACGGAAGTGATTGGTCTCCTCGGGACCAACCCGGCGGAGCGGCGGGCGCTTGAGCGTGACCAGCACCTCGGTCGTCGACACCGGCATGCACTTGCCGGCGCGGATGAAGAACGGCACGCCGTCCCAGCGCCAGGAGTCGACGTGCAGGCGGACCGCGGCGAAGGTCTCCACGGTGGAGTCCAAGGCGACCCCCTCCTCGGCGCGGTAGCCGACGAACTGGCCGCGCACCAGATCCTCCGGGCTGAGCGGCCGGATGGCGCGAAAGACCTTCACCTGCTCGTCGCGGATCGATTCGGCGTAGGTCCCCAGAGGCGGCTCCATCGCCAGAAAGCCGATCACCTGCAGGAGGTGGTTCTGGATGACGTCGCGGATGGCGCCCGCCTCTTCATAGAAGCGCCCCCGCCCCTGGACGCCGAAGCTCTCGGCCATGGTGATCTGCACGCTCTCGACGTAATTCTGGTTCCAGATCGGCTCCAGGAAGGTGTTGGCGAAGCGGAACAGCAGCAGGTTCTGCACCGATTCCTTGCCGAGGTAGTGATCGATCCGGAAGATCATCGACTCGTCGAAGCCTTCATGCAGCGTCTGGTTGAGCGCGCGCGCGGACGCCAGATCGCGGCCAAACGGCTTTTCCACCACCAGCCGCGCCCCCTTGGCGCTGCCGGACTTGGCCAACCCGGTCACGACCGTGCCGAAGACGCTGGGGGGGATGGCCAGGTAGTGCGTGGGGTGGGCGGCCGCGCCCAGCTCGCGCCGCAACGCCTCGAAGGTGGCCGCTTCGCTGTAGTCGCCACGTACGTAGTGGAGGCGTCCGAGCAGCTTGCCGACCACCGCCTCATCGAGCGGCTTGACGTGCTCCTTCAAGCTGTCGCGGGCCCGCGCCTGGAACTGCTCCAGCGTCCAGGGGGAGTTCGCCACGCCGATGACCGGCATGTCGAGGTGCCCGCGCCGGGTCATGTGATAGAGCGCGGGGAAGATCTTCTTATAGGCGAGATCTCCGCTGGCCCCGAAGAAAACGAAAGCGTCCGAGTGAGCTGCGCTCATGCGGAGGCAGTATAAGGACGACTAGGCGCCCGAGGACGAGGAAAAGAACAGGGGACGAATGTGACGCTCGAAGAGATTTTCGGTCACGCAGCGTCCGGCCACCTCGCCGGCGGCCTCGAGGGCGTCGGTCCACTCGGTGCCCATCTCGGCGGCCACCCGGAAGGCGACATGCACGAACTGGCGCAGGTGGAGGTCGTAGGCGGGGTTCGACTGGTCGTGGCGCAGGCGTGAGACGAAATCATCGGCGGTCCAGCGGTCGACGGTCGCCGGGGCCGGCAGCTTGGCCCGATCGATCTCCACGACGGTCGCGTACGGTTTGCAGAGCTCGTCGAACCGCGGCAGCGCCGTGAGATAGATCTTCTTGGCGACCGCCAGGCCACCGGGGCCAGAGAGCGCCACGCCGATCACCTCCTCCAGCCAGTTGGTCCCGGCCGTCTTGAGGTGGAGGCCGGCGCCGTGCTTGGCGAGCGCGCGGTTGATGATCGGGTAGAGCGAGAACTTGTCGCTCCCGGTGTGGACGCTGATCTTGAGCGATGCCGGCAGGCCGAAGACGGAGATCGCGTGCTTGACGACGGCCAGGTCGGCATCGATCTCGCGGGCGAAGGCCTGCCTGTCCCCCACGTAGTCGATCCCCTTCAAGAACTTGCCGGAGAACTTGGGCGCGATCGTCTGCACGGGGATCTTCTCGCGCGCCAGCGCCCCCAGGATGAAGAAGAGCTCGAACGGCAGCTGCGGCTCGGTCGCCTCATCGGTGGAGACCTCGGCGATGAAGTTCCCTTCGCCCTTCGCCGCCAGGACGCGGCGGTAGATCTTCCCGGCTTCCAAGACCGCGGCGAGGTAGCTGCCGCCGATCTTCTCCAGCACCGCGTCGGTCACCTCGAAGCTCGCCTCGACGCCGGGGATGCGAAGCGTCCCCTTGAACGGGGCCATGTCGCGCACGAACGCCGCCAGCGCCGCCCCGTCGGGCGGCTGGCCGATGAAGTCGGCGACGTCCAGCGTGTAGAAGTCGCTGGCGGCCAGGAAGCCGTCGACGGTCTTGACGCCGATGTGGTCGGCGTCGACGTGGTAGGGGTGCTTCCAAGCGCCGCGCCGGACCGCTTC
>Ga0210388_10002449_pt1 | contig 14445 bp, 13 predicted proteins | sample IncBWC19OmetaG_FD_155485 | JGI IMG/M metagenome (GOLD analysis project Ga0210388, IMG submission 155485) | Forest soil microbial communities from Barre Woods Harvard Forest LTER site, Petersham, Massachusetts, United States - Inc-BW-C-19-O ...
AGCTCCAGCATTACGTTGAAGTTCAGTAATTCGAGCACCAGCAGCGCGATCACCTATAGCACGGCGATCGAAGCAGGCAGCGGTGCGCCATAAAGGAGAAACCATGAGCAACATCAAACCGCACAAACGAACGATTCGAGCGCTGCAAACAGGCGCACGCAAGAAGTTCCTCACGGGATTAGTGTGCTTTGCCGCACTGATCTTCATGGGCGGGCAGCGCAGCGTATTCGCTGACGGCGTTTCCTCTACCGTGACTGTGAATACCTCGTCCCTGGTGGGCGAGCCTGGCCAGTCCGAAGTATTTTTTGTGCTGACCGACGGCAACGCTCCCACGCCAGGCACCAACTCCGCGGCGTTAAGCGATTTTGCCTTCGGCGCAGGCGGCTCGGGCGGCGCGGCGGATGCGGCGAACACGTTTGGCGACGTTACCGACGGACTGAATCTGGCAGACGGCGCGACTATGTTCGACGATCAGTTCACCAACGTGTTCGCCGGATTTTTCACCGCAGGCAGCCAGCTTTCCTTCGACCTCACGCTTACCGCAAATGTCGCGAACGCCGCGCCCGCTCCCGATGAATTCGCCCTGTTCATCGTAGATCCCAACGGCAGTCCGCTCCCCAGCAGCGATCCAGACGGCAGTGGCAGTTTGCTCACGATCACAATTGATTTGGCGAGCCCGAGCATGCAGACGTACTCGGATCTAGTCACGGCCTCGACGAGCGGAGTCGCTGCTCCCGAGCCCGGAACCATCCTCCTGCTCGCGACCGGGCTATTTGGTGCGCTCATGCTGAAGAAGCGCGTGCACCTAAAGCGTTTCTGATGGAACTCGCGTGACGCGCGTACCATCAGATACCGCGTTCGCGCCCACCCTCGAATTGTTTTGACCAGCGCCGCAGGTGCGCTAGAATCTCGGCGGCTCGCGGTTCTGCCGTGAACCACATCTCTCCTCTGGAGGCGCCTATGCGCAGCGATTCCCACGCGAAGGATAGGTCTGTCTCCGGCTCGCCCCGCTAGCCGCCCTGCTGGCGGCCGGGGCTCCGACCTTCGTAGGGGCACGGCATGCCGTGCCCGCCCTTCCAGTTGAAAATAGCCGAATCGGGCCGCGAATTCATGGGCGCCAAGATTCCGTGTCCGCGACCTAATCCGCCAACCGCGCGCCCATGCGCGCAGAGGAGATTCACAAATGCATTTCATTGACTTGGATTTGGCGCGCCGCGTGGAAATGGCCGAAGCCCACGCCGGACGCGAATGTGCCGAAGCCTGCCATCGCCTGCACCCGGAATTCCCGGTCGCCGTAGCGGAAATCGCCGGAGGCATCGCCGTTTTCGCCGGCGTGGATTCGCCGGTCACGCAAGCCATAGGCGTCGGCCTGCAAGGTGAAGTAAGCGACGCCGACCTCGACGCGCTCGGAGAATTTTTTCACAGCCGCAAGGCCCCGTCCGCTCTCGAAGTGTGCCCGCTGGTGGACATGAGCCTCTACGAGAAATTTGCCGCGCGCAATTACCATCTGCTCGAAGTTTCGAATGTCCTGCTGCTCGATGATCTAAAAGGAGCGCGCATCTCGGACAAGCTGCCCCCAGGAGTCACGGTCCGTATCGCCACGCCCGAGGAATCGAAACTGTGGACGCTCACCGTAGCCCAAGGCTTCGCTGAACATTATCCCGTGACCCAAGCGATGCTAGATTTGATGGAGGGTTTCTACTACCGCCCGACGGCCTGCTGTTTCCTCGCGTTTGTAGATGGCGCAATCGCCGGCGGCGCCGCCGTTTCCGCCCAGCACGGCGTCTGCGGCCTTTTCGGCGCCAGTACGCTGCCTGCATTCCGCCGCCGCGGCGTGCAGTCAGCCCTGCTCGCAACACGCCTCGCCTGGGCGCGCGAAAAAGGCTGCAACCTCGCCGTCAGCATCACGCAACCCGGCAGCATCTCGCACCGCAACATCGAACGCAGCGGCTTTTGCGTGGCCTACACACGCACAAAATTAACCCTCCCGCCTGTCTAGTCGCGGCGAGTCAGCGAGTACGGGCCTGGAGTCGGCTGCGACATGATTTGTGCGTAGGGGCGGTTCTCAGAGCCGCCCTCGCAATATGCGCGTCGCATCAATTCGCGACTAACAATTGGCACCGCTGCAAATTTGGTGTATGAAACGCCTGTCGTCCGGACGGACAAATGACCTCACCGCCATCACAACCCAGCGCAGCATTCCCGGTTCAACCGCGCCCGCGCAACTGGCTCGAACGAAATTGGAAATGGGCTGTCCCCGTTGTCCTCGTCGCCGGCGTTCTGGTGCTAACGCTATTCGTCGGCGGGATCTTCTGGGGGGTTATGTCAATCATGCGGTCGTCGTACCCCTATCAATTGGCCGTCAAGCGTGCCACGGAATCGCCGCCGGTCGCGGCAAAGTTCGGGACGCCTCTGCAGATCGGCTGGCTAGTTTCCGGCAACGTGAATCTCAGCGGACCAGAAGGAAACGCCAGCCTCAGCATTCCAGTCTCCGGGCCGAACGGAAAAGGCGACATCATCGTGGTAGGGAAGAAGCACGGCAATCACTGGAATTTCGAAACGCTCGAAGTAGATGTGACCGGGGAAGACGAGCCCATCCCGTTACAGGAGCCTAAGCTAAAACCTACGCCTGTGCCGGAAACGTCGCCCGGCCCAACTGGAAACTCGACGTAGGCTCGATGAATTTCTGCAATTCGTAATAGCTCAGGTTCTCTCTTCGTACTCTGCGCTCTGACTTCCGCGCACTGTGCGTTAAATCTTTTGACTCGCTCAGGCGCCGCAGCACCGCCGTCACGCCTCGCGCGGCGTAGCCGCAACGCGCTGGCGTATAAAATCAACGATTGCCTGCGTGGTGGTCCCAGGAAGAAAGACCTCAGCAATCCCGCCCTGCTTCAACGCTGGAATGTCCGCCTCCGGAATAATCCCGCCGATCAGCACGGTCACATCGTTCATGCCTTTCCCGCGCAGCAGTTCCATCAATCGCGGACACAGCGTATTGTGCGCGCCGGAAAGAATCGAAAGCCCGATCACGTCCACATCTTCCTGCGCCGCCGCCGAAGCGATCATTTCCGGAGTCTGCCGCAATCCGGTGTAAATCACTTCCATGCCCGCATCGCGCAACGCACGCGCAATAATTTTCGCGCCGCGGTCGTGCCCATCCAGCCCTGGCTTCGCAATCAATACCCTAATTTTCTTGTCAGGCATATGTACGCAAGAATACTCGATATCCCCAGTAAAACGATAGCGGCGCGGTTCCGCGAGGTTCTATCGCGCCAGATTCAGCAGGAAATCTTCCACCAGCGCATTGAATTTGTCCGGATCATCCACAAACAGCGCATGCCCAGCGCCTTCGAATATTTCCAGCTTCGAATTCGGTATGTTTTTCTGCATTGCGACAATCGTGCCCATGTATCCACTCTTGGCGGCGCAAACCACCACCGGCTTATCAATCTTCGGCAGCACCGGCCGGTAATCCGCCACAAAATAACCCACGAGCAGCGCGACCGCCGAATTCGTCGGAATCTGCAGAGATGCTTGCACGAGCTTGTTAACGTAGTCCTCGGGATGCGGCTTTTTCAGGTTCAACTGCCGAATGAAACCGTTCGCGGAGTTCTTCCGGTCCTCCAGGACTCCTTTCAACAATCCGAAATCCTGGCCCGCGTCAGCCGGCGCGCGTCCTCCCGCGTCGTTATCCACCAGAATCAACCCAGCGAAATCTCCGGTGCCGAACTGATCCACATACGCCATCGTCTCCACCACCGCCATGGACCACGCCACGATCACCACCGGCGCCAGGTGCAACTGATCCACCACAGCCTTGATGTCCCGACCGCGCGCGGCAGGATACAGCCCATCATTCGTCTGCGAAGATTGCCCCTGCGAACGCGGGTCCATCGCCACCACGCGATAATCGCGCGCAAAATAATCAATCTGGCTCTGCCAGATCCACGCCGGCATGGTCCATCCCGGCACAAAAAGGATAGAAGGGAACTGGTGCGCTGCTGAAAGCCCAATCTCCCCCTTCTTGATCACCGCGTCCTTCGGCATCGGATTGCCAATCTGCGCGCTAGGCGAAGTCGCCAGCTTCCCCGCCTCAATGTAATGTATCTTCACGCCATCCGAAGTAGTAACAAACCCGCTCCGCTCTCCAGGCTTCTTCTCCTTAGCCGCAGCTGATGCCGCGCCAGCAAAAATCGCGACCGCGCACACCATCGCGAATGCGGCGACGGTCAATAAGAAAAGTCGCTGCTTTATTTTGTTCATGATTAAGTGATTGCCACTTCTTCGTAGACGCCGAAGACCGCGCGCATTGCGTCGCAGACTTCGCCCAGTGTGGCGTAGGTTTTCACCGCGTCATAAATAAACGGCATCAGATTGTCTTTGCCTTCCGCCGCCTTTCGCAAAGCCGCCAGCCGCCGCTCGACCTCAGCATTCGACCGTTCCGCACGCAATTTAATCAGCTGCGCCGTCTGCCGCGTCGCTACCGTCTCATCAATCTGCAAAATATCGATGCCCTTTTCCTCGGCGACGTAATCATTCACGCCCACAATAATCTTTTCCTTGCGATCCACCGCCAGCTGATATTTGTAAGACGCCTCCGCAATCTCCCGCTGCGGATAGCCGCGCTCGATTGCCGCCACCATCCCGCCCAGCGCATCAATTTTCTTGATGTAATCCCAAGCCCCGCGCTCCTCTTCATTCGTAAGCGCTTCCACAAAGTACGAACCACCTAACGGGTCCGCAGTGTTCGTCACCCCACTCTCATGCGCAATAATCTGCTGTGTGCGCAGAGCCAAAGTCGCCGCAAACTCCGTCGGCAGCGCCCAAGCCTCATCCAGCGAATTGGTGTGCAACGATTGCGTCCCGCCCATCACCGCCGCTAGCGCCTGCAACGCCGTACGCACCACGTTGTTGTAAGGCTGCTGCGCCGTCAACGAACATCCCGCTGTTTGCGTGTGAAAACGCAGCGCCCACGAGCGCGGATTCTTCGCGCCAAATCGCTCCGTCATCGTCTTGTGCCAGATGCGTCGCGCCGCGCGGTATTTCGCGATCTCCTCGAAAAAATCACTGTGCGCATTAAAAAAGAACGACAGCCGTGGCGCAAACTCGTCCACGTCCATCCCTCGTCGCACGCCCCACTCGACATACTCGATCCCGTCGCGCAAAGTAAACGCTAATTCCTGAATCGCCGTCGAGCCAGCCTCGCGAATGTGATACCCGCTGATTGAAATCGGATTGAACTTCGGCGTTTCCTTCGCCCCGAATTCCAGCGTGTCAATCACCAGCCGCATGGAAGGTTCCGGCGGATAGATGTATTCCTTCTGCGCGATATATTCCTTCAAGATGTCGTTCTGCAGCGTGCCGGAAATCTTCCTCCAGTCCGCGCCCTGCTTTTCCGCCACGGCCAGGTACATCGCCCAAATTACCGCCGCCGGCGAATTAATCGTCATTGAAGTGGTCACGTCCGCGAGGGGAATCTGGTCGAACAAGACCTCCATGTCGGCCAGCGAACTGATCGCCACTCCGCACTTACCTACTTCGCCCTCGGACAGCGGATGATCCGCGTCGTAACCCATCAAAGTCGGCAAATCAAACGCCACCGAAAGCCCGGTCTGCCCCTGCCCCAGCAAATAACGAAAGCGCGCGTTGGTATCCTGCGCCGTGCCGAATCCCGCGAACTGCCGCATCGTCCACAGGCGCCCGCGATACATCGTCGAATGTATTCCGCGCGTGTAAGGCGGCTCGCCCGGATACCCCAAATCCTTCTCCGGATTCCAGTCCGGCAAATCGGCCGGGGTGTACAGCCGCCGGATCGGATAATTCGAAATCGATGTGAACTCATGGGCTCGCTCCGGCGACTTCGCTAGCGTCGGCTCCAGCGTTTTTTCCTCCCAAGCCCGCTCCTCGACGGAGACTTTGCGCTCACCGTCCAGCGTTACAGTCGCCTGCGATTTCGGCGCCTTGCCGGCCTTCGAAATTATTTTTTCAGACATGAGGGAGGGCTCCTTCAAAGCCGCGCCACGCATATAAACGCACAGGTACCAGCGCGTCCATACTTCATCTTATGGCAAGGGGAGAGAAGCAGCAACAGCCAGGAATAGGGAGCGGTCCAGCGAACGCCGCCACGGCGCGGAGGCGTGTATAAGACCGTTGTCGTCACCGAGCACGCCAATCCCGCGGTAGGGGCGCTGCTTGTGAATCGCCCTGCAGGGCGATTCATCCTGAGAACCGGCAGGACCGGTTCGACGGGCCGCCGCGTTCGCCGAACCAAAAAGTCCGGCAACCAAACGTTCTAGGCGAGGCTCGCCTCGCCCGTCACAGACGCACGCGGTCACGCTTCGTCTTTACTTCGCGCCCACCACTGACCCAGGCTCTGGCGTCCCCGGAATCAAAGGCTCCCGCGACATCCCGCCGCGCATCGCATCCGCCACAGTAATGTGCTGCACTTCAAGCGTCCTCCCCATCGCCTGATTGAAATTCACCAGCGCCTCTGCCAAATTCGCCTGCGCCCGCAAAGCCGTCCCCTGCGCCGCCGTCAAATCGCGCGACCGCAGCACGACTTGGTACGAAGTGGACGACCCCAGCTGATATTTCTTCTGCTCGGCGTCCAAAGTCTGCTGCGCCAGATTCCGCGCCTTCTCCGCCGCCGCCACCTGCGATCGATCCTGCTGCAAAGTGATGATCGCGTTGCGCACATTAATGACTATGGTGTTCTCCGTCTGGCGATACTGCACCTGCAACTGTCGCTCGTCGAACTGCGCCCGCGCGCTATCCGCTTGCGCCGAACGATTCCGCAGCGGCATCGTCAGCGTGATCCCCGCCGCATAGGTCGGGTACTGGTTCTCAAACACGTTTGCCAGGGCCTGACTCACCCCGCCGTGCGACAAAGTTGTCGTGGTGGCCGGCACGCCCGAAAACGCAGGAGCGCCGCCGATCATGATCACGTTACCGTTCGCATCCACCAGCGGCGCAGCCGTATCCGCGATGAACGACCCCGGCACTTCGTTGGTGTTTATTCCAGTTCCATTCAGCCCTTGCGCCTGGTATTGAATGTAAGCGTTCAGCGACGGCAGCAACGCATTTCGCGTGGCCTTCACCTCAATCTGCGAATTCTTCAGATTTAGATCGGTCTGATAAAGTTCGGGACGCTTCCGCCACGCCTCCTGCACCGCGTCCTGCAGCGGAATATTTTCCACCACATCCGGTATCGTGATCGGAGTAGTCGGCACGATTTCGATTCCCGCCACGTCTTTCGCCAGCAGATTCTTGGCAATGTCGTTCAGCAGCACCGTTTCCTGAGTCAGTTTTGTGGTTTGCGCCACGATCAGATTTTGTTGGTCGGTCGCCAGCTGCGATTCAGCCGTCAGCACGTCGAGCGGCGCCATGGTCCCAATCTCTAGCTGCTTCTTGTTGTCCTCCCACAGCTTCTGCGAGACGCCCACCGCCGCTTCTTCCACTTTCACGTTCTGCCGGTCGTACACCAGTTCCCAATAATCATTGGAGGTCTGTGCCACCACGGCGATCACCTGCTGTGCGAATTGCGAATTCGCCACCTTAATCGTGTTCTTCGCTTCGATTATGTAGCGCGTGTTCGGCAAGAGCCCGAAGCCGTTCAGCAGCGGCTGCGATAGCGTAGCCGTCAAAATCGGGTTGAACGCCGGATTGAAAAACACATCCGGTTCGTTGGTAGCGGTTCGCGGCGTGCTAAAAGTGATCGAGAGATCTGTGCCAGTATGAAATCCCTGGCTGTAGCCGAAGTTAACAGCCGACGAGTTTTGGTTAACCACTAGAATGTTGGTGCCGGTGCCCACCCCTGATGTAAACGGGTTATTCACCGGAATATTGGAGTGATACCAGTTGTAGCCTGCGGTGAACACCGGATCGAACGATACTGATGGTGACGTGCCCAGCACTACCTGCTGCGTGCTGGCGGATTGTGGAATGCCGCCAGACTTCGCTTTCAGCAACGCCGCTTCGGCGATCCACGGCACAAACCGCGTTACGCTGATATTCAGATTGTTTTCCAGCGCCAGCGAGATCGCATCGTCCAGGCTCAGCATCAATTTTCCGTCCTGGATCAACTGGTCCAGCCGCGTGGAATTCGTTAGCATCGGCTCTGGAATGCTTTGCGGTGCGTAGGGCGCAAAAATGTTCGGAAACATCGGCCGCCCCGTCGAATAATCCGGACCTTCGGTGGCTTTCAGGTCTCGCGCCGGCTCCGACGCGGGCGCGCCTGTTTGCGCACCAGGCTGGCTCGGGGGTTGTGCACCTTGCGCTGTTTGCCCCGGCTGAACCTGAGTCTGGCTCTGGGTTTGGCCTTCTTGCGCCTGCGCGAACGCCGGCGTCACAATTAGCGAAGCAGCCGTCAAGAGCGCCACCGCTACATGCCTTAAACTTCCGTTCATCGTGTTGTCCTCTCCAAAGAACTTTCTTGAGCTTGCGCAGGCCTGTAACCTATTCAAACGCGCGAACCAGGGTATTTGTTTCATTTTCTGTATTCCCGATGCAACACCGCGGCCATGCATATCCGCTTGAATTTAGACGACTAAGTAGGAATTGGTGAGCATCAGGCGTTCATTTTCGGACAGTACCGTGCGTACCCGGACACGTGCTGCGCGAAGTCTAGCATCGCATCTTGGCCATCGCAATCTCCGCCGCCGCAAACAACTCAGATCCGCGTCGCGGTCGAACAGCTCCATTCCAAGCCACCGTCGCGCAGCTCCGACCGACGCCGCGGTCGGACGATTCCAACCCAGGCCGCCCTTCCGTAGGGGCGGGTCTCAGACCCGCCCCTACAGCCGACGAGGAAATCCAACGTGGTAGCTAGTCGGCACGCCTACGCTCCGAAATCCACTCGTCCAGTCCCCCACGCAATCCCCGTGAACTGTGCGCGCTTACCTCAGCGTCCTCTGCTTTAGTGTTCATTTTTCTCTGTGTACTCCGGTTTTCTCCGATGTTCTCTGTGCTAAATCTTTAAGCAGTTGCCTCGCCTCGCGCGCGCGTTGACACTCGTCGCACCAACGAACTAACATGGCCGCGACACACGATGTTTAACGCTCTAAACCCGCGTCCTCGCTTAGCCGCGAAGCGGCACACGGTCCGCTCATTGCTCCTGCTGCTGGCAATCTGCCTCAGCGCGATATCAGCCATCGGTCAAGCGACCGATCTCCCCGTAAAGCCGAAGGGAGATGTGATTGACGTCCCCGCCAAGCCCACCGGCTACGTCAACGACTACGCTCACGTCCTCAGCCCGGCCGCGCGCGCTCAGCTCGAAGCCATCTGCACCGAAGTAAACGACAAAGCCAAAGCCCAAATTTTCGTCGTGATCGTTCCATCACTCGGCGACCGCACCGTCGAAGATTATTCCTTAGACGTGGCAACGAAGTGGGGCGTTGGTCCGAAACAGACCTCTAGCGGCATTCTGATTTTCCTGGCTGTGAATGATCACAAATACTGGACGCAGGTCGGGTACGGCCTAGAATCGATCCTGCCGGACGGCAAAGTCGGCGGCTTCGGCCGCGAGATGGTTCCGTATCTTCGCCAGGGAAATTACGACGCTGGCGTGGCATTAGTCACCCGCCGCATCGCGGACGTGATCGCGCAGGATCGCGGCGTCAAGCTCACCGGCGCACCGCCACCACCTGCTAAGACCGGTAGCTCCGGTCAGGGGAATGCTAGTGGACTGCTGGGTCTTTTCATCTTAGGAATCTTCATTTTCATTTTGTACTCGATAATGTCGCGCGGTGGCGGTTCCGGACGCGGTCGCGGCGGTGGCAGCGGCTGGTGGATCGGCCCTTTGATCGCCAGCAGCATCGGACGCAGCGGCTGGGGCGGAGGCGGATTTGGCGGCGGAGGATTCGGCGGCGGTGGCGGCGGGTTCGGTGGTGGAGGCGGAGGCTCGTTCGGTGGCGGCGGCGCCGGCGGCAGCTGGTGATAGTTTGTTTCTGTAGGGTCGGGTCCCGCAGCCGCGGGACCCGACCGTCGTGAACCTCAATTCGACAAAGGCAGCTTAATGGAAGCCAAACTAACTGAACTCGTCAGCCGTCTGAAGGCCGCAGCCGAAGCCAACCTGAAATCCATCGTGCTCTACGGCTCGGCCGTCACTGCCGAATTCCGCGTGGGCCATTCGGACCTCAACGTCCTCTGCATCGTCGAACGCGTCGCATCTGAAGACCTCGAGCATCTCCACGACGCCTCGGAGTGGTGGGTCCGCCAAGGCAACCCGCCGCCGCTGCTCTTCACGCTCGACGAACTGCATCGCTCTGCGGACGTATTCGCCATCGAGCTGCTAGACATCACCCATCACCATCGCCTGCTCTTCGGCGCCGATTTCTTTGCCAATTTCGAAGTTCCCCTGCGCCTCCATCGCCTGCAAGTCGAACGCGAGCTGCGTGCCGACTGGCTGCGCCTCCGCCAAGCCATCCTCGCCGCCCCGCTGAGCTACAAAGCGCACTTGGCCATCATGTCGCAATCCGTCTCCACTTTCTGCGCTCTCTTTCGCCACGCGCTCTTCGCCCTAGGCCAACCGATGCCCGCCGGAAAACGCGAAGCCGTAGCGGCCGTAGCCGCCTTGACCGGCGCCGACCCGTCCGCCTTCCACACACTGCTCGATCTGCGCGAAGGAAAAAACAAACCCCGCAACATTGACGTAGAAGCCAGCCTGCACGCCTACCTCGAATTCGTGGAAATAGTTACCAACGAAGTTGACCGCCGCCTCGACGCTCTCTGAGCGCCGCATTTGATATGATGGCACCGCGTCACACACACATATTCGGAGGCAGTCCATGAAAGCAGCTCTCGCCGTCATCGCCGTTCTCCTCATCCTCGCGCTCATCTTCGGCAGCATGTACGCCGGCCGCCGCAACGAAATGGTCCGCCTCAATGAAGATGTCAAATCCAAATGGGCCCAAGTCGACGTGGTCCTACAACGTCGCGCTGACCTGATCCCCAACTTGGTCGCCACCGTCCAAGGCTTCGCCGCGCATGAAGAAACCGTCCTCGACGACATCGCCAAAGCCCGCACGCAATACATGAACGCGCAAACCCCCGCCGACAAAATCGCCGCCAGCAACCAAATTGCCCCGCTGGTGCTAAAAGTCCTGGCCCTCTCCGAAAATTATCCCCAGCTGAAATCTAACGAAAATTTCCTCCGTCTGCAGGACGAACTAGCCGGCACCGAAAATCGCATCGCCGTCGAACGCAAGCGTTACAACGACTCCATCCAGGAATACAACACCTACATCGGCCTGTTCCCCAACAACATCTTCGCCGGATGGGCCGGCTTCAAACGCAATAACGACTACTTCCAGGCACCCGAAGCCGCGCGCGAAGTCCCCAAAGTCCAATTCCCAGCCGCAAAGCCCTAAGCGGCCAGCGAACAAGCGCAGCAGTTCGGACGAAGGCCTACGCAGCCGTCGAATTCGCGTGTGAAAAAATGTCGCTGTTATTTTTTTCCTTGCGGGCTTGCTGGGTTCGTCTTTGACGGCGCAGGCACCGGCGCGCGCTTCCGTTCCGACGACTCGCTCCAATCTTCCGGCGGAAAACCAATGCGCCAGAACAGCGGCGAGGACTCCGTAAATTCCAATCCCACTTCGCTCTTGCTGCCCTTGTTCTCGCTGATGAACGCCACGGTGCACGTCAGCTCTTCCACCGTCTTGGAATTTACGATGGAAACTTGCTGCCCGCGCATTACCGGCGTATCTAAAAAGACCAGGCACCCATTCGCGTTCACCGTGCTGGTCTTGGTCTCTTCTTGGAACGGCTTGCCTTTGCTCATGCCGCGCACCAGCACCGCCATCTGAATGTGCACGCGCTGCGTCCGTCGCAACTTACTATAATTTTGGGCCGCCTGAAGCGGCGGTAAATCCTTGCCGTTCGTCATCCAACTCTCCCGGTAGTAGCCGCCCGATACAATTTTGAGGGATACCGAGCCCCGAACCGGGCATATTCAAGCGAGCGGTGCCCAAAAGCGAAACCTTGGTGGTCCGCGATCGTAGCCTCGACCCCGCACCGACGCCGCGACTGTCCGCCGCGCGCCGCGCCACTACCCCGGCCGCCCATAGAATGTTACTACCTGATGAATCCTGCGCCCCCGCCTTGACCCTCCCGCTCTACCGCGCTACGCTAATTCCAGCAGTGGGTGTCCTGTCCAGGAGGCTTCGCTCCCGCGAAACTGAATGAAACAAACTGTGCGACTAGCAGGTGGCATCAACGAACTCTTCGGTACCCTCGATGAAAATCTTAAACTCTTCGAGTCCGCCCTTCACGTCACTACCCATCTGCGCGATCACGACCTGGAAATCGAAGGCTCGCAACCGCAGGTTGAACGCGCCGCGCAAATCCTCGGTGAATACAATCAACGCATCCGCGACGGCCGCATTCCCGACAGCTCGGAAGTGAAATCGCTTCTGCGCATCGCCACGGGCGCCACCAGCGAACCCGCATCCGCACGCGGCGCATTCGCCCTTTCCAACACGCGCTCGTTTGGCAAAAAGACCATCACTCCCAAGAGCGCCAATCAAAAGCGCTACATGGAAGCACTCGAAGCCTACGACATGGTTTTCGCCATCGGTCCCGGTGGCACGGGAAAAACGTATCTCGCCGTCGCCATGGCCGTCACCGCACTGCTCTCCAAGCAAGTGAACCGCATCATCCTCGCGCGCCCCGCCGTCGAAGCCGGCGAACGCCTAGGCTTTCTACCCGGCACCCTGCAGGAAAAAGTGGACCCCTACATGCGCCCGCTCTACGACGCGCTGCACGACCTTCTCGAAGCGGACAAGCTGGAAAGCTTCCTGGAGAAGGGCATCATCGAAGTCGCCCCGCTCGCTTTCATGCGCGGCCGCACGCTCAACGATTCTTTCGTAATCCTCGACGAAGCGCAGAACACCACCAGCGAGCAGATGAAAATGTTCCTCACGCGCCTCGGCTTCAATTCCAAAGCCGTGATCACCGGCGATGTCACCCAGATTGACCTGCCCGAATCCCGCCGCTCCGGCCTCATCGAAGCCATCGAAATTGTCGGCAAGATCGAAGGCATCTCCTTCACCTATTTCGATGAACGCGACGTCGTTCGCCACAATCTCGTGCAGCGCATCATCAAGGCCTATGACGAGCACGCCGCCACCCATCCCCACCACAACGGCCGCGGCTCCGGACACGCCGGCCACTCGAGCCATACTGGCCAGCAGAATCCGCGGGATTAGCCTCGCGCGCATGATCCTCAACCAACAGCGTCGCGTTCGTGTTTCCATTTCCGGCCTGGAGAAATTTCTCGCTGCCGCGCGCAAACGTCTGCGTCTCGCGCCCCGCTCACTCACCGTCGCTCTCGTCACGGACGCGCAGATTAGAACCTGGAATCGCGCCTACCGTGGCAAAAATCGCCCGACCGATGTATTGTCCTTCCCAGCAGACGTGTCCCAAGCAGAACCCGCAACTACGCGAAAGCACCGTCAGTCGAGTCCCGCACGCGGGACACGAGCCACGCGTCTCCCTGCGTTTCGGACCGCATCAGCTTCCAAGTATCTCGGCGACATCGCCATCGCGCCCGCCGTCGCCCGCCGCAATGCGCAACGCTTCGGCCGCGCCTTCGATCACGAAATGCGCATCCTCATCCTCCACGGCATCCTGCATCTACTCGGCTACGATCACGAAACCGACACAGGCCAAATGGACCGCCGCGAAAATCGCCTGCGCCGCGATCTGGGATTGTTCTGACGATGCCGATCTTCATCTACTCCACGGGCGTTCTGGCTCTCACGATAGGGCTCGTGGTCTTCTCCTACTTCGATCGTACCTATCGCGAACTCGGCCGCGTGCACCCGGGACGCATCCACCAGCACCTCGACACCTTCGAATCAGACGTCGAGCCGCGCCTGCACATGGAACGCCGCCGCGCTGCCCTCGGCTTCAGCCTCCTCGCGCGCTTCTGGCTCGTCTTCGTCGCCGCGATCACCGCGCGCGGTGTGCTTTTCTTCGTCCCCGGCACGCGCGAAGCCGCCCTCGAATTGATTTTTTTCCTCGGCGCCGAAGTCGTCATCGCCATGCAGTTTTTCCCGGCGCTGCTGCTTGCGCGCGCTCCGGGGAATTGGGTGCTGCCGCTCGTCCCCGTCGTGCGCACGTTTCTCTTCATCATTTGGCCCGTGCAAGCCGTCCTCGAGCTGCTGATCTCCGTGCTGCATCTCTCCGAAGAATCCGAAGAAGCCCAAACTCCCGCCGCCGAACAGCAGCAGGCCATCGAAGCGCTGGTGGACGCCGCCACCGAAGAGGGCATCATCGAGCAGGACGAAGCTCGCCTCATCGAATCCGTCGTCGAATTTGGCGACAAGCGCGTGCGCGACGTGATGACCCCGCGCCCCGACGTAATCGCAATTCGCGCCGACGCCTCGCTCGAAGAACTACGCGACCTCGTCGTCGAAACGAAATTTTCGCGCCTGCCCGTCTTCGAAA
>Ga0210388_10002451_pt1 | contig 14444 bp, 12 predicted proteins | sample IncBWC19OmetaG_FD_155485 | JGI IMG/M metagenome (GOLD analysis project Ga0210388, IMG submission 155485) | Forest soil microbial communities from Barre Woods Harvard Forest LTER site, Petersham, Massachusetts, United States - Inc-BW-C-19-O ...
CTTGCTCATCGTTCAGAAATACGGCGGGACCTCCGTGGGCACCATCGATCGGATGCGCGCGGTGGCGCGCCGTTGCCTGGCCACGCAGCGCCAGGGACACGACGTGGTGGTGATCGTCTCGGCCATGTCGGGCGAGACCAATCGTCTGCTCGGCCTGGCCAAGCAGATCGCCGAGGTTCCCGACGAGCGGGAGCTGGACGTCATCGCCTCGACGGGCGAGCAGGTCAGCGTCGGCCTGGTGGCGCTGGCCATCCACGCCGAAGGGGGGAGGGCGGTCTCGCTCCTCGGGCACCAGGTCCGGATCCTCACCGACAGCGCCTTCGCGCGCGCGCGCATCCAGGAGATCGACGCGCACGCCATCACCGACGCGCTCAAGGACGGCAAGATCGCCGTCATCGCCGGGTTCCAGGGGGTCGATCGCAACGGCAACATCACCACGCTGGGGCGGGGCGGCTCCGACACCTCGGGGGTGGCCATCGCGGCCGCGCTCAAGGCCGACGTCTGCGAGATCTACACCGACGTCGACGGGGTCTACACCGCCGATCCCAACGTGGTCCCCACGGCGCGCAAGGTCGGCCGCATCAGCTACGAGGAGATGCTGGAGCTGGCGTCGCTGGGGGCCAAGGTTCTGCAGATTCGCTCGGTCGAGTTCGGGATGAAGTTCGGCGTCCCGATTCACGTGCGCTCGAGCTTCAACGACAACGAAGGGACGTGGGTCGTGCCGGAAGAAAAAGCGATGGAATCGATCATGGTCTCCGGGGTCACCGCCACGCGCGACGAGGCCAAGATCACCCTGCACGGGATCTCCGACCAGGCGGGGATCCAGGCGATGGTCTTTCGCCCGCTGGCGGCCGCCGGGATCGTGGTCGACGTGATCGTCCAGGCCTACGTCGAGAACGGCCGCACCAACCTGACCTTCACGCTGCCGGCTGTCGACATGGCGCGCGCCAAGGAGCTGCTCATCAAGCAGTGCGGGCATCTCTGCCCCCCGGATCAGGTCAAGACCGAGTCGAACCTCTCCAAGGTTTCGGTGGTCGGCGTCGGGATGCGGTCGCACGCCGGCGTGGCGCTCAAGATGTTCGAGATCCTGGCGCGGGAGAACATCGCCGTACAGCTGATCTCGACCTCCGAAATCAAGATTTCCTGTGTGATTGACGCGAAGTACGCCGAGCTGGCGGTTCGCGCGCTGCATGACGGATTCGGCCTCGACAAGGCTTGAAAAACGCCATCGCCGGCTTTGCAATTCGCAGGTCTTGCCGCTGCGAATTGCGGGTGTCAGGACGTGTTAACAAGGTGTGTCGCCGTAAGTTGCTGTAGTTACGGAACTAGGTACGTCCCGAAATAATTGCGAAATGCAAAGGCGGCATGATGGTCCCCAGGCGCCCCGATGGCGTCGAGAAAACCTAGGAGGGACATCGTGATCAAACGGTTCATTGACGGAATGAAGACCGGCGAGAGGCGGCGCGTTTTTTACGCGCTCATCGGCGGCAAAGCGCTGGGGCTTGCGCTCCTCTTTCTAATCATTGCGGGAATTCCGCACTACTTCGGGCATCACGCCTTCGCGGACGACGCCGCAGCGCCGCCGCCAGCGTACGTGAACCCGATCAACACGATGTGGACGCTGGTGACGGCTTTCCTCGTGTTCTTCATGCAAGCGGGGTTCATGTTCCTCGAGGCCGGGTTCGCCCGGACGCGCGAGACGGTGAACGTCCTCCTCGAGGGGATCGTCGACACCTGCCTCTGCGGCCTGCTCTTCTGGGCCTTCGGCTTCGCGTTCATGTTCGGCGCGGGGAACGGCTTCATCGGCCACCAGTACTTCTTCCTGCACGGCGCACCCGACACCTACGGGAGCTCCGGCGTGGCGATCCTGGCGTTCTTCCTCTTCCAGTACGCTTTCGCTGACACCTGCTCGACCGTCACCTCGGGCGCCATGATCGGCCGCACCGGGTTCGTGGGCGATCTCGTCTACAGCTTCTTCGTCTCGGGCTTCATCTACCCGATCTTCGGCCACTGGGCCTGGGGTCCGGACGGCTGGCTGAACACCATCCACCCGGCCGCCTTCCACGACTTCGCCGGATCGACGGTCGTCCACACGATCGGCGGCATGGTGTCGCTCGCGGGCGCCATCGTTCTGGGGCCCAGGATTGGACGTAAGTTCAAGCGCGACGGCGGCGGGCCGATGCCCGGCCACGACATGACCATCGCAGCCGTCGGCGGCGTCATCCTCTGGTTCGGGTGGTACGGCTTCAACCCGGGCAGCACGCTGTCGGCGATGGACTTCCAGGGCATCGGCCGGATCGCCGCCAACACGACGCTCGCGGCTTGCGCTGGCGGCCTCGGGGCCATGTTCTGGATGTACCCGAGAAACAAGGTATGGGACTGCGGCATGACCATCAATGGCTTCCTGGCCGGCCTGGTCGCCATCACCTGCCCCTGCTATTGGGTCTCGCCCTTCGGCGCCATCGTCCTGGGCGGTATCGCTGGTCCCGTTTGCTGCCTCTGGGTCGACCTTATGGAGTACCTGCGGATCGACGATCCGGTCGGTGCGGTCGCCGTGCACGGCGCCGCGGGCATCTGGGGAACGCTCTCGCTCGGCCTCTTCGCGACCGGTCAGTACGGCGCGCCGACGCCGACGGGCGCCGACAACTCGGCGGCCTCGGTCGTCACCGGCCTCTTCTATGGCGGTGGCGTCAACCAGCTCATCGGGCAGGCGATCGGCAGCGCGGCCATCGGCGGCGCGACCTTCGTCGGGTCGCTGCTCATGATGTACTTCGTCAAGATCACCGTCGGTCTCCGCGTCTCGAAGGAGGGGGAGCTCGAAGGGCTTGACCTTCACGAGCACGGCGGCGGAGCGTATCCGGAGCTCGTGGGCTCGGCGCACGGGTTCGTACTTCCGGACGAGACGACTGCCACCGCGACGGCGCGGGCGGTTGTCCCCAGCCCGGCCACCTAGCCGAGCGTTTCAGGCGAGGGCCCCGGGTTCAGCCGGGGCCGCGCTCAAAAAGATGGTGCCTGCCGGGCTCACTAACCCGGCGGGGGCCACGCGACACGAGGGTGGTTCCTCGGTCGTGTTGGGGTGGACGGCGCCCCCGGGTAACCGGGGGCGCCTTCCCGTTATGAGCGCTCCGGGCTGCGCCCTCCGCTTCGTGGGAGGGGCTGCGCCCCTCTCACGGGCCCACCCCCCGGATCGCGACGAGAGCCGGTTCCGGATCTTGCTCGGCACACAAGTCTCCGGCGGGCAAAGCCCGCCTCCGATCAACCAGGGCCCAGACGGGCCCTTTTTCGTTTCTAGCGAGGGCTCCAGATGGGGCCCTTTTATTTTTTGGCGTCCCCACTCCGAGAGGGCCGCTCCACTTGGTTGGTAGCGGGCGCAAACCGTTCCTGGGGCTTCTGGACCATTTCTTAAAGTCTCTGTTGAGGTCTCGTCCGGGACCGCCTGCCCGATCGGGGCCGCTACCCGCTGGGGCCGTGTAGTGGGGCCGTGTATTGGATGGACGGAGGGGCCGGGCGAGGGGCGGGGAGTTGTCTGGCGGGGACCTGGGAGCGCGCTCCTCGCCGTCCGCGGCGAGGATGCCAGCGCGAAGAGGAGCGGCCACGTGACCGGTCCGCCGGTCACTTAGGCCGCGTTCCCCGCCAGGCAACTCCCCGCCCCGAAGCAGGCCCCGACCAGCCGAGCGTCAGTCCAGGAGCTGGCGGATCTTCGACTCGAGGTCGGCCGCCGCCACCGTGAACTGGGTGCTCTTGGCGAGGTCCTTGACGGTCAGGTTGCCGGAGGCGACCTCGTTGCCGCCGATGATGACCGCGACCCGCGCCCGCAGCTTGTCCGCGCGCTTGAGCTGGGTCCCGACCTTGCCGCCCCGGTGCTCGATCTCGACGCTGATGCCGGCCGCGCGCAGCCGGTGGGCCAGGGGCAGCGCGTAGGCGAGCGAGTCGGCGTCCATCGACACGAAGAAGGCGTTCACCGGACGTTCGTAGCTCTCGGCCGGTTGGGTGAGGGCGAGGAGCGTGCGCTCGACGCCGAGCGCGAAGCCGATGGCCGGCGTCTTCGGCCCCCCCAGCGAGGCGACGAGGCCGTCGTAGCGGCCGCCGCCGCAGATGGTGTTCTGCGCGCCGAGCTCGCCGGCGGTCGTCTTGATCTCGAAGATCGTCGCCGTGTAGTAGTCGAGCCCGCGCACGAGGCGCTGGTCGAGCGTGTGGCGCACGCCCAGCGCCGCGAGCAGCTCGCGCACCCTGGCAAAGCGGGCCTGGGAGCCGGGGCTGAGCGTCTCCAGCAGCACCGGCGCGTTGGCGTTGAGGGCGACGATGTCGGGGTTCTTCGAGTCGAGGATCCGCAGAGGGTTGGTCTCCAGGCGCCGCCGCGCCTCTTCGTCGAGCACCTCCAGATGCCCGCGGTAGAAGGCGACCAGCGCCTCCCGGTAGGCGGCCCGCTCCTCGGGCTCGCCGAGCGAGTTGAGGCTCACCTCCAGGGCGGCGGCCGGGATTCCGATCTCTTCAATCATCAACGTGAGCATGGCGATCGTCTCGGCGTCGCCCGACGGCTCGTTGACGCCGAACCACTCGGCGCCGATCTGGTGGAACTGGCGGAGCCGGCCGCGCTGCGCGCGCTCGTGCCGGAACATGGGGCCGAAGTAGTACCAGCGGGTGACCGGCTCGCGGTTCCACTGGGCGTTCTCGATGTAGGCGCGCACGGCGGAGGCGGTCCCCTCGGGGCGCAGGCTGACCGAGCGGCCGTCGCGGTCGTCGAAGGTGTACATCTGCTTCTCGACCACGTCGGTCACTTCGCCGACCGAGCGGACGAAGAGCGGCGTGTACTCGAGGACGGGCGTCCGCAGCTCGCGGTAAGCGAACGCTTCGAGGACGCCGCGCGCCTTCTCCTCCAGGAACTGCCACTTCGAGACGTCCGGCGGAAGGACGTCGTTCATCCCTTTCACGCCGGGTGGAACGTCAGCCATGCGCGGCTTTTACCACGCGGGTGCGAGGTCACTCAGTCTTTGCGACGGCGTCTCCCAGGCGCTCGGCCAGAAAAGCGAGGGCGCGATCGACGGCGGCGGCGTCGCGCCCGTCGAGGGTGATCTTCACCCGGTAGTCGGCCGCGTCGAGGTGCGGGTAGGACCCGACCTCGACGCCGGCGAAGGCGGCGACCGTCTCATCGAGCGCGCCGGCGATCTCGCCTTCGCCCGCCCGGGAGTAGAGCGCGCGGCCGTGAATCGGCGGCGCCCGGAAGAGCTCCCGCACGGCCTCGAACTTGCGGCGGAAGATCGACGGCACGCCGGGGAGGATCCAGACGTTGCGGACGACCACCACCGGCCAGGTCGTGCCCTGGCCGCCGGGGCCGTGCTCGAGGCGGGCGCCGACGGGGATGTCGGCCATGCGCAGGTCGCGCTCCTGCAGGCGCGGGCCGTACCCGTCTCGCAGCAACCGCTCGAGCTCCGCGTTGCGCGCGATCGGCATTCCGAAGGCCTCCCCGACGGCCTCCAGGGTCACGTCGTCGTGGGTCGGTCCCACGCCCCCCGAGGTGAAGAGGTGATCGACGGTGTCGCTCAGCGCGCGCACGCGCGAGGCGATCTCGCCGACCACGTCGGGGATGACCTCGATGCGGCGGAGCGAGACGCCCAGCCGGCGCAGCTCGCCAATCAGATAACGGGCGTTCTCGTCGTCGACCTTGCCCGACAGGATCTCGTTCCCGATGACCAGGATCGCGGCGGTGGGGTCGGCGAGCACAGCAGCTTCATCATTACACGGGAAGCTGGCATAATCGGCGCGCGACCTTGACGAAGACCATCTTGCTTGTGGTGCCGCTCGTGACCTCGACGGCCGCGTTTTTTGGTTGCTCCAGCCCGTCGGCCGGCTCGAGGCCGCAGGACGCGGGAATGGATTTCTCTTCGCCCAAGCGGGACGCGCAGCCGGTCGACTACTCCTGCCCGGCGGACGCCATGGGCGGCGGCGTCTGTCCCATCAATTTTTGCGGCACGCTCCAGACCACGAGCTCGCTGGCCCCCAATGCCTATGCGCAGTCGGGCGCCGATTCGATCTGCAACGGCGGCCACGTCTGCGTGGTCGGCCCGGCGGTCCCGGCGGGGGACGCCTTCCAGCTGACCTGCGTCGCTCCGGTGTCGGGCGCGTTGTCGTTCGGGGCTCCCTGCTCGACCAGCGCAGCTGGGATGCGCTGTGCGAATGACACGCTCTGCATCGCCTCGCTCGATTTTCCCGGCCAGCCCTTCTGCAGCACCATGTGTCGCAACGACGCCGACTGCCCCGCGTCGTCCAGCTGCCTCGAGTATCAGACGGTGACCGCGCCCAACGGCTCACCGGCCAAGGTCGGGTATTGCACGCCGGCCTCGAAGATCGCGGCCACCGCCTGCGCGCGCGAGAGCGATTGCGCGTCGAAGCAGCTCGATGGAGGAGTTCCGCAGGGGTGCGTGCCCGAGGGGACGCGAACCGCCCTCACGGTCTGCAAGATGGCGGCGGCGGGGGCCACCAAGACGGTCGGACAGGCCTGCACCAGCAACGCCCAGTGTCTCAGCGGCGCCTGCTTCGATCGCCTGTTCCGGGTCAACGGCTCCAACAACAATACGTATTGCTCGTCGGTCTGTGCGGTCAACAGCGACTGCGGTCCGGATCAGATGTGCGCGCGCCTGGTGCAGAACAACAACGGCACGCTCTCCGACCCGACCGACGACGTGGTGGTGGGCGAGTGCCAGACGCTCTTTACCCCGGTCGGCGCCAGCGGCTGCGGGGTCGATGCGTACTGCGTCGCGCTGGCGAACGGATCGGACACCTGCGACCCGGTCCACGGGCTCTGTTACAGCAAGTCCGCGGTCCCAGGCTCGGCCTGCACGGCGGACACGGGCTGCATGTTGGGGGGAGTCTGCTCGACCGGCACCCGTTTCCCCGGCGGCTACTGCCAGACCTTCGGGTGCGCGCCGAACCCCACGGGGAGCACGCCCGCAGTCGACCTGTGCCCCGGTGTGGGCAGCGCCTGCGTACAGCGTGGCGCCCCCGACGCTCCGCTCCACGCCTGCTATGCCGGCTGCCAGCTCGGCTCGGACGCCGGCGCCCTGATGTGCCCGCGCTCGGGATATGCCTGCTCTTCGCCGTTGCCTGGCCAACCCGCAAGCATCTGCCTCGGGCAGACCGGAACGTAACCAGCGTGCGACGGGCGACGCTGAGAGCTTGGCGGGTGCGGCTCGGGTCGCTCGCGGCGCTGGTTCTCTGCGCCGCGCCGCTGCAGGCGCAACAGACGGCACCGCCGCCGGTCGTGCCGGCGCCGGCCTCGCCCGCCGCCGCGCCGGTCGCCGCTCCGCCGGAGACGGTTGTCGCGCCGCCCGCCGCGCCGGCCGCTGCCGCCGCGCCGGCGGTTGCGACGCCCGGCGCGGAGGCAGGCGCCGGCGTCGGGCCGATCCCCACCAGCGACGAGACGCCCGCCCCGTCCGATCACGACGCCGTGGTCGGTCACGTCGGCGTCGCCGCCCGCCGTCTGGATCCGGGGCCGCTGCCGCTGGCGTTGCGGCCAGGACAGGGATGCGCCACCAACATGAGCATCCCCTGCACGGTGACTCTGGGAGCGGTGGGGGCCCGCTACTGGATGAACCGCAACGTGGCGTTGAATGGCTACCTGGCGCTGGGGACTGGTGGCGGCTCGCTCGGCGGGCAGGATCTCGACACCTATCTCGGGGTGGGGCCGATCGTGGGGATGACCTTGCTGCTCGCCAACTGGAAGCACCTGGCGATCGGCGCCAGCCCCGAGCTGGCGGTGGTCTGGTTCCGTCCCGCGGGGGGCGACGCCACCAGCACGACGCTGTTCCAGATGCGCGCGGCGATCGAAGGGGAGCTGCACTTCGGGTTCGTCGGCATCCCGGCCCTGTCGATCGGCCTGCAGGCGGGCGCCCAGGTGTTGTACGAGCACGCGCCGGCGGGGCACCTCTGGTCGGTCGGGGTGATCGGCGCCGGGAGCATCTGGGACGCGCTCTCCACCCTCTACGTGCGGTATTACTTGTAGCGATGAGCCCACGTTTGCCGCCGCCCGACAGCGACCTCATCGAGCGTCGGGAGATCCTCGACGCCGCCGGCCTCGGGCGCACGCTGCGGCGGATGGCGCTGGAGCTCGCCGAGCGGATCCCCCAAGAGGGGCGGCCGCTTTATCTCGTGGGCGTGCGCACCGGCGGCGCCTACCTGGCCCAGCGCCTCTGCAGCATGCTGGCCGAGGCGGGCGAGCCCCAGCCGCTCCTGGGAGCGGTCGACATCTCGCTCTACCGCGACGACGTCTTTCGTGGCCTGCCCAAGCCCGAGATCGGCCCGACGGAGCTCCCCGAGCCGATCGACGGGCGCATGGTGGTGCTCGTCGACGACGTGCTCTTCACCGGGCGCACGATCCGCGCGGCGATGGACGTGCTGGCCGACTACGGGCGTCCGCGCGCGGTCAAGCTGGCGGCGCTGGTCGATCGCGGCCGGCGCGAGCTGCCGATTCAACCCGACGTCGTCGGCGTCGTCGTCGAGACGACCGCCGGCGAGTCGGTGCGCGTGATGCTGTCGGAGCGCGGCGAGGGGGACCGGGTGATCCTGCGGGAGCGACGCGCGTGACCGGGTTTGCCCACCGGCACCTCCTGGGAATGGAGTCGCTGGCTGCCGCGGAGATCGCGATGCTGCTCGACCTCGGTGACCGGTTCCTGGAGATCAACGAGCGGCCGATCAAGAAGGTCCCCACGCTCCGCGGCAAGACCGTCATCAACCTGTTCCTCGAGCCGTCGACCCGCACGCGGACGTCGTTCGAGATCGCGGCCAAGCGGCTGTCGGCCGACGCGGTCAACATCTCGGGGTCGGCCTCCTCGACGGTCAAGGGGGAGACGCTGCTCGACACCGCGCGGAACCTCGACGCCATGGCGCCCGACGTGGTGGTGGTGCGCCACGCGCAGGCCGGCGCCGCCGAGATGCTCTCCTCGCGCCTGCGGGCCGGCGTGGTCAACGCCGGCGACGGCGCGCACGAGCATCCGACGCAGGCGCTGCTCGACTGCTCGACCATCCGCAAGCACAAGGGGCGCCTCGAGGGGCTCGACGTCGTCATCTGCGGCGACATTCGCCACAGCCGGGTGGCGCGCTCGAACATCTGGGCCTTCACCAAGATGGGGGCGCGGGTCCGGATCGTCGCGCCGCGCACGCTGCTTGCGCCCGGGCTCGAGACGATGGGCACGCCGGGGAGCGTCTCGATTCACGAGCGGCTCGAGCCGGCGCTGGAGGGGGCCGACGTCATCATGATGTTGCGCATCCAGAAGGAGCGCATCGGCGGCGCGCTGTTCCCCAACACGCGCGAGTACTCGCGCTACTTCGGCCTCAACCCGCGCCGCCTGGCGCTGGCCAAGCCCGACGCCATCGTCATGCACCCCGGCCCGATCAACCGCGGCATCGAGATCGATCCCGCCGTGGCCGACGGCCCGCGCGCCGTCATCCTCGACCAGGTCGCGCGCGGCGTCGCCATCCGCATGGCCGTCCTCTACCTCCTGGCCGGCGGCGACGCCGGCCCCTCCGAATAGCGAACGGAGCGCGGGTGCGGCGGCTACAGGACGTCGTCGTCGATCGGCCGCGCCTCCTGCTGGTGGGGATCAACCCGGGGCTGAGATCGGGCGCGGTGGGGCACCACTTCGCGGGCAACGGGAATCCGTTCTGGCGGTTGCTCCACGCCGCGCGCCTCACGCCGGTGCTCATCGACTACTCCGAGGATCAGCGGCTGGCCGAGTTCGGGATCGCGCTCACCAATCTGTGCCCGCGCACGACCCGCACGGCAGCCGAGCTGACGCGCGCCGAGCTCGCGCGCGGCCACCTGGTGCTGGAGCGCAAGATCGCCGCCTGGCGGCCGGCGGTGGTGGCGCTCGTCGGCATCAGCCTCTACCGGACCTACTTCGGCGCCACGGCCGGCCCGGGACCCGGCCCGAAGCGCGAGACGATCGCCGGGGCGCGCGTCTTCGTGGTTCCGAACCCGAGCGGGCTCAACGCCAGCTTTCCAGGGTTCGACAGCAAGCTGCTCTGGTTCAAGCGGCTGCGCCTCTTCGTCGATCGCGTCGCCCGGGTCGCAAAAGCGGTTGACTGAGGCACGGTAACCCCCTAACAAGGGGACCCGGCAAATGGATCTCTGTCTGCGCGGCGGCCGGGTCCTCGATCCTCGGCGGGGTTTTGACGCCGAGGCGGACGTTCTTTTGAAGGACGGCGTGGTGGTCAAGGTCGCCCCCGGGATCGCCGCCGGCGTCGGTTCGAGCGTTCGGGTGATCGACGTGCGCGGGCAGTGGGTCATGCCGGGCCTCATCGATCTGCACACCCACCTGCGCGAGCCGGGGCAGGAATACAAAGAAGACATCGCCACCGGGACGCGCGCCGCGGCCGCGGGCGGGTTCACGGCCGTCTGCGCGATGCCGAACACCACGCCGCCCAACGACTCGCGCGCCGTGACCGAGCTGATGGTCAACCGGGCGCGGGAGGCGGGCGTGGTGCGGGTCTACCCGGTCGGCGCCATCACCAAGGGCCTCGGCGGCGAGCAGCTGGCCGAGATGGGGGAGCTCAAGGAGGCCGGCTGCGTGGCCGTCTCCGACGACGGCAAGCCGGTGATGAACGCCGAGCTGATGCGCCGGGCGATGGAGTACGCGCGCACGTTCGATCTCACCATCGTGCAGCACTGCGAGGATCTCACGCTGTCGGCGGGGGGCGCCATGAACGAAGGGGCGGTCTCCACGCGCGCCGGGATCCGCGCCCAGCCCGCCTCGGCCGAGTCGGCGATGGTGGCGCGCGATCTCGAGCTCTGCGCGCTCACCGGCGCCCGCTACCACGTCGCGCACGTCAGCAGCGCCGATTCGGTGCGGCTCATCCGGGAGGCGAAGCGGCGCGGCCTGCCCGTCTCCTGCGAGGTGACGCCCCACCACCTGACGCTGACCGACGAGGCCTGCGCCCACTACGACACGCACGCCAAGTGCAACCCGCCGCTGCGCACGGCAGCCGACGTCGAGGCGCTGCGCGCGGCGCTCGCCGAGGGAACGATCGACGCCGTGGCCACCGACCACGCGCCGCACTCGCCGGTCGAAAAGGAGGTCGAGTTCGAGCAGGCGGCCTTCGGGATCATCGGCCTCGAGACGGCGGTGCCGCTGGTGCTCGACCTCGTGCGGGCCAAGCTACTGACGCCGATGGCCTTCGTGGCCCGGCTCTCCGCCACGCCGGCTGCGCTGTTCAGGCTGCCGGGCGGCTCGCTCGCCGACGGGGTGCCGGCCGACCTGACCGTCATCGATCCCGAGGCGAGCTGGACCTGCGAGCCGGCGGCGATCCGTTCCCGCTCGCGCAACACCCCTTTCGCCGGGCGCGCGCTTTTGGGACGGGCTGTGTTGACCATCGTCGGCGGTGCTATCGTCTACTCGGGGGAGAGAATCTCGTGACTGCCGACCCGCGCCACCCAACAACATCATCATCAGAATCAGATCTGCCGCCGGCGCTGCTGGCGATGGAGGACGGCACCGTCTACCGCGGCTTCGGCTTCGGCGCGGCGGACACTGTCGCGATCTCGGGCGACGTCACGGGCGCCGGCGAGATCGTCTTCAACACGGCGATCACCGGCTATCAAGAGGTGCTGACCGACCCGTCGTACCGCGGGCAGATCGTCACCATGACGGCGCCGGAGATCGGCAACGTCGGCATCAACCCCACGGACTTCGAGTCGGCGCGCCCCTGGTGCGCCGGCTTCGTGGTGCGCGAGCTGTCGCCGGTCGTCTCCAACTGGCGCGCCTCGGGATCGCTGCACGAGCTTTTGGCCGGGCACGGCGTCGCCGGGATCACCGGCATCGACACCCGGGCGGTCACGCGCCGGATCCGCCTCTCGGGCGCGCAGCGGGCGGTGATCACCCGCGCCGTCGGCGATCCGGCCGCCGCGGTCGCCCGCGCCCGCAAGCATCCGTCGCTGGAGGGGCGCGATCTGGTCCGCGAGGTCACCTCTCCGTCGCCGTACGAATGGGACGAGCCGCTCTGGCAGGGGCCGCGCGCGCCGATCCGCGGGCCGGTGGTCGTCCCGCCGGTTCGCCATCACGTGGTCGCCTACGATTACGGCATCAAGCGCGGGATTCTCCGACATTTGCGCTCGTCAGGCTGCAAGGTGAGCGTGGTGCCGGCCGCCACCCCGGCGCGCGAGGCGCTGGCAATGAAGCCCGACGGAATCTTTCTCTCCAACGGCCCGGGCGATCCGGCGGCGGTCGACTACGCCGTCGAGGCGGCCCGCGAGCTCTGCGCCAGCAAGCTTCCGGTGTTCGGGATCTGCCTCGGACATCAGATCTTGGGCCTGGCGCTGGGGGGCAAGACCTACAAGCTCAAGTTCGGCCACCACGGCGCCAACCACCCGGTGATGGACCTCGGCACGCGCAAGGTGGAGATCACCTCGCAGAACCACGGCTTCGCGGTCGACGTCGACTCGCTGGCGGGCAAGGCGGAGCTGTCGCACGTCAGCCTCAACGACAAGACCGTGGAGGGGATGCGGCACGCGACGCTGCCCGTGTTCAGCGTGCAGTACCATCCCGAGGCGTCGCCCGGGCCCAACGACGCCGGATACCTCTTCGACCGCTTCCGCGTCTCGATGGAAGAACGCCGCCGCCGCTGAGCATGATCTACGCTCTCCTCGATCGACTCACGGAGCGCTACAGCGAGAACGAGCATCGGCTGGAGGCGATGCGCGCACGCGAGGAGTACTTCGACCGCGCCGGCAAGGTGTTCGACGACGACGCCGAGCTCTTCGAAGGGCGGATGGCCTCGTTCCTCGAGTGGTACGTGCTGGAGCGGCCATCGCTGGGGCTCGGAGGCAGGGTGCCGATCGCGCACGCCGTCGAGGCCAGCGCCAAATCCCCCGCCGAGGAACGTCGCGCGCTGGCCCACCTGGCCGCCAGCCACCGGAGCCTCTTCCAGCTCGCCGCGTCGGCCGACCGCGTGCTGGAGATCGACGATCTGCTGGGCGGCGCGCGCTTCTCGGTGCTCGAGCGCCGCAACACCGCGGGGATCTCCGAGGGGGACGTGTTCGAGGCGCGCGTCATCTGGGACGGGGAGCGGGCGATCTTCGGGCGCACCTTCCTGTTTCATCCGCCCGACGCGCGCGACGTCGCCATCGAGTGGGTCGAGCGGGTCGTCGAGCAGGGGATGAGCCGCGACGAGATCCTCTTTCACCTGTCGCGGCAATATGTCCGCTGGCACCGGCTGGGACACATCGGCGCGGCGAAGGTCTACCGCGATGCCGGGTGACGCGAGACCGGCTGACGCCAGACCGGGTGACGCCAGACCGGCTGACACCGGACCGGCTGGCGCCGGGAAAGCCTACCCGGTTCGTTGGGGGAGGTGGCTGGCGGCCGTCGGCCTCCTGGCGCTCGGGCTGGTGGGCGCTGCCAACGGCTACCTCATCGCCAGCAGCCGGAAGGCGGTGATCGCCGACTTCGCCCGGACCCCGCCGCGCCCCTACGCGCTGGTGCTCGGCAGCCACGTCTTTCCGAAGGGTGTCCCCTCGCGCGAGCTCGCGGCGCGCCTCGAAACCGGGCGCCAGCTCTATCGGGCGGGGCTAGCCCGGCGGATCATCGTCTCGGGGTTGGCGGAGCCTGGGTACGACGAGCCCGACGCCATGGCCGCCTGGTTGGAGAGACGCGGCGTCGCGCCGGGCGACGTGGTGATCGATCGCGGCGGCTACCGCACAGCGGCCAGCATGGCCGATGCGGTCGCCAGCGGCGTGCAGTCGCTGCTGGTGGTGTCGCAGCGCTACCATCTGCCGCGCGCGCTCTACCTCGCGCGCCACGCCGGCCTGCAGGCGCTCGGGGTCCCGGCTGCCGACGTCGAGCGGGTCGCGCCCGACAGGATCTACAGCTTCCTGCGCGAGACGACGGCGCGGGCCGAGATCATCCTGGAGGTCGCGGCGCGCGGCGTGCGCGGCCTGCCGCCCGATCAGATCCCGATCGCGCCGACCAGCTGAGCCGGCGATCGGCCCCGAACGGAGCGAACCCGTCACATTGCAAACAGCCCCTCGCTTGGTTAGAAACGGCCGCATGCGCAATCTGGCGATCCGGTTGGCGGTGGTGCCGATGTTGTTCCAGCTCGCCGCCTGCGTCGAGCAGGAGCCGGACAAGCCGTCCGCCGACGATCTGACGGTCGCCAAGCAGAACCTCCTGCCGGCGGCCCCCACGCCCCGCTACGCGGCGAACGCGGATCTCGACGGCAAGGTGGTCTTCCTCGGGATGGACGTCGACCCGCTGCCGGCCGAGGCGGGCAAGGACCTCAAGCTCACCCAGTACTGGAAGGTCGTCGCCGCGCCCGGTGACGGCTGGAAGACCTTCACGCACGTCGAGGGGCCGGGCAAGCAGGGCTACGTCAACGCGGACCATGTCCCGATCCAGGGGAAGTACCCGGTGGGCAGCTGGAAGGGCGGGGACATCATCCGCGACATTCACACCGTC
>Ga0210388_10002453_pt1 | contig 14431 bp, 3 predicted proteins | sample IncBWC19OmetaG_FD_155485 | JGI IMG/M metagenome (GOLD analysis project Ga0210388, IMG submission 155485) | Forest soil microbial communities from Barre Woods Harvard Forest LTER site, Petersham, Massachusetts, United States - Inc-BW-C-19-O ...
CTTTACCACTGCGCCAGGACCCGACTTCACCCAGCCCACGGTGGTGTGGAGCAGCGTCAACAGCGGCGAAAGCATCCCAACCAACTCCATGATCGAGGTCCGCTTCAGCGAATCGATGGATGTGACCACATTCGCCGCCGGTGAACCGGGTGCGTGCGGCAACTTCTACATCCAGGATCAGTTGTCGGGCGACGGCATCGGTTGCATTCCCACTACGCTCACCTGGAGCGCAGATCAATCGACTGCCTACCTGGTGCCTGCCTCTCCGCTGGCCGCGGGACGCCAGTACTATTTCAGCGTCAACGGCGGGACTGATCTGGCCGGCAACTCCATGCAGAACGACGCCTTCTACTTCTACGCCGAATTCACCGGCGCCACCTCTGCTTCCACAGTCGTTGCCTTCAATCCGCATAGCGGCCTTACCACCCCCCCGGCCGGCACCAACGCGATCATTGAAGCCGAGTTCAGCGCGCCCATCGATCCGACTTCCATTGGCTCGGTGACGCTGACCCAGGGCGGCGCCACCGTACCCATGACGCCGATTCTCAGCAGCGGTAACACCGTGCTGCAACTGCTGCCCTCGGCGCAACTGGCTCCGGGCACCAGCTACACAATGAACATCGTTGGGGTCAAAGATCCGGCCGGCAACTCGGTGACTTCCATGACCAACACCTTCACCACGGGTCCAACCTACGACATCAACCCGCCGTCCGTGGTTTCCTCCGACCCGGCTTACAACTCCACGGTCGGCATCAACGTGACTCCGAAGTTCGTATTCAACAAGCCGCTAAACCCGCTCACCGTGAATAGCGGCACGTTCCGCATTTACCTCACAGACACCAACCAGCTCCTGCCCGCAACGGTGACGCTGTCGGCCAGTGGCCTGGAAGTCACCATTACTCCGCAGATCCCGTTGCTGCCCAGCACCAAATACCAGTTCGCCGGCGGCTGGAACGGCGGTCCGCAGGATCAGGACGGCAATTACTATAACCTGCCCTGGTACTACTTCTGGACCAACGGCGGCGCGGTCTCAAGCGGCCCGACGGTCACCGTGAGCCCGGCGAACGGGACCACCAGCGTACCGACTAACGCCCAGATCTACGTCACGGTGAGCGCGCCAATCGATCCCACCACCTGGTCGCAGAGCTCGATCCAGTTGCTCAATGGCAGCACGCCGGTGGCAGGGACCGGAACCCTGGTCAATGCTCAGACTCTCACCTTCAAGCCCACCAGTCCGTTGACCGCCGGCACCACCTATACGGTTAACGTAAACGGATTCACCGACGCCAACGGCGACGCGGTGGTGCCTTCGTCCACCGCGTTCACCACCGGCGCAGTTGCGGCCACGGGCGGGCTCACGGCCACGAGCTCCAGCCCATCATCCGGCCAAAACACAACTAACAATATGCAGCCGATTACCGTCACCTTCAGCCAGCCCATCGATCCGTTAACCGTCAACCTGAGCACCATGCTGGTGATGAACAGCTGGAACTCCAACTTCGGCCTGGCCGGCACCTATGCGGTCAACGGCAATGCAGTGACCTTTACGCCCAGCACCCCGTATCCTCCGAACGCGACCATCTACTTCGGCGCCACCGGCGGCCTTACGGATCTGGCGGGAGATCCCTATGGCGGAAACGCAAACAACGGATGGCAGCAGTTGGTTTACTTCACAACGAACGGCGACACGCCCGACACCACGCCTTTGACGGTGCTGTCGGTCAACCCGGCCGCCGGCGCCACCAACGTACGGCCTGACACGTCGGTATCCGTCACCTTCAACAAGTCCATCAACACCAGCACAGCATCAGGAAACAGCGGCCACAACGCGCTGCTGTTCGCCGGCCAGGGTCTGCAGGACGGCGGCAGCATCACCATGTCGGCGGACAACCGTACCCTGACCTTCAACTCCGGTGTGCTATACACCGGCACCACCTACACCATCCAGTTGCCTGCCGGCGGCATCACCGACATGTCGGGCAATGCGCTGGCCAGCACCTACACCAGCACCTTTGTCACCGGAACGAATCCCGCCGCAAACAACGTCGGCGTGCAGTCCGTTGCTCCTGGAAGCGGCGCGACCGGCGTACCCACCGACACGTATCTGACCCTTTACCTGAATCGGCAGGTCAACGCTTCCACGCTGCCTGGCAACGTAATCGTCACCGTGAACGGACAGCTGTACGCCGGAACAGTGCAGGCAGCGGCGGATAACTATGAAGTGCAGTTCTTGCCCACCAATCCGTTCCCGAACGGCGCGGCGGTTCAGTGGTGGTTCTCAGCCCTGGGCACCGTGCTGGATGTGAACGGCGATGACATGAACGGCGACAGCGGCTACTTCTACACTGCGCCCGCCGTCAATCCGGCCACTGCGGTTCCCGTCAACGTGAACGACAGTCCTGGATCGAGCACCACGAACATTCCGACAAACTCGGATATCTTCCTGCAGTTCAGTCAGCCGCTGAATGCAGCCACGCTGACCACTTCCAACGTGTATCTGTACGACCAGACCACCAACTCGTACCCCACAGTGACCATCTCTCAACCCGAACCCAACGTGGTTGAATTGACGCCGAACTCACCGCTCGTTGCGTCCAGCGTGTACTACGCGTGCGCCAACACCAACGTGAAGGGCGCCAATGGAGTAAACAACAGCAGCGGATGCTGGGATACCAGCTTCACCACCGGCACCGCCACGGACACGACGCCCGGAACGGTGATCGTTGGACCACCGAACGGCTCAACGGGTGTGGGCACTAACGCCTACGTCCGCCTTGTGTTCTCCAAGCCGTTCAACCGCCCCATGTTCAACCAGGGCGCAACGCCGAATGCCCAAGTCACCGTCGGAGGCAACCCCGTGGCCGGTGGATGGTCGTTTGTCTACAACTCCGGCACCAACGATGCAATCGGCGCCAACTTCTCGCCGATAAATCCGTTGCCGCCATCAACCGTGGTGTCAGTGAGCGTCAGTGGAGTGCTGGACTACGCAGGCAACACGTTTGCTTCCGTGTCCACCAGCTTTACCACCGCTGCCTTGCCCGACTACTCGACGCCCACCGCCACGCTGGACTTCCCCAGCACGCCAACCAACATCGGCACCAACGCCTCGTTCACCTGCCTCTACTCGGATGCAATGGATCCGAGCAGCGTCAACAACAGCAACACCTACGTCTACAGTTACGTGGCCAGCGCTCGCGTCCCTGTGTCTTACGCGTGGGCCACCGACCTGATGTCGGTTACCATGACTCCGACATCGCCGCTCTTTGCCAACGCCGAGTATTACTACGAGTGCGGTGGCGCAATCGATCTGACCGGCAACGGCATGAACACCAACTACTCCTACTTCTACACCGGCAACGGTCCGGTCGCCATCGGGCCGGCGCTGCTCTACGCCAACCCGCCCAGCGGCGCCACCAACGTGCCTCTGAACTCCATCGGCGGCCCCTGGAACAACACCAGCCTGATGTTGTTGTTCAACGAGCCTGTCGCTCCGAGTTCAATGGCGAACATCACCTTCACTCCCAACGGCGGCAGTGCCGAGCCCATCGCTGTGTATGCGGAGGACGGAGATTACATCGCCGATGTGCAGCTGCCCTCGGCGCTGCTGCCGAACACCACCTACACCTTCAACGTCTCCGGCGTAACTGACCTCAACGGCAATCCCGCGCAGGGCGTCCCCACCAGCTCCTTCACCACTGGTACGGGATTTGACTGGACCAGCCCGGTAGCCACAGCCGCAACTCCTGCAAACGGAACCACCACAATCGGCGTCAATCCGGTCATTTCGCTCACCTTCAGCGAATTGATGAACCCGGTGCTGATCGACTCCAACCACGTGTATTTGCGTACCCACAATACGCTGACCACGGTTCCCACCACGCTGGCCATTTCGACTTTGGCAGGCGCCACGGTTGTAACTCTGACGCCGACATCGCCGTTGGCGGAGTCGACCATTTACGATCTGGTCTACGCCTCACCCAACTGGTACCTCTACGACATCGCCGGAAACTATGACGGCCAGACGGGCGTTGAATCAACCTTCACCACCGGCACAGCCACCGCGGTGAACGGCGCCTGCGGCACATCCAACGGGCTGTCGTTCTCCTCGGCGCCCAAAGCCAACCTCTGCTCTGCGGGAACGGCCTCGGCGGTCACCAATGTCTCCGGAGCCTGGTCCTGGAGCTGCAACGGCGAGTACAGTGGCACCAACGCCTCCTGCTCGGCCGCCATCACCGGAACCCCGGCATGCGTGGCGCAGCCCGCCAGCCTGGTCTCGTTGTGGCCCGGCAACAACAGCGCCGCCGACCTGGGTCCCGGAGGGAACAACGGAACCCTCGAGAACGGCGTAACCTACGCACTCGGCGAAACCGGTGATGCCTTCAGTCTCGACGGAAGCAACCAGTATGTGTTCATCGGTCAGCCGGTCCCAACCAACCTGCAAATCCAGAACGCCATCACCCTGTCGGCCTGGATCTACCCCACTGCCATGCCAACCGACTACGGCAGCGGCGCCATGGCGCTGATCGCCGGAAGCCAGGAGGATGGCGTCTACGGCGGCGCAACCATCTTCTTCGACGGACGTGTCAACCCCGACGGCAATCCGGGCAACGTACCGCCGGGCCACATTCAATTCAACCTCGGAAATGGATCCAACTGGGCTCTGCAGGATACCGAAACGCAGGTACCGCTCAACCAGTGGACTCTGATTACCGCAACTGCCACCGCCGGCGGTTCCGGTCAGGTCTACTTCAACGGCGTGCTGCAACCCTCCAACTCCGGAAACAACGCGACCACGTGGAACGGCACCGTCTCCTACCCCAGCAGCGACTGGTTCTCCATCGGCCAGGAAGTCAACGAGAATCGCCCCTTCACGGGACTCGTCAACGATGTTGCGGTATTCAACTCTGCCCTGACGCCTGCACAGGTCGCAGCCATCTACAACGCCGGCAGCGGCGGCATCTGCCCATAGCCGGGATGTGACATATCAATCCAAAGCGGGGACCCCAAAACGGTCCCCGCATTTTTTGGTGCGCCTGGCATGACGTATGAACTTAGATGCAATCATCTCGCCATAATATTTCAGAGGTCAGGTCGTCAGCGGATACGAAGTTGCTTGAACATGGAGCCGAAGCGGGGTAGCATAGCGCAATCATTGCTTTGGACTTGGAGGCCACGTGAAAAGCATGTACTTCCCCGGACAGGACCAGAAGTGCTCAAATCACTTCTGTGGGATTCTCGTACTCGCGTTTCTGCTCGCTGTGCCAGCCGCGGTGTTTGGCCAGGCCTACTTCGGAAGCGTGACCGGCGTGTTGACTGACCAGACCGGGGCTGTAATCCCGGGTGCCAAGGTGGCTCTGACTGATCAGGATAAAGGCTACTCGTTCAACTCGACCTCAGATATAAACGGACGCTATCTCTTCCGCTCCATTCCACCAGGCTTCTACTCTGTCACCGCAACCATGCCCGGCTTTGAGAAAACCGTGCGCACCGGCATTCACGTAGATGTGAACCTGAACGTCACGACAGACCTGCGCCTCAAAGTGTCCAGTTCCTCGCAAACGGTCGAAGTCAAATCGCAGGGCCAGGGGCTCGACGCGCAGGATGCGACCACCGGCCTGGTCGTCGACAGAAAGTTCATCAACGACCTGCCGCTGGTCGACCGCTACATTATGGACCTGGTCTCGCTCACTCCCGGAGTCACCGAAGCCGACGATCAATGCTCCACCGGCTGCACCGGCACCAACTTCGTATCCAACGGCAGTCGCAACTCCACCGCCGACGTGCTGATGGATGGCGCAACCATCACCAACTATGAGCCCAACGGCGGCGTCACCAATGTCACCTATACTCCTTCTTCGGAGGCAGTGGACGAGTTTCGCGTGGAGCAGTCGAACTTCAGCGCGGAATACGGATTCTCCGGCGCCTCCATCGTCAACATGATCACCCGGTCGGGGTCGAACACATTCCATGGCGAGGCATACGACTTCGTCCGCAACACCATCACCGATGCCAATAACTGGTTCAACGATCTGAACGAAATTCCCATTCCGCCCGTTCACCGTCACAATTTCGGAGGCATTTTCAGCGGGCCAATCCTCAGGAAAAAGACGTTCTTCTTCTTCGACTACGATGCGACGCGGCAGAGCTCGATGGGGACTTACCAGGCCGGCGTGCCCACCGATCCAGAGCGCAAGAACGGCGATTTCAGCGAAGTGTGTACCTCCCAGGGCGGCTCGTTCGACGACACCGGTCTGTGTTCCGTGGCCTCCGGACAGATTTGGGATCCATACTCCAGCGTGTATGAGGCCACTCCCCCCAACGGTGGCGGTGCCGGGGCCTATCGCCAGACTTTCATCCCCTACAACAACATTGGCACATACATCAGTCCCGGAAATACCAAGTTGAATGGGACCCCTTATCAGTTACCCGGCGGCCCTGGCAATCTCATTGATCCCGTTGCCAAACAGTTGATGAACCTGTTCCCGGAGCCGACCGTGAACATGGCCAATCCGACCATCTATGACAACTGGATTGCTTCCGGCGCCAGCCGCAACCCCAACGATCAGTTCGACATCAAGATCGACCAGCGCTTCAACGATAAGAACCTGATGAGCGCAAAGTACTCCCAGCAGTGGGCCAGCTCTGACCCATTCAACTGCTTCGGCAACTTCGCTGACCCTTGCGCCGGCGGCCCCAACCAGACCACCGCGCACTTGTTCACCCTCACCGATGCGCACACTTTCTCGCAGACGCTTTTGCTCACGGCCACGCTGGGCTTCACGCGGGGAGCGGAGAACATTCTGGCTTACAACGGCGCGGGTGGCGTTACCGATCCTGTCGCCAAGCTCAACATGCCGGAGTACCTGAACTCGAACGGCTTCGAAGGCGTGCCCTCCATGTTTATCGATCAGGGTACCTACTATTCCGCCGGCTACACCAGTATTGGCGGCGACCCCTATGGCAACTACAAGCAGGGCCAGGACACCGGCCAGCTCACCATCGCGGCCAACAAGGTATACGGCAAGCATGAAATGAAGTTTGGATTCGAAGGCCGCCAGCACCAGATGAACTACATTCAGACCAATGCGCCCAACGGCATTTTCAATTTCGACCATTACGGCACGGCGCAGTGTCCCAACGATTATGCAACCTGCGGCGGCGACGGCATGGCCACTTTCATGATGGGCTACCAGGACGGGGGCACTTACTACGAAATCCAGGACCGGCCCGCCACCGAGGATCACCAATATGCAGTGTTTGGCCAGGATAACTGGAAGGTAAATCGCAAGCTGACCCTGAACCTCGGCCTTCGTTACGACGTATCCAGGCCGCGCACGGACCGCTTCGACCGGCAGAACTGGCTTGACCTCACCGCGCCATTCCCGGTTTCGGTGCCGGGGCTGGCCGCTCTCACGGGCGGCGAATTCTTCGCTTCATCCCAGGTGCGCCACATCGTCAACAACGACTGGAAAGACATCCAGCCGCGCTTCGGCTTTGCTTACTTGCTGGACCCGAAAACCGTAGTGCGCGGCGGCTATGGCATTTACTACTCGCAGCCCCGCTCTGGCGCCACAGGCGTGGCTCCATACGGCGCGCAGGGATTCAACCAATACACCAACGCCATCGAGACTTACAACAACGACGGCGCAACCCCTTACCTGCACCTTGGCGACCCTTTCCCCAACGGGCTAATCCAGCCTCCGGGACGCTCTCTGGGCATCATGAACGACTACGGCTACGGCGCCAACGGTCCGCTGCGCAACGTAACCACCACGCCCTATGAGCAGAGCTGGAGCTTCGGCCTCGAGATGCAGCTGCCCTGGAATGTTGTGACCAACATGACGTATGTCGGAAAGAAGGGAACTCATCTCTACTACTCCGGCGACAACTACATCAATCATTTGGGGCCGTCGGTGGAGAATGCCAGTCGAGCGGATCTCAATAACCTCACCACCATGGTGAATAACCCCTTCTACGGCATCAACACCGATCCCAACAGCATACTTTCCTCACCGCAAATCCCGGAGCTCAACCTGCAGCTTCCGTGGCCCCAATTCCCCGGCGGCGTCACCATCGAACCCCCACCCATTGCCAATTCCGAATATCACGCCATGCAGCTTACCGCGGAGAAGCGTTACACCAACGGCCTGCAGTTCCTGGCCAGCTTCGTCTGGTCGAAGTCGATTGACGACGCCTCCGCCCCGGACGACAACACTACCTGGCTGGGCAGCTTCTCAAGCCTCGTCGACCCTAACAAACCCTGGCTCGAGCGCAGCCTCTCCACCTTCGACATCCCCTACGTCTACCAGTTCACCTACACCTACGATCTGCCCATCGGCCGTGGCAAGACCTTGTTCGGCCAGATGCCCGCTGTGCTCGACGCCATCATCGGCGGATGGAAAACCAACGGCGTCTGGCGCATCTCTTACGGTCGTCCACTTCCCTTCTTCACTTATGACGGGACGTCCCTGCCTACTTACGGCGGCCAGCGCCCCAACATTGTCGGCAGGCTTGAGCGCACCAAGGGCAAAGACTCTAACTGGATCAACAACTACATCGCCAACCCCCAGGCTCTTCAGCTTCCACCGGAATACGCCTTCGGCAACGCTCCCCGCGCCACCGGAATGGTCCGTAGCCCGGTCGCCTTCAATACCAACATGTCGGTTGAAAAGGAATTTGCCCTGTCGAAGCTCCGTGATGGCATGAGCTTTGAGCTGCGCTTGGAAGCTGAGAATGCGCTGAATCACCCTGTCTTCGGCACCCCGGACACTTCAGTTGACGACCCGAACTTCGGTGTGATCGGTTACACATCCAACAGCCCCCGTCAGATGCAGCTTGGCGGGAAACTGAATTTTTAAGGGAATTCCCGAAGGGATATGGAATGCTTGGACGCGTGTGCAGCAGCGCGCACTCGCTTTTTTCGTCCCGGGACTCCCTCTTGCGTCAGGTTGGGACTCTTCATTGCCGGTATTCGTCAAGGCGAATACCCGACACCCGAGCGTAGTTGGAGTCACTGCGCCTGGAGTGACAAGATGCAAATGAAGCGAAACTTCGATGCAATCGTGATGGGATTGGGAGGTATGGGCAGCGCCGCCGCCTATTATCTTGCAGCACGAGGAGCAGCGGTTCTTGGGCTCGACCGGTATGGCGCAGTTCACGATCGCGGTTCTTCACACGGCGGCTCACGCATAATCCGCCAGTCCTATCACGAGGATCCTCACTACGTCCCACTCGTCTTGCGCGCGTATGAGTTATGGAGGCAGTTAGAGCAGGATACGGGAGCCAGTCTGCTTCACATTACGGGTGGCGTCTATCTTGGCGCCCCGGATAGCGATGTCGTGCGTGGCAGCATGCTCAGCGCGGCCATGCACAATCTTCCCCATGAGTTCCTGACTGCCAGGGAAATCGGAAATCGCTTTCCGGCACTGCACCCGGATGCCAACGATGCCGCGGTGTATGAAGCCAATGCGGGGTTCGTACGCCCCGAACGCGCAGTTGCGGCCTGTCTTCAAGGGGCAACGCGAAGTGGCGCGGACTTGCATTTCAACGAGCCTGTATCCGCATGGGAAGTAACTGCGGCGGATACGGTGCGCGTCACAACCCCTCGCGGAGTTTACCAGGCCGCAAAGCTGATTCTTGCCCCTGGAGCGTGGGCGCCGGAAACCTTCCCTGGTCTCGATCTGCCGCTGGTTGTGCGGCGTCATGTGATGGCTTGGTTCGCCCCTGTCGGCGGAATCGATCCCTTCTTGCCCGAGCGATTTCCCGTCTATCTTTGGCAGACCGGCCCTGATTCCATCTTCTACGGTTTCCCGGCAATCGACGGTCCCGAGGGCGGAGCGAAAGTAGCAATGCACACGGGCGGAGACCTGTGTACCCCCGAGTCCGTCAACCGCGAAATGATCTTCCAGGATGAGCAGGAGATTCGGGACCTGATTGCTTCGCGATTGCCGTCCTTGAACGGACGTTTGCTGGCAGCCAGCACCTGCATGTATACGCTCACGCCCGACGAGCACTTCGTTGTCGGCCTGCATCCGGATCATCCAGAGGTCGCCATTGCTTGCGGATTCTCAGGCCATGGCTTCAAGTTTGCAAGCGTAATGGGAGAAATTCTGGCTGATCTGGCCCTGAAAAGAGAAACGCCGCATTCAATTGAGTTTCTATCTCCTCAGCGCTTTCGCAGAGCAGCCTCTTCCGCTTAGAGCGCTTCCGCGATCGTTCGCTACAGCGGTTCTCCAATTGCTGTACACCGGCAGCAGGATGATAAGTGGCTTTTTCCTTAAGAAGAGCCACCTCGCACGAAGGTAAACAGGGCACGTGAATTGGAGAACGGCTCCAACAGCCGCATAGAGGCTTCGTCGTTGTCATCTTGCGCAGCATCGACCGGTACAGAAACCTCGGATGCTGCAAAGATGCCTCTTGAGTCCGCATTCAGAGAGGTTCTTTCAAATCGGTCACTCACCAAGCGTGCACAGCAAGGATCGAAGGTGCTCCCGTTCTTCCGTCGATAACGCTCACTTTCAAGACAGCTTCGATATTCCGATTCGAGAAGTCTTTCCCCAATTGATCCCCAAGCAGTTGCATATAGTGCGGGCTGGTTGCAAATTCAGCGGCGGCTTCCGTACCATTGCGCCCCACTCCGGCAAGCACCACAACCCAACTGTCAGTCGTATTGTCGCGATAACGAGCCACCAGGGCATAATCGTCTGCACTGGAATAGGGGAGCGAAGGGTCACGCACCCAGCGGACTTGAGGCTGCATCTGGTCGACAATCGACTCAGCCGGCTGCGAAGCGAAATGAAATCGCAAGGGCGCGACCAAACGCTCCGTCCACGGGTTGTTGAATGCGCCCAGCAAGATGAATGAATGTTCACGAAGTTCCGTCAGGGGAGTTGCGCCCGCCGACTTGAGTTGCGTCTGTACTCCGGAACTCTGAAGCAGGCCGCTCACATGCGAAATGGCCGATGCTCCCTCCATTGAAACAAACGGGTACTCAATATCTTTGCCGGCGGTGAGAGTCCCTGAAGCCCTCTCCGGTGCGAAGATCACGCTCCCCGTGCAAATCAGTACGGTTCTCTGGTCGTGCAGGACTGGGCGCCAAAAATCATCCAATGCAGTTTGAGGATGAACAGCGCGATTTCTCCAGCTCATTCCGGCAATTGCGATCACCACAGCAATTGCCGCGCAGGCCAGCCAGACCAGGCGGATGAAGGTTGATTGGTTTCGCTTCGGCAATGAGCCAAGACTCATATTGGATGCCGCGCCCGGCAAGTACGTTTGTGCCACCAGCGTCGAGGGTACAAACGGCTCTGGTTCGAGCATTTCGCCACCCGGCGCCGTGGAGAAGTGACCGTTGATTCCAGGAGTCGGAGCCGAAGCCGGATCGTCTCCCGTGTCTTCGGACCCTTCAGGCTCATGCAGGAACTCCGGGACATAGGAGCCCGCCGGCAGTGAAATTCGGATTTGAGAGGCTCGGCTGAGTTCGTGATAGTAGAGCAAGAGCCGCTTTCGGACCTCGCCGGCGGTATACCTGACAACCGTGTCGGTGTTTGTGTCGTATGCCGGCTGTCTATCGAAGACATCGACGCCGAGAGTCCGCTCTTTTAGGAGATCCGACTTGCCCTCCAGGGTTTTTTCCACTATGTACTCGAGCAGCGCCGGGTAGCGTTTACTGCTTGAGAATTGCGGACTGGCCAAAACTTCCTTCAACTCGCGTAGGATCGCCTCGCGATCCTCCTTTGTCTGAGGATGCCAGGCGTTCCGGCTTGCGCTTGCTCGGCTCATGCGAATTCCGTGATCATACTCGGGCCTTTCGTGGGTATGCAAGGGCGTTTGACACTGGAAAATCGGAAGCCCTATAACGCTCATTGTAAAAAGGATATTCGCGTCCATCCGGTGTCAAACGGTGAGTCACTTGCAAATCGCTCTCACGAAGCTCAGCATTGGGGCGTTTTCGCGAGGCGTTCAGAAAGTCGAGGATAAAGTTGCGCGCGAAGTGTTATCTCAATGGCGAAGCCCGCCATAAAAGGTCGAAGCAACAACAAAATCGTTTTACGAAGAACGCGACCGCCATTCCTTACTGCTTGGTTGGCAGCCCAATCGGCAAACTACAGAAATCTGACCCAATTTCCAGGTCGAATTTCGAGGACGGTTTAGTAATTCACAACAATTTTGGAGGCAGTATGAAAGCACGAAAAATGACGAGGACGCTATTCACCCGCGCGGGTTCGCAGTTTCTTGTTGTACTCGCTCTTATTCTTGGCCTCAGTACTGTCGCTTCCGGGCAGCAAACCACCGGGTCAATTGTCGGTACGGTGAAGGATCAGCAAGGCGCGATGATCAACACGGCCACGGTGAAGGCAACCAACCTGGATACCGGGTTCACCCGTTCGGCCCCGGCAAACGGTTATGGGGAGTACCGCATCGATTACCTTCCCGTGGGCAGGTACACCGTCGAGGCGACCGCCCCCAACTTTGAACGTTTTGTGCAAAAGAATATCGCCCTCGATGTGGACCAGACGCAAACGGTTGAAATCAAACTAACCGTGGGCGCACAGTCTCAGACCGTAACGGTCACTGAGGCTCCCCCCATCGTCAATACGTCCGACGCGGTATTGGGCAGGACCATTGAGCCGGAAGAGATCGTCGGCCTGCCCCTGGTGAACCGCAATGTATACACCTTAATTTCCACCACGCCGGGAGTTATGTCCAATAACATGAGCACCACCACGAACCCCTCCGGCTCTCCCGGTTTCACCACTGGACTACCGACCACGGATATCCAGGTCAACGGCTCCATCGATGGCGGCAATCCCGAAGTCGCCTTTTACCTGGATGGCGGCAACAACATAACCGGTATGCGCAACTACGGAAACCCGGCACCCAACCCCGACGCAGTCGAAGAATTTCGCATAGAGACCAGCGCATTTTCGGCCCAATACGGCCAATTCTCCTCCGCCGTGGTCTCGGTGATCACAAAGTCGGGAACGAACAAGTTTCATGGTGGACTATTCGAGTTCAACCGCAACACCGACTTCAACGCTTATCCCTGGGGTTCGACCGTCAAGAACCCGTACCACCGCAACCAGTTTGGCGGTAACGTCGGCGGCCCCATCAAGCAAGACAAGGCCTTCTTCTTCTTCAGCTATGCCGGTCTGCGCCAGGTTGCCGGAGCAGCGCTTACGGGCGCTATCGTGCCCACGGCTGCCGAGCGTCTGGGCGATTTTACCGGAGACACCTTCACGGTCAACATGCCGGGCACCAAGACGCAGGTGGATGGAACAAACAGCAGCCCCAATTGCCAGGTTGACACGCCGAACTGTATTCCCGTCGCACTACTCGACCCGACCACTCAGAACTTCGACAACACAAGCAACTCAATGGGCACTTCCATTCCGTTGACTAACATGGGCGCTCTCGGCGCTCTTGTGCCAACGAGCGGTGGTGTGCATTGGACGGGTGACTACGTCACTCCAACGGAGGAAAACGAATACCTGGGCAAATATGACCAGGTTCTATGGGACAAGGACCATCTGACGGTCGGCTACTTCTTCATTCGGAGCGTGTCAGGCCCCAACGGAGGCGGCAACATTCCGTGGACCATCAATCAATCCGCTGCCAATCAAACCAATGCCAACATCAGCGAGGTTCATACCTTCAGTCCCAGCACGGCCAATCAGGCCTGGATTACATTCACGAGGGCAGCGGGCGGACGCGTCAACTTGCCGGAATTCGGCCCGCCTACCCAAACCCTCGCCACCTATGGCTCGGACTTCCAAATCCAGGGACCGAACGCATTGCCCGCGTTTACCGACGGGAACTTCAGCGCAACCACGACCAACGCCGGTCCATTCACGGGTTCCGACAATTATGAGATACGCGACGTGGTCAACATGATCAAGGGCAAACACTCCCTCTTCCTTGGCGGTGAGTTCGCACTCGATAAGACTATGTTCTTCGCCGATCTGTTGAACTTTGGCACTATCAGCTTTGCCACCTCCGCCCCCACAACCACCGGAAATCAGATGTCGGACTGGGTCACAGGCCAAATCTCAGCGTTTGAACAGGACACGCCTTATGTCACCCATCTGAGCACCTGGCACTACGCGACGTTTCTGCAGGACAACTACCGCATCACACCCCGGTTCACGGCAAACCTTGGAATCCGATGGGATATCGATACGCCTCCCGTCGACGCCCACAACCGGACGGCATCGTTTAATCCCGGCCAGCAATCCACCATAAACCCGACCGCGCCGATGGGTATGACGTTCCCTGGGGATTCGGGCGTCACTCGCGGCATTATCGGCGTTCCCTTTTACCACGTTTCGCCGCGTATCGGCTTCGCATGGGACCCGCTCGGGGATGGCAAGACCGCGATTCGCGCCGGGGCGGGAATCTTCTACGGCACCACCGCCGGCAACGAATGGAACCA
>Ga0210388_10002454_pt1 | contig 14429 bp, 12 predicted proteins | sample IncBWC19OmetaG_FD_155485 | JGI IMG/M metagenome (GOLD analysis project Ga0210388, IMG submission 155485) | Forest soil microbial communities from Barre Woods Harvard Forest LTER site, Petersham, Massachusetts, United States - Inc-BW-C-19-O ...
GCGCGGTTGCGGGCCGCGAGGCGGCGGTAGACCTCGACGGCTTCTTCGGCCGCGGTGAGTCCCTCCTCGCGTCGGCCGGCCTCGGGCAAACGGAGCGAGAGGTTGTTCAGCGAGCCTGCGAGGTTGGGTTCGTAGGCGGCTGGGTTGGTGGCCGCGAGGCGGCGGTAGACCTCGACGGATTCTTCGATCGCGGTGAGTCCCTCCTCGCGTCGGCCGGCCTCGGGCAAACGGAGCGAGAGGTTGTTCAGCGAGCCTGCGAGGTCGGGTTCGTAGGCGGCTGGGTTAGTGGCCGCGAGGCGACGTAGATGTTCGACTCGTTGGGCTGTGAGGTTGATGGCCAGGGAGTTGAGGATGAGGTCTGCGCGGGGTGGCATCGACGAAACAGCGGTTCCTACCGCATCGGAGTCGAGTTCGACCGCTGTGATGACGCGGTCGATAGCGGCCGCTGCGGTCGTGGCGCTAGTGCCGTAGATGAGATCGTGGTCGGCGGTCGCGGCCTGTGCGACCGCGGCTTCGCAAAGCCGGCGGAGTTCGCGATTTAGGATCGGCTGCAGGGCATGGGCGAACTCGCGATAGTCAACTGCGGCGCGCGCGTAGACGTCGAGCGGCCGGACGATGCTCACTGGATCGTCTGAGGCCAACACTCCGCTCAGAACTTTTGGTTGACTGGTGAGGGTGTCGAACACAAGGCGCTCGCCGAGGAGATCGGGTTCTAGAGGGTTCCAGAACCTTGGCCCCGGATATGCGTTGTTGACCCATCGCGCAATACGCCCGCGGCGCTCTGTATCCGTGTTGCTGAAGTCTGGGAGCAAACGCAGCAACTCGACTGCGCTTCCTTCGTTCTCGGCGCCTGCGAGCGTTGCCAACGCGACGACACGTCGAGGCAGGACCTCGTCGTGGTCGAAAAGCCCGCCTGCGGTCTCGCTCCAATGGTGCTGCTCGTGGGTCAGTAGCTCGTCGAGCAGCTCAGCCGTGCTAGATGGCAGATCGGGGCTGCCGTGCACAGCAAGATACGCGCCGATCACGACTAGCAGCGGGCTAGCGAAGGCGTCCTGTTCGAGTACCTCCGGCGGGTCCTGCGGTGCCACGGCTCCTTCCGCACGGGCTGCGAAAGCGTGAGCTGCCGCGCTGAAGAGTGACACCCGCTCGGATCGGTCGAGTGGCATCTCCTCAAGCACGCTCGTATCGAACTTGTCCAGCACGGCGTCCAGCCAGTCGCCGTTATTCTGCAGGGCCTCACGCCAATCTCCGGTGTGCTTCGGGGGCGTGCGCACCAGCAGCAGCACGCGCACAGGGCACTGCACCGTCGCGCTCGCCGCGAGCAGCGGCAGTAGCGCATTGAGCTGCTCGACGCGTGACTCCGCGTAGTCGACAACTACGAGTCTTGCGGTGGGCGCCAAGCCCAGCTCCTCGAGCGCCGCGGGATCCTCGATTTTCGACAACACGCCGCAAAGCCAGCGTTTGGACTCCGTGCGCGCGCACATCTCGACAGCGAGGCGTGTCTTTCCACTGCCCCCACATCCGCCGATGACGCACCCAGCGAACGCGCCCGGTGCCATCACCCACCGCTGAAATCCCTCCAACACGCCTTCGCGAGCCGAGTACGGCACGACGCCCGACCGAGCCCGCACGAGCCGCGAGGGAGAAACCGTCGGGCCGACCGGCACAACCGCCCGTTCCAGCGGAACCATCCGCGGGCGACCCCCATAGACAACCTGGATTGACCCTCGGAAGTCCCGGATCTGGACGTTCTGGTCCCCGTGAATCTCCTGATCGGTCACCGCCCTGGGAGCCCCGCTAGCCGCCGGCCTGCGGCTCTCGACTTCCGGCGGGGCTGGCACTATAAGACACGTTGACCGAGCCATCGCCCACGACCTGAACATTCTTGTCACCGAACGCCACCTGACTGATCGATTCGTCGACGGTAGGTGCTTGTGGCTCGGAGCTGCTGTGGCGCTGCGTAGCGACAGCCAGCAAAACGCTGGCCATAAAAAGTACACCTGTTGCTACCCAGACCCAGGTCGCGTGGTGACGCGCCCATTCCTGCGGAACAAGCGAGGACGCGACGGTGGCGGACACCGCCAGAAGAGCCGCACAAAACGCCGCGCCACCTGCCAGCAACGCTAACCGCCAGGGGTGCGTCCTATTATGCTCACGCCATGGTCCCACACCGCTGAATCCTGACAGCCACCGAACGATCAAGCGGTTTCGGCCCTAACCGGTGTATTCGGCATCGCGTGGAGCTACGGTGAGCGCGTAAGCTCCCATCCTTGAGGGGCGCCCTTCAGGGCTTACGCGCCGCTCCGCGGACCATCGAGCAGCGCGTCCAAGATGCGGCTATATCACTCCGTCCGATGCCGACATCCGCGCATCTTCTGACCGCTACCTTCGTAACGCGATCATCGCCGTGATCGCATATGACCGCGACTCAACGCTGTGGGACGCGGCGCGTCTGCTGTCGGTGGGAGAGGAGGGGTACTCCTACCGCGCGAGCGTCGGTGCGCGGGTACGCGCGCTGCCGGAGTTCAAGGAGATCTCGGAGTTCTTCACCGCCGAGCTCACCGCACAGCTGGCTGACGCTCGTAGTACGACCACAGCCAAGCTCGACGCTCCGGTCAACAAGCTCGCGCGGCTGCTCAACTCACCGTCGATCAAGCGGGTGCTTCTGAACGAGTCGCTGACGCTCGACTTCGACCGGGTGATCGCCAATTGTGAGGTTGTGGTGGTCAAGGGCGCGCTCGGCGCGATGGGCGCGGGCAACACGTCGGTGTTGATGCAACTGCTCGTGGGAATGCTCGACGCGGCCCTTGCACGCCAGCAGGATCTCGTGCCGGTCGAGCACAGGGTCGCTGTGGCGTTGAAGATCGACGAGGCGCCGCTCGTGATCAACCGAGGTTTCGCCGAAACGATGGCGCTGAAGCGCTCGGCCGGGCTCGAGACGGTCGCGTGCTGGCAGGCCGATTCGCAGTGGACCGAGCGCGAGGTTCGCGACCAGCTCGACGCGCTGTTCGCCCACAGGGTCTACTTTGCGACCGCCTCTGTGAGCGACGCGCGTAATGCGTCCACCCTGACGATGGCGGAGTTCTCGGACACGGTGCGCCCGGGCGCGGAGCGCCTGTCGAGCCTTGGCCGTCCCGATGTGCGGCTGCACCTGCCCAAGCACCACGCGATCGCCAGCTGGGTCACGCGCGCAGGCCGCCAGCCGCCGTTCGTCGCCGAGACGATCCCGCCGGTCGTGGATCGTGAGCGTTTGGAGCAGCACGCGGCGCGACAGCGCGAGCGCGGCGCGCGCCATCGCAGCGATCTCAGCCAGCCGCATTGGGATCGCCGCCGCCGGGGCAAGGACGCAGCCCGTGCGTCGGCGTCGGTCTCGCCGCCCGTACCGGCGCCAGCAGTGGCGCCCGCCTGCGCGTCGCCGGTGGCGCTCGAGCGGGATGTCGAGGCGCGCGATGCGGTCGCGTCGCGTGTTCCCGCCGAGAGCTTTCGTGAGCTCACTGAACTGGACGGCGCCCACAGCGTTCGCTGGGCAAAGCCGATCGAGTCGACGCTGGCGCTCGAGCTCGACCAGCTGGATGTGGCGATGCTCGAGCTGATCGCGGCGATGCGCCACGTCCTCACCAGCCAGCTGCATCGCCGTTTCAACTCGCGGCGCGCAGCCACCACTACGCAGCGCCGGCTCAAGCGTCTTTCGGACGGCTCTATGGTCGAACGCTTCCAGTTTCATCGTCGCGACGGCGGCGGGATCCCCATGTGCTACGTGATCGCCGATGCGGGCCTGCGTGCGCTTGCGGTCCGCGGCCATGAGCCGACGATCGCCGGACGGCAGACGATCGCCGCCGGCGCAGGGTCCAACGGCCACCGCACGGACGACGGCCGGCTGCGCCAGGCACGGCACGACGTCCACGTCGCCGGCTGGGCGTTGGCGCTCGCCAGCACGCTCGGCGAGATCGCCGCGACGTTTCGCGGACCGGACGCCTCGACGCTCTCGCCACCCTCACGTGCATCCGGCGAGGCGCGGGTGACGCTGACGCCACGCGAGCTGCGCCTGCCCGGCGGTCGTACCCCGCATGACTTCCTCCGCACCGATGCCAGCGGCGAGCGGGTCGAGCTGGAGCGCTTCGAGACGCTGCGCCCGGACGCGATCGTCGCGGTCGCCGCAGCTGGGCATTCACGCCCGGCCACGGACGTGATCGTTGAGCTCGACGACCGACCGGCGCTGGGGCGCGACGCGCGCAAGCTCGAGCGCTACGACCACTTCCTCGCGGGGTGGTCGCTGCACACCTCTCGCTATGGCCGGCGCGCGGAAGCGCTGCCGGTGGTCGTGTTCGTGTGTCGCGACCGGGCGCGTGCGCGCGAGTGTGCTCGATGCGCCGACACGGCGCTCCGTGCCTGCCGCGCGTATGCCGGTGAGTACCCGCTCGACTGGGAGTACCCCGGTCGCGAGCGGATCGTGTTCGTCGCCGAGCGCGACGCGCACGAGGGTCTGCTGCGGGCGTACGGTGTCCCGCGCTTGCCGCCGGACGTCCGCGTGATCGCCGCTCACGGAGATCCTCGCGCTCGCGAGGCGACGGTCGAGCCGCGTCAGATTCTCACGGACGTGCCCGCGGCGGAAGAGCAGGCGACGCGGTGACCGACGCGGACCGCACATCTGCAATCGCTTGCCTCACCGGGTCAGCCACGCGGCGGCCCATTCGCCGCTCGAGCGTCGCTCGCGCTCGCGCAGCGCGTGCCGCTCGGCGAACGCCAGCACGGTCTCGTCGACCTCCTCGCGCAGCAGGCCGCCGACGATCAGGTCTGCGGGCGCCTCGGGCATCGCGATCGCGAGCTCGAGCAGCAACGGGCGCAGCAGGTTGGCGAGGACTACGAGCGGGCCTCGCGGCAACGCCTCGTCACCGATCCAGGGCAGCGCCTGCGTGCGCAGCTCAAAGCGCCGAGCCTCGAGCCGGACCGCGTTGACGGTCGCGTTCTCGCGTGCCGCGTGCACGCTCTCGCGCTCGTGGTCGAGGCCGAGGACGGGCTCATAGCCCAACGCCGCGGCTGCGATCGCGAGCACTCCCGACCCGGTTCCGACGTCCAGCAGCGGGCCGCTCGGCGGCTTCTCCCCGGCGAGCTGCATCAGCAGCTGCAGGCACAGTCTCGTGCTGGCGTGCGCGCCGGTGCCGAATGCCTGCCCGGGGTCGATCACGATCTCGCGCACCGGCCCGTCGGCGTGGGAGCTCGGTGGTACCCACGGGGGTCGCACGTGCAAAGCGGGGATCGCCGGCGTGCCGGCGTCGGGCGCGTCCGGCGGCGCGATCAGCACCGGTCGATGGAACTGCTTCCAGCGCTCGCTCCAGTCGTCGGGGATCTCGCTGGTGGAGACCTCGACGGGAGCGTCACCCACGAGCGCATCCAGGTCCGGCAGTCCGGGCAGCTCGCCCGGCGCACCGTAGACGGCGTACTCGACGACGCTCCCCTCGAGCTCGACCTCTTCGACGCCCGCCGGCGCGAGCTCCAACAGCTCGGCCAGCACCAGCTCGGCGTGCTCGCCGCTCACGCGGACGGCGAGTCTGATCACGCGGCCTGGGTACCGAGCGCGCGTCGCAGCTTCGCGAACACGGACTCCTGCGAGCGCAGGTTCTCCTCGCTCAGGGACTCGTTGAGGCGCTCCATCAGCTCGCGCTGCTCTGCGCTCAGACGCCGTGGGACGACGACGTTGACGACCACGCGCAGGTCGCCGCGGCGGCTTCGCCGCAGCGCGGGCATTCCAGCACCGCGCAGCGTCAGCACGTCGCCGGGCTGAGTTCCAGCAGGAAGCTCGACCGAGGCGCTGCCTTCGAGCGTGGGAACCCCCAGCGTGCCTCCGAGCGCAGCCAGGGGCGCGGCGACGTCGAGCGCGGTGATCAGATCGTCGCCCTCGCGCACGAAGCGATCGTCTTCGCGCACACGCACCACCACGTACAGATCGCCCGCCGGGGCACCGGCCTCGCCGGCGTGGCCGTGGCCGGCGAGACGGATGCGCTGACCCTCGGAGATTCCAGCAGGAACGTCGACCTCGAGCGTGCGTCTGCTGGTGACGCGCCCGCGGCCGCGGCACTCGGCGCACGGCTGCTGCGCCACGCGTCCGTCGCCGTGGCACTCGTCGCAGACGATCGTGCGGACCATCTGTCCCAGCATCGTGCGCGTCACGGCCTGCAGCTGTCCGGCGCCGCCGCAGCGAGCGCACGTCTCGATCGGCGTCCCTGGCTGGGCGCCGTTGCCGTGACAGTGCTCGCAGCGCTCGACAGCCTCGAAGCTGACCTCGACGCTGGCGCCGTTGGCAGCTTCGAGGAGCTCGAGTTCGACCGCGACCGCGACGTCACCTCCTTGAGCCGGGCCGCCACGCCCGGCCGCGCCGCCGCCGAAGAACGCGTTGAAGAGATCGCTGATCGAACCAAAGCCGTCGAAGTTCGGCGCGTAGCCGCCCGACCGCAGCCCGTCGTGCCCGTAGCGGTCATACGTTGCCCGCCGCTCCGGGTCGGACAGGATCTCGTTGGCCTCGGCGGCCGCCTTGAACTTCTCCTCGGCGTCCGGGTCGTGCGCGTTGACGTCCGGGTGCAGCTCCATCGCGAGCTGGCGGAAGGCCTTCTTGATGTCCTGTGCGGAGGCGTCGCGTCCGACGCCCAGCACCTCGTAGGGATCGCGGGGCATTGCTGGCCGGTCAGTTCTCGGCGTAGGCGTCTTCGACGAAACGCGACAGCTCTTGTGCGGCCTCGCGCACGCTCGCGATCGCGACCGCGTAGTCCATGCGCACCGGCCCGATCAGCGACACGGTCCCGAGCTTGCGTCGCGCCATACCGTAGCCGGTGGCGACGAACGCAAGTGTCTGCATCGCGGGTATCTCGTTCTCGTGCCCGATGCGCACGTACACGCCGGGCTCGGCCAGTGCTGCGCGCAGTACGCGCAGCAGCGCCACGCGTCGCTCGAGCAGATCGATCAGCTCGTTCACCGGTGTCGCCTCATCGATCTGGCCGGCTTCGAACAGGCGTGCGGTGCCATCGACGAACAGCGTGTCCTCGCCGTCGGCGGCGAGCTGGCCGAACGCCGGCGCGAAGCGCGCCATGAACGCGAGCTCGCTGGCTGACAACCCTGGGTCGACGAGGCGCTGCTGAAGCATGCGCGCGCCCAGACCCAGCCCGACCAGCCGCTCGTTGAGGTACTCGCCGGCCCACGCGACCAGTCCGGGGTCGACGGCGCGATCGAACGTCGCGAACAGCTTGGACACGTTGCCTGCGGAGGTGATGATCACGACCAGCACCACCTGCGGCTGCAATGCAAGGACCTCGACGTGACGGACGGTCGCTGTGTTCATCGACGGTGCTGAGACGACCGCGAGCAGGTTGGTCATCTGCGAGAGCGTCTCGGTGGTCGCGCGCATCGCCTCGTCGACCTCACGGCGAATCAGCGACAGCTCGAGGCGCCTGGGTGGCGCCGGGAGTGTGCTCTCGGCGAGCAGGCGATCGACGACGTAGCGGTGACCCGCGTCGGTCGGTACCCTGCCGGCGGACACGTGGGGGTGCGCGAGCAGGCCGTGCTCCTCGAGCAGCGCCAGTTCGTTGCGCACCGTCGACGGCCCGCAGTCGAGGTCGCCGTCGGCGGCGAGCGTGCGCGAAGCCACCGGCAGCCCCGTCTGCAGGTAGCCGTTGACCACCTTGCACAGAATGCGCTCCTGACGCGGGCTCAGCATGCGAGTGATTGTAGGCGCCGGGCTGGCGCCGCCGGCAAGCCTGCGCCTATAGCTCGAGCTCGGCCTCGGCGTTGCGGATGATCTGCTTGTCGGCCTGCTCGGCGACCGTGTCGATCACCACGTGTCCGCCGGAGCGCTCTCGCACGGTGCCGCTCACCACTACCTCCTGCTCGGGCACGCCCATGCCGCGGAACTGCACCGACAGGCGCTTGAGGGGCTCTGGACCGCCGGCCGCCTCTGTCTGCGCCCGCGCGACCTGGGCCATCGTCCACAGCCCGTGCAGGATCCGCCCGGGCAGGCCCACCGCGCGTGCGAACTCCTCGTCGACGTGGATCGGGTTGAAGTCGCCCGACGCGCCCGCGTAGCGAACCGTCAGGTACTTGTCGGGTGTCACCCGAAGCTCTGGGATCTGCTCGCCTGTCTGAAGCTCTGCCATCGCGATCACACTCCTCGCACGATGTTCGTCCACGTTCCGCGGCACACCTGCTCGCCGCGCTGATTGGTCGAGATCGACTCGAACACGTAGTAGCCACGGGCGTCGTCGTCTTCGGAGATGTCCTTGACGCTCGCCGTCGTGGTTATCTCATCGCCGGCCACCACCGGCGGTCCCCACACGAACTCCTGGCCACCGTGGACCATCATCGCGAAGTTGAGCTCGATCTCGGGGTCGAAGATCGGCGGTCCGACAGCCGGCGCGCTGTAGACGACAGCGAACATCGGCGGCGCGACGACGTCGGCGTAGCCGGCCGCGCGGGCGGCCTCGACGTCGAGGTGGACGGGGTTGGTCTCACCGACCGCTCGCGCGTACTCCCTGACCTTCTCGCGGCCGACGGCATACACCACAGGCTCGTAGGTCTTGCCGATCGCTTGCGTGTTGACTGGCATTGGTGAGGAGAACTCCTTGCTGGCGTCGTTTGGCTTTGGGGGTGCGCTGCGGCGCGCCAGTTTATGCGCAGCACGCCGCAGCGCGTCTCCAGGTCTCCGCTAGAAAACGAGATCGTCCTCGGCCGGGCCGGCCCCCACGCCCACCAGCTCGCCACCGTCTGTGGCGCCCGTCTCGTCCTCGTCGGACCCGGCGGCCGCCTGCGAACGCTCGCCGGGGCTGTCGAGGAACTGGACGGTGTCGGCGACCACGCTCACCGCCTGCCGGCGCTCCTGCTCGGCGGTCTCCCACTCGCGCCACTCCAGCCGTCCGTCAACCGCGATGCGGCTGCCCCGTCGCATGTAGCGGCTGACGGTCTCGCCGGCCGCGCCGTAGGCGCTGACGTCGAAGAAGTTGGGCCGCTCGACGAGCTCGCCGTCGGCGTCCTTGTAGCTCGAGTTGCACGCGATGCGCAGCCCGCACACACTGGTTCCGGAGGGCAGCGCACGCAGCTCGGGGTCGCGGGTCAGACGCCCGACGAGAACGACGCGGTTGATCGTGAAATAGGACATCTTTTGGTCTCCATTTGTTGGGATGGTCCACCCCCCGACGGCCAAGCTACGCATCCACGGGGACGGTACCGTCGGCGACGAGCCGCTCATCGCGATCGCCGCAGGTGAGCGCGGCGATCGGCACCGCGGCGATACGCCCGGCCGCCTGCGTCTGAGCGATCGCCCGCGCCAGCGGTCGCTCGACGTCGGGGGCGACGAGGTAGAGCGCGCCCGCGACGCAGCGACTGCGCGCCCACGCGCGGCAGATCTCGAGCAGGCGGCGCGGGGCCTTGATCGTCAGCTCGACCTCGACCGCCACCGGCAGCCGCAGGTGCTCGAGCGCGTCCTGCGGCCACAGAACCAGGTCGGGCCGATGTACAAGTGGCGTACCGTCGGGGCCCCGACCGAGGAGCGCGCTGGCGAGCGGTGTCGCCGCTTCGCGCTCGTCGCGGCGCAGCTCACGCTCGCCCATGACGTAGTGGTCGGGGTAGGCGTGCTCCAGCGCGGCGGCGACGCGGGCGCATTCGATCGCGTGCGGTGCGCCGGCAACGCTGACCCGACACGGCTCGAAGCCGTGCAGGCCCGATACTCGAAGCCCTGGCCGCGTTGCCGTGTACAGCGCTGGGCGCCCCGCGAGCAGGCGCTGGCTGCACAGCAGTCCCCTGCTCTCGGCGGCTTGCAGGCGGGCGCGCGCGGACGCGAGGGTCGATTTCCGGTGTACTGCCAATGCGTCGGCTGTGACGACTCCGAGGCGGACTGTCCAGCGCAACAGCGCCAACTGCTCAGGTGAAGTGGGGTTGCTCGATTGGACCATGTCGGTCCTCCTTTCGTTCGATGTTGGGTTCTGTCGCTGGGCCTCGCCTCACCCGGCCTAGCCCGGCCCGGCCGGCCCGGCACGCTCGCGCGAGCCGGGCCGTGACGCGAGGCCGTACCAGGGCGCCGAGCTGTGCGCGGCTCAACGTCCTCGGGCCGGCGAGCGCATCCGGGTGATGCGGGCTTCGCCTCCGTCGCCGAGCACCAGCACCGCGGCCCAGCCGCGGGCCAGGGTCATGACCCGGTCCGGATCGAGCCTCGGCTCGCGAGCCCTGACACGCGTTGTCCTGCCGTCGCTGTGACGCGAGACCTTCCATGTGCCTCGGCGTCCTGCGACGCTCGCGATCAGCTCCGCGGACTCGGGAACCACCTGTCGGTGAGCGATCAGGACCGAGAGGTTGCCGAGGATCTGCTCGAGCAGTCGCTCACGCCCCGCAGGCCTCAGGTCGGACAGCTCCTGTGTGCCCAGCACGAGGCTGAACCCTGCTGAGCGCGCACGGCCGAACAGCCTGACCACCTGCTCGGCCGCGATCGCGGAGAACTCGTCGATGACGACGAGCGTTGGCTGCGGGCTGCCCTGCAGGGCAGCGACCGTGGTCTGGAGGTCCTGCACGATCGCGGCGCCGAGCATCTCGCTGAGCAGCGGACGGCTGTCCGATTCGAGGCTGAAGTAGACGACCGCCCTGCTCTTGACTGCGCCGAGCAGATCGAACCGCTGGGCGTCGGGTGTTTGCGGCTCGAGCCAGCTGCCGACGTCGGACTCGGCGAGGATCGCCAAGCGGTCACGCACTCCCGCGAGCTCGCTGTGCTGGCGGGGCGAGAGCGAGTCCAGGTAGCTGAACGTGGCACGCGCTTCCGGCTCCGGCAGCTCTCTGACGAGCAGCTCCAGACGGGCAGGCTCGAGGTGCTCGACGATCGCGTTCAGGCTCACCTGCGAGCCCGTCGCGCGCAGCGTCCGCACCACGTGGCCGAGATACCGCTGCGCCTGGCGCAGATAGTGCGGCTCGGTGAAGCGCTCGCCGGCCAGCACCTTGTCGGCGATCTCGCTCGCGCCACCTCGAGCGTATGGGTTGTACACGCGCTTACCCTCGGGCGTCCACTCCAGGAACGAACGTCCTGCCGCCAGTGCGCTTCGACGCAGCTCCTCGCGCATGCCGCCATCGCCCTTCGGATCGAGCACGACCGCGCCCATCCCTCGTTCGATCGCACGGGCTGCGATCCACGTCTGCGTGACGGTCTTGCCGGAGCCCGTCGCGCCGACGACCAGTGCGTGCGTTCCGCCGGCGTCTCCGCCGAACGGGATCGAGACCCCGCGGTGGCCCTCATCGTGGCCGACCGGCAGCTCCTGAGCGTGCAGCCGCCGCTCCGTACCGATCAAGTCCTGAATGCGAGGCCGCTCCGCGAGCGCCCGGGCCAGCGAACGCACGAAGTCGAGCGGACCCGTGCGACGGACGGCGATCTCGGCGAGATCTGCTCCCGCATCGAGGTCTTCGCGATGCCAGCGGCGCCCGCGCCAGCTCGCGAGCAGGCTGGCGGTCGCGATCGTGAGCATGGCGCCGCCATGCAGCGGCCGTGCCACGATGCACACGGCGAGCACGCCTGCCGCCCAGCTCCAGTGCAGGTGTCGAGCGCGCATTGCTCGCGCCGCGAGGATCCCCAGCGCGACGCCGAGAACGCCGTGGATACTCAGTGAGAGCAGAGAGCCGATGAGTTCATCGACGCTCGCCGCAGGGTCGACGGGAACTTCTGAGAATGCATGCGAGGGCATTGCGCCACTCCCTTCCGGGCCCCGCGAGGTCGCGAGTCCAATCGGACCGGCGCGAGCCGGCCACGGTGGTTAACGACAAGACGGCGAGCCGCCTGGCCAGCCGTCTTGGTGCTGCGTAGCGCTGCCGGCGCAGAGTCAGCCGGTAGCTGTGTCTCGCCGCCGGCTCAGATGAGCCGGTAGCCGACGCCCCACACGTTGATCACCCAGCGTGTGGCGCCATCGGGGGCAAGCTTGCGGCGCAGGCGGCTCGCGTGGCTGTCGACGGTCCGTGTCGACCCGCCGGAGCGGTAGCCCCACACCGCTCGCAGGAGCTCCGACTTCGCGAACACGCGCTCCGGCTCGCGCGCCAGGTGCACGAGCAGGTCGAACTCCATACGTCGAAGCTCCACCTGGTCATCCTCCACGGTCACGACGTGCGCGCCGGTGTCGATCGCGAGCGGCCCAACCTCGATCAGGTGCTCAAGACGTGGTGCGGGCACGCTCCTGCGCAGGACCGCCCGCATGCGGGCCCTGAGCTCGAGGTAGGTGGCGGGCGTCCGCAGGAAGTCATCGGCACCGGCTTCAAACGCGCGCAGCACGTCGAGCTCGTGGGCGTCTGAGCCGACGACGATCGCGGGCATGGCGCGATCCCACGGCCCCTTGAGCCGTCGGGCTTGGCGTATCTCGCGCAGCAGCCCGACCGCGCCACAGCGGGAGTCGAGCAGGCCGAGCACCACCAGCTTGGGCGCGCTGGCGCCGGCGAGGATGCGGGCGTGTTCGGCGGTGCGCGCGAGCTCGACGCTGAAGCCGTCGGCGAGGAGCTGCTCTGCGATCGCGCGACCGACGCGCGGGTCGGCCTCGACCACGAGGATCGGCGCGTCTGGCGCGGGGCTCAGCACAGCTCGACCTCGCGCGGGCTGACGCCGAGACCGCGGCGCGCGATCAGCGCGAGCACGTCGGTGTGGATCCACGGGGTGGGTGTGCTCTGGCCGCCCTCGGGAAGCAGCCCGACGCGGCGTGCCAGCCAGCTCGTCTCACCGCTCTGGTTGCCCTTGCGATCGCGCTTGACGCGTCCACAGCGGATGGCGATCTCGCTCATGCTGAGCTGCTGGCGCTCGACCGTTGCGAGCACCACCTCGCGCAGCCGCCGGTTGAGCACGATCGGGCTGTCCTGGACGCGGGTCAGCTCGGCACGCAGGACGGTGGTGGAGATCGCGTCGCTGCGCCCGTGCAGCGCGAGCGCATGCAGCGTGAGCGCACGTACCGGCTCGTAGCTTTCAAGCGAGGCGATCGCCTCGCGCACGCTGACCGGCTGCTCGCGACGGCACCAGCGCAGCTCGGGTATCGACAGAGCGCTGCGTATCTGCTCCAACGCGAAGGCAGACCCCAGCCGGTCGACGAGCTCTGCAGAACTCGCGTGAGGTGGAGTCCGCTCGAGTTCGCGCGAACGCGCGAACGGCGCGATGCGGCTGTCCTGCGCGTCGAGCGCGCGGCAGCCTCCGCGTCCGTTCGCGGTGTCCTGCAGGTATCGGCTGCAGACGAGCGCCGCGTTGCCGGCAGGCTCGTCGGCGCCGAGATGCGCCACGAGGCGTTGATCGCCGCCGCTCGCGCTGTCGCGATCGACGACCAGCTTGCTGCCGGCGGCGCCGGGGCGTTCGATCACCTCGCGAGGCTGACCGTGAGGGTCGGTGTATCGGTCGAGCAGTCGGTCTCGAGCGCTGCGTCGTCGTGGCGAGCGTGTCTCGCGGCGCCGCATTGAGACGTCGGTTGCGCGGCTCGAGCCTGGGCGGTGCTGCGGACGGGCGCTCGGCGGCAACGTGGCGGGCGAGGTCGAGGTGGGGGTCATGGCTGTCTCCTGCCGGTCGCTGGTGGCTGCGGCCCGACGCGTCGCGCCGGGTTGGGTTCGGCGGGCTTGTAGGAGCGCGACGAGCAGCCGTCAAGCGGCGGCGAGAGCGATCAGGGAGGCGGGGACGGCGCTCCGAGAACCCCTTGGGGTTCTCGGAAATCTCGATCGGCGCGGCGCGGTCCAGGCGAAGTTGGCGCGAACGCGTTCATCGAGGGCTGAGGATGAGGCCCGGCGAGGGGCTGGGGCAGGTCAGGGATGCGGAGAAGAGGAGCATCGAGCCTAGCCGGCGGCTGCGGGCGCGGCAAGCGTTCGTCGTCTGCGAGCGCTTGCTCAGTGCCGTTGCCTGCCCGGCAGCCGCGCCGTTTGGCTCTCCGACGCGCAACTGCGCGATCGCTGCGCGCAGTCACCTCCTCTGGAGGGACTGGGGCGGCTGCGGTCGCGACTCACCGTGGGAGAGGGCGACTGCGCGCGAGCCCCGCGCAAAGGCGCGTGCGTGGTGGGCGACTGCGCGAACGGCGGCGCGCCAACTCGATCAGCGTCCGTCGGGGATCTCGGTGGCGGCGCGCACGATCGCGCGGTAGACGAGGTCGATCGCTCCGCGCATCCCCTCCGGGCTTCCCACGAGCGTGCCCGCGACGCTGAGCGCCGTTCCGATCACTTCGAGTGCCTCGCCGTCGGTTCCCGGTTCCGGGTCGCGGCAGGCGGCGAGCGCCATGTCGAGCATCGCTCGTGCCTGCTCGGCGGCGCCGCTGAACATGGCGGGCCCGACGAGGCTCGCGTAGCCGTACACGCGCGCGAGTCGCCCGGACAGCTCGATCGTGGGTCCGCGGCGCACGGGCCCGACGGGGGGCAGCTCGCGATCGTCCAGGAGCGCCGCCATGGTGCCGCCAAGCACCGTCTTGGTG
>Ga0210388_10002455_pt1 | contig 14428 bp, 10 predicted proteins | sample IncBWC19OmetaG_FD_155485 | JGI IMG/M metagenome (GOLD analysis project Ga0210388, IMG submission 155485) | Forest soil microbial communities from Barre Woods Harvard Forest LTER site, Petersham, Massachusetts, United States - Inc-BW-C-19-O ...
CGGGCGCGCCATCTACGAACGAGCTATCGGGCGAGCGTGGGATTCCTATCGCGAGCTGACCCGCGTCCTGCAGCCGACCGCTCGCGGAATTCTTGCCGATATATGGCACGTTAGCCCCATGTCGCACCCGAAACGCGTACAAAAGGTGGAACGCCAGGCGGAAAAGCGCGCGATTGAAGTGGCACGCTACGTTTTGCCGGTGGCTGCGTTCACCACCATGGTCCACACGCTTTCCGGCATCGTCCTGCACCGGCTCTGGCGCATGCACTCAGCGAGTGATACGCCGTTTGAAGCGCGCCAGGTGATTGGAGAGATGGTCGCGCGAGTTCGAGAAGTGGATCCGCAATTCTTCGATCGCTTCGACAACGCGCCCATGGACGAGCCGCCGGAGTGGCACGAACCAAAGCGTCGTGGCGAAGAATTTGCGCGCGAGTTTGATGCAAAGCTGGCAGGCCTCACTTCGCGCCTTGCCGATTATCCTCCGCATGCGATTCCCGTGATGGGCGATGCCTACCGCGCCGTGATGGGCCTCACAGTCGCCGAATGCCCGGACGCGGAAGCGCTTGATCGCATGCTGAATCCAGCGCGAAATCCCTACCGCCGCGAGACACTCGACATCGGCGTGCATGCGCCCATGATGCGCGCCTTGCAGCATGCGAACTTCACGTTCGCTAAAAAAATCAGTCACACCGCTGACAGCCAGGACCAGCGCCATCGTATGGTGCCCGGATCGCGCCCTCTATTGACTCTGGCGGACACTCGCTCACCCGATTACATTGCGCCAATGTTGATACGCGATAACCCGCGCGCCATGGAAATTTACGAGCGCGCCATGGAAGAAGCCTGGGCCGCAAAAAACGAATTACTTGATCGCGGCGTGCCGCTGGAATTCGCGCTGTACCTCTTGCCCAACGCGAAAGCGATCCGGTTGGTAGAGACCGGGTCGTTGCTACATTTATTGCATAAATGGACCATGCGTACTTGTTTCAATGCGCAGGAAGAAATCTACCAGGCATCGATTGAAGAGGTAGACCAAATCCGCGCCGTGTTGCCCGAACTCGCGCGCTACATTGGCCCACCCTGCCATCTTCGCGCCGGAATTTCCACGCCGATTTGCACGGAAGGCTCGCATTTCTGTGGCGTGAAAGTCTGGCTCGATTTCCCCAACATTCAGCGTCGCATATGACGCGTAGCGGCAGCTTGGCGTATTACCTCACCGCATGGATCTGTGGATGCTTCTTCATGAGCCTCGCCGTTTGGGCCAGAGACTTGTTCGGAGCCACCGCGGATAACGCATTTTCATCGCATTCGGCATTTGGGCTGATCTTTTTTTATTTCTACGGTTTGGTTTTTGGAGCGATCGCCGCGATTGCAGGAGCGTTCCTCCTTCGGCGCATCATGACGGCCCTAAAGTGCCTCACGCCGAGTCACTGGGCAATTGTTGGAGCGATTTTGGCGCCTGTCGTTATTGCGATTCTCGGAGTCTGGGGCAAGCGCGTAGGCAACGAAGGCCAAGGTGGGATGCGAGTGCTTCGAGCTATCACATATGGCCCGATGACCGTACTTGAAGCAGGATGGTGGCTCCCGATCCCGGCTGGCGCGGCCACTGCATACTTGTTGTCCCGCGTCCAGCGTGCGTTTGCAGCGCAATGGTCACCGCGAGTTTAGGATCGTTTTCAACAGCAATTCGGAATTCTTATCGGTCACTTTTTCCGGACATACGTAAAGTCATATCCAACGTTCCAGGTCTTGCCGCCATCGGTTGAGATTTCTTTGAATTGACGAACCTTATCGGGCCCCAGCTTGGAAAAAGTGAGATGCTGCATAATCTTCTCGCCGTTTGGTCCGGGTCCTTCAGTGTTGTAACGCATCTCGCCGTTCTCTAGGTGTCCAGTAAACAGCGTCGTAGTCCCATCGTCTTCCACCCAAAACTGCTGCCAATATTTGTTGACCGGATCGTACTTGTTGAAACTCTTGCCGGCCGACCCAGTTGCAACGGCAGTCCAATTCTCCAACACAACGCAGTCCTTCAAGATGAGTTGTATGCTGCTGTCACCGACTTTTTGAGTCCCGCTAAAAACATCCCATTCGCCTACCCAAAAATCCAATTGGCGAAATTCAGGATGCTTCTGCGCGTCACGACAAGGTTCCGCAGCGAGCTTCGCTTGTTCGGCCAAGGATACGAAACGAGGGTCGTCGCGCAAGCTCTGCAAATCGTTGTCTGAGCCGATCTGAGCGGCTCCAGGCCAGCCGTGCTCAACCAAGTCTGTAAGCAGGCGAATCGAATCGTCCTTGCGACCCAACCTGGCATAAGCACAGGCCAGATTGTATTTTCCGTTTCGACCCTGCAATCCTTCTTGCAGTGCCCGCTCTAACGCCGGGACAGCGAGAGAATATTTGCCACCAAGAAGATAGGACAATCCAAGGCGCTCCCAGGAATTCGCATTGTGCGCATCACCTCTGGTGATCTCTTCATAAAGTGCGATCGCTCGCGGATAATCTCCATTTGCCAGCGCCTCCGCCGCTTGCTTTGTAACGTCTTGTTGCGCAAATACCGCCATCACGACGCCGAGCAATACAAAAGCAAGAAGAAACACAATTTTTCGCATGGGTCCTCTTAACTGGAAAGTCGTAATCAAGGACTAGACGGTCCGCGTTCGCAGCGGTTAGCAGATACTTCTCACTGCTCAAATGGAGCGGTGGCCACTCCACAATTTCAGATGGATGTGATTTAACGTTTCAGGATGCGTGTGGAATTCGGCGAGATAAGTTCGTACCGGATACCGCGCCAGCGAATACGCTTTGAAACAGATGATGCAACGAAGTTCCATGCAAAAAGGAACGGAACCACCGGCGCGAGAAGAACGCAGGCCACGCTCGTTTCAGGAAGTTTTATTTTCCATTCCGGAATGGCTTCGTTGATCGCGACGACGCGAAAGCCGCCTTTCATGGCGGCAAGTAGTGGAACCGCTAAGGCCACGAGAACCAACTGACTCCACGGATCGCCGTCAACCATGCAATACAGAATCACGTAGGCGGCATACAACATGCTCAGCGCGTATGCCACGTTCATCAGTCCGCCGACGAGCCATCTGCGATTTGAATAGATCCGCGTGATTAACATTTGCCTGTTAGTGAATTCCAACAGTTCAGTCCAGGTCCACGGATGGATGGTGGCAGCAAAACACTCAGAACAAAAAACGATGGACCTGTTCGCCTGCTGCAGCGCGTTTGTCAATGCGAAATCGTCGCTAACGGCGCCCTTCCATGCTTCTAACACGTTGACATCGTCGAAAGTCTTGCGCCGAATTGCGGTTGCTCCTCCCCAGCAAAAATTTCCCTTGGGCTTTCCCAGCAGCGTTGCTACAGCGCCGTTCCAAGCGGAGGCCATCGCGCTCGCGAACATACCCATCCCCGTTCCGCTGGGAAAAATCCAGCGATAACCGGTGGTGGCTCCTACCTGGATATTCTGGAGCGGTGCTACGAGTTTCGTGAGCCATCCGCGCGGAAGGCGTGCATCCGAATCAGCAAATACAAGTACCTCGAATTTTTCGGGCAGGCCCTCGACCGTTCTCGCTAGATTGAACACTTTCTCGCCACATTCTTCCGGAGGCCCCGCGATTAGAATGTGCACAGGCCGCTGGCTCGCCGCTTTCACGCGCTCGATAATTTTCAGCGCGGGATCTAGGCTGGTTGCCAGCGCAAAATAAATCTCGTAGTTCGGATAGTCGAAACGCGTGAGCGCCAGAAGATTTTCTTCCAGGCCGCGCTCGTTCCCTTTGCACGGGCAAATGAGGGCCGCTTGAGGTGTGTAAAATCCGGCGTGCGAAGTCAGCCGGGCCCGCACCATGCGCACCCACTCAAACCCGTTCCATAGGGAGTACATCCCCACGGCTATTTGCAGAATAATGACAACGTAAAAAGCTTCCAGCACAGCGCGAGAATAACAAATATCGACCGCCCGCTGTGTGACTTCGCAGATTGACTTGCTAGAACCCGCAACGATAAAATCCGCTTAGTTTTCACCGCGTTTCGCGGCCTACTTTCTTCTGGAGGTTACCTCATGTCCGCATCCGCACAGCCCATAAACGAAGCAAAACTTCACGAATTCATGATGAAAGCCGTTGGAGAAATGGGCGCCGCCATGAATGCTGCTCTCATCCTCGTCGGTGACAAACTCGGAATTTATAAAGCGATGGCCGGATCCGGGCCTATGACCTCGGAAGAAATCGCGGCCAAGACGAAAACTCACGAGCGCTACGTCCGCGAGTGGCTCGCAGCCCAAAGCGCCGGCGGCTTCATCACCTACGACTCTTCAACAAAAAAATACATATTGCCGCCCGAGCAGGCGCTCGCTCTGGCGGACGAAAACAGTCCTGTTTTCCTCCCGGGCTTTTTCGAGATTGTCTCCGCTTGCATAAAAGATGAAGCAAAAGTTACCGAAGCTTTTCGCACGGGCAAGGGCCTAGGATGGCACGAACACGATCATTGCCTTTTTGCTGGCACCGAGCGTTTCTTCCGCCCAAACTATCGCGCTCATCTGATCGGCGAATGGATTCCCGCCCTTGGCGATGTCGAATCCAAATTGAAGGCTGGGGCGAAAGTCGCGGATGTGGGATGCGGTCTCGGTACATCAACAATATTAATGGCTCAAGCCTACCCGAAGTCCACGTTTGTTGGCTTCGACTACCATCCGGCGTCGATCGAAATGGCCTGGAAAGCTGCCGCGACGGCCGGGGTTTCCGACCGTGTGAAATTCGAAGTCGCCCCCGCAAAAGAATATCCGGGCGAAGGCTATCAGCTCGTCGCCTTTTTTGATTGCCTGCACGACATGGGCGACCCCGAAGGTGCAGCGCGGCACGTGCGCAAGACTCTCGATCCCGGGGGCGCCTGGATGATCGTCGAGCCCTTTGCCAACGATAAACTAGAAGATAACTTGAATCCCATCGGCCGCGTTTTCTACGCCGCCTCCACTATGCTTTGTACCCCAGCTTCTCTCTCGCAAGAAGTGGGACTTGGACTAGGCGCACAGGCGGGAGAGGGTAGGCTATCCAAAATCTTAAAGAGCGCTGGTTTCACTCGCGTGCGGCGTGCTGCAGAAACACCGTTCAATATCGTATTGGAAGCGCGGCCCTAACTTGCTGCGCCATTAATTCCCGCGGCGCCGGGCGAAAACTTTATGCAGAACGCGATCGGCGGACGTGTTCAGCTCCATCTGGAATTTGCCGGCTGCCCGTCGTGCCTGTTCCATCAATGATGGATCCAGCAGCAGAGCTGTACGATCCACAAAAGGGCCCGAAGCGACAGCCCGCGTCGTGCGACCAGCCTGCCGCCGCGGTTCTTTCTGCGTCAGCGTCTCGTAAAGCTCCAGGTCGTGCCAGAATTCCTGGGCGTCTTCATCGCTCCAGTTAAGCGCCTGGCCCAGCGCCACAAAAAATTCTTCACGAAAAAGATCGAGCAAGGGGATTGCGAGATCGAGACTTGATTTTTTCGCCGCTTTCGCGCTCGTCCCCTTCCGTCCCTTCTCGCCCTTTTTAATTTTCCTGGCGCTACGTTTTGGTTCGCGAACGTTCACGCGAACTTTCAGTCGCGCGGGCAAAACGTCTGCCGTACGCAAAACCATGGCGAGAATAGCTTCCCGGCGTATCGTTTCAAGTTGCTCGTAGTAATGCGCAGGCTGATCCGCTCGTCCTGGTCGGCGGTTCTCCGCCGCGTATATATCCAGGAAGCGCGGAACCATCTCGTTGTGGTCGAGCGTGGCCAGCAACAGCGACGCTGCCTCCCGCGCGCGCACCACAAGTTCTCTTGGACGATAGGGCATTGGGAAGTTTCTAGCTGTACGCGATTGCGCTTCGCGCCGCAATAGGAAACCCCAGTTGAACCCCAGTTGTGCGCTAAAAGGAAAAGGCCCGGGAATTTCTTCCCGGGCCTTCGGGGGCTGCCTCTTATCTTGCGTTCTTACCTTGCTTTTAGTGAACCGGTCCGGCTGGACCGATCGCGGGCAATTGCTCGCCACCGGTGATGGGCCGCACAGGCTTTTTCTCGAACTTGCCAAGAGCAATTTCGAGCGCCTGCTCGGCGGTTCGCACGAAGTGAATCTTAACGCCTTCGAGCATCTCGGCCGGCAAATCCTCCAACACGTTCGGCTCGTTCTCCGACGGCAGGATTACCTCGCGGATGCCTGCGCGCTTTGCGCCCAGCACCTTCTCCTTGATTCCGCCCACCGGAAGCACGATGCCGGAGAGTGAAATTTCTCCCGTCATCGCCACTCGCGGCCTGATCGCGCGCCCAGTCAATAGGCTGACTAGAGCAGTGACCATCGCCACGCCTGCCGACGGTCCGTCCTTCGGAATCGCGCCCGAAGGAACGTGAACGTGCAGGTCAAGTTTCCGGAAGAAATCCGGATCGATGCCGTAACGCTCGGAGTTAGACCGCACCCAACTGAGCGCCGCGCGCATCGATTCCTGCATCACCTCGCCCAGGTGCCCGGTCATGGTGAACTGCTTCCCGCCGCGTGCCTTGCTGGCTTCGATGAAAACGATGTCGCCGCCTACTGGAGTCCAAACCAAGCCCACCGAAACTCCCGGCTTCGTAACGCGCTCTTCCACTTCCTTTTCGATTCGTACTTTTTGTATTCCGAGCGCTTCGCGAACCACTTCTGGAGTAACGATATGCTTTTCGGTCTTGCCTTCGGCGATGCGCCGCGCCTGCTTGCGCACGAGCGTAGCAATTTCGCGCTCGAGGTTTCGCACGCCGGCTTCTCGCGTGTAGTGAGCGATCAAGTCATGTATGGCTTCGTCCGTGAACTCAATCTGCTCGCCCAGCACGATGCCATGCTCTTTGGTCTGCCGCGGAATCAGGAAGCGCTTTGCGATTCCGATCTTCTCTTCTTCCGTGTATCCCGCGAGTTCGATGATCTCCATGCGGTCTCGCAGCGGCTCCGGAATCGGATCCATCCAGTTTGCCGTGGCCACGAAGAGAACCTTCGATAGATCGAACGGGGTATCGAGGTAGTGATCGCGGAACGTGGAATTCTGTTCCGGATCTAGCACTTCCATCAACGCCGCCGAAGGATCGCCGCGGAAATCGCGTCCCAACTTATCGACTTCGTCCAGCATGAACACCGGGTCCATCGTCTCGGCTCGCCGAATTCCCTGGATAATCTGCCCAGGCAGAGCGCCGATGTATGTACGCCTGTGCCCGCGGATTTCGGCTTCATCATGCATTCCGCCGAGCGATATGCGCACGAACTTGCGGCCCATGGCCCGAGCAATCGACTTTCCAAGTGATGTTTTCCCCACGCCTGGAGGCCCCAGGAAGCAAAGGATCGGACCCTTCATCCCCGGCTGCAGTTTCTTCACCGCTAGATAATCGAGAATGCGCTCTTTCACCTTGGCGAGATCGTAGTGATCTTCGTCCAGGATTTCTTGCGCCTTAGCGATGTTGATGTCTTCCGTTCCGGAAGTCTTGTTCCACGGCAACGCGGTCATCCATTCCAGATACGTCCGCGCAACCATGTATTCCGCCGAAGCAGGAGTCATCTTTGCCAGGCGCTTCAATTCACGTTCGCATTCTTTTTTGGCCTCGGCAGTCATTCCCGACTCTTCGACCTTTTTGCGAAGCTCTTCAATCTCCGCCTGGCCGTCATCGGATTCGCCGAGTTCCCTCTGAATCGCCTTCATTTGTTCGCGAAGCAGAAACTCGCGCTGCGTCTGATTCACTTGCTCTTGAACCTGCTCGTGAATCTTGTTTCGCAGGTCGAGTACTTCGCGTTCTTTGGTTAATTCGTTGATCAGTGTTTCAAGCCGTTTCTTCACACTGAATGTTTCCAGCAGCTCTTGCCGAACCATCGTGCTCAATGATGGCAACGTGAACGCCACAAAATCCGACAAGCGTTCCGGCGAAGGTTGATTCATCACTTCGGTCTGAAGATCGTCAGACAGTTGCGGTGAACGCGTCACCACATCGCGAAACAATTCCTGCACGTTTCGCTCGAGCGCTGTCAATTCCGCATCACGCTGGTTTTCCAGGTCGGGCTGTCCTTCCACCCGCCCGCGCAAGAATGGCTTCAAGGACAGCACTTCAAGCACCCGTATGCGTTCCAAGCCTTCCAGGAATGCCACGATGTTTCCGTTGGGCATGCGCACCATCTTATGCACTCTCGCGAGCGTGCCCACTCCGTGCAGGTCCGAACCGGTAGGAACCTCAATTCGCGGGTCCAGTTGCGCCACCACGGCCAGAAGTTTCTCCGGCCCTTCCAGCGAATTCAGCAGCGCTAGAGAACTCTCCCGGCCTACTGGCAGCGGCATCACCGCACCCGGAAACAGCACAGTATCGCGCACAGGTAAAATCGCGAGTTGTTCTGGGATAACTCTATTTGTCTTACTCACCTGATCCCCCTTGGGTAATCACTTTCTACCGCCTTCCAATCACGTTAGATGCAACAGACGCGTAAAAGGTACCCACGGAATTAGTCGTATGTTATGAAGTATGTTGATACTAACAGACTAAGATCATAAATTCAAGCATAGACTGCACATCAATTCCGCCTTCTGAGCTATCTAAACGTAAGATAAAAATCAGCTTACACTATTTCAGGAGGGCAAAGATTTGAGGAACTTGACGGCCTCTTCCCGGGTGCGAATAAGGTCATTTAGCTGGGCTTCTTCGACAGCATCCAAAATTCTCTTGAACGAAGGCCCCGGCCGAAATCCCATATCCAGAAGATCGTCCCCGGTCAAAAGCCTGGCTGGCCGGATCTGTTCGGCGGGCGTCTCTCGAATATACTTTTGGACGAAATCATAGTTGTCGAGCTTCCGGTGACTCGAGAGGCAATCTAGACGGTGCAGCTCGAGGTGTTCGTCGAAGCGCCCTAGCCTAGCGAAGCGCTTCAAAGTAGACGCTTTCATGTTCGGAACATCTTTGAACTTCATGTGGTTTGCGACCAGCGCTGCGATCTGCGCCGTATCCTCATTTGAAAAACGAAGGCGGCGGCAAATTTCCTCAGCCATACGCACGCCAACCTCTACGTGCCCATCGAACCGAATCCTGTCGCCAGTCTGCGAAACTGGTCTGAACGTTGCCGGCTTCCCAACGTCATGCAAAAGTACGCCCCAAGCGAGCGTCGGGGAAGATCCCGCTGGAAGCTGTTGCAGCATAAGCAGCGTGTGAATCCACACATCGCCTTCCGGATGAAATTGCGGCGGCTGCTCCACACCCTTCATGCGCGCTATTTCGGGAAGAACTTCGGGCAGCAGTTTGGTTTCATCCAGCAGCTCAAAGCCGCGGCGCGTGGCTCCCTCAGTCAGAAGCTTGGTCAATTCGTCGCGAAGCCGTTCCGGCGAGACTTGCTTGATTTCGGGAGCCAACTTCTGAATGGCTTGAAACGTTTTTGCTTCGATCGCGTAGTGAAGCCGCGCCGCGAAGCGCACCGCGCGAACGAGGCGAAGCTTATCTTCGCGGAATCGCTCTTCCGGATTTCCAATAGCTCGAATGATTCCGGCGCTCAGATCTTCGCGACCGCCGACAAAATCCAACACCTCATTCGTTTCCGGATCCATCAGCAGCGCGTTGATCGTAAAATCGCGCCGCTTCACGTCTTCTTGTGCGGTTTTTGAGAACACAACATTATCGGGATGTCGCCCGTCCGAATATCCGACGTCGGAGCGAAACGTAGCAACTTCCACAGTTAAAGGCGCCTCTCGTTCGCTTCCCTCCGGATCCACCACCAGCATGACCCCAAATTTCGCCCCCACTTCAAGCACCGCGAAAGACGGCGAAAACAATTCCCGCACCCGATCTGGCGTCGCATCCGTAGCTACGTCGTAGTCAGCAGGCTCGCGCCCCAGAAGAATGTCGCGCACACACCCGCCCACAAAGTAGGCTTGATGTCCTGCTGCCTTCAGCGTTCGGCAAATGCCCTCGGCGAGGGCTCGCGCTTCCATATTAGAATTATGAGCGAAATTCTTCGCGGTTGGTAGTTGCGGAGATTTTGAAGTTCTATCTTCTCTCTTGTAAGGGACGACCGCTCTGGCGAACTAGCGAATTCCCACTTGGCCGCGCACGCTATCAATCAACTTCTTGGAGTCGTAGCCAATCCCAGCCTTAAACACTGTCTCCGCGTTTTCGATGTCGTCGATATTCTTTGAAGGATCGCCCTTTATCAAAACGAGGTCCGCCTGTTTGCCCGGCGCGAGGGTTCCAATGCGATCTTGTTGCCCCAGATACACGGCGCCATTCTGCGTGCCCACCTGAATGGCTTCTAACGGAGTCAGTCCCGCTTCCACCAACAGTTCGATCTCGCGCTGATCGCCGAACCCCGGCAGCACGCCGCCATTCCCGGTTGGATCTGGACCACCAAGCAGCAAACCTCCCGCCTTGAAAAACGCCAATTCGAAATCCATTTCTTTGCGCATCAGCGACGTCATCGGCGAATCCAACGCCACACTTGCGCGTGCCGTCAGATAGCTTTGCGCCGATTCTGCGGACATCGCATCCAGCGTGCGCCGTTGCATTCTTGGTCGACCCGGCACGCCCGCTTCAAATACCGGCAGCGTGGATGTAACAGCTACATGATGTGACACGAGATTGTGTATAAGCTCCTGCACCGGCGCTCCATTCACGTCTTGTTTCGCCCAAGCCGCACTTCCGCCCGGCGGGCACGCGTCCGCCTTTTTATCCGCCACGAACTCCGTGTCCGCAAAAACCGGCCCATGCTCCAGATCGTCAATCCCCAGCGCCACAGCTTCCGGCCAAGTTACAGAACAAAGATGTCCGGTCAGTTTCATCTTGTGGCCGTGCGCCGCTTCGATCGCAACCTGTAACTCCTCGCGAGTAATGTTCATATAGGCTTTGTACGAGGTCATTCCTTCCGCGGCCCAGTAGTCCACCATGCGTTTCGCGTCGTCCGCTCCGGTCAATTCATGCATTTGCGCAAATCGCGTGGGCGCGCCTTCCAGATACGGCGCCGTCGCGTCGATGCTTGGTCCCGGCATCAGATTTGCATCTATGCGGCTCTTCACCTTCAGATCGGTATACGGTTCCAAGCTCCCTGTCGTGCGCATTGTGGTCACGCCAGCAGCAAGATAGAGTCGCGGCGCAGTGTAAGGAATTTCCGCAATGAACAATCCTGGCTCGCCAATTCTGCCGCCGGCAACTTGAACAGCGATCGAGTCGGTGTAGTAGAGATGATCATGCATTCCAACTATTCCTGGGATCACTGTGTAACCACTGCGGTCCATGACTTGCGCTCCCTGCGGGATTTGCGCGGATGCAGCCGGCCCGATGGATTGTATCTTGCCGTTCGCGATCACCACGGCCTGGTCTTCTTTGGCAGCCGCACCGGTTCCATCGATCACTCGCACGTGGTTAAGGACATACACCGGCGCATCCACGCTGATGAATTCCACGACATCCGGAGCCTTCTGTGTTTGTGCAACCGCGGTCGTGGCAACGAGCAGCAAACCAAACAGAGTCACAATACGCATCCATGCACCTCGTGAAAGCTTCGATCGATTGCTAGGTAAGCCGCGGCGATTCTATCCCACATTCCTCCGAGCGAAACTGTGCGATTCGGAAAAAAGTAAGTAGAAAATTCGTCGCCGCGACTACGCTGTCACTCGTAGAACAAGAGCAGTAATGTCATCGTGCTGGCGTGCGTAGCCCACAAAGGTGTTAACTTCCGTCATCACTTTCGACAGAACATCTGCCGCGCTCCCGGTGGCCGAGTTCACGCACGGAAGAAGCCGGTCCTCGCGATATTCCTCTCCCTTCTCGTTCACCGCTTCCACCACACCATCGGTAAAAACAAAAAGCAGATCGCCCGGCATAAGTTGCGTGCTGCCGGACATGTAGGGAAGCTCGTTATCCGTGAATGCCGGCAAGCCAAGAGGCGGGCCGCCAGTGGTGAGCCGTTCGATTTGTCCCGAAGCCCGCCGCAAGATGGGATCGTTGTGCCCGCAGTTTACGTAGGTCATCTCGCGAGTATTCAGATTTATTTCGGCGAGAAATGCAGTCGTGAAGCGAAGCCCCTCCAGGCTATGCGCCCGCGCGTACCGCTCCAGGCCTGCCACAATTTCATCCAGTGACGCGGTTGTCGCGGCAAGAGCTCTCAAACTCGCCTGAAACGTCGCCATCAGTAGCGCTGCCGGCACGCTCTTTCCGGCAACGTCGGCAACAGCGATCAGTAACGAAGGCCCGTCGGCCCCGGCAACCGGCAACGGCCGCAAAAATGCATCGTAATAATCCCCCGCCACCGTGTTTTGAGGCCGCGTCGCGAAGGCAATGTCCATGCCCGGAATTTCCGGAGCATGAGACGGAACCAGCCACTGCTGAATTTCGCGTGCAATTTCCAGATCGCGTTTCATCGTCACGCGATCGGCCAATTCAAGCGCGAGTAATACGAAGAGGATTACTGCGCCAAGTCCTTCGAAGTTAAGCTCTGTAGTGCCTGAGTCAGTGCGAAAATCCGGATGGATCGCGATCAGCACGAGTGCAATGATCAGCAGCACCCGCCGCGCGGGCGAAAGCTTCATCAACATCGCCTGGAATAAGCCCCACGCACCATATAGGAATCTCTTGAATTTCGATTTTTCGCGTCCGATAGCGTCCCAATCCACATCCTTCGAATAAAGACCGTAGCTGGAGCGCGCTTCGGATTTAAATTCGCCCCAGAGCTGGCCCATTTTCAGGCCCTCCGTCACGCGCGCCCAGAAATCTCGCACGTTTCGGATGAAGCCTTTGGAACGCTTTTCCGGATTGGGAGCTGCCGTCATGAGAACGAAACTATAGGACAGGAAACAAATTGCAGCAAATTTGTTTGGATTAGGCAAAGGTTACGAAGAATGAAAAAATCTAACGATGGTCGTCGCCATCACCGCGAATCTTAAGCGAGCCGCCCAACTGTACTTTCGAGAATCCAAACCGGTCGCGAAGTCCGTCCGTTGTACGGGCCAGGCGTTCCAGTTTTTCGCGCCGTCCGGGATCAAGAAGCTCCATTTGCCCGGAGCACGCGGAAAATGACGTGAATTCCACGCCAACCAGCCGCAATTTTGCCGCACCATCCCAAGCCCGCGAAAGGAGGTCTCGAATTGTGCTCAAAAAGATCGAATCCAAGTCAGAAGGTTCCGCGAGCGTTTGGCTGCGAGTAATGGTCGTAAAATTCGTATAGCGAAGTGTAATCGAGACTGTGCGAGCGTGAAGGCCCGCGTCTCGCAGCCGCTTGGACGCCTTCTGGCACAGATGGCTCAGCGTGGACTCCAATATCTCGCGTTCGTTTGTGTCCTCGCCAAAAGTCTGATTGTGCGAAAGCGATTTAGCTTCGGCATCGACAAAAAACTCATAAGAATCGATGCCTCGCGCCTTGCGGTAAAGCGCTTGTCCCCATTTTCCAAATACTTCTTCCAGGCGCTCCAGCGGAACGCTCTGGAGCTGTGCGATCGTTTCAACGCCCAGACTTTTCAGCGACCCCTCCGTAACCTTCCCAATCCCTGGAATTCTTCGCACTGACAACGGCGCGAGAAAAGCAGCTTCGCTCCCCGGCGGAATCCAAACCAAGCCCCGCGGCTTGGCCTGTTCACTCGCAACCTTTGCCACCAGCCGCGTGGCCCCCAATCCGCCCGAGCACGGCAATCCAGTGCTTGCAGTAATTTCCAGCAGCAGTTTGTGCGCGGCGCCAAGAGATGGCCCGAGCAGGCGCTCTGTTCCAGCCAGATCGAGATACGCTTCGTCGATCGAAGCCATCTCCACTGTAGGCGAGTACTTCGCGAGAACGGCAGCCACGCGATCGCTCCACTGCCCATAAAGTTCATGATGCCCGTCGAGAAATACAGCATGTGGACAAAGTTTCGCCGCCGTGCGCAACGCCATCGCTGAGTGCACGCCGAAGCGCCGCGCTTCGTAACTCGCAGACGTAACCACGCCCCGTTGATCGCGCTGGCCGCCGACAATCACTGCGAGCCCCACCAGCTCGGGCCGTGCCAATAACTCAACCGATACAAAAAATGCGTCCATATCGATGTGGAGAATGTTGGCTGAAGAATCCGCCGCAGTGGGTGGCTGCGCATCGTGCTTCGCGCGAAAATGGGCCAGCTTCGGCATAGGCGGATCAGGCGAGAGTTAGATTGTATGCCAAAAACAGCGCGGAAACTTCGTCAGACGCGATCGGCAGCAGCCACGCGCGGAATGCCCGCTAGATCGTTGGTGAACGCAATGTTCGTCCAGCAATTCTGCCCGTCGAATATCTCGCGCACATGCTGAGCCGAATTGTAGCCAAGCTCCAAAACAAGAATCCCGCCGGCACGCAGCAGCCTTCCAGCTTCTTCGATCAGTCGAGCGTACATTTCGACGCCGATGGGGCCAGCGAAAAGAGCCTCATGCGGTTCGTAATCGCGAACCTCGCGTTGCAACTGTGAGGCATCATCCTGCCCCA